>Ga0080004_1160154_pt1 | contig 47470 bp, 52 predicted proteins | sample WasSprMetagenome_FD_69207 | JGI IMG/M metagenome (GOLD analysis project Ga0080004, IMG submission 69207) | Sulfidic aquatic microbial communities from Washburn Spring, Yellowstone National Park, USA - WS (SPADES assembly) (version 2) | ecosystem: Environmental > Aquatic > Thermal springs > Hot...
TATCAAATCCCTCAATTCCCCTCAACGAAAACTTGCTATTTTTGCTATTGCTCTCAATTCATTTAATTTGATTTTTGCCTTATTCATTGCCTGGCTTTTATTTGGTTTAGCCAGGGGAATGTAATTGAAAGAAATTTCGACATTTCACGACTTCATGAATTCATGAATTCATGAAATTTGGAAGTATCAAAACAAAAGATTCAAAAATTCAGTGTTTAATTTTCGTCCCCCAAACATTTACAAAAAGAGAAATAGATTATTTCTTGTGGGACTTTGGAGATGGCAAAACAGAAAGAACTTCTCCTTTAATTTGGGAAGGTAAAGTAATTCATTGTTATTCTCCTTCTAGTTTACCAGCAACTTACACTGTGACTTTAATGGCGGTTGATAAAGAAACAAAAAAAGTAGAATTTATTACCAAAGAGGTCGAAATTAAGGAAGGAATTATTCCAAAGATAATCAAAATTGGAGAAAATTTAAAAGAAAAAGTTGAACTAATTTCAATGGAATTGAACGAAAAAGTAACTGAGTTTGGGAGGACGATGCGAGATTGGGTATGGGTAAAAGTGAAACATTCACCATCTACTCCAGTAGGATTAATTAATGTACATTTTGAAGAAGCTGCTGAAGACATAGATTTATCTCAACTAAAAACAGACATCGATTTTCAAAAGAAAAAATCTCTTTTGTATATGCCTCAATGGCCTTTAGAAATTGAAAGGTCGAAAATTTTGTTTGTTCCGAAGTAAGAATTTAGTTAAAAGTCGATTAAATTAAGCTGGTAATAAATAAATATGACAAACAAGTCTTCTATAATTGTTTCACTTCTTTCGATCATATTAGGAATATGTGGAATAGTGTGGGGAAAAGTATCCCTTGCACCTCCTGAACAATTAATACCAAAGTTTTTTGGAGAAGGACAAACAGAAATTTATTTGCATGTTTTTATTCCGCTTTCCTTTATTGGTGTAATTTTAGGAATTTTTGGTTTGAAATCGAGCGCTAAGAAAGTTTTTGCTATTTTAGGTATTATTTTATCTTTAGTTAGTTTGATAATCTGGCTATTTATTTGGTTCTGGATAATTGGATGGACATATGCGTAAATGTAAATTATCAATTTAACATTTCACAACTTCATAAATTCATGAAATTCGGAAATATTAAAACAAAAAATTCAAGAATTTCACTTTTGCAAAAATGTGGAATAATTTTGATTTGTTTAATTTTTTCAAGTTTTGTTTTAGCTCAAATTCCTTATTCTAGAGGAAAAGTTTATGTTTGTCCTTTGGCAAATAGGATGGAAGAGGTAAATCCGAAATGTCAATGCAGAATTGATTTGATTTTGGGAGAAACTGTGAAAAGTTTTTGTCCTATTGATGGAAAAAATTATGAAATGACTTTAACAATTACTGAATATGAAGGAAAAGAGTATTTTGCAATTTTAGGTTTTGAAAGTGGGGGAGCTGGAGTAAATTTTGCTCCAAAAGCCAAAATTTTAGCACCATCTCAAGCTTTAGTTGGAGAGAAAATTTTGTTTGATGGTTCAAAATCTTTTGATGAAAATGAAGATCCCTTAGAGTTTTTTTGGGATTTTGGAGACAAAACATTTGCTCAAGGTAAAAAAGTTTTCCATTCTTTCAAGGAACCTGGAGAATATACAATTACCTTGAAAGTTTCAGACGGAATGGAAGATTCTTTTTCAACTTTTACTTTGAAAGTTTTACCTTCTCAAAATTTCTCTGGTGGAAAGATTGCTTTTTATGAGAAAAAAGAAAAGAAAGAAGAAACAGAGATCGAGAAAAAAGAGAGAAAAGAAAAAGAAGAAAAAGCAAAAGAAATAGCAGACACTCCCTTAAAAGAAAAAGAAATTTTTGAAAAACCAAAAGAAAAAGAAGTTGAAAAAATAACAAAGATTTTAAAGATTGAAAAACCAGAAAAAGAAAAAAATCCCACAAAAGAAAGTGTACCTTCAAAAGAAAATGAAAGAAAAGAAAAAGAGAAAGAAAAAGAGAAAAAACCAGAACAAAAAATTTTCTCTCAAAATTTCCCTTCTTTATTCCTTGCAAGCTTGATAGAAACTGTTTTTAATCCAAAAATTTTTCTCTTTTTAATTTTCTCGGTGTTCCTTTTGACAATCCTTTTGGTAAGAAAAATAAAACTGAGATCAAAATAATTGCATAATCTATTTTATCTTTTTAAATTCTCGCACGTTATTTTACCATCGCTTTTTAATGTGCCAGAGTTGGACTCTCAAATTAATGAATGAATTTTAAAATACAAAAAGAGTCTTTCTTGACAAAATTTTTTAAATTTTCGATAATATGTGTAATGGAGTTAAGTTTTAAAAATTTAGAAAAAGTAGGAACGATTTTGAAAGGTCGACAAAGAGAAATTTCCAAATTTCCAAAATTCAGAGGCCTCAATTTCGAGGTCTCTTATTTTTTAACAAATAAAACAAAAATATAGCCCGTGTCGATCAAAATTTTGGGTGAATTTTTTAAAAAATAAAAGAGACGACTTTTTGAAACCAAAATAAAAAAGCTGTTCCTAAATCACCATGGCACATCCATTTTATTCTCGGCAAAAACTATTTTCAAGAGTAAACTTGGGAAAAAAGATTCAGTTAGAGAAGTTGGAAGAAACGATTTTGGAGGCTTTGATTTTAAGATTTCGTTGGTTTGAGTGTTGAAATTTCAAATTTTCATAATAATGGATTATAAAAATTTAGTTTCACGAAACAAATATATTATTCCTAGAAAACTTCAACAAAAAATCAAAAAATGTAAGATTTTCCTTTTGGGATGTGGATTGGGAAGCCAGGTGGGACTTTTAGCTGTGAGGATGGGATTTATAAATTTTATTTTAGTGGACGGAGACAAAGTTGCTCTAGATAATCTGAATCGGCAGGCATTTAGATATGAACATTTGGGGAAAAATAAAGCAGAGGCTTTAGCATCAATGCTAAAAGATGTAAACCCAAAAGTAAATGTTGAATATTATCCAATATTTCTGAAAGACAAGAAATTAGCAAAAGAATTAGTCGATAAATCCGATGTAGTAGTAAATATGGCTGATCCAGATGAAATAATGTATTTTGTAAATGACTATGCTCAAGAAACAGGAAAACCTGTATTTTTTCCATTAAATGTCATTTGGGGAGGTTATGTTTTGGTTTTCACTCCAGACTCACCAAAATTACAGGAAATAGTGGGAAAGAAAATCCTTAAAGGAAATAAATTTTATCTAACACTTCTTCAAAAAACACTTTCTACTTTTCCTCCTGAACTTTTGAAGTTTTACAAAAAAATGGGTCAAAAATTACTTAAAGAACCTTTTTTCCCTCAGTTAGGAGCAGCTGCTTTTTTAAATTCCTCAATTATTGTTGGAGGAATAATAAAATGGCTTTCTAGTAAACCACTTAAAAAAGCTCCCCAGCCTATATTTTTAGACGTTTGGGAAGAAATATAGATCTATGAATTTTAAGATCATCTTGAAAAATATAATCTTCACTGCTCTGTTAAAAATTTATTTTTCTGATGTAGCTTTTAGAGAAATTAAAACAGAAAAAGAATTAGAAAAAATGTATAACCTAATATGGGAAGTATATGCATTAGAGAAAAAATGGATAGACCCTTCTCGATTTTCTATGGAGATATTGAAAGACAAATACGAAACTAATTCGATTAAAATTGGAGCTTTTAAAAATGGAAACCTTATAGGAACGATTAGGATTATTTTACCTTCTTCGCCTTCCTTTTATGTAGAAGAGGACTTCAATGTAGAATTCCCTGAATTTCTCCAAAAAGAAAAAACTGCGGAGCTTTCAAGATTAGTAGTAGCAAAAGAGTATAGAAACAAATTAATTTCATTTGGGTTATTAAAAGAAGCATTTAAAATAAGTAAAGAAATAGGAATAAAATATTGGATTGTAGTTACAAACGAAAACATAAAAAATTATTTTTCAAAACATTTCGGAATAAAATTTCATCCCATAAAATTAAAACCATTTACAGAAAAACACTTAGAAATTAGAAAAAAGATGGAAAATTACTATAAGTGTGGGGACCCTCTTCCTTATTTAGTTTCTTTAGATGAAATGTTAAAGTAATCTATGATCTTAGGATTGTGGGAAATCATTTTAGTATTTTTGATTTCAGCCATTGGGAGTAGTTTAGCAATTTTAGTTTATATTAAAAATCCCAAAGAAAGTGCAAATCGATTTTTTACTCTTTTAGTATGTTCTTTTTTAATTTGGATTCTTACTGCGTTTCTTTCAGAAATTCCAAAAAATTTAAAATACTCGCTTTTTTTAAGTCGAATAGCGTACACAGGAGCACTTTTATCAGCTGTTTTTCTTTTTTATTTTTCCTTTTACTTTCCTAGAAAGAAAGTTCTTAAACGAGAAATAAATTATTTAATAATCGGAACGAGCCTAATATTGACGTTGGCTAATTTGGGAAGCGGTTTGATAGTAAAAGATGCTGTGCCTGTATCTTGGGGATTTAATCTTGTTTTTGGAAAATTATATTTTCCTTATTTAATTTTCTGCATTTTTGTAGTTTTTTATGCGTTCAAAAATTTTCTCTCAGATTTTAAAAAGGTCACTAAACTCGAAAGGCTTCAACTTGGTTATTTGCTATTAGGACTTTTAATTTTTACTGCAACTTCAATAATAGTGAATGTTATAATTAGAAGCATTACGGGTTCAGATATTTACTATCGAATAGGAAACTATTCCGGAATTTTTTTAGTAGGTCTATCTGGAATTGCTATTCTCAAATACCATCTCTTTGAAGTTCGAGTCATTTTAACTGAACTTTTAGTAGGTTTAATGGGAATTATTTTGTTCTTGCAGATAATTTTTGCTCAAAATTTGCAGTGGAGAATCTCTTCTTTTTCAACTTTTCTTTTGTTTTTAATTTTTGCTTTCTACCTTGTAAAATCGGTTCATGAAGAAGAAAGGAGAAGGGAGGAAGCTGAAAAGTTAGCTCAAAAAGAAAGGGAAATTGCAGAGAAATATCAAGTTTTAACTATAAGGTTGATGGCAGTAGAGAGAAGTTTAAGAGAAATAGCAGAAAGAGAAAGAATTTTAAGAGAGTCAGCAGAGAAATTGAGCCAAGCTAAAACAGAATTCATTGCCCTTGTTTCTCATCAATTGAGAACTCCTTTGACAATAATTTCTGGATATTTATCAATGATTTTGGATGAAGATTATGGAGAAATTTCTCAAAAGCTCAAAGAGATAATAAAGAAAATTTTGCAATCTACTCAAAGGCTGATTCGCTTGGTAAACAGCATTTTGGATGTTTCAAAGATTGAAGCAGGAGAAATGGAAGTTAACTTTGAAAGAGTTGATTTGAGAGAGATAGCAAGAGAAGTAGTAGATGAGTTAAAAATGAAAGCTAAAGAAAAGAATTTATATTTGGAGTTAAAAGAGCCAAAAGAGAAAATAGAAAACTTTGTTGATAAAGAAAAAATAAAAGAAGTTCTTTTTAATTTGGTAGACAATGCCATAAAATACACTCAAGAGGGAGGAATAACTTTGAGTTTGAAGAGGATTGTAGAAAAAAATGTAGATCAAATTTGTGTGAAAGACACTGGAGAAGGTTTAACAAAAGAAGAAAGAGAGAAAATTTTTGAGAGGTTTTCAAGAGGAAGAGCTGGTTTGAAATTTTGGACAGAAGGTGCTGGACTTGGTCTTTTTATTTCAAAATCTTTCGTTGAAATGCATGGTGGTAAAATTTGGGTTGAATCTGAAGGAAAGGGAAAAGGTTCAACTTTTTACATTGAATTGCCAATAAAAGAAAAATGAAGGAGAAAAAAGTTGACAAGGATTTTTTGCTACATTATAATAAAGTTAGAAGGCAACAAATTTTAACTTATAAATGAGAAAAAAAATTTTAATAATCGAAGATGAGAAAGATTTGGCAGAAATGTATAAAGAAAAGCTTAGAATAGAAGGGTTTGAAGTTTTTTTGACAGATAGCGTTGAAGAAGGGTTAAAAGTTGCAAAAAAAGAAAAACCAGATTTGATTTTGTTGGATATTCTTTTGAGAGAAGAAAACGGCATTTCTTTTTTGAGAAAACAAAAAGATGACAAAGAAATTTCTGAAATTCCGGTAGTTGCTTTTTCAAATTATGATAGTCCTCAAACTAAAAATGAAGCAAAAAAGCTTGGAGTGAAAGAATATTTAATAAAAACAGATTTTACCCCAAAAGAATTTGTTGAGAGAATAAAAAGGTATTTAACTAATAATCCGTCTAGCCTCTTAAATTGAAAGGTCAAAAAAATAAAAAAATTTATGGCAAAAATAACAATTTCAGTTATTAAAGCTGATGTGGGATCTATCGGAGGGCATTTAAAGCCTTCAGAGGAAATGATAGAAGCAGTGAAAGAACACATTAAAGAAAATGGAAAAGGATTGATAATTGATTATTATGTGGGGCATACAGGCGATGACATTTCGATTTTGACAACTCATAAAAAAGGAGTAGGGAATTCTGAAATTCACAAGCTTTGTTACGACGCCCTGTTGAAAGCGACAGAAATTGCAAAATCTCAGGGGCTTTATGGAGCAGGTCAAGATTTGTTAGTTTCTGCTTTTTCTGGAAATGTAAAAGGAATGGGGCCACAAGTTGCTGAAATGGAAATTGAAGAAAGAAAAGCTGAGTCATTTTTGTTTTTCATGGCAGACAAAACAGAACCTGGGGCCTTTAATTTACCATTGTATTTGGCTTTTGCTGATCCAATGTATTGTCCAGGTTTGATTTTGTCGCCAACTTTAAAGAAAGGGTTTAAATTTGTGATAATGGATGTTTCTTTTACAGAAGCTGATAAAGTAATTGAATTGGTTACCCCAGAAGAAATTTATGACATTGCAATTTTATTGAGAGAACCTGGAAGGTTTGTTGTAGAATCGATTTTTTCAAGAGCAACGGGAGAACAAGTAGTTGTAGTTTCAACTACAAGGCTTCATAATATCGCGGGAAAATACGTTGGAAAAGATGATCCAGTAATGATTGTGAGAACTCAAAAAGATTTTCCAGCAACTGGTGAGATTTTAACGCCTTATGCTCTTGGATATTACGTTGCAGGTTTCATGAGAGGTTCTCACATTGGCCCTTTGATGCCAGTTAAGGCAAACTCAACAATTTCTTTCTTTGATGGACCTCCGATAGTATCTTGTTTGGCGTTTTCGATGAAAGATGGAAAATTAACAGGACCTGTTGATTGCTTTGACCATCCTTTCTGGGATAAAGTAAGAAAAGAAGTTTCAAAGAAAGCAATCGAAATTAGGAAACAAGGATTTTATGGTTGCGCAATGCTTCCGATGGAAGAGTTAGAGTACACTGGAATAATGGAGAGTTTAAAAGAATTAGAAAAAAGGTTTAAAATAAGAAAATAAAAAGGTCGAAAAAAATTTTTTATCAAAAATGGAAACTACAATTTCTCCTGAAGTTTACGAGGAATTAAAAAAGAGAATTTTTGAGGATTTAGAATTAACAGACCTTTCTGAAAAAGAAAAAGACGATATTTTACAAAGAATGGGGAGAATAATTTTTGAGATGGCTTTGATCAGAATTTTGGATGAAATGGACGATGGAACAGCGAAAGAATTTGAGCAGTTTTTAGAAAAAAATCAAAACCCAGATGACATTTTGAAATTTTTGAAAGAAAAAGTTCCAAATTTAGAAGAAATTTTAACTGAAGAGGCCCAAACTTTCAAAAGCGAGGTTTTCGACGTTTTGAAAGAAGCTAAAAAATTATGAATTTTAAATTCGAAGAAGTTTTACCTGAAAAAGATAAAAAAGCTTTAGATAATTTAAAAGAGAATTTACCTGAAAAAGTTCCGGAAAACTTAAAAGAGGATAAATTATCACAAAGTAAAGAAAATCCCAATCCAACAGAAAAAATAGAAAGAGAAAAGAAGGAAAAACCAGAAGATCTTCACAAAAAACTTTCAGAACTTTATCTGCAAAAAGAAATTTTGGAAAAAGAGCTGGAAAAAAACGAAAGCGAAAAAATAAAGGAAAAATTGGAAAGGGTGAAAGATGAAATAACTAAAATAGAGGAGTCTTTAGGGAAAACAAAGATTGAAAGAGAAAAAAAGTCTGAAAGAGAAAGAAAACTTGAAAGGGAAAAAATTGAAAGAATGCCTCCTTCTGTTGAAAGAAAGGCTAAATTAGAGGCTGGGAGGAAAATCTTGATTGGGAAAGAGTTTGAAGATGAAGTGTTTAAAGAAATAAAGGAAAAGAAAAAAAGAGGAGAAGAGCTTTCTTCAGAAGAAATATTAATTTTGGAAAATGAGCCTTTGTGGAGAAAAAGAAGGCTTGAGTTTTTTGGGGTAAAAAAGAAAAAAGAAAAAGGGGAGGCGCTTTCTTTGAGAGAAGGTGTGCTTTTGCAAATTGGAGAATTTTTGGAGAAAAAGCTGGAAGAGAAAATATTGAGCGAAAAAGAAATTGAAGATGAAATATTGAAGGAAATAAAAGAGAAAAAAGAAAGAGGGGAAAAACTCGCTGTTGAAGAGGAGTTAGCTTTAGAAAATAGAGGATTGTGGGAGAAGAGAAAATTTGAGTTTTTTGCATTAAGAGAAAAAAAGGAAAGAGGAAAAACACTTTCTTTGGAAGAAGCAACACTTTTGCAAATAGGTGAGTTTTTAGAGAAGAGAAAAAAAGAAATGAAAGTAGAAAAAAAAGAGGAAGAAGAAAAAATTGAAAAAGAGAAAGAAAAGGAAATTCCAGAAAAAAAAGAGAAAAAATTAGAAGAAGAGAGAAAAGAAAAAGAAAAGAATTTGAATAAAAAGAGAGAAGAATACAAGGAGGTTTATTTTAGTGCGGTAAAAATGATGGAGAAGAAAGAAATGGAGGCATTTAGAGAAATAAGAAGAGAAAGCGAAAGAGAAATAAAAGAAAGAGTGAAAGAGATATTGGAGGGAGAACCAGAAGAAGCAGAGAAAAACAAAAAAGAATTTATTGAATTTTTGAAAAGAAGGTTTGAAGAGAAAGGAATTACATTAAGCAATGAGAAAGCAGAAAAAATTTTGGAAGTTGAGTTGAAAAAAGGAAAATACCACAGAGCAAAAATAGAGTGGGTAAGAGCAATGAAAGAGACAGGAATAAAAGATAGCGAAATTATTAAAGAGCTAGCAAAAGAAATGGAAACTTTAAAAGCTCTTGAGATTGAAAAATGGCCTCCAGAAAAAAAATCTATTTTTGCAAAGGTTTTGGATGGGTGGATAAAACTTCCAAGATGGCAAAGAATAGCTGTCTCTAGTTTAGTTTTAACTGCTGTTGGAGCTTTGTTTCCTGGTATTTTACCCTCTACCGCAGCCCTTTGCGCAAAATATGGATTTTTAGGAGCTTTAGGTTTTAGAATGGGAAGAGGATTTTTGAGTTCAAGCATAGCTCAAGTTGTAGGAGGAGCTTTTGAAAAATTCTGGAGTTCTTGGAGAATAGAAAAGAAAAAATCAGAAAGCTTGAAGGAATTAGCAGAAAAAGGAATAACGCTGGAAAATCTTGATCAATTGGATTCAAAAATTCAAGAAGTATTAGATGAAACTGCAAAATCAAGGAGAAGAATGAAAATTGCAAAAGGATTAATAATGTTAGCTGCTGGAGCTGGAGCTTCGATGGCCTTGACAGTGGGAGCAGAAGAATTTTTAGCACCTCGAATTCATAAAGAGGCTGTTTTAGAAAGTAAACTAAAAAGGGCTATTTCTGAAACTGTTCCAAAAGAGTGTGTTCCTGAAACTGTTCCAAAAGGCGCAGGTGCTGGCGTAGAAACTATTCCAACAGAAAAATATCTTGGAGTAGAAATTGTAGAAAAAGGAGAATCTCCTTTGAGTGAAGCAAAGAAAATTTATATGGAGCACGCTCAAGAGTTAGGTTATAAAGGAGATTTGACAGATAAAGTAGCTTTGGAAAAATGGGCAGAAAGAGCGAGTACGAGACACATTGTCGGCCAATACATTGTTGAGCATCAAGAAGAGTTTAAAGATTTGATTGAAAAAATTGGCCCTCCTCCAACACCAGACGATCCAGAATATTTCACAAAGTTGGATGAATGGCTCCACAAAGTTCCAAAATCAACTTTCGAAGATATTTTGCACAATAAAGTTTCAAATTTAGTTTACGAAGGTGACAAAATCGTAGTCACAAAATCAGGAGATATTTTGGCTTTATCACCTGAGGGAAAGTTGAGATTGGGTCATATTACAGTCACAGAAACAAAAGAGTATCTTGTTGAGGGTAGGGGGAGGCCAGGAGTTTCAGAAGGTTTTGTTGAAAAAGAGGAAGGCGAAGTAACTTTTAGTGAAGAAGCTGGGGTGATTTCTGGCAAAGAGGAAATCAAACCCGAAGAAATTCCTGTAAAAAAAATACCTACAACAGAAGAAGTAAGAGCACTTTTGTGGGAAAAATTTAAAATAGTAAGACCTGCTTACGAAAGAATTCAACACGAGAGAGTTTTAAATTTGATAACAGAAACAAAATATGAATATTCCCCTGGCGTGCTTTCTGGTACAGAGGATGTAATTGCTAAAGATATAGACACATTGAGAAAAGAGGTTTTAAAAATTTACAATTCGCTTTCTTTGAAAGAAAAAGCTGAAGCTCAATTAATGAGCGTGGATGAGTTTTTGAAAAAATATTTTGATAAAATTTTAGAGAAAAAATAAAAGGTAAAAAACTGAATCAAAAATTTTTATGGAAGACAAAAACAAAGTTTTTTTATCAGTAATCATTCCAGCTTACAACGAGGAAAAAAGGTTACCAAGAACTTTGAGGGACATTTACGATTATTTAAAAAAACAAAATTATTCTTTTGAAATTTTAGTTTTTTCTGATGGTTCAACAGATAGAACTTGTGAGATTGTTGAAGAAATGAAAAAGGAAATGGAAAATTTGGAAATAATTTGCGAAAAAATAAATCGAGGAAAAGGATATGGAGTTAGATCTGGAATGCTAAAAGCTAAAGGTGAGTATAGATTATTTACTGATGCTGACAATTCAACTCCGATAAAAGAAATAGAAAAAATGTGGCCTGAATTTGAAAAAGGAGCAGATATTGTTATTGGGTCGAGGGAAATAAAAGGGGCAATTTTAGATCCTCCTCAACCTTGGTACAGAAGGTTTTTAGGAGAGGGATTTAAACTTTTAAGAAAAATTATTGTGGGACTTTGGGAAATTCAAGATACTCAATGCGGGTTTAAATGCTTTAGGGCAGAAGTTGTGGAAAAAATTTTTCCAAAATGCAAAATTGATCGTTTTGCTTTTGATCCTGAAATTTTAATTTTGGCAAAAAAAGCAGGTTATAAAATAAAAGAAATTCCAGTTTATTGGAGAAACGATCCTCACAGCAAAGTGAAATTCAAATCAATTTTTAATATGGCAAAGGATTTGGTAAGAATTAGAATAAATTTAATTTTAGGTAAATATGAAAAATAAAAAGAAAAAATTTCCGTCTGAAATTCGTTACGACGTAGTTTCTCAAGATTGGGTGATTGTGGCAACAGGGCGGGCAAAAAGGCCAGAAGCTTTCAAAGTTGAAAGAAAAGAAGAGATCGCAATTTCAGAAAAAGAATGTCCTTTTTGTAATATTGATACTCAAGAAAAGCCTATTTTAATCTTTGAAAACGGAAAAATAATTTCTCCAAAAAAAGGCATACCAAAAAATTGGACGACAATTGTTATTCCAAACAAATATCCAGCTTTATTACCTGCTAAAAAAATTGAGCTTGAAAAAGAAGGCAAATTTTATAGAAAAATTACCGGAGCAGGGTATTGTGAATTAGTAATTCCGAGAGATCATTACAAAAATTTACATGAGCTTGAAGTTTGGCAAATTAAAGAAATTTTAGATTGCTACCAAAAGAGATATTTGAGTTTAATGAAAAAACCTTTTGTAAATTACATTTCGATTTTTCACAATTCAGGAAAGGAAGCTGGAGCTTCACAACCCCATCCCCACTCACAAATTATCACTACTCCTTTGATAGATGTGGATTTGAAAAAAGCCTTAACAAAAAGTAAAGCTTTTTATCAAAAACATAAAAAATGTATCTATTGCGAAATGAATGCCTGGGAAATGAAAGTTAAAAAAAGAATCGTTGTTGAGAACGATGATTTTTTAGCTTTGTGCCCTTTTGCATCAAAGTCTGCTTTTCAAGTTATAATTTCCCCAAAATTTCATTCGCCTTACTTTGAAAAAATTACAGAAAAACAAAAACAAAGTTTAGCGGAGATTTTCTCAATCGTAATGAAAAAAATCGCAAAAGGTTTAAATTGCCCGCCTTACAATTTTTATTTGCATACTGCCCCTTGCGATGGAAAAAAGTACCCTTACTATCATTGGCATTTTACGATTTTGCCAAAGCTTTCAATTCCAGCTGGTTTTGAATTGGGAACACGAATGGAAATTTCAGTCATTGAACCTGAAAGCGCAGCTCAATATTTAAGAGAAATAGAGTCATAGAAATTTTTGATAAAATTTTTATAATGGATCTCTTTGAAGAAATAAAAAATAAATTGGACATTGTAGATGTCGTTTCTTCCTATGTGAGATTGCAAAAAGTGGGCTCAAATTATAGAGCTTTGTGTCCTTTTCATTCTGAAAAAAAACCATCTTTTTTTGTTTCGCCAAGACTTCAAATTTTCAAATGCTTTGGTTGCGGGAAAGCAGGAGACGTTTTCAAATTTATAATGGAAATTGAGAAAGTCGATTTTAAAGAAGCTCTGAAAATTTTAGCAGAAAAAGCAGGAGTTGAGTTACCAAAAGAAAAAGAAGAAGTAGGGGAGAAGGCAAGGCTTTATAAAGTTTGCGAAATTGCTACAAAATTTTTTGAAAGACAACTAGAAAGCAAAATAGGGAAAAAAGTAATTGAATATTTATTGGGAAGAAAAATAAATTTTGAATCTATCAGAAAATGGAGATTGGGGTGGGCCCCAAATACCAAAAATAGTCTCACAGATTTTTTGAAAGCCAAAGGTTTTTCAATTGAAGAAATCGAAAAAACGGGTTTGTGCTTTAAAAAAGAGAATGGCGAAATTTTAGATTTTTTTAGAGGAAGGATTATTTTTCCAATTTTTGATTTAAATTCGAGAGTGATAGGTTTTGCAGGAAGAATTTTTGAGAAAGAAGAAGGTCCAAAATACATTAATTGTAAAAACACTTTGTTGTATGACAAAAGTCGTACAATTTATGGTTTGGACAAAGCAAAGAAAGAAATTAAAAATAAAGATTTTTGTTTGATTATGGAAGGTTACACTGACGTAATTTTAGCTCATCAGGAAGGGTTTGAAAATTCTGTTTCAGTTTCTGGTACTGCTCTATCGAACTCACATTTGCAGATTTTAAGGCGTTTCACTTCAAATTTGTTTTTGTGTTTTGACGCTGATTTTGCAGGAGATCAAGCAACAAAAAGAGGAATAGATTTGGCGCTACAAAATGATTTTCAAGTGAAAATAGTAATTTTAAAAGAAGGAAAAGACCCTGCAGATATAATTTCAGAAAAAAAAGAGGATTTTGAAAAAGCAATCAAAGAAGCAGTTTCTGTTATGGAATTTTATTTGAAAAGTTTTCTTTCTCAATATGATAAAAATTCTTTAGAGGGAAAAAAAGAAATCGCAAGAAGATTTTTGAGAGAAGTGAAAAAACTTTCGAGCGAAATTGAAAAAGAATTTTGGGTTGAGAATTTAGCAGAAGAAATTTCAGTAAGCAAAGAAAGTCTTTTAAAAGAATTGGAGAAAATCAGAATTGAGGAAGAATTTTTTGGAGAAGAAAAAGAAGAAATTAAATTAAAAGCTGAAAAATCAAGAAAGGAAATTTTAGAAGAAAGGTTGCTCACTTTAGTATTGAAATTTCCTCAAAATTTGGTTTTAATTGACGATGAAAAAATGGAATATTTTTTACCTCAAACAAAAGAGATTGTCAAAAAACTTAGAGAAAATTTAGAATTCGATCCAAAAACTCTTTCTGAAAAAGCCAAAGAATCGTTCTTTGAAGCTTCTTTGAAATCTGAAATTTTAGAAGAAAATTTAGAAAAAGAAGAAGCAACAAAAGAAATAAATTTTTGTCTAAAAGAAATTGCTAAAATTTATATTAAGGATAAATTAAACGAGATTTCAGAAAAAATAAAAGAAGCAGAGAAAAATAAAGACGAAAAAAAATTGAAAAATTTTTTGGTAGAATTAGAAAATTGGACGAGGAAACTTTCAAAAGTATGAAGAAAAAAAGAAAAAAAAGTAAAACGGAAATAAAAGAAAGAGAAAAGAAAAAACTTAAGGAAGAGAAAATTTTTAATGAAAAGGTGAAAAGTTTAGTAGAAAAAGGAAAAGAAAGAGGTTTTGTATTGCTTTCTGAAATTTTCCAAGAATTTCCAAACATAGAATTTGATCCAGATACTTTTGAAAAAGTTTCAGAAGTTTTACAAAGCAATGACATTAAAATAAAAGAAGAAACAGGAGAAATAAGTCCTGACCCTATTCAAGCTTATTTGAGGGAAGTAGCAAAGTCTCCTCTTTTGACCCCAGAAGAAGAAAAGGAATTAGCAAAAAGAGCAAAAAAAGGAGATAAAAAAGCAAAAGAAAAGCTAATAAAAGCAAATTTAAGGTTGGTAATTTCAATCGCAAAAAAATACGTAGGTAAAACACCTCATTTGAGCTTTTTGGATTTAATTCAGGAGGGAAACATGGGTTTAATGAGAGCAGTAGAAAAATTCGATTGGAGAAAAGGTTTTAAATTTTCAACTTATGCCACTTGGTGGATACGACAAGCTATCAATAGAGCGATTGCAGACCATGCGAGCACAGTAAGAAAACCAGTACACATTGTGGAGCTTTTAGGAAAGTATTCTAAAGTAAAAAGAAGATTGCTACAAGATTTAGGAAGAGAACCTTTACCAGAAGAAATAGCTCAGGAAATGGGTTTGGAAGTTTCAAAAGTTTATCAATTGGAAAGATTAGAAGAAAGAACTATTTCATTGGATGCTCCTATTGGTGATGATGAAGAATCGTCTTTGGAAGAATTTGTACCAAGTGAAAAAGTGGCATTACCATCTGAGGAAGCTGAAAAAGCTTTTATCAGAGAAACTTTAATGGAGATTTTGCAAGATTTACCCGAAAGAGAAAGGGAAATTCTGAAAATGAGATATGGTCTTGAAGATGGAATTCCTCATACTTTAGAAGAAGTTGGAAAAGCTTTCAAAATTACAAGAGAAAGGATAAGACAAATTGAAATTAAAGCAATCGAAAAATTACGCAAACATCCAAAAATCAAAAAACTAAAAGGAATGCTCTTTTAACTAGAATTTATTTTTTGCTCTCTAATTCTTTTTTTATCTTTTCTGCAAACTTTTTTAATTTCATTTCGCCTATGTCTCCTTTTTGTCTTTGCCTTACTCTTACTGTTTTTGATTTCATTTCTTTGTCACCCACGACTAAAATATAAGGGATTTTTTGAATTTCACCTTCTCTGATTTTTTTTGAAACAGTATGCTTTTCATCTTTAATTTTGTCCCTAATTTCCAAAGGTGCTATCATTTCTTTAATTTTGCTTGAAATTTCTTTTGCGTACTTTATATGCCTGTCTGCAACTGGCACAATCCAAATTTGCTCTGGTGCCAACCACAAAGGTAAATTTCCCCCAGTTTGCTCTAGTAAGACTCCCATGAACCTTTCTAAAGAACCCAAAAGGGCTCGATGAATCATTATCGGTCTTTTTTCTTTTCCGTCTTTGTCAACATAACTCAAATTGAATCTTTCTGGTAAATTAAAGTCAACTTGCACCGTAGTACACTGCCATTCTCTTTGTAAACAATCTTTTATTTTAATGTCAATTTTTGGTCCATAAAAAACTCCGCCTCCAGGATCTATTTGATATTTGAGTTTTTGTTTTTTTAATACATTTTTTAAAATTTTCATTGCTTTTTCCCACATTTTTTCTGTACCTGCAAACTTTTCTGGTCTTGTCGCCAAATAAATTTTGAATTCTTTAAACCCAAAAGTTCTCAAAATTTTTAATCCATGCTTTAAAAGCTTTTCAACTTCTTTTTCCAATTGATCTTCTCTGCAAAAAATGTGAGCATCATCTTGGGTAAAACCTCTCACTCTTGTTAGACCGTGTAAAGTTCCTGATCTCTCATATCTGTAAACTGTTCCAAATTCTGCGAGCTTTATTGGAAGTTCTCTGTAAGAGCGTATTTTGGATTTGTAAATTTTTACATGAAAAGGGCAATTCATCGGTTTTAAAAGATATTCATCTTCATCGATTTTAATGGGAGAATACATATTTTCTCTATACAATTCCCAATGGCCTGAAGTTTTCCATAAATTTAAGTTTCCAATGTGAGGAGTTACTACCCATTGATAACCTTCTTTTTTTAATTCTTCAAACAGAAAATCTTGAATCAATTTTCTTAAAAGAGCTCCTTTTGGCAAAAAAATCGGCAAACCTTGACCCACTTCTTCGTCAAACAAAAACAGTTCCAATTTTTGCCCCAAAACTCTATGATCTCTTTTTTCTGCTTCATCTTGAAGTTTCAAATAATTTTCAAGGTCTTTTTTGCTCTCAAAAGCAATTCCATAAATTCTAGTTAGCATCGGATTTTTTTCGTCACCTTTCCAATAAGCTCCAGCAATTCTTGTTAATTTGAAAGCACCAGGATCTATTTCTTTTGTTGATTTCACATGAGGGCCTGCGCACAAATCGATAAAATTTCCGCTCTCATAAACTGAAACTTTTTTTTCTTGAATTTCATCGATCAACTCTAATTTATAAGGTTGATCTTTAAAAATTTTTTTTGCTTCTTCTTTTTCAACAAATTTTTGCTTGAAAACGATATTCATTTTAAGAAGCTCTCTCATTTTCTTTTCAATTTTTGACAAATCTTCGCTCGTTATCGGGTTTTTGAATTCAAAATCATAATAAAACCCATTTTCAATCGCAGGCCCTATACCAAATTTTGTTCCAGGATAAAGTTCTTGAACTGCATAAGCTAGAATATGCGCCAAAGAATGTCTAATTTTTTCTAATTTTTTCTTCATAGAATTTTTATATTTTTTATCAAATTTGATTCTTAAAATCAAATAATTTAAAAAACCTCTGTGAATTTTTTGGGGAAAAGTTCAATTTTTTTTCTTAATTTTTTAATTTTTTGGGTTTAATTGACATTAACTCTTTTAATTTGGTAAAGTGTGATTGAGTGGGAAAATGTGGAAAAGTTTGGGGAAAAGTGAAAAAGATTGTGGAAAAGTAGAAAAATGTTTATCGGAGAATACGTTTATTCAATAGATGAAAAAAAGAGATTGGCAATTCCTGTGAAATTTAGAAAAGAATTGGGAAAAATTGCAATTCTTACTAAAGGATTGGATGAATGTTTGTTTTTGTACCCTAAAAAAGAATGGGAGAAATTAGTAGAAAAGCTTAAAAAATTGCCTTTATCTCAAGCTGATGCAAGAGGGTTTGTGAGGTTAATGTTGGCTGGAGCAATGGAAATTAAAATAGATAGCTTAGGAAGAATTTTAATTCCAGATTATTTGAAAGAATACGCAAAGTTAAAAAAGAGGGTGGTTTTAACAGGAGTTTTAAACAGAATTGAGATTTGGGACGAAGAAAAATGGAAAGAATATAAAGAAAAAACAGAAAAGGAAATTGGAAGCATTGCAGAAAGATTGAAAGATTTGCAAATTTAAAATGCACATTCCAGTTTTAAAAAAAGAGGTTTTAGAAATTTTGGACCCAAAGCCAAATCAAAATTTTGTCGATGCAACTTTTGGGGAAGGGGGCCATACCATTGAGATTTTAGAAAGAACAAAACCAAAAGGAAAAGTGTTAGCTTTGGAAGTAGATCCTGTACTCTTTAAAAAAGGAAAAGAATTGGAAGAAAAATTTCAAGGACGCTTAATTTTGAAAAATGAAAGCTTTGCAAATTTAAAAGAAACAATAGAAAAGGAAAATTTCAAAGAAATTTCAGGAGTGTTGTTTGATCTTGGGATTTCTTCTTGGCATTTGGAGGAATCAAAAAGAGGTTTCACTTTTAAAAGAGATGAACCTCTAATTATGCGCTACGATGGAGATGTTTCAAAATTAACCGCACGGGATGTTTTGAATACTTTCTCTGAAAGAGAGATTGAAAAAATTTTGAAAGAATTTGGTCAAGAAAAATTCGCAAAAAGCATCGCAAAAGAGATCGTAAAAGAAAGAAAAAAGAAGGAAATTTCGACAACTTTTCAGTTAGTTGAGATTGTAAGAAAAGCTTTGCCATTAAAAGAGATCAAAAAAAGAAAAATTCATTTTGCGACAAAAGTTTTTCTGGCACTAAGAATTTTCGTAAATCAAGAATTGGAAAATTTAAAGGAGGGGTTAAAACAAGCTTTAGAAATTTTGAATTCTCAAGGAAAGATTTTGGTCATTTCTTTTCATTCTTTGGAAGACAAAATAGTAAAAAATTTTTTCAAAGAAAAAGAGAAAGAAGGAGTTTTAAAAATTTTAACAAAAAAACCTATAGTACCTTCAATTTCAGAGATACTAAAAAATAAAAGGTCGAGGTCAGCAAAATTGAGAGTTGCAATCAAACAATGAACGTTGGAAAAATAAGTTTTACCCTTCTTTCGATTTTGTTGCCTACCTTGTTTTATCAAACCTTTTTACTTTCTCAAAATTTTATTAAACAAATTAAAACAGAAAGAGAAATTTTAAAACTCGCAAGAGAGATCGAAAATTTAAGAATTTCAGTGGCACAACAAAATTCTCTTTTAAAACTAGAAGAGTTCATAAAAGAAAAAAATTTAATAAAGAGCGATCAAATAAAATTTGTTGAAGTTTCAGAAAGAAAATCTGCTTCAAAATGAAGTTAAAAAGAGAATATTTTTTTCTCTTTTTAATTTTTTTGAGTTTTTTTGCTCTCTTTTTTAAGCTTTTTTCTTTACAAATTCTTGAACAAAAAAAATATTCAGCTTTTTCTTTTGCAATTTTTGCTTCTGAAACCTCAAAAGAAAAGAAAAGAGGAGAAGTTTACTTTTCTGGGGGGGAGCCTTTGGCAATTAACAAAGAAATTTTTGAGATAATCATTCTTCCAGAAAAAATAAAAGAAAAAGAAAAAATTTTAGAGATTTTAACGAATTTTTTGGGCAAAGAGAAAGAAAAAGAAATTCTAAATAAATTAAAAAATCAAGAAAAAATTTCTTTTGAAATTGAGGACGAAAAAATAATAGAGGAAATTGAAAGGAAAAATTTGGAAGGAGTTTTTTTTACTAAAAAACAAAAAAGAGTTTATCCGCAAAAAGAAGTAGCCTTTCAAGTAATCGGATTTTTAGGAGGGGAGGGGAAAGGGCAATACGGGATCGAAGAATTTTATGAAAAAGAGCTTTCTGAAGGAAAAGATTTAAAATTGACTTTGGATTTTCAAATTCAATTTATGGCAGAGAAAATTTTAGAAAGAGAAAAGGAAAAATTAAATTTTGAAAAAGGAGGAATTTTAGTTTTAGATCCTCAAGATGGAAAAATTTTAGCGATGGCAGTTTATCCAAGAGCAGATCCTAACAATTATAAAGAATACGCAAAAAATCTTGAAATTTTTAAAAACTTTTTCACTCAAGAAATTTACGAACCTGGATCAGTTTTTAAACCTGTGACAATGGCCATTGGTTTGGAAGAAGGCAAAATTACCCCAGAAACAACTTACAGGGACCCAGGAAAAATAAAAATTGGTGGATGGATAATTACAAATTACGACAACAGACAATATCCAGGTGAAATTTCAATGACAGAAGTTTTAGAAAAGTCGATTAACACTGGAGCAGTTTTTGTACAACAAAAAATACCAAAAGAAGTTCATTTAAAGTATCTTGAAAAATTTGGAGTTTTTGAAAAAACCAACGTTGATTTACCAGAAATTGTAGCTTCAAACTCTGAACTCAAAAAAATGAGAGATATTACCTTCGCTACTATTTCCTTTGGTCAAGGAATAGCTTTAACTCCTATTCAATTGGCAAGAATTTTTTCAGCTTTAATTAATGGAGGAAAATTAATCACCCCTCATTTGAATTCAGAATTTCAATTGAAAAAAGAAATTCAAGTTCTTTCAAAGGAAACTTCAGAAAAATTACAAAAAATGCTAGTCTCTGTAGTTGAAAATGGTTTTGCAAAAAGGGCAAAAATTCCAGGATATTTTATTGGGGGGAAAACTGGAACCGCTTTGCAACCTATTTTTGGAGGAAAAGGGTACTCTCACAAAAGCTGGCAAAGTTTTGTCGGATTTTTTCCTGCTTTTTCACCAAACTATTTGATTTTAGTAAAACTTGACGATCCAAAAACTAAAACTGCAGAATACTCGGCAGTTCCCATTTTTAAAGAAATGGCAGATTTTATCATTAAATTAAAGCAAATTCCTCCAGATTACTCCCCAACTGAAAACGAAAAACATTAAAAAATTTATGGAAAAAATTCAAAAAATGAAATTTTTAATAAAAAAAACGCCAACGATTGTTTTGGTAGGAGAAAATACCAAGATTTTGAGAAAATTTATTGAACATTTAATTTCCAAAAAATTGCTTCCAACCCATATAATGATTTTTGAAACTCCAGAAGAAAAAATTGAAAACGTTAAATTTTATCTAAAAAAAACAGACTTCGGGGTAATTATTTTAAAAGATGAAATAAAAGATTTTGAAAAATTTTTAAATTTTTTAAGAGAGCTTCCTCCTAAAACTTATCTTGTTTTTAATTTTGAAGAAAAAAGATTAAGAAGATTGAAAGATTTAGTAAATTTACATTCTTTATCGTTTGGCTTGAGTGATGAAGCTGATGTTTTCCTTTCAAATTTAAAATTTAATTTCGGAATGAATCTTAAAATTTCTTTTGGAGGTTCAATAATCCCTTTTTGGTTAGAGAGAATTTTTGGAAAAGAATATATTTTAAGTTTATTAGCAACAATTTGTTTTGGAATTTTATATGGAATAAATTTAATCGAAATTTCGAAAGCTTTTAAAGATTTTGAAGGGATTCCTGGTAAAAAAAGAATGATAGAAGGAATTTCAGGTTCTTTTATTCTTGATGATTCAAAAGCTTTTGGTGAAAAAGAACAAAAAGAAAGTTTGGAAATTTTAAATGAAATTCAATGGGCAAAAAGAAAAATTTGTGTTTTAGATGATTGCTCGAGAGAAGAAATTCTTGAAAAAGCTTTAAAAATTTGCGATTTAGTATTCGTTTTTGGAAAAAAAGAAAGTTTTCAAAAAATGGAAAAAAAGGTTTATTTTTTTGAAAGTATAAAAGAAGGAGTAGAGGAACTGAAAAAAATTTTAAAAGAAAACGATTTACTTTTAGTTTTGGGATCTGAAAAAAAAGAATTGGGGGATTTGGTGGATGAAATAAGAAAAATTTGGTAAAAATAAATTATGAGAAGAAAGTTTGCTGACATAAGAATAAAGAGAGAAAAAGAATTTTTTGAAAAAGAAGAGTTTGAAGAAAAAAGGAAGGACTTTAAAAAAACAGATTTTGAGAAAAAAGAAAAATTTAAAAAAATTTTAAACTTTTTGGGTATCGTTTTGATTTTCGGTTTTATATTTTATTTTTTAATCGTTTGGTTTCAAAAAGTAAAAATCACCATAAAAGCAAAACCTCAAGAAATTTCTTTTAAAGAACAAATTTTAGCTGATTCTAAAATTTCTGAAATTGATTTTTCACAAAAAACAATTCCTGGCAAAATTTTAGAATTTGACACAGAAATTTCAGAAAATTTTCCTTGTACTGGAGAAGCTTTAAGGAAAGCTGAAGGAAAAATTAAACTTTACAATGGCTATACTACAGAAGATGAGGTTTGGAGAAAGAATACAAGGTTTATTTCTTCTGAGGGAAAAATTTTTCTTTCGAAAGATCAAATTTTTGTGCCGGGTGCAAAAATTAAAGAGGGGAAATTAGAACCTTCTGTGGTTGAAGTTTCTGTTGTAGCTTTGGAGGGAGGAGAAGAATACAACATTGGTCCTTCAAAATTTTCTGTATTAGCTTTCAAGGGTACTGAAAGATTTTTTAAATATTGGGGCGAATCTACAGAGCCAATGAAAGGAGGAGGAAAAGTAAAAGTTCTTTCAAAAGAAGACATAGAAAATGCTAAAAAAAATTTTGATAAAAAAATAGAAGAGAAAATTAAAGAAGTTATAAAAGAAAAATCAAAAACAGAAGAAGTTGTTCCAGAAAATTGTTTTACTTTTTCAGTTTTAGAAGAAAAATTTTCAAAAAATGAAGGAGAAGTTTGCGAAAATTTTGAGGCTAAAGCAAAAGTAAAAATTAAAACTTTAGTATTGAAAGGAAATGATGTTAATGTGGTAGCAGAAAATTTAATAGCAAACAAATTAAGCACAAAAGAAAAAATTTTGAAAAAGAAAATAAATTTAAATTGTGAAGGGAAAGATTTTGAGAGAGGGCTTTTTTCTCTTTCTTTAGAGATTAAAGGAGCAATTTTTAAAGATTTGGAATCAGAAATTAATGGTTTAAAAAGAAAAATTGCTGGAAGGTCGATTCAAGAAGCGAAGGCAATTTTAGAAAGTATGGATGTTGAAGGAAAAATCAAAATTTTTCCAAGATTTTTGAGAAAAATTCCTGAAAATTTTGATAAAATTGAAATTGAATTTGTACCTCTTGAATAATCTTGAAAAATTTTTAAAATTTTATTAAATTCCTTCTTGTGGCAAACAAAGAGAGAATAATAAAAATTGGAAAGGTAATAGAAAGTTTACCGAACGCCACTTTTTTAGTTGAATTGGAAGAAACTCAGGAAAAAGTGATTTGTCATTTAGGAGGACAAATAAGATTACACAGAATAAAAATTTTGCCAGGGGATAGAGTAAAAATTGAAATCAGTCCTTATGATAAAAAAAGAGGAAGAATAATTTTTAGAGAAAATCCATGAAGGTAAGAGCTTCAGTGAAAAAAATTTGCAAAAAATGTAAAATAGTTAAAAGAAAAGGAAGAATTTACGTAATTTGTGAAAACCCAAAACACAAACAAAGGCAAGGTTAAAAATTTTTCATATGGTGAGAATTTGTGGAGTAGAAATCCCAGACAACAAAAAAATTTTCGTTGGCTTAACCTATATTTATGGAATAGGGAAAACTTTGAGTTGGAAAATTTTGAGAGAAGCGAACGTTAACCCTTTTTTATTAGCTAAAGAATTAACACCAGAGCAAATAAAGACAATTCAAGAAATTATTGAGAAAAATTACAAAATTGAAGGTGAATTAAAAAGAGAAGTGATGAGTGACATTAAAAGGTTAAAGGAAATTGGATGCTGGAGAGGAATAAGACATATTAAAGGTTTGCCAGTACGAGGTCAAACGACAAGAAGGAATTCGAGGACAGTAAGGGGTAACGTAAGAAGAACCACGATTTCAGGTAAAAAACCACCTCCAGCTCCAAAGTAAAATTTTATGGGGAAAAGAAGATTAGTTAAAAAAACAGCAGAAGAAAGTCAAGTTAAAGTTGGTGCTAAATTTTCGAAAGAAAAACTGAAAAAGTGGAAAGAAGTTAAAGAAGGAAGAATTTATATTAATTGTACTTATAATAACACCACTTTGACTTTGACCGATTTGAATGGAAACGTTATTTATTGGACATCAGCTGGAAAAGTAGGATTTTCTGGAACAAAAAAAGGAACAGCTTTTGCAGCCACTGTAGCTTTGCAAGATATGATTTCTGCAATAAAACAATTGGGTTTGGAAAGGTTAGAAATTTATATTAAAGGAATAGGAGCTGGGAGAGGAGCTATTTTAAGAGTTTTAGCAACAGAGGATTTAAACATTGATTTAATCAAAGATGTCACTCCTATTCCTTTTGATGGTTGCAGACCGCCAAAAGTGAGAAGAGTGTAAAAAATTTATGCCAAAAAAAGAACCAAAATGTAAAAAATGTAGAAGATTAGGAGTAAAGCTTTTTCTGAAAGGAGAAAAATGTTTTTCTTATAAATGTCCTTTGACGAGGAAACCTTATCCGCCAGGAGAAAGACCCAAGAAAGTAGTACCCAAAGTTACAGAATACAAAAGATTACTCAATGAAAAGCAAAAGTTAAGATTGTTTTACGGATTAAGAGATCGTCAATTGAAAAAATACGTAAAAGAAGTTTTAGAACAAGCTAAAAAATATAAAGATTTAGATCAAGCTTTGGTGGAGAAATTAGAGTTGAGATTGGATAATGTAATTTTTAGGGCAGGATTTGCTACATCAAGAGCTCAAGCGAGACAATTGGTATCCCATAAGTTTTTTTTGGTAAACAAGAAAAATGTAAACGTACCATCTTATCAGTTAAAGGTGGGAGATGAAATTGAAATTAAACCGCAAAAGTTAGAAAAGAAAGTTTTTCAGCACTTAAAAGAAAGGTTAAAAACTTGGCAATTTCCTTCTTATCTTGCAGTGGATCCAGAAAACTTAAAAGTGAAAGTAGTGGAAAAACCAAAGGTCGAAGATTTACAAATTCCAGTCGATCTTCACGCAGTTTTTGAGTTTTACGCAAAATAAAATTTTTTAAAATAAAAATTCATGTACTTGGAAAAATACTTACCTTTAGCTACAAAACCCAAAATGGAAATTAAAGATAAAAATTGTGCTGTTTTTGTGATAGAAAAGCTTTATCCAGGTTATGGAACGACTTTAGGAAATGCATTGAGGCGAGTTTTACTTTCTTCTATTGAAGGAGCGGCGGTCACCAAAATGAAAATTAAAGGAGTAAATCACGAATTTTCTACCATCCCTGGAGTTTTAGAATCTGCTTTAGAAATTATGTTGAACGTGAAAAAATTAAGGTTTAAAATGATTGGAAAAGAACCGCAAAAAGCATTTTTGGAAGCTAAGGGAGAAGGCGAAGTTAAAGGAAAAGATTTCCAGCTTCCAGCTCAACTTGAACTCGTGAACAAAGATTGCCATATTGCTACTTTAACTTCAAAGAACGCAAAATTGGAAATGGAAATTGAAGTCGAAAAAGGAATAGGATATTTACCAAGAGAAGAAAGGTTAAGAGAAGAAAAGGAAATTGGAGTAATCTTAGTCGATGCGATTTTTTCTCCAGTAAAAAGAGTGGCGCTAAACGTTGAGAAAATGAGAGTGGAAAAAAGGACTGATTTTGAAAGGTTAATTTTGGAGGTTGAGACAGACGGCACTATTTCACCAAAAGATGCTTTTTTAAAAGCTTGCGATATTCTAATTTCTCATTTTTCAAATTTGAAAGAAATTCATGAGGAAAAGGAAAAAAGGTAGAAAATTATCAAGAAAGAGAGACCAAAGAAGAGCTTTAATGAAAAGTTTAGCAAGAGAGCTAATTTTGCGAGAAAGAATAAAGACCACTTTGGCAAAGGCAAAAGAATTGAGAAGTTTTGTTGAGAAATTCATTGAGAGAGCAAAGGAAAAAAATTTGAATAATGTAAGATATATAATGAGGTTTTTCGACAAAGAAACGACAAAAAAGCTTTTTGAAGAAATTGGTCCAAAATATAAAGATAGAAAAGGAGGATACACAAGAATTTTGAAATTGGGGCAAAGAAAATCTGATGGAGCGGAAATGGCAATAATTGAGTTGGTTTGAGGATAAATCAAAAATCAAAAATCAAAAATCAAAAAGGAGGAATCAAAAGTTAAAAAATCAAAGAGAAAAAAATGACCGTAGAAAGAAAAATTCATGTAATTGATGCTACTGGAAAAGTCTTAGGAAGATTAGCAACTCAAATTGCGATTTTGCTACGAGGAAAGCACAAACCAAATTTTGACCCTTCGAAAGACATGGGAGATATTGTTGTAGTGAAAAATGTCGACAAAATGAAATTTACAGGGAAAAAACTGAAAAAAAAGCTTTATAGATGGCATTCTGGTTATCCTGGAGGGTTAAAAGAAAGAACTTTAGAGCAAATGTTACAAAAAGATCCAAAAAAGGTTTTAAGGTTGGCGGTGTTGGGAATGCTTCCCAAAAATAGGTTGAGAAAAAGAATGATAAAAAGGTTAAAGTTTGAATAAAATTTATGGAAGAAAAAAAATATTTTGAAGCTGTAGGAAGGAGAAAAACTGCGGTTGCAATAGTGAAACTTTTTCCTGAAAAATCGAATGAAATTTTAATAAACAACAAAAATTTCAAAGAATATTTTCCTACAATTTACCAACAAAAAATGGTGTTGGCTCCTTTAGAATTGACTCAAAATTTAGGAAATTTTAAAATTGTAGCTTTAGCTAGAGGTGGAGGAAAAAATTCACAAGCTGAAGCTGTAAGGCTTGGAATTTCAAGAGCTTTGGTTTTATTTGATTCTAATTTAAGACCCATTTTAAAATCTGCTGGGTTTTTAAAAAGAGATCCAAGAAAAAAAGAGAGGAAAAAATTTGGACTCAAAAAAGCAAGAAGAGCTCCTCAGTGGCAAAAGAGGTAAAAAGCTTAATGGTGAAGGAGCTAATAAAAAAAATTATTCCAAAACCTTTACTCAATCTCTATCATTTTGCAATTTCCTTTTTTTCAGCTCTTTTTTTTGGTTTTCCTTCAAAAAAAATTAAAGTGATTGGGGTTACGGGCACAGACGGAAAAACTACTACTACAGAAATGATTGCAAAAATTTTAGAAGAGGCAGGTTATAAAGTGGCACTTTTGAATTCAGTAAGGTTTAAAATAGGACAAAAAGAAAAAATAAACACATTGAGAATGACAATGCCAGGACGAGGATTTATTCAAAAATTTTTAAAAGAAGCTCAAAAAGAAGGTTGTGAATTTGCAGTGATTGAAGTAAGCTCTGAAGGAATAAAACAATACCGTCACAAATTTATAGATTTTAAAGTCGCAGTTTTTACAAATTTGAGTCCAGAGCATATTGAATCTCACGGTTCTTTTGAAAAATACAGAGAAGCTAAAGGACAATTATTTAAAGCTACAAAAGAAGTTCATGTTTTAAACGGAGATGACAAAGAAATTCAGTATTTTTTAAATTTTCCAGCAAAAAAGAAAGTAATTTTTACTAAAGATCCGTCAAAACTGGTTGAGTTTCAAAAAACAGGAATGATAATTTTGGCTGAAAATATAAAAGAAAATCCTTTTTTGAGTTTTACTGTTAAAGGAGTGGAATTTAATTTAAATTTGCTCGGACAATTTAATGTTTACAATGCTTTAGCAGGAATTTCTGTTGCACTTTCTCAGGGAATTTCTCTTGAAATTTGCAAAAAAGCTTTAGAAAAATTTAAAGGAGTTCCTGGAAGAATGGAAGAAGTTATTTCTCACCCTTTTAAAGTAATAGTAGATTATGCAGTAACTCCAAAAGCTTTAGAAAAAGTTTATTCTACTCTCGCGAATCTCTACAAATTAAATTCGCGAATATTCGCGAATGAAAAAAATCGTGCAAATTCGCGATTAATCTGTGTTTTGGGAGCTTGTGGCGGAGGAAGGGATAAATGGAAAAGACCGGTTTTGGGAGAAATTGCACTAGAGTATTGTGATGAAATAATCGTTACTAACGAAGATCCTTACGATGAGGACCCGTGGCAAATCATTGAACAAGTAGCGGTTGGAACAAAGGGGAAAGCAAGAAAGATTTTAGACAGGAGAGAGGCAATAAGAACCGCTTTAAAATTAGCAAAAGAAGGAGATATTGTAATAATTACTGGAAAAGGATGTGAGCCTTCAATTTGTGTTAAAGGGGAAAAGATTCCTTGGGATGATAGAAAGGTGGTGAAAGAAGAATTTGAAAAAATTTATGAAAAAATTTGAGATTTTAGAACATAGAGCAGATTTGAAAATTCGAGTTTTTGGGAAAACAAAAGAAGAACTTTTTGAAAACGCGATGGTGGGAATGCTAAAAAGTGCAAAGTACGAAAAAGAAGCCAAAAATCAAAAATCAAAAATCAAAATTAAAATTAAATCAATCGATTTTCCTTCTCTTTTGGTAGATTTTTTGAGCGAGGTTTTGTATTTAGTAGAAACAAAAAAATTAGTCTTTGAGAAAGTGGAATTTAAAAAGCTTACAGAAAATGAAATTGAAGCTACTTTAATCGGAAGGCCACTAAAAAGAATGGGAGTTCATATTAAAGCGGTAACTTACCACGATTTGAAGATTTTGCAAAAAGAAGAAGGTTTTGAAGCTGAAATTTTATTTGATATCTGATTTTTTTAATTGTAAAATCTAATTATGTTTAAGAAAATTCTTATTGCAAACAGAGGAGAGATTGCCTTGAGAATTATTAGAACTTGCAAAGAAATGGGAATTAAAACTGTTGCTTTGTGTCCACAAAAAGGCTTGGAAGAACATTTTCTAGAAACTGCTTTCGCTGACGAATTTTATTATTTAGAAAGAGAAGGGGCGAAAGGATATTTGGATATTAAAAGAATTTTGGAAATTGCGAAAAAAGCAAGAGTAGATGCGATTCATCCTGGCTATGGATTTTTAGCAGAAAATTGGACTTTTGCAAAGCTTTGTGAAAAGCAAAAAATAAAATTTATCGGTCCTCATTATTCAATTTTAAAGAAACTAGAAGATAAGATGGAAGCAAAAAAGATAGCTCAAAAATTAAAGATTCCTATTTTACCAATGAGTAAAGAACCGATAAATTCTTTGAAGGATTTGAAAAAATGGATTTTTTTAATTAAACCTCCTTTTGTTTTAAAAGCAAGAAAGGGTGGGGGAGGAATCGGAATTCGAGCGGTAAACGGAGAAATTACAATCGGAGAAATTTTTACTTTAGCTTTGGGAGTTAAAAGACAAATGTCTATTGCTTTTGGAGATACCGAATTTTTCTTGGAAAAATATTTACCTGAAGCAAAACATGTTGAGGTTCAAATCTTGGGAGATGGTAAAAAATTTTTGCATTTGTTCGAAAGGGAATGTTCTTTGCAAAGAAGATTCCAAAAATTGTTAGAAGAAGCCCCTTCTCCGAGTGTTGATGAAAAATTAAGAGAAAAATTGGTTTCTTTTGCTTTATCTTTCGCAAAAGAATTAAAATATCAAACTGTAGGCACTTTTGAATTTTTGCTAGATAAAAATCAAAATTTATACTTTATGGAAGTTAACCCAAGAATTCAAGTTGAACATCCCGTGACAGAAGCTATTACAGGAATAGATTTGGTGGAGTATCAAATTAGAGTCTCACAAGGAGAAAATTTAAAAATACGCCAAGAAGATATTAAAAAGGAAGGATGGGCCATGGAAGCTAGAATTTGTGCTGAAAATCCTTTCGAAAATTTTAAACCTTCTCCAGGAAGAATCGAAAAGTTATTTTTACCTGGAGGTCAAGGAATTTTTGTTCATACTTTTTTGCACGAAGGCCAGGAAATTTTTCCTTACTTTGATCCATTAATAGCGAAAATCATAAGTTATGGAAAAACTCGAGAAGAAGCAATCGCAAGATTAAAGAGAGCTTTAAAAGAAACGGTGATTGAAGGAATTCATACTAATTTGCCATTTTTTGAAGCGGTATTAGAAGAAAAAGAGTTTTTAGATGGAAGTTATACTACAAATTTTGTTGAAAGAACAAAAATTTTGGAAAAATTAAGAGCCCCGCAAATTTGCAAAAGCTTTGTTTTTAAAAAGCCAGCAATTACAGAGGAGGAAGTTGCAAAATTTGTTTGGCAAATTTACCAAAAAATGAGAGAAAAAAGTTTAAAATTTGAGAGAGAAACTCAAGATAAAGAAAAAATTTCTGCCTGGAAAAAATTTCATTTAATGGAGTCAATGGAAGAATAAAAGCTCCTTGAAATTTTTAAAAAAATTTTTTATTATTTCTACAGATCAAAAGGTCGCAAAGTCTTTTGTCGAAAATTTTTATGCCATTAATTCCTTGGAGACCATTTTGGGAATTGGAAAGGTGGTTTGAAGAAGGCTTGTCTGAATTTTTTGATGAAGAATTTTTTAAATTCCCGAGAGTAAGAACCCCAAGAATGGATATTTACGAAAAAGATGACAAAATTGTGGCTGAAGTAGAAATTCCAGGGGTAAAACCTGAAGATGTAAATGTGGAAGTTACAGACAATCTTTTGAAAATAGAGGCTAAAGCAAAAGAAGAAAAAGAAGAAAAAGAAAAAGGTTATTACAAAAGAGAAATTGGAACAAGATATTTCAAAAGAGTAGTATCTTTACCTGCGGAAGTAAAAGGCGATGAAGCTACAGCAGAATACGAAGATGGAATTTTGAGAATTGAAATTCCAAAGGTTAAAAAAGAAGAAAAGGCAAAGAAAATAAAAATTAAAGTAAAATCAAAAGAAAAATAATTTTCCACTTGACTTTTTTAACTTTAGTTGATAAAATAAGGAAATTTTGAAAAAATAGTTTTAAAGGTCGAAAAAGGTCGAAAAGAAAAAATTAGGAAACAATAAAGAAAGATGGCAGAAAAAAAGAAAGATCAAGAATTTTTAGAGTTTCTTGTTAAAGCTCTTTGTGACCACCCTGAGGTAGCAAAGATTGAACGAAAAGTAGATGAGATGGGAGTTTTACTTACATTAAGAGTACACAAGGACGATATGGGCCAGTTTATTGGAAAGAAAGGACAAACAATTAGAGCTATCAGGCACTTACTCAGGGTGATAGGATTTAAACATCACGCAAGAGTAATGCTAAAAGTGGAAGAGCCTATTCAATAAAGCTAGGCTAAGTTAAAGTCTCTCTTTTTCTTTTTGCCCCCCCAATTTTTTGGGGGGTTTAATTTTTTAAAGAATTTTTTTAAAATCTTTTTAATGATTTGTTTTGATATTCTCACTATTTTCCCAAAAATTTTTGAAGGGTTTTTGCAAGAATCTTTTATTAAGAAAGCAATAGAGAAAAAGAAGATTAAAATTAGAGTTTGGAATTTGAGGGATTTTGCTAAAGATAAAAGAAAAACTGTAGACGATAGACCTTATGGAGGAGGTTTAGGAATGGTGTTAAAAATAGAACCTATATTTTTTGCTTTAAAGAAAATCGCTAAAATAAAAATTGAAAACGGAAAATGCAAATTTAAGAAAGGGCAAAAAATAATTTTCTTTACTCCCCGTGGCCAAATTTTTAATCAAAAATTAGCAACTCTTCTATCAAAGCAAAAGCAAATTGTGTTTGTGTGCGGAAGGTATGAAGGAGTAGATGAAAGAGTGGCAAAATATCTTTGTAATATGAAAATTTCTCTGGGTAATTTTGATTTAATGGGTGGAGAAGTGCCTGCAATGGCAGTGATTGAAGCTGTGACAAGATTGATTCCAGGAGTAATCGGAAAAGAAGAATTTTTAAAAGAAAGAAAAACAAAATACGGCTTTATTGAATTTCCTCAATACACAAGGCCTGCAGTTTTTTCGCCAAAAAAAGGGGTTTTTTGGAAAGTTCCTGAAGTTTTGCTTTCTGGAGATCATAAGAAAATAAAAGAGTGGAGAGAAAAGAGAAAAATAATTCTTGAAAAATAAAAAAGAAATTGTTAAAATTTTAAGAATTTGGGTAGGTGCCGGAGTGGACAAACGGGCGTGGCTGTAAACCACGTGGCCGTTGGGCCTTCGGGGGTTCGAATCCCTCCCTACCCACCATGCCCCCGTAGCTCAGCCTGGTAGAGCAGCTCCCTTTTAAGGAGAAGGTCAGAGGTTCGAATCCTCTCGGGGGCACAAAAAATATTGTGAAGGAAAATATCTTGAATAAAAAACAAACTTACTATGCTTTTGGAGATCCTCCTATACTTTTGGATTGGATTTTTAGAATGGATCTTAGCTTCCCAAAGAACGTTAGCGATATCCCAAAAAAGGGCAATTTTGGCCTCAATTTTTGTAGTGTTTGAAAATTTACTTTGGTGGTTAGTAATTTACTATTTCATTCAGAATTTTTCGAATTTTTTCATAATTTTAAGTTATTCTTTTGGTAGCGCTTTTGGAACATTTTTAAATTTAAAGCTCAATGGCAAATTTTTGCATTGAAACTTTCGGTTGTAAATTTAATAAAGCAGATTCTGAATTGATAAGAAAAATTCTGATTGAAAAAGGATTTAAAGAAGCCTCAGAAAAAGAGGCAGATTTTGTTATTTTGAATACTTGCGGGGTGGTAGAAAAGACAGAAAGAAAAATAATAAAGAGAGCAATTGAATTAAAAAAGAAGGGCAAAAAAATAATTTTTGCGGGATGTTTACCTTTAATTTCTCAAAAAATTTGCGAAAAAATCGCAGATGGATTGATAGGACCAACCAACATTTTGGATTTACCGAGAGTAGTGAGAAAAGTTTTAAAAGGAAAAAAAGCAAAATTCTTAAAACAAAAACCAATAGATAAAGCAAAATTTAAATATTTTGCAATTCCAAAAGAGACTGTAGTAGCTATTGTTCCGATTTCAGAGGGCTGTTTAGGAAATTGTGCTTATTGCGCTACAAAACTGGCAAAAGGAAAATTGAGAAGCTTTGATAAAAAAGAGATTTTAAAAAATATTGAAGAAGCTTTAAAGCTTGGCGCAAAGGAAATTCAGTTAACCTCTCAAGATTTGGGAATTTATGGCTTGGATAAAGGAAAATTTTTGTTGCCAGAATTGTTAAGAGATATTTTGAAAATTAAAGGAGAATTTAGAGTGAGATTGGGAATGACAAACCCTACTTTTTTCAAAAAAATTCAGCACCAAGTTTTTAAGTTAATGAAGGACGAAAAAATTTATAAATTTTTGCATTTACCTTTGCAATCTGGATCAGATGAAATTTTAAAAGCAATGAAAAGGAGATATACTACAAAAGAGTTTTTGGAAATTGTAAAAAATTTTAGAAAAAATTTTAAATTTGGAATTTTAGCCACAGATGTCATTTGTGGTTTTCCAGGTGAAACAGAAAAAGATTTTCAAAAAACTGTGTTTTTAATAAAGAAAGTTAAACCTGAAATTTTGCATGTATTTAGATATTCAAAAAGAAAGGGGACTGTCGCAGAAAAATTAAAAGATTTTCCAGATAGAATAAAAAAAGAAAGATCAAGAATTTTGAATAAAGTTTGGCTTCAAATTTTAAAAGAAAAAAATAAAAAATATTTGGGAAAAGTTTTTCCTGTTTTGATAACAGAAAAAAGAAAAGATTCTTTTTTGGCTCGCACCAATTTTTACAAAGCAGTAATTTTAAAAGAAGGAAATTTAGGAGAATTCAAAAAAGTAAAAATCGTTGATGTTAAACCAAACTATTTAGTAGGAGAAATAGTAAATTGATCTTTTTCACTCTTTTTGTTAAAATAAAATTGTCCCCATAGTTCAATGGATGAGAACGGGGGCTTGCGGAGCCTCAGATGGAGGTTCGAATCCTCCTGGGGACACGGAGATCGTGGTGAAACGGCATCACGGCAGGTTGTGGCCCTGCAGTTGGGGGTTCGAGTCCCCCCGATCTCCCAAATGATTGAGCACTACAAATTCGGAGAAATTAAAATTTCTGGAAAAGAGTACAATTTTGACGTTGAGGTAAGATGGACGGGCAAAGTTTTGAGTTGGTGGAGAAGGGAAGGACACACTGTAAATTCTGAAGATGTAGAAAGAGCTTTAAAAGAAAATCCAGAAATAATAATCATTGGAACTGGAGCTTATGGAGTATGCGAGGTTACAAAAGATTGTCAAAATTTTATTAAAGAAAAAGGCGTGGAATTGATAGTAGATGTTACAGAAAAGGCAGTAGAAAAATTCAATGAGTTATTAAAACACTCAAAGAAAGTTATTGGACTTTTTCACTTAACTTGCTAAAAAATTAATCTAGTAAAGCTTTCTCTCTAAGTTTTCTGTGATAAGAGATTGCGAACTTATGCACTTTTTTGTTTAACTTCAAAATAAAGTTTGAAATTTCTTGATCCAAATTTCTCAATGAAATTGGTTTTTCTTTTCCTTCAATAAATATTTTTTCACTTTTTTTTGCTAAAGCAGAAATTTTTGTTTTTTCAAATTCTGGAAATTCTTTTTTGAGTTTTTTTGCTAAATTCAAATGGGCTTTCCCACCATCTAGCAAAATTAAATCTGGAATTCCCCACTCAGAGTGAGAAAACCTCCTCCTTAATATTTCTTCTGTCATAAAAAGATCGCTCGATCTTTTTTCAAATTTTATTTTAAATTTCCTAAAAAATTTTTCTTTTAAATTTTCTCCAAAAAACCCTACCAAAGCTCCTACTGCTAATTTTCCTCTAATGTTTGAAATATCAAAAGCTTCAACGCGAGAAAGATTTTCCAATCCAAAAAACTCTTTTAACTTTTCTATTGGAGAACTTTCTCTTTCAAAATAAACATTTTTTTCAAAAATGTGAGAATGAGAAAGAACTTTTTCTAGTTTGAAAATTTGATCTCTTACTTTTCCTGCTTCTTCAAATTCCCATTTTTTTGCAAGCTCTTTCATTTTTTTCTTTAATTTTTTGATGATTTCTTTTTCTCCTTCTTTTAAAACTTCTAAAACTCTTTTTGCATTGTTTTGACAGTCTCTTTCAACAAAAGAATTTTCAATTTCTGATTTTGAAATTTTTAAAGCGCAAGGGCCAGGACAATATCCCAGGTGATACCACAAACAGGGTCTTTTTGGAATTTTTTTGCAAGATCTAAAAGGAAAAATTTTTCTTAAAATTTTTAAGGTTTCTTTTAAAGCTTTTCCGTCGACAAAAGGACCTACAAATTCAGCATTTTTAATCTTTTGGGGTTGGTGAGTAATAAAAATTTGAGGGTACTTTTCTTTTGTCATTCCAACAAAAAAATAATTTTTATCATCCCTCCAAACGACATTAAATTTTGGTTTGTATTTTTTGATTAAATTTGCTTCCAAAATCAAAGCTGAAATTTCAGAATCTGTTTTAATGTAACCTATTTTTTTTGTTTCTTCCAAAAAGAATTTTTCTTTAAAAGCTGGGTTTTGAAAATGATCTTTTACTCTTTTTCTTAGATTTTTTGCCTTGCCAATGTACAAAATTTCTCCATCTTTATTTACAAAGCAATAAACTCCAGGACTTTTTGGGAGGCGAGCTATGTATTTTTTTTCTAAAAATTTAAATTCTTTCATTTTTAAACGACCCAGTATTTTTTCTTAGTCATTTCATCTCTTTTTTGTTCAATTTCATCAAGTTTTTTTTGAGCTGAGTTTGCCATCTCTTTTAGTTTTTCGTCTGGCAAATTTCCTAGATTTTTTATTTCTTCTATTAAAATTTCTTTTTCGTTTAATTTTGGATTCTCTATTACTTTTTCCAATAAAATTTTTAAAATCCAACCAACTTTTGGTCCAGGACCAATTTTTAAAATTTCCATGACGTCATTTCCGTTAACTTTTAGCATTTTTGGAGAGATTGGGTCTCGAGAAACTTTTTCAATCATGTACCTTAAATGTCTCAATTTGTAAGGTTCAGCTTTTTTTACTCCGCTTCCGATTCTATCTGCCATCCTCAGTTGCAAAAGTTCTTCGATGTTTTCTTTTCCCACATTTCTCAAAAGCCTTCTTACTGCACTTTCTTTTACTTCACCAGGGTTGTAATAAAAAAGATGGTATCTTACAAGTTTTACAATTTTTTCAATATCTTTTAAGGGAAATTTCAATCTTCTTAAAATTTTTTCTGTCATTTTTGCCCCTACAACTTCATGATTGTAAAAAGTAGCGTTGGGACCTTCTCCTCTTTTTGTTCTTGGTTTTCCAATATCATGAAACAAAGCTGCCAATCTCACATGAATGCTGAAGCCTTTTTTTGCTGCGTATTCTAAACTTTTCAAACAATGCTCATAGCAAGTGTAAATGTGATGCTTGTTTTGTGTTACCCCTACTCCTTCTTCAAGCTCTGGGATAATGTATTTTAAAAGACCTAATTTTCTCATCAATTCTATTCCTTCTGCAGCTCTTTCTGAATTGATTATTTTTAAGAATTCATCTCTAATTCTCTCTTTTGAAATGAACTCAATCAAATGAGAAAGTTCTTTAATAGCTTCTTTTGTTTTTTCTTCAATTTTCCATCTGTAGCCCAAACAAACTGCAAACCTTATTGCCCTCATCATTCTTAAAGCATCTTCTGAAAACCTTTCTTTTGGATCGCCAACCGCTCTGATGATTTTTTCTTTTAAATCTTTTTGTCCATCAAACAAATCGATAATTTTCACTTGAAATTTTTCCTTTGAAAAATCTAAAATTTCTATTGCCATCGCATTTATTGTAAAATCTCTTCTTTTTAAATCTTCGAAAATGTTTTCTCCAAATTCCACGTAATCAGGATGCCTTTTGTCAGAATATTTCGCTTCTTTTCTAAAGGTGGTAATTTGGATTTCTTTTAAAGTAGGATCTTCGCTTTCTGTTAAAACAGTTACGGTAAAAAATCTGTTTTCATAAAAACTTTTCGGAAAAAGTTCTTGAATTTCGTGAGGTTTTGCGCTCGTTGCAATATCCCAATCTTCTGGTTTTTTCCCCATTAAAATATCTCTCACGCATCCTCCGACAATAAAAGCTTCAAAACCTGCAGTTTTTAATTTTTCTACAACTTCTATAACCTCTTTCGGAATTTTCCAAAACATACTAAAAAAATCATACTAAATTAACTTGTCTTTTTTCAATTTTTTAGCTATACTTTAACTAAATTTTGCCCCCGTGGTGAAATTGGATATCATTTAGGGCTTCGGACCCTAAGTTGCAGGTTCGAGTCCTGCCGGGGGCACGCCCCCGTAGCTCAGTTGGAAGAGCAGGCCCCTCTTAAGGGCAAGGTCGCAGGTTCGAGTCCTGCCGGGGGCACAAAAAATTATGGAAGAGGTTAAACCTGAAATTTTCAGAGAAATTTTTAAAGAAAGAGAAAGAAATAAATATTACATCAAATACGAATTTGGGTTGCTTTTGGTTTTGGGAGGTTCTGATTTTTATTCTGGGTCTCCAGCTTTGACAGCTTTGTCAGCTTTTAGGACAGGAGTGGGAATGGTGAGAATTTTTGCTCCAAAAAGAGCAGCAGACATTATCGCAAGCTTTTCTCCAAATTTGGCAGCTTTTCCTTTAGAGGGGAAAATATTCGAGAAAAAACATGTTCCTATATTACTAGAAAATATCGTTTCTGCAAAAGAAGTTGCTTTTTCAAACACCGCTTTAGTTTTAGGAGGAGGTTTGGGAAGGTCTCTGGAGACACAAGAAGCTATTTGTGAACTTCTTTCTCAAGTAGACATTCCCGTTGTTGTTGATGCTGATGGAATTTGGGCGATTTCAAAGAAAATTGAAGATTTCAAAGGAAAAAATTTTCTAGTTACACCTCATGGCTACGAATTTTATGTTTTAACAGGGAAAAAAATTGAGAAAGAAATGGATTTGAAAGAAAAGACAGAAATTGTTAAAGAAAAAGCAAAAGAACTAGGAATGACAATTTTGTTAAAAGGTAATCCTGATATAATTTCTGATGGAGAAAAAATTTATTTAAATTACACAGGTTCACCTTACATGGCAGTGGGAGGAACTGGGGATACTTTAGCTGGAATTTGCGGAGCTTTAATGGCAAGGAAAATTTCTCCTTTAATTTCTGCGATTGCTGGAGCTTATTTGAACGGAAAGGCAGGGGAGTTAGCTGTTCAAAAATTTAGGGATGGACTTTTAGCGACTGATGTGATAGAATTTATTCCAGAAGCAATAAAAAGCTTGTATGAGTGAAGAAAAACAAATTTGGGATTTAATCATTATTGGAGGAGGACCAGCAGGAATTACTGCTGGTATTTTTGCTGGAAGGCAAAAGTTAAAAACGTTATTAATTACAAAAGAATTTGGGGGTCAAATGAAATTGAAAGCAGTCAGTATCGAAAATTATCCTGGATTTCCCGAAATTTCAGGAGAAAAATTAATTTCAAAGTTTGTTGAACATTTAAAAAAATATCCAGTAGAAATTTTGATGGAGGAAGTGATAAAAGTGAAAAAAGAAAACGAACTTTTTGAAGTAATAACTCAAAAAAATAATTCATTTTTTTCAAAAGCTGTAATTTTAGCACTGGGAGCTAAACCAAGGACGCTTGAAATTAAAGGAGAAAAAGAATTTTTGGGAAAAGGAGTAAGTTATTGTCCAGTTTGCGATGGGTATTTTTTTAGAGAAAAACAAGTAGCAGTAATTGGAGGAGGGAATGCAGGCTTTGAAAGTGCTCTGTTTTTAGTTCAAATTGCAAAAAAAATTTATATTCTTGATTTTTCTGAAACTCCAAAAGCAGATAAAGAATTACAAGAGAAAGTGGAGAAGACTAAAAAAGTTGAATTCATTGGTGGAGTGAAAATAAAGGAAATTGTAGGGAAAAATTTTGTGGAAGGGATAATTTATGAAGAAATAAAAACAAACAAAGAATTTATTTTGCCAGTTTCTGGAGTTTTCATTCATGTTGGGACTGTACCCCAAACTTTTTTAGTTGAAGGATTAGTAGATTTTAACGAAAAAAAAGAGATAAAAATTAATCCTGAAACTTTAGAAACGAAAACTCCAGGACTTTTTGCAGCTGGAGATTGCACAGAAGGAAAATTCAAGCAAATTGCGATTGCGGTAGGTCAAGGAGCAAAATCTGCCTTGTATGCTTTTGAATATTTAAAAGGTAAAAAATAAACAAAAAATTTATGGCCATAAAAAAATCTGCAAAAAAAGCTCATAGAAAAAGTTTAAAAAGAAGGTTGCATAATTTAATGTATAAAAACGAGATTAAAAGAAGAATTAAGGAATTTAAAGGTTTGATAGAAGAAGGAAAGATTGAGCAAGCAAAAGAATACCTTTCAAAAGTGTATCAAATTTTAGATAAAGCAGCAAAAGAAAAAGTAATTAAAAGAGGAAAAGCTGAAAGATTAAAATCAAAATTTGCAAAGTTACTTCTTAAAACTTAAATTTTAAAAAAAATTTTTTCTCAACAAAATTGAAAAATATCATAAAAATAAGATAGAGAGAAAGAGCTGAGGGCAACTGCGAAAAAATTAGGACTAAAAAAAGAGAAGCAATGACAGACAGTATTACTTGGAAAGAATCGTTAGAGCTAATTTGGAGATAATTTAAAACTCCTGCAAAAGTCGCTAAAATGAAATTTGGTTTTGTTAAATCTAAAATTCCTAAAAAAAGGGGTAAACTTTTTGTGGAAAAATCTCTCAAAGATTGATAAATAGCTAGAAAAATTGGAACCTGAACTAAGAGTAAAAAATAACTTGGCAAAGGATTTATTTTTTCTTTCTTTAAGAAAGCCATTGTTTCTTGAACTAACTTTTCCTTGTCGTTTTTGTACTTTTTTTGAATTTCTTTCAATTTTTGAGATAAAATTTCAAACTTTTTTTGTTCTTTGTAAATTTTAAGGTTTAGGGGGAAAAGGAAAATTCTTAAAAAAAGGGTTAAAAGAAAAATAGAAAGGCCAAAATCTTTAAAGAGAGAAAGGCTGAAGCTTAAAAATTTAAAGATAGGTTTTAAAAATAAAAAATTGTAAATTTCAGCTAGCATTTTTGAGTTTACTAAAAATTTTTAAAACCTTTTCTTTTAAAACCTGAAAATTGTTTTCGATTCCGGGAATGACAATAAAAACCATGTCTAAATTTTTAGGAGTTTCAGGTAAATTTAACCTTACAATTTCTCTTATTCTTCTTTTGATTTTATTTCTCTCTGTGGCTTTCTTTGAAACTTTTTTTGTAATCAAAATTCCCAACCTAAAATAAGGAAGGTCTTGCTCTAAATATTTAAGTACCAGAAAACTCGTCGAAATTGTTTTCCCTTTTTCAAGTACTTTTTTGAAACTTTTTCTATCTAGTCTTTTAACTTTTTTCATTGATTTATTTTACAAAAAAATAAAACTCTTGACAAAAAGTTTTACAAAGAATAAAATTAAAATATTACACAATACAAAAAGGTCAAAAAAATTTTCTAAAAATCTAAAAATTTTTTTATGCCTCCTAAAATTTTATTGGCTGAAGATGAAAATTTATTAATTGAAGTTTTAGAAAAAAAATTTACTCAAGCAGGTTATGAGGTAAAAATTGCAAAAAATGGAAAAGAAGCTTTGGAAATTTTGAAAAGCGGAGAAAAATTTGATTTAATATTGCTAGATATTATTATGCCTGAAATGTCAGGTTTTGAAGTAATGGAAGAAATGCAAAAAGATGAAAATTTAAAGAAAATACCAGTAATAGTGATTTCAAATTCCGGCCAACCTGTGGAATTAACAAAAGCTAGAGAATTGGGAGCAAAAGATTGGATTATAAAAACAGAATTTGATCCTCAAGAGGTTTTAGAAAAGGTGAGAACATACGTTAAAGAATAATCGATGAAAGGAAAAATTTTAATAATTGAAGATGATAGATTTTTAAGAGAGTTAATGGTAAGAAAATTGAAAATGGAAAATTTTGAAGTGGTAGAGGCTGAAGATGGAGCGGATGGTTTAAAAAAAATAAAAGAAGAAAAACCAGATTTAGTTTTGTTAGATTTAATTTTGCCTGAAATGGATGGTTTTGAAGTTTTAGAACAAAAAAGAAGAGATGAAGAAATAAAAGACATTCCAGTGATAATTTTGTCAAATTTAGGACAAAAAGAAGAAATAGATAGAGGATTACAGCTTGGAGCAAAAGATTATTTAGTAAAAGCTCATTTTTCTCCCTCAGAAATTATAGAAAAAGTTAAACTTTTTTTGCAAAAATAAAAATTTTTAACTTTTATTTCTTCCTTCTAAAAAACTCTGGGCTTTTTTTAAAATTTCTTTTGAATTTTGATGAGTTAATAAAGACAGAGCAGTCTCAAAATCTGCCCAACGCCAATCGATGTGTTCTGGAGAAATTTTGATTTCCTTTTCTTTTGTTTCTGCTAAATAAAAAGTTACAAACTTTAATATAGTTTTTCCTTGCCATTTAAAAAAATATTTAATTTGTTCTTTAAACCCATCTAAAATTTTAAATTCTTTTATTCCAGTTTCCTCAAAAATTTCTCTTTTTACGGTATCCATTTCACTTTCTCCTTTCTCTATATGTCCTTTTGGAAAATCCCAAAAATTTTTCTCTGCTCTGTGAGAGAGCGAAGGATAATACAAAAGTAAATAAAAAATTTTTCCGTTTTCTTTTCTAAAAATTATAGCTCCTGCTGACCTTTCTATCTTTGGCATTTTTCTAAAATCAAGTTGAGTTTTCTTAAAGTTAAAACACCAACAAAACCTGTGCCTTTTCGAAGTCCAAAAGGTTCCAAAATTTCTTTCGAATATTTCTCTTGAAATTTTATTACCGCCCTAAAGGTTAAAGGGCCAAAATATCCAGTGACTAATCCTTCAGGATAAATTTCAGGTCCTTCTGATTTTAAAATCTCTTGCAAACATTTTACGTCCTCACCTCGCATTCCTTTTTTTAAAAATCTTTGAAATTTTTTGCACTTGATATTTTGACAGAAATTTTCTTTTGTTTGAACTTCTTCTTTTGTAGAAAAAGCTTCTAAAGCGAATTCAAACTCTCTTACATTTTCTTCATCATTGTTCTCAAGAGTTGATATGGGAACCACTAAAAGAGAAAAGAAATCTTTTTTTATTTCTTTTGGAACAAATTCTATTTCACTATTTTCCTTCAGGGCAAAATCTTTTATTTCGCATAAATTTTGTGAATCACATAAAAGAACAGTTACCTTAAAAAGTCCCATTTTTTCTCCTTTAAGCTTTACTTTAAAATTTTTATTTTCTCCATAAATTTTTTCCCAATTTCCAGAAAAAGGTTTAATTCTTTTTGTAAAGGAAAAATAAAATTCTTTTGAAGAAGGTAAAACGTGAATTCTTGGTAAAATTTTTAGAGAATTCAATGGCTCACTTTTAAAACAAAATTTTGGTGAAATATTACAATCTTGAAAATACAAAGCTAATAAAAAATTTTTAAAAATCTCTGAAAAGCTTTCGCCCACAGCTTTTTCAATTGCCAAAGTACCAGTTTCTTTTGTTTCCAAAATTTTTTGTAAAATCTTTTCACTATATTGCGAAATTAAATATTGTCCAAAAACTGAAACTATTCCATAATTTTGAAATTCGTTTTTCCATTCAATTAAAGAAGTTTGAGGGAATTTTTTAAAAACTTCTACTCTTTTTTTTAAATTTTCTTTGTATCCTAAAATTGTGGGAGCGGTCTCTGCAATCATTTCTAAAATCCAAGTTTTCTCTTCCGCCCTTTTTAATTTTTGTTCCCATTCGATTAAATGTACAAATTCATGAGCTATTTCATCTTTAATTTCTTCATTTTCTATTTTAAACGCATTCAGGTAAAACATTTTTCTTTCGTTTGAAAAGGGAGCCAAACTTTTTTCATAATTGTCTTCTTCTCTAAAGTATCCTCCAACATCTTCTCTCATTTGATGCACTAACACAGTAATTTTTGAATCTTGATTTACTCCTTTTTCAGGTTCTTTTCCTAAAAGTTGTGTTAAACCTGGATATATTTTTTGCTCAAATTCTTTAGAAAGTTCTTTCAAACTTTGAAAAAATTTTTGTTTTTCTTCGTCAGATAATTCTTTCCAAAAATCTTTTTCCACATAAAAATAAGTCTTTTCTCCCAAAACCAAGTTTATTGCTAAAATTTTTTTTCTTTGATAATAATCGTAATTTTTATCCACGAAAAACTCCTTTTCGTCTAAATAAGAATCTCCAAAACAAAAAATTGGGAAGAACAAAAATAAAAATAAAATTTTTTCGAAAAAATTTTTTTTGATCATTTTGTTACGGTTGCTTTTTCTAAAGTAATTTTAGGATCGTCCTTTAAAAATGTAGTAATTCTTGGAAAAGTCAATTTTACTTCTTTTTGAACTAAGGGATCGTATCCTAAAACTTCTATTTCTTCAATTAACTTTGGCGTAGTACCAACATCATTTTTTTGTGGTAAAAGCTCTATTTGAAAGGCTAAGGTTTTCGTTTCTTTTTCGTTTAAATCTCCGATTACCCACAAAATTTCTCTTGAATCAGAATCAAACGAAAATTTTGAAACTTCTGTTTCTGGAAAAATTTTACCTGTTAAATTAACATTTTCTGGAAGTTTTGATTTAACTTTAACATCCTTTAAAGGTGAAAAAGTGCTTTTGATTTCCCAGAAAATAGTAAAAGTAGTTTTTTCTCCAACTTTTGGAGGAAGAGGCCCTGAATTTCCAAAAACTTCATCAAAAAAATAACCTTTCTCCGAAAACTCTAAAGTCGAAGAAAGTTTAGTAATAAATTCTTGTTTGGTTTGTCCGATTATAATTGTACTTTTCAAAAGAGGGGTTTGAATTTCTCTTGGGCTATCTTTTAATTTGATCCAAAAATCAACCCTCCCTTCTTCTAAAGGTTGTAAAAGCTTTAAAGAAGAATTTTTTTGCCAATCAAAAACAATCGTTTTTTGGTTTTCTTGCAAAGAGCCTGTGTCAGATTTAAAAGTTGAAAAGTCAAAAGCATCTCCAGAAAGAGTACACAAAAGTAATAAGTTCTCTAAAGGTTTTTCCCCAACATTTTTGAAAAATATTTCATAATGCAGCCATTCTCCAGGGAAAGGTGAATACTCTGGATTTCCGTTAATTTCTTGGCGTACAAAAATTGAAGATTTAGCGATTTCTACTGCTTTAGATATTTCTTTTAAAATTATGAATTGTCCTCCAGAAACAAACCCAATTTTTGCTTTGAAAACTTTAGGTTCTTTTGTTTCTCCATGAATTTTTCCTAAAATTTCAATTTTTTTTCCTTCAAATCTGTTTAAAGTTGGAATTAACCATGAATTTTGATCTATACTTTTTGGTTGAGAATCTATAAATTCGAAACCAGAAGGCCACTCAGCTTGAACTTTTAAATTGGATAGGGGAGAGGACAAGTGAGAAAAATAATAAATATTAAAACGAAATTCTTTTTCGCTTTCAATTTGTGGGGGAATGTCAATTTCGAAAGTAAGCGGAACTTTTAATTTAAAAGTAAATTTAGTTTCGTTTTTAAAAAATGATTTTAAATTTTTGGGTCGATAAGTTAAGAAAGCTCGGATTTCTTTCGTTTCACCTTCTTTACCAAAAAATTTTAATTTAAAAGAAAAAGATTTTTCTTCGCCAGGATAGATCATCCCCCCCATTTCTTCTTTAGTGATTACTTTTCTCGTTAAAATTTCTTCACTTTCTGTTTGAGTTCCTTCTGGAAATTCAACGACCAATTCAGGATCCTCAAGTCTAAAATTTCCGTTGTTTTTAAATTTCACTAAAATTTCGTTTATCTCTCCTACTGAAATTTCGCTCTGGCCTAAAATTTCAAATTTTAAAACTTCTTTTGAAAATAAGTTGCGCTTTATTGTCCAAATTCCCAAAATCAATCCCAAAATTAGAATTGTTAAAAAAATTCTGTTGAATTTCATTTTTTTTCCAAAAGGAAATTTAACCATTTTTCAGAAAAATTCGCGTATTTTTTAAGGGTTCTTCTTGGAATTTTTATTTTTTCGAAAAAATCAAAATTTTGGGTCAATATTAATTCTATAAGTTTTATAACGGAAAAATCAAGTGAAAAAAGTTTTTCTCTGATTTTTCTTTTGCAATTTGAACAAATTGTAGCTCCTCTTTCAAAAGAAAAAAAACAACTCTCTTCTATTTTATTTTTGCAAAGATCGCATTCTCTCAAATTTGGAAAAAGACCTAAAATCCATACCAAATTCCAAAAAAAATACCAAAAGAGCTCTTCTTTTTTTCTAAAAGAGAAAGAATTCAATTTTTCAAAACCTTCTTTCAATAAATTAAAAATCCTTTCTTCTTTTTCTGGGCCTTTTACTAAAGAATCTAAAATTTCAGAAATTTTTTGGGCCAAAAAGATCCTTTCTAGATCTTTTTTAATCCTTGAAAATTTTTCAAGACACTTTGCCTCCACCAATCTTTCTCCTCTTTTTCCTTCAACAAACCAAACCTCAACTAAAGAAAAAAGTTCCATTTGAGGCCTTAGCTTAGAAGAAATTTTTCTTGCTGATTTCGCCAAAAGGTCTAACCTTCCAAAATCTTTTGAAAAAACAAAAAAAACAATGTCAGCTTCGTCCATTTCTTTTTCTTTTAAAACGAAGGCTTCAGTTTTGTGTTTTTTAACCATTAAATTTTTATTGAGAAAGAGCTTGCATCATTGAGTAAATAGGTTGGAGCATTGAAATTGCAAAAAGAGCTACAACCCCTCCAATGAGCAAAAGTAAAATTGGTTCAATAATAGAAGTTAAAGATTTTGTCATTTCTCCAACTTCATTTTCGTAAAAATCTGCAATTTTTTTCAAAAGAGTGCTAGTTTCACCACTCATTTCACCTGTCTCAAGCATCATCGTAAAAGTGGGGAAAATAATTTGAGGGTGCTTCTTGAAAACTTCAGAAAGTCTTTTCCCTTTTTTCACATATTCTAATCCTTCTTTTAATATTTCCTTAAAATAAACATTCCCTAAAACTTTTTCTGAAATTTCTAGAGCTCTTGGGAGTGAAATTCCACTTTCCAAAAGGGAAGACAAAGAACGAGCGAGCATTGCACAGTTTTGTTTTTTTGAAAGCTGTCCTATTATTGGCAAAGAAATTAAAATTTTATCGAAAATTCTTTTTCCGAATTTAGTTTTTGCGAATTGGAAAATGAAAACTAAAATAAGAAAGAGAAAAGAAAAAACTAAATACCAATTTTGAGAGAAAAAATCTCCAAGAGTTATAACAAATTTTGTTGTTTTGGGAAGTTCCACGTTCAGTTCTTTAAAAACTTTGGAGATTTTTGGAATGACTACAACAAACATTAAAATACCAATTCCAAGCATTGCTAAAATAATTACTGCAGGATAAATTAAAGCTCCTTTCACTCTTTGCTTTAATTCTGCTTCTTTTTCCAATTGAGTAGCCAAGAGATTTAAATTTTCTTCTAACCTTCCAGATTCTTCTCCTGCCATGACAATGTTTTGATAGAGTTCCGAAAAATAATGAGGATACTGAGAAAGAGCAGAAGAAAATTTTTCTCCTTTTAAAACTCGTTGTTGAATGTCTAAAATCGCTTTCGCAAAATTTTTATTTTTGGTTTGAAGAGACAGATTTAAAAGAGCTTCTGGAAGAGAAATTCCAGCTGAAAGCATTACTGCGAGGTTTCTTGTAAAAAAAAGTTTTTCTGAAACCGAGACTCCCTTTTTGAAGGAAAAAATAAATTTTCTTTCTTTTTTAGGGCGAGCTTCGATTAAGATTAAACCCGATTTTTTCAATTCTTGCTGTAAATCAAAAATATCTTTTGCTTCTTTTTCTCCTTTAATTAATTTGCCTTCTTGAGTGAAAGCTTCAAAAATATATTTTGGCATTTTTAAAATTTTACAAAATTGAGAAAAATAAAAAAAGAGTCTTGAAAGGAGGGCCTGACCCAGGAAGCCAAGTTTGGGTGTGGCTTCCCAACACCCGAGAATTGAGAAGCGAATTCTCCTTCTCAATTCTCCTCGACCAGTTAAAAGAAAAGTAAGTGTTCTACGGCCACCTTCCAGTAGCCGTACCTTGTTTCGACTTACGCCTCCTCACCGGACCCACCCTCGTCGCTCAAGAGGGCGCCTTCGGGTGTTTCCGGCTCGGCTGCGTTGACGGGCGGTGAGTACAGAGCCCAGGAACGTATTCACCGGGGCGTGGCTGATCCCCGATTACTAGCGATTCCGGCTTCATGAGGGCGAGTTGCAGCCCTCAATCCGAACTGGGGCGGCTTTTTAGGGATTAGCTCCCCCTTACGGGTTCGCAACCCTTTGTAGCCGCCATTGTACCACGTGTGCAGCCCAGGGCATAAGGGCCATACCGACCTCACGTCGTCCCCACCTTCCTCCGGCTTCCGCCGGCAGTCCCGCATGACATCCCTGAAGAAAAATCTTCAGGGCAAACATGCGGCGGGGGTTGCGCAGGTTTTGGGATCTAACCATGCGTCTCACGACACCTGCTGACGAGGGTCATGCAGCACCTGTGCCCGTGTCCTTGTGGAAACCCCCAGGTTTCCCCAGGGTTTCACGGGCATGTCAAGCCCTGGTAAGGTTCCACGCTTGTTGTCGGATTAAGCCACGTGGTCCACCGCTTGTTTGGGCTCCCGTCTATTGCTTTGGGTTTTACGGTTTCCCGCGTACTCCCCAGGCGGGGCACTTCACGCGTTAGCTTCGCCGGAGGAGAGGGTCGAGACTCCCCCCAGCTAGTGCCCATCATTTACGCCGTGGACTACAGGGGTCTCTAATCCCCTTTGCTCCCCACGGTTTCGACCCTCAGCGTCAGGGACGGCCCAGGGACCTGGCTTCCCTTTCGGCGTTCCTGCCGATATCAACGGATTTCACCCCTACACCGGCAGTTCCGGTCCCCTCTACCGCCCTCTAGCCTGGGAGTATTCACCGCATTCTCCAGGTTGAGCCCGGAGGCTTTAACGGTGAACTACCCAGGCCGCCTACGGTACCCTTTACGCCCAGTAAATCCGGCTAACGCTTGTGGCTCACGTCTTACCGCCACTGCTGGCACGTGATTAGTGGCCACTTATTCGCCGCTTACTCTCAGGGGAGAATTTCTCCCCTTGCTCAGCGGCAAAAGGGGTTTACAACCCGAAGGCCTTCTTCCCCCACGCGGCGTCGCTGGGTCAGGGTTTCCCCCATTGCCCAAGATTCTCGGCTGCTGCCTCCCGTAGGAGTGGGGCCCGT
>Ga0080004_1125402_pt1 | contig 47464 bp, 40 predicted proteins | sample WasSprMetagenome_FD_69207 | JGI IMG/M metagenome (GOLD analysis project Ga0080004, IMG submission 69207) | Sulfidic aquatic microbial communities from Washburn Spring, Yellowstone National Park, USA - WS (SPADES assembly) (version 2) | ecosystem: Environmental > Aquatic > Thermal springs > Hot...
TCATCTAAACTTACCTTCTCTCCTATCACTTCCTCTATATCACTCAATCTTCCCTCTATATCTTGAATTGCTGTCTCTATTCCTGATATATCAGGTATCTTCTCATCTATAATTGATATAACTTCATCTACTGATGGTTTTTCTGATATTAAGATCTGTAATTCCTCTATCTGCTTTACCAATTCCTCAATATTTACTTCCTGCTGTGAGGTCTCATCTGCAAAAATTGGGGAAAGTATTAAGAAAAATAAAAGAGGAATAAGAGTATAAAAAAGAAATTTTTTCACAGAAAATACCTCCTTCTTTAAAAAATTTTAATTATCCGCCCATAAACAAAATCCTATAGATATTTCTTTTAATTTCTCCCTATCCTTTATTCTCTTCCTAATCCTATTTAATGCATTTATATGATTATCAGTAGGATCAAGTTTTACACAAATAAGATATGTTTCATAGGCTTTTTCTAAATCTCCTAATATTTCATATATTAATCCTAAATTGTAATGATACCTTGCTAAAATTTTTGTATCTTTATATATTGAAGGATCTTTTTGGAGTTTTAACATCTCTTCAAGAGCTGATGATGTCAAATCAGCCTTTATTAATGCGATTATTCTATCTTGATCCTTTATTTTTAAATCCTCCCAGTACACAATTTCCTTTGAAAAATACGGAGATATTAATTTAACTATGGAATTTGTAATTTTTTCAGAAAGTTCATTAAATATTTCTCCTTCTGTCTTTGGAGGCTCTTCATTAACACCCATTATTACCAACCATAATGTTATATACAAATATTCAGATTTAGGAATATCTTCTTCAAATATAGGAGATTGATAATACTTTTTTTCAAACTTTTCTGAAAATGTTTTTGAAAGAATAATCTCTGATGTTGACACAGATATTATTCTAAAAGAAACTGATAAATTTGCTTTTCTTATTAAAGTAGGAGTTCTTATTTTATAGACTTTATCACTTTTTTTATCAGAACTTGGGACAAGAAATTGTTCTACACCTCTAAAATCCTCAGTCATAAAATTATCTACAGAAACCAAAATAAATCCTTCTACTCCTGCCAATTTTCCGACCTCTACTACTTTATTTAAATCCATTAAACCCGTAAGGGAAAGCTTCAGCTCTTTAATTATTTCATCTATTTTTTCTCTCTCAATAACTGTAAAATATTTATTCTCAATTAATTTTGAGATCAACATGTTGCAAACTTTTTTACTATAATTGGAATCTAAGGGCAGAATTGCAATATTCTTAATATTACTTAATATTATCTCAGGTGGAGTTTTAAAAGTTACACTAAGCTCCTTATAATAAGGAGAAACACATCCACAGATTAGAATTAATAGAGATAGAAAAAGATATAAATATTTGCTCATAATTCAAATAAAATATTCTCAATTTTTTCTATCACAAAATCAAAAAAGCCTTTAGCTCTATCAAGAGTTAAAGCATTCTCAATTGCAGATTCCTCAGTGAGACCAAATCCTCTTGTATCTTTAAAATTTTCATCAGGTATATTAAAAGTTGCGATAATCTTTTTATCCTTTACAGAATATACTTTTATTGTTACCATGCATGAAGTGGAATATAATGAGGTAGCTATCCAATTTACATTATTTATTTCTGCAATACCAAATATTAATATATCTACATCAAGCTTTTTAGCAGTATTTGTCATGTTTTCTTCTGTATCTATTTTTATTCTTTGAGATATGACATTAAAATTCTTTTCTTTTAGCTTTTCAATAAATTTATTTTCTAAATTAAAAGAATCTCTTATTTTTCCTAATATATTTTCCTTAAAAACTACTGCAAATTTTAAAAGAGATGAAGGGGAGATTCCCTTAATATATATTCTTGCTCTTGGTATAGATATAATATTACTATCCCAATCTGCAGGTTTTACTTCAATAATATTCTCTCCTACTGATATATTAAAAATTTTACAGGTTACAATACCATCTTCATTTGATACTTTTACTTCCTCTAAATCTCCCCTACCTTTAACAAAAGAAAATCTAAGGGAAAAATTGTTTATGGGATATTCCTTTCCATCTTCCTTATATATAACTTTTATTCTTATTGGTTCCTCAATTCTTTTTCTAACAATTACACTTATATTTGGATTAAGAGGTATTAACTCAATTCTATTGTTTATATTTAAAATTCTCCCCTTAATATCATTTGCGATAATCTTTAGTTTATTTAAGGAATCAGGAATAAGATTTTTTAGTTCTTTTTCTCTTTCCAGAATATTAAGAAGAGTAGATATAGCTGATAAATAGTTAATCATAGAAAGATATATATTCTTTTCATTCTCTAATTTATCCGCCTCTCTCAAATAGTAATTTATTAACTCTAATCCTTTATTAACAATCTCATTAAGTTTTCTTACATATTCATCCTTTGAAAATTTAACAAGGGACCATGCTTTATAATAATAACTTAATCCATAAGGGGTCTTTCTTTCCCATTTTTCTACATATTCACTCTCAGGTTTTATCTCTAAAAAGGCTTTTCCCATAACCTCAATGAGGGTTTTCCCAAAAACATCAGAAGTTAATATTCCTTCTTCCCCTTCACTTTCTATAATTTCTTCTACTTGATTTATAGATACCTCAACTCCAATATATCCAAAGATTTGTCTTAATGCATCATAATATGCCTCTTTTCTTGCCTCCTGCTCCTCCTCAAGTTCCCTTGATATACCAACAAAATATCCAGAAGGTGGAGGTATTTGTGGTTTTTTGCCATAGGTTTCAATCAATTTATCTCCTTTTATAGGTGTATAAGATTGAGCTTTTGGGATAAGCTCTACACATCCCGAAATAAAAAATAACAGAAAAATTAGAAAGATTAAAAAAATTTTATTCATCTATTACCAGCTACTAAACAATTCATCAATTAGTTTTAATCCTCTATCAATTTTCTCTCTTGCAGACTCTTCTTTCTCTTCCTCCTTTACTTTATTCAATATTTCTTTCATAACATTTTTTACTGTCTCAATATCTACTGCATATCTTACAAATGCACGATAATAGGTTATATATTTACCAGTCTCTGTTCTTTCTCTAACTTTTTGCCATATAGTTGCTATTGCATTTCCTATTATTATTCCTTTTGTTTGCCATTCACTAATTACCTTTTGAGCAGTCTCTCCAGTAAGAACATCTGCAGTTAACCCTGCTTCTACAAGAGCTGATTTCCCTTTCTCCATTAAGTATGTTCCATAAATATACTCTACCGCCCTAACCTTTGCATCAAGTTCTGCAGATCTTATAGCATCATTAAAAGTTTCATGTTTTCTTGAATATCCTACAAAGGTCTTCTGTGTCTTTGATATTGTCTCACCTTGAGTTCCAAATACCCAGCTTGGGAGTTCTTTTGGTCCTTCAAGAACTTGTATATCTCCTAAGGGTGGGGGAGGCTGTGTGCATCCAGAAATTAGAAGAGGTAAAAAAAGAAGGATAAAAATAATCTTTAAAATCTTCTTCATATCACCCTCCTAAACTTAAAAAAACTTTAATAATATTATAACAAAATTATTTAATCAATACTATAATTATGTCATTTACGTTGGTATGGGTGGGTCCAGTCTTTATTAAATCATTAAGCTTTTCAAAAAAGTGATAAGAATCATTATTCAAGAGAAATGATATCGGGTCCATTCCCAATTCTTGGGCTCTTTTTACTGTTGTTCCATCAGCAAAAGCTCCTGCAGAGTCGCAAGGACCATCCCTTCCATCAGTAGCAAACGCAGTCAAAAAAACACCTTCCATCCCTGCTATCTCAATAGCAAAAGATAAGGCAAGTTCTTGATTTCTTCCCCCCAATCCATTTCCCCTTATAGTTACAGTAGTTTCTCCACCAAAGATTAGAGCACATGGGGGAGAAATAGGATTACATGAATACTTTATCTCCTTAACAATTCCAGCAATAACTTTTGCTACTTCCCTTGCCTCTCCTTCTAAAAATCCTGAGATTAAAAGAGTATTAAATCCAAAATCTTTGGCAGATTCTATTGCCTTCTCTAAACAATCTCTATTTGATAGAATTATATCTACATAATGCCTTTCATCAACAGATTTTGGAGTTTCTGGAATCTCTCCTGACATTCCCTTATTTATAATTTCCCTTACTTTTTCAGGCACTTTCTCCCATATATCATATTTTTTTAGGATATTATAAACATCATTATAAGTAGTAGGATCAGGAACTGTAGGACCAGAAGCAATACTATCCAATGGATTCCCAAGAACATCTGATATGATCAAGGTGATAATTGTCCCTTTACAAATTTCTGCAAGTTGACCTCCTTTTATCATACTTAAATGCTTTCTCACTGCATTTATCTCTTGAATTCTTGCGGAACATGATAATAGAAGTTTCGTGGTTTCTATCTTATCCTTAAGAGAAATTCCTTCCTTTGGTAAAGGAAGAAGTGCGGATCCTCCCCCTGATAGGAGAAAAATTAATATATCATCTTCCTTTAAATTTTTCACAAAATCATAAATTATCTTTGCGGATCTTTCTCCATTCTCATCAGGAATAGGATGTGAAGAATAAAGAACTTCTATATTATTTTTTACAATTCCTTCATATCCATAAGGGACTACTATGTATCCCTTTTTAATTACATCTCCCAAAATATCTATAATGCCTTCTGTCATTGGAAAAGATGCCTTACCAACTGAAATAAGATATAAGTCTCCTTTTATCTCAAATTCCCTTTCCTTAACCCTTATCTTTCTCTCTCTTGGATTATAAGAGACATATCTTTTTATTGCATATTTAGGGTTTACCCTCTCTAAGGAATCCTTAATAATTTTTTCTGATATCTCTCTTAAGTTCATTATTTTCTCCATTTACAAATATGTTTTTAATATTATAATGAAAAGATAAAAAATAAAAAAGGGGTATGAAGAATTTATACCGAGGTTAGAAAATGGAGATGTTAATACCATCTGCAAAATTTGAGGCTCTTCTTGACTCAATAAAAACATCTCTTCAAATCATCCCCTTTCTTTTAATGTTTTTTATGGTGGAAATATGGAAAGTATTATGCAAAAGATGAAGAGATAATTTCTTCAAAAACTTTTATCCCTAAATGGGAAATATAAATCTCTTTGGGAGGTGCAATTTTCCTAAATAGATATCAGATCTCCAACCTTACCTTCAGCTAATGCCATTACCTCATCTGCTCCACCATAATAGACGAGAATTTCATCATTTTCATCAAGAATCTCCGTAGAATCTTTATATTTTGGGACAACACCACATGTGAAAACAACTTCAGGAACCCATCCTTCTTTTTCATAATATTCCTCAGGTTCCAATATTGGCTCTGGAGAACGATATATAATCTTTGTAGGATCTTCAAGGGGTGTTAAAACCACTCCTAATGCATATGCTTTCTTACCTTTCCATTTTCCAACGCCATGATATATATGGAGCCATCCATATTTTGTCTTTAAAGGAGGAGCTCCCGCTCCTATCTTTTCACTATCCCAAAAATTAGGTCTTGGCATAAGAAATGTTCTTCCCACAGTAGGTCCTTTATAAGGTATTTCATTAGTAAATAAGATTTGCATATCAGGAGGAATCCTATGTATCAATGCTATCTTCTCTTTTAAAAGCTCAGGGAAAAGATTTATAAAATTATTATTGTAAACAGGCTCTTTATTATCCATCTTTTCCTCTACTCTTTCATAAACAGGAAATAATACAGAATCTTTATCATCAAGTCCTTTAAATATGGGACCATTTCTTATCCATAATGGCTTCCAATCTTCATATGATTTAAATTCATTAACTCCTCTCAAAAAATCATTAATTTTTATCTTTGCTAAGGATAATTGAACTAAATCACCATATGATGTATATGTCATATAAAGATAGTCATTAATTAATGAGATTCTTGGATCTTCTGTTCCTCCAAGCTCCCTAATCATACCCAAATTCTTCAGTTGCCATTCTTTTCTTCTTTTTAGTCTTTTTGGGATCTCATATTCTTCCTCTGGACCAAAAATTGGATATGAAAGTCTTCCCTCTTCTTTATATCCATCCTTACTCCACCAAAGACCTATCCTTGAGAAACCATCCTCTCCTAATGCTCTATAAAAAATATATGTAGTTCCCTTTATTCTTATGGCACCCGCATTATATACCAATTTTTCCCAAAAAATTTTTTTACCATTAACTTCTATATATACATCAGGTCTTGCTTTAAAAAGTGGATTTTTTTCAAATCTCTTTAGTTTTAAAGAAGATGAATATGTTGAAGGATTTAAAACCTCATTAAAAATGTATAAAAATTGACTACCAACCCTCTCTGGAGAATGCCCATAAGCTACTCCTTGATAATACTTGACAATATCTTCCCTTTCTTCCCCATTTTTAAGAAGTTCTCTCACTTTATCTACTAAATTTTCAGGAGTATACTTTAAAGCCTCTAAATAAGTATACTTCAATATACCTATATCTCTAACAAGGACAGGAGCTTTTCCTGTAATTACTTGATAAAATAAAACAGGAAATTCATCTTCTTTTTGAGATAAAATGACAATCTTAGAGACTAAAGTATATCTTACTATAGTCTTCCAAGAATTAACTATTCTTATATCAATATTGTCAATTTCCTCTTCAATTCTTCTTTTATCTTCATCTTTAAATACAATTCCAACAAAATATATAGATGGGTCCTTTTTTAATTCCAAAAGGGGATCTTTTAATAATGATATAAAATCTCCCAAGAGTAGAATAATATCTTTATCTTTTGGAAGATTCAGTTCCTCATATATCTTATCCCTTGAAAAATCAAGAACAGAATAATATGGGATTTCCACTCTATATGTCTTTTTATCATTAACTGGAACAAAAGATATTATTGCAGACCATATAGGAGAATCTATAGCAGAATATTTTTCACCCCAAGGATTTAATAGAATTTTCTTTGCACTGTATTTCTTCAAGTCTTCAATTATATCTACCCAGGGAAGATTTTCTCTGCCTAAAACAAGAAAAATATCATATCCATCTTCTCCTTTATATTCAGGAGAGACTTTTACCTTAAATTTTTGCTCTCTCCACCATTCTAATATAGGGATTAAGTAATCTTCCATTCCTAAAACTAAAATTCCATTAACCATAAAGCACTCCTTCTCTCCCTATATTCAAAACGAAATATATTATATCTAATTTTTATTATATTAAAAACGATTTTATTTTATTTCATAACATGATATAATTTTGTATAATGATACATAAAAAATATAAAGAAAAATATAAAAAAATTATATTCTTACTCCTCCTCATTCTCTTTGTTTTATCCATCTCTTATTCAAAAGAAATTTTAAATATTGCAATAGATAGAGACTATCCCCCATTTTCGTATATAGATGAAAAGGGAAACTTAGTAGGAATTTCTGTAGATTTTTGGAAGATATGGAGTAATAAAACAGGAATAGAAGTAAAACTTATCCCAGAAGATTGGAAAAGGGCACAAAAATTATTAATGGAAGAAAAAGTTGTTGCTATTGATAGCATTTTTAAAACCCCAGAAAGGGAAAAATATTTAATCTTTTCTAAACCTATATTTAAAATAAATTCAAATATTTACTACGCTTCTTATCTTCCAAAAATAAAATCTTTAAATGATATATCTCCTTATTTAGTTGGAGTAAAAGAAGGAGATTCATCAATTGAGATTGCCAAATCTATAAATCTAAATATTAGATTTAAGTTTTATAAAAATTACTCTGATATTGTGATATCTGCGATGAAAAAAGAGATAAATGTATTTCTTATGGATGATATCCCTGCTCAATATTATTTGATTAAGTATGATTTAATATATAAATTTATACAGGGACCTACTTTTTATACAAATTATCTTCATATTGCAACTCTAAGGAAAAATGAGAAAATATTTACAATAATAAATGAAGGAATTTCAAAAATATCACAAGAAGAGATAAATCAATTAATAAAAAGATACATGCCAGAAAGAGAAATTCATATTGAATATATAAGTAGAATAATACTTTATATATTAATCATTGCACTATTCATTTTTCTCCTATTACTCATCTATAATAGATCCCTATCAAGAAGAGTGAAGATTGCAGTAAGTGAACTTTCAAAAGCACAAGTCACTCTAAAAGATGAGGTGGAAAAATTTTGGTATTTCTTTAGAGGAATAACAGAAATTTCAAGTCTCACAATACACGAAGAGGATTTTCTTTATAAAGCATTGGATCTTGCTCTAAAAATTTTATCAAAACCAGAATATGGAAGTATTTTTTTAAAGGAAAAAGATTCAATAAAACTTATTAAGACCATAGGGCATGATAAAAATTTAGAAGGATTGATATTTAATAAAGGTGATTATATTGGTCCTGATAAAAGTATCATTGTGAAAGATATATTAAGTATAGAGAGAAAATCAAAAGATCTATACATGAAACTTAAAACATTAAGTAAACCTATAAAAGAGTCTGCAATTGTCCCTTTAAAATGGTATGAAAATATATGGGGATATTTTTGCCTTGATATTCCTAAGGAGAGCAATAAATTTTATGATGAAGGAGATTTAAAATTATTGGAACAGTTTGCAAATACAATTTCTGTCTTTTATGCTATAAGAAATTATATAAAAGAGAGGGAAACATATTTAAGTAAATTAATAATAATTCTTGTAAAAGCATTGGAATATTATGATATATATACTCAGGGTCATTCTGAAAAAGTTACAAAATATGCTATAAAACTTGCAGAAAGACTTAACCTTCCTACTGATAAAATTAAAAAAATATATTGGTCTGCATATGTTCATGATATTGGTAAAATATTTATTCCTCAGACATTATTAAATAAACCCTCCAAATTTTCTGATGATGAATATAATTTTGTAAAGATTCATCCTATAAAAAGTGAAGAACTCCTTTCTGAAGTGGAAGAATTTAAAGATATAGCAAAAATTATAAGACATCATCATGAGAGATGGGATGGGAAAGGATATCCTGATGGTCTCTCTGGAGAAGATATTCCTCTTGAGTCAAGAATTTTAGCTATCGCTGACGCTTTTGAAGCAATGACCAGTGACAGATCTTATAAAAAGGCTCTAACAATTGATGAAGCCATTGAAGAGATAAAAAGATGTGCGGGAACTCAATTTGATCCGAAATTAGCAGATATATTTATTGAAATAATAAAAGAGGAATCTGGTATTTCAAAATGATTAATAAAGAAGAGATGGAGGTTAAAACATTTAAAAAATTAAGCCACAGGCTCAACGGACCCTTCAGAAACCTCTACAGATAGCGCCTTGACTTTTCAGCCTCATTTTCATCTTAGATTTCTTAGAGACCTGATTATTCATCAAAGCCCCTAATACTCTCTAAGACTATCCCAAGTAATCAGTAGAGAGCTTTACTCCCTACTTTTCCTTAGGATCTGAGACTTACTCTGTCTCAGCCTACCACCTGCAAGGCCCTTACGGACCCCTTGATGCCTGTGGCAGTTTTAATATAACATTAAAAATTTTTTCTGTCAAATTTTTATATCAAGGAAAAATCTATATTTTTAAAGATATACCCTCTATAAAAATCAAGTAAAAATCTATATTTTTTGCATGTCAATATATTCAAAAAAATTTTTTTAAATTTAATTTGAAATTTTATCTTTCCAATGTTTATACTTTAATGATAATTCATTTTCCCATATCTTATCTGTTATCTTTTTGAATTCTTGAGAATAATTATCTAAAAATTCACATATTTCTTTCTTACTTATAACATCATAACTTCCATTATATGATGGTTTTGCATTAAATTCTTCAACAATATCTCTCAATACTTTTGGATTATCAATTAATGCACATGGAGTTAAAAGATTTTTATTATCACAGTAAGGTTGTTTCTCCTGAAATGCTATAAAGAATGGAGATCTAATAACATCAATTAATTTTTTCCCCTTTATATTATCTACTGCAAATTGCAAAAATACACATGGCTCCACATCACCATTACTATTAATATGAAAATAACCACCAGGTCTTGCACCTGCAATACATCCACCTACATGAGGACCATCATTCCAGAAATCTCCAATAAAAATTGGTTTCTTAGCACGAAATTCTTCTACTTTTAATCTTAAAGCATTTCTTTGTTCTGGTGTAGACATTAAACTTACATCTGGATTTCTTCCAATGGGAACATATTGAAAATACCATCCAAAAGCACAACCTTTTGAAATCATAAAATCAATGAATTCATCAGACATAATAAGCTCTGAATTTTGCCTTGTTACTGTTACAGAAAATCCAAATAAAACTCCTTCTTCTCTCAAATTATCCATCGCATTCATCACTTTTTCAAAAATTCCAGACCCTCTTCTCGCATCAGTTTCCTTTTCAAATCCCTCCAAAGAGATTCCAGGAGCACAATTCCCAACATTAGATAATCTTTTTGCAACCTCTTTATTAATTAAAGTTCCATTAGTATATATTAAGAAATACATATCATTATGCTTCTCAAGAATTTCAAATAGATGGCGCCAAACAAATGGTTCTCCTCCAGAGATTGTAACAAAATAAATACCTAAATCATTTTTTGCCTCATTTAAAATTCTATCAACTTCTTCAAAGGATAAACCTTCATCTTTCACATACTCTCCTGCATAACAACCTATACAATTGAGATTACATCTTGCTGTGGGACTAATAACAAAAAACCACGGAAGACCAAACCCATATTTTTTACTCAATTCTCTCTGTTTTTGCATTCCAAGGATTCCAGCATTAATAAAGAAATTTTCTATCAATTTATCCCTACAATTTTTTGATAGCCTTTTTAAAGTATTTTTTGTAAGTTCTATGGACGGGTGTTTCTCTTGGAATGCCTTTTTAATCTCCTGAGTATATCTTTTTGTAGATTCATCTGCAAAAATTTTCTCTCCCATATCAATAATGTTTATAAGATTTTCATCAGAGAGATTTGTAAGAAGATCTAAAATACTCTTCAGAGCTTTTCTCTTAATAGTTTCAGTAATCATAAATTTCCCTCCTCCCAAAAAACCAAAATTACCAAAAATAATTATATTATATAAAGTAAGAAATGGTCAATTTTAATAAATTTTATAAGAGTTATTTAATTATAGATTGATATCAAGAGTCCTTTTTTCTATCTCTTCCATTACTTGCCTTAATGGTATTTTTCTTTCCTCTGCAATCCTTTTGCAATCTTCATATTCGGGAGAAATTTTTACAAAAGAACCATACCTTGAAATTTTAACTCTTACCTTACCCCAAATTGTCTCAACCTCTTTTATCTCTCTATCCATCATAATTTTATCTACATAATATTTTCTATATCCAATAGTTGTTGTCTCTTTGAATAATATTTCAGTTATATCATTCTCTTTCCATGGTTCTATAAGAATAGAGAGAAGAACACCAGGTCTTCCTTTTTTCATATATATAGGTGTTATAGTTACATCAAGAGCTCCCTTCTCAAAAAGCTTTTCTATAATATAGCCATATATTTGGGGATTCATATCATCAATATTCACATCTATAACTAAGTTTTTCTCTTCTTTTACATCCTTAACTTTTTCACCAATAAAAACCCTTAATAGATTAGGAATATTAAAGTCCCTTTTTCCTGTCCCATAACCAACTCTCTCAATTCTCATTAATGGCATAGGGCCAAAATCTTTTGTCATAGTAGTTATAATTGCAGCACCTGTTGGGGTTACCAGCTCTCCTCTAACACCATTGGAATAAACAGGAATTCCCTTTAACAATTCAACAGTAGCAGGAGCTGGAACAGGAATAATACCATGTGATATTTCTATAAACCCTTCGCCTAAGGGTAGAGGTGAAGAATAAACTTTATCTATATTTAAAAGCTCCAATGCCAAAAAACTTCCGACAACATCTATTATGGTATCAATTCCTGATATTTCATGAAAATGTACCTCTTCTATGGGTTCATTATGAACCCTTGATTCCGCCTTAGCAATCTTAATAAATGTCTCACAAGATAAATCTTTTACTCTTTTAGATAATTTACTTCTCTCTACTATATCCAAGAGGTCTTTAATATGACGATGTGTCTTTTTATCATCAAAAATAATCTCTACATCAGTTCCTTCTAAAAATCCTTTCTTCTTCCTCTGTATTTTTATCTCGTAATCTTCAAGGGGAATCTTTTTAAGCTCCTTTAAAAAAACTTCAGGATCAATACCAAGATCTAAAAGGGCACCCAAAATCATATCTCCACTAATTCCAGAAAAACAATCAAAATAAATAATCATTTTTTCTCCTCTATTAATAGATTAATCATGCCTGCTATATATCCCGCAGAAAATCCATTATCAATATTAACAACCGCAATTCCAGGAGCACAACTATTTAGCATTGTAAGAAGAGCTGAGAGACCATTAAAATTTGCCCCATAACCTACACTTGTGGGAACTGCAATGATGGGCTTATCAATTAATCCTCCTACAACACTGGGAAGAGCTCCTTCCATTCCTGCTACCACAATTAATACATTTGCATTTCTAAGAATATCTAATTTACTAAAGAGTCTATGAATACCTGCAACTCCCACATCATATACCCTTTCCACATTACTTCCCATTATCATTGCAGTTTCTACTGCCTCCTCAGCAACAGGAATATCTGCTGTTCCAGCACAAACTACTACAACTTTTCCCTTCCTCTCTATATTTTCTCTCTCTACTTTTATTACTCTTGCCAATTCATTATATTGAGCATCTTCTATTTTTTCCTTTACAGCAATATATATCTCCTTTGTTGCTCTTGTTGCTAAAACCTTAGAGCTTCTCTCAAGAATCTTTTCCATAATACTCAAAACTTGCTCCTTTGTTTTACCTTGACAAAAAATTACCTCTGGAAAACCCTTTCTAATTTCTCTTTGATGGTCAATCTTTGCAAAAAAAAGATCTTCATATGGAAGAAAGCCAATTAAATCAAGGGCAGAATCAATAGAAATTTCACCATTTTTAACCTTCTCCATAATTTCTCTTAACTTATCCCTATTCATTTCTTTTCAGTACCTCATTCATACTTCCTGTTCTATATCCTTCTAAGTCTAAGGTAATATAAATATAATTCAATTTTTTAAATTTTTCCACAATTTTTTCTTTTTCTCTTAATATAATATTAAATCCTTCATCATCTACTTCTATCCTTGCAATATTTCCATGATTTCTAACCCTTACTTGTTTTACCCCAAGACTTCTCAGAAATTCTTCACCTTCATCAATTCTTAATAATGAACTTATATTAATCTCTTCACCATAAGGAAATCTTGATGCAAGGCATGCTAATGAAGGCTTATCATAAGTAGGGAGACCCAATTCAAAAGAAATAACTCTTATATCACTTTTTGTAAGGTCTGCCTCCAATAATGGACTTCTTACTCCAAGCTCTAAAAGAGCCCTTCTTCCAGGTCTATAATCAGAAAGATCATCTTTATTTGTTCCATCTAAGACGTAATTTATATCATACTTTTTTGCTAAATCAATTATTTTTTTAAATTCCTCTTTCTTACAATAATAACATCTATCAGGAGGATTTTTTAAGAATTTATCATTATTAAGAATATCCATTTCCTCTTCCACAATATGCCTTACACCTATATTTTTTGCAATTTCTTTTGCAGATTCTATTTCTCTTTTAGGATAAAGTGGAGAAACAAGTGTTATAGCAATAACATTATCTCCTAATACATCATGGGCTATCTTCAAAAGTAATGTACTATCAACCCCTCCTGAGAATGCAACTGCAACTTTTTCCATCCGTCTCAAAATATCTTTTAGTTTTTCTAATTTCTCATTTAATATATTGTCCAACTTTATCCTAATCCTTGAAGATCCTTTAGTATTACTATTTGACCTGTATGATAACAATCATGAGCAAGAACACCATAAAGCATATATCCCCATGTAAAATCTTCCCCAGGAAATTTTTCTTCTAAGTTAATATCTTTTTCCTTTAAGAGATTTATTAATTTATTATGAACTTCTTCTAATTTCTCTAAGGTTTCTTTCCATGAGGATTCACTAATTTCCTTTTTTTCCTCCTCATATGATGGTGTTCTTCCCTCAAGGGCAGAAATAATATATTCTTTTCCAGATATTACATGATTAACTATTTCAAATATAGATTTCACATTTTCTTTTGGCTTCCAAATTGCCTGTTCAAAATTTATTCCTTTTAAAGTATCAAGGAGAGATTCTGCCCAAAGACCTTCTCCTCTCTTAAATGCCCTATCTATGGAATCAATAAGTAAATTCTTAGACATTTTACCCTCCCCATTTAAATTTTTACTCCAACTCTAATAGACCATAAATTTTCACCAGAAAATATGTTTTCAAAAGAAAATCCTTCAAGAGTTGTTAAGTAATTAATTTCAAAAAAGGCACGTGTTCTTCCTAAATTAAAGTTCATTCCTAAAGCACCTTCAATAATAGCAGGTGAAAAATAAATTTTTTCTGCTGAGATCGCAAAATATCTAATCCCAACTCCAAAATAAGGCATTTCCCCTTCAGCATATGGATTTTGTAAAAGAATTCCTAATTTACCTGCAAAAATTGGTAATATGAAGATAAATCCTAAATCAAAAGCTCCTTGTAAATAAAGAGGACCGAATACTTGAAAATTAGCATTTATCCCCAAATAGGGGAAAGCAAGTGTAGTTCCTTCAATTATTGGCATAAAGGCACCAACTTCAAACTCTCTTTGGGTCTCTGCGTATGAAAAATTTATAAGGAGGATTACAGTTAAGAAAATTATAAGTAAAAAGGAATATTTTCTCATTTTAACCTCCTAAATTATATTATTTTGGTATAAATTATATTATTTAATATTAATTTTGTCAAATTTAATCAATCTCTACCGCCTTTCCTATCTCTGCAGATTTATATATTGCAAGTAGCATTTTCATTACAATAAGACCATGTTCTCCTGTTACTATAGGCTCTTTATTTTCTTTTATACATTCAATAAAATGCTCTATCTCTCCCTCTCCCCATTCATAATTTTTCTCAGGAATTTCAATATTAACTGGATTTCCATCAATATCTTTAAAAATCTTTGGTGGATTTAATTGCGCACCCCCTAAGGTTCCCAAAATCAAAAAGTTCCCTTCGTCCTTCTCAATATGAGATGCCCAACTTACCTCTAAGGTTATTATTTTACCATTTTCAAATTTAATTAAACCTACCCCAAAATCTTCCACATCAAATATGGGCATACCTTTTGCTCCCTTATTCCATCCGCCTTCTCCGATGCCTTTTGGACCAAAGATTGCATAGGTATTTCCAAGAATATATTTTGGCTTAGGCATTTCCATAAGCCACCAAACAAGATCCAATATATGAACACCAATATCTAAGATAGCTCCTCCTCCAGAAAATTCTTTATTAGTAAACCAAGTTCCAATTCCAGGGATTCCTTTTCTTCTTAAATAATATCCTCTGGCATAATATATTTCTCCAAGCTCTCCCTTCTCAATTATCTTTTTCAAAAAAGAATTAAATGGTCTAAATCTTTGATTTTGTCCTATCATAAGAATTTTACCTGTTCTTTTACTTGCCTTAACCATTTCTTCAGCTTCCTCAATTGATATTGCCATAGGTTTTTCACATAAAACATGTATACCTTTATTTAATGCGGATATAGCAATAGGAGCATGTAAATAGTTTGGTGTACATATGCTTATAGCAGTAAGATCCTCATTATCAAACATCTCTTCATAATTTTTATAAACCCTTGGAATATTAAACTCTTTTGCTAAACTTTTTGCTCTTTCCTCATCACTATCAGAAATAGCTGATATAAAAACATCAGGTATTCTTTTATAACCCGGAATATGTAAGAATTTTGCAATACCTCCCGCACCAACTATTCCAACATTTAACATAACTTACCTCCTGAAAAAAATAAAATATATATTAATTCTATCATAAAAATAAATGATAATAACTTGACATAAAAATTAAAAAAATTTATACTATAATAAAACACAACTTATTTGCAAAATATGCAAGAAAGGAGGTTAAAGACTTAAAAAAATTTTTCTCCTCAAATTATAATTTAATCTTAAAGGGAGGGTTTTTCCATGAAAAGATTTATAAAGATTTATATTTTAATTTTCCTTTTAGTTTTTCTCTTTCTCTCCTCAAATTATAGTGCAGAAGTAATAAACTTAAGAGTTTCTTGGTGGGGAAGTCAAACAAGACATAATGCTACTCTAAAAGTTATAGAACTTTTTGAGAAAAAATATCCAAATATTAAAATTACACCTGAATATACTGCTTGGAGTGATTATTGGACAAAATTAAATACACAAGCTGCCGCCCAAAATCTTCCTGATGTAATACAGCATGATTATCAATATATAACAGAATGGGTTACAAGAGGTCTACTTCTCCCCTTAGATGACCTTATAGCAAAGAAGATAATTAATCTATCTGATGTAGCACCTCAATATATTCAACCTGGTATTATAAAAGGAAAAACCTATGGGATAAATCTTGGAGTTAATGCTCTTGGATTAGTTTATGATCCAGAATTATTTAAGAAAGCTGGGGTTCCTCTTCCAAAAACAGATTGGACATGGGATGACTTTAAAAATACAGTTATTCAACTAAACAAGAAATTAGGAATATATGGAGTAGAAGGATTTACAGGGCAGATTGAATGTTTTAAGATATGGTTAATAGAGAATGGTCAATGGCTATATAGCGAGGATGGAAAAAATCTTGGCTTTGATGAGGAAACTTTTACAAAATGGTGGAAGATGATGTTAGAATTAGAAGATGCAAATGCAGTTCCATCAATTGCAGTTGATGTTTCAAGAACAGGATTAGGAGTTGAAGATCAATTCATTGTTAAACAAAAATCAGCAATGTCTCTTGCATGGAGTAATCAACTTATTGCTATAAGTAGAGCTGCAAATAGACCTCTTAAGATGGCATTATTCCCAAGAATAAGTAAGACTGCAAAATCTGGATCATATCTTAAGGCTTCAATGTTCTTCTCCATAAATGCTCAAACAAAATATCCAAAAGAAGCTGGAATGTTTATAGATTTCTTCACAAATTCCATAGAAGCTAATAAGATTCTTGCAGCAGAAAGAGGAGTTCCTATATCAAAGAAAATACAAGCCTTCTTAAAACCTCAACTTACACCCGCACAAAAAGAAGCCTTTGACTTTATTAAGTTAGTTGAAAAATATGGATCTCCAACACCACCTCCAGATGTTCCAAGACATGCAGAAGTTTCTAATAATGTAATTGGTCCAATCTGGGAACAGATAAGATATAAACAAATATCCTTAGATAAAGCTTTTGCTCAACTTAAATCACAAGCAGAAAAAATATTACAAAGACAATAATAATATTAAAAGAGGGAAGAGTTTATAAACTCTTCCCTCTATTTTTTAAGAATAGGGGGTAATTTAATAAGGGATGTTTAGACTTACTAAAAAGAAAAAACATGATTTATTAGCAGGATATTTCTTTGTTTCACCTTGGATTTTAGGTTTTTTAATCTTTATTATTTTTCCAATTCTTGCATCTTTATTTCTATCTTTTACTAAATATGATATTTTATCATCTCCCAAATTTATCGGTCTTGAAAATTGGAAAAGAATGTTTTTAGAAGATAGAAGATTTCTAAATGCTACAAAGGCAACATTAAAATATGTTATATTTGCTGTTCCTGCAAGACTTCTTTTTGCATTTATTGTTGCTCTTATTCTAAATCTATCAGAGCACAAAATAATTAGGCTTTACAGAGCAATTTACTATGTCCCATCCTTAGTTGGAGGAAGTGTTGCAGTTGCGGTCATGTGGAGACAGATATTTGGTCTTGACGGTTTAGTTAATTTTATAATGGAAAAGATTTTAGGAATGTCCAGAATAATCTGGTTGGGAGATCCTAAGACTGCTATATGGACCTTAATACTCCTTGCAATGTGGCAGTTTGGATCTCCAATGCTAATATTTCTTGCAGGATTAAAACAGATTCCTGAATCACTTTATGAAGCAGCTTCTATAGATGGAGCTACTTTTTGGCCTCAACTTTTTAAGATAACTATTCCTATGTTAAGCCCTGTTATATTTTTTAATCTTGTAATGCAGACCATAGGTGGATTTATGGTTTTCACTCAAGCCTATATTATAACTGGTGGAGCACCCTTAGATACTACCCTTTTTTATGCGCTTTATATCTATCAAAAAGGTTTCAGAGACTATGATATGGGATATGCATCTGCAATGGCATGGTTTTTATTGGTAATTATCGCAATTATTACATTTATATTATTTAAAACTTCAGGAAGATGGGTCTATTATGAAGCAGAAAGGGGAAGATAATAATGTTTCATAAAAGAAAAAGATTTTACATAATATATTACACAATTATTACCATCTTTGCATTTGTTATGATTTATCCACTATTATGGCTTTTTGCAAGTTCATTTAAACCCCATGCTGAAATCTTTCAGTACATGACATCTCTTATACCTAAAAACTTTACATTAGAAAATTATATAGAGGGATGGAAGGGCTTTGGAGGTATAACTTTTGCAACCTTTTTTAAAAATTCATTCATTCTTGCAACAGGAGTGACTGTAGGAATAGTTCTATCATCATCAATGATAGCTTATGGACTTGCAAGAATTCCATTCCCAGGTAGAAATTTTTGGTTTACTTGTGTGATGTTAACCTTGATGCTTCCAGGGCAAGTTCAGATGATACCAAGATATATATTATTTTTTAAACTTGGTTGGGTAAATTCATTTAAACCACTAATAGTTCCTGCATTTTTTGGTGGTGCCTTTTTCATCTTTCTTATTATGCAATTTATAAGAGGAATTCCATTGGAACTTGATGAGTCTGCTTCCATTGATGGTGCAGGAAGATTTTCAATATTCTGGCATATTATACTACCAAATATTAAACCTGCTCTCATAACAAGCACTATATTTGCCTTTTACTGGACATGGGATGATTTTATGGGACCTCTACTTTATCTAAATAAGCCACAGCTTTATCCAGTTGCTCTTGCCCTTAAAAATTTTGCAGACCCAACAACAATAACAAATTGGGGAGCAATATTTGCAATGTCAATTTTATCACTTATTCCCATCTTTTTTATATTTATTTTCTTCCAAAAATATATGGAGACAGGAATAGCAACAACAGGAATAAGAGGATGAAAAAATAAATCAGGGGGAATATTCCCCCTGAATTTAAAGAAAAATAAACATTAAGTTTTTATTTTGGAGCATTAGATAGAATATTTTCTATCTCATCCAAAATATCAGAAGAAAGTTTAACATCAACAGCTCTTAAATTTTCTCTCAATTGTTCAGGATTTGTAGCTCCTACAATTGCAGATGTAATTTCAGGCTTTCTTAAAATCCATGCTAAAGCTAATTGGGACATGGTAATTCCCATATCCTTAGCAAGATCTGTAAGTATTCTCACTTTCTTAATATTTTCCTCTGTAAGTTCATTCTTAAGCCAATCACTCCATTCCGCCCTACTTCCTTTTGGAATGCCATTATTATATTTACCTGTAAGAATTCCCTGCGCAAGAGGTGAAAATACTGTTATTCCCATTCCATTCTTTGCACATGTCTGTATAATTTCTAATTCTATATGTCTATCTAACATGTTATATCGTGGTTGTTCCACTTGAGGTGGATAAGCATTGTATTTTATTGCTGTTCCTATTGCATTCTCAATCTGTGCAGAAGTCCATACACTGGTACCCCAATAAAGGATCTTTCCTTGATGGACTAAATCATCCATAGCTCTTACAATCTCATCCATAGGAGTATCAGGATCATAACGATGACAAAAATATATATCTAAATAATCTGTTCCAAGACGTTTTAATGATCCATCAATGGATTCCATAATATGCTTTCTTGATAAACCTCTATCATTTATATTATCACTCATTGGCCAATATACCTTACTTGATATTATAAGGTCTTGTCTCCTTAAGTCTTTAATCACCTTTCCTACAACTCTTTCTGCTTCTCCACGAGCATAGACATCTGCCAAGTCAAGAAAATTTACACCATTATCAATAGCGGTATATATACATTCTTTTGTCAATTCGTAGTCTACCTTTTCTCCAAAGGTGAGCCATGCTCCAAGACCTAAAACACTTAACTTAATTCCTGCTTTTCCTAATTTTCTATACTCCATTTTTAATCCTCCTTTTTTTATCAAATTATATACCAAAATGGTAAAAATTCCACAAGAATTTTTTACAAAAATTTTAATATTATTGTAAAATTAATTAAGGAGTAAAGAATGCGAAAGAGAATAGGAGTAATTGTAAATTATCTATATGAAGGATATCAGATGAAAGTTCTTTCAGGCATTTTTTCTTTTGCTGAAAAATTAGATGTAAATATTTTGACATTTGTTGGAGGAAATTTAAACCCTGAACCAGAAAATATTCAAAGGAATCAAATTTATAAATTAATTTCAGAAGAAGTAATTGATGGGCTTATAATTATGGGATTAGTTATAGGTTATGATATTCCTAAGGAGAATATAATTAATTTTTATAACTCATTCTCAAACAGAATACCTATTGTAAGCATAGGACTTTCCATTAAAAATATTCCATCTGTTATAACTGATAACAGAGGAGGTTTTAAGAATTTATTAATACATCTTATTGAGGACCATAAATATAAAAATTTTGCCTTTGTTACAGGTCCTCTTAATAATGAAGATGCAAGAGAAAGATATGAGACATTTTTAGAAATTATGGACCAGTATAATATAAAAATAGAACCAAATTATATATACAAAGGAGATTTTTCAAAACCTTCAGGAATAAATGCTATAAAAACATTTTTAGATGAAAGAAAGATAAAACCTCAAGTTATAGTCTTTTCTAATGATGCCATGGCTATTTCTGCCATTGAGGAGTTAAAGAGAAGGGGTATAAAGATTCCAGAAGATATTGCTATAACAGGTTTTGATAATATTGAAGAGTCAATGTTAATCTCACCATCTTTAACTACTGTAAGTCAAGGCTTATATGATCTTGGTCAAAAAGCATTAGAAGTCTGCTATGCCTTAATCTCAGGAGAGAAAATAGATGAAAGGATTATTCTTCCTACAAGGGTTATAATAAGGGAATCTTGTGGTCATAAATCTTTATTTATTGATAAATATAAAAATATGCTTGTCTCATCTCAGAATATATCAAAGTTTAAAGAAATAAAAAATTTAAAAGATAAATTTAAAGATTTTGTTAAAAATATCTTAGGTAACAACTCAGAGAAAGAAAATGAATTTATTGATCTTTTATATAATTCTTTTTTACAAGAGTTATTTTATAAAAAAGAAAATTTTATAAAATTCATAGAGAAAAATATTGAAATATCAAATTTAGAAAAATTTAAAGAACTCTTAAATCTTCTTTATATATTTCTTTCATCTCATCTTAGTAAAAGATTATTAAATAAAGCTGAGTATATTATTAGTAAGGCTATGTTTTTAATAAATAATTTCCAAGAAAAATTTATTAAGTATGAAATAATAAAAAATAATGAGGAGGGTGAATTATTAGGCTATATTGGAACAGACCTTATCTCAAGTTTTAACATGCAAGATATTATTAATAGAATAACATATAGAATACCAGAATTAGGTATAAATACTTTTTATATCATCTTCTATGATAAAAATCCATCTTCTTTAAATGCTAATTTAGTAATTGGTTATAATGATGGGAAAACTTATTATAAAAGATTAAATTTTCCATTAAAAGAATTAATACCAAAAGAAATTCTTCCAGAAAGAAGATACACTTTTATAATTAATCCATTATATTTTCAAGAAAATCAATTTGGATATGCAATTTTTGAATATGGACCTAAGAGAGGAATTGTATATGAAATACTAAGATCACAGATTAGCTCTGCTATAGAAGGTGCCATTTTATTTGAAGAAATCAATAAACTTGCAGTTACAGATCCTTTAACAGAGCTTCCAAATAGAAGAGCCATAGAAGATAGCTTTCAAAAAGAGATTTTAAGATCCCAAAGGTATAAACGTCCTTTATCTGTTATGGTTCTTGATCTTGATAATTTTAAAGTAATAAATGATACATATGGGCATAAATTTGGAGATGAAGTTTTAAGAAAGATAGGTCAAGTTTTAAAAAATTCTATAAGAAAAACAGATATAATTGGTAGATATGGAGGAGATGAATTTGTCATTATCCTTCCTGAGACAAATCTTGTAAATAGTATTAAGGTTGCAAAAAAGATTATTAAAAATATTGAAAATACCCAAATATTTACTCCTGATGGAAAAATTACTTATTTAGGGATAAGCATAGGAATTGCCTCTTATCCTGAAAATATAAAAGAGCCAGAAAAATTATTGAGTACTGCAGACTTTTCCATGTATAATGCAAAAAAATTGGGAGGAGGTATATATATTGAAGGTAGTTATCATAATGGGCTCAAAGAGTGATTTAGAATTTTGCAAAAAGATATATTCGGTTTTAAAAAAATTTGATGTGGAATGTGTTATGAGGGTTGCTTCAGCTCATAAAGTTCCTTTAAAAGTATTAGAAATAATAAAGGAATATGAAGATGAGGATGTAGTGTTCATAACTGTAGCAGGAAGAAGTAATGCATTATCAGGATTTACAGATGCAAATACTACAAAGCCAGTAATTGCTTGTCCCCCTTACAGTGATAAATTTGCTGGTGCAGATATATTTTCTACATTAAGAATGCCATCAGGTGTTGCTGTTCTTACAGTTCTTGAACCAGAAGAAGCTGCAATTTCAGCTATAAAAATATTATCTTTAAAATATAAAAATCTTGTTGAAAAAATAAAAAATTATCAGCAGGAAAAAAGAATAGAGATAGAAAAAGCTGATGAAGAGGTGAGAAATTATGGGTAGTGTAAAGGATCTTATTGTTTTAGAAGAACCAAAAGAAAATAATTTAGGAAGAGGAAGATTTATATTTTCAGATAGATATTCAATTTTTGATTATGGAGAAATGCCAGATCTTATAGAGAATAAAGGAATAGCTTTATGCATTTCATCCGCTTATTTTTTTGAAAAATTAGAAGAAAAAGGTATAAAGACTCATTATTTAGGAATTATTGAGAATGGAAAGGTAAAAAGTTTGGGAGAATTAAAATCACCATCAAATATAATGGAATTTAAAATGGTTAGAGTATTAAAACCCAATTTAAATAATAATATATATGACTATTCTATATTTAAAAAGGAAAAGAATAATTTTTTAATACCATTAGAAATAATATATAGGAATTATTTACCAGAAGGCTCTTCTGTTTTTAAAAGATTAAAAGAAGGAAGTTTAAAAATTGATGATTTAGGATTAAATAATATACCATTTCCTAGTCAAAAATTAGAAAAACCTATTATAGATTTTTCAACAAAGTTAGAAGTAAATGATAGATATGTGAAAAAGGATGAGGCAAGAGATATTAGTGGTTTATCTTTAGAAGAATTTAATAAACTTATAGAGCTTACATTAAAAATAGATGAGATGATAACAAAAGAAGGAGAAAGAATTGGATTAATAAATGAAGATGGAAAAATAGAATATGCATTTGATTTTGAAAGAAATATTATGGTTGTTGATGTCATAGGAACATTAGATGAATGTAGATTTACTTATAATGGTATACCGATAAGTAAAGAGCTCGCAAGAATTTATTATAGAAAAACTAATTGGTATAAAGAAATTGAAAATGCAAAAGCAAAGGATAGATTTAATTGGAAAAAATATGTTAGTCCTCCACCTCCTTTAACTAAAGAGCTTAAAAATCTTATTTCTTCAATTTATATGTCATATACTAATGAAATTACAAATAAAGAATGGTTTAATACTTTACCATTGAAAGACTTATTAAAGAAAATTAAAGAAATATTAATAATGTAATTTTTTCTCAAAATTATCCACAGTCTACTAATATAACTACAAAAATATAATAATAAAAAAATAATATATTGTTGTAGTAGTAGGGGCTGTGGATAATGTGGAAAACCATTCTAAACCTTTTAAAATACATTATCTTGGCTGTGGATAACTTTCCACATTTTATCCACAGTTTCCACATTTAAAAATTCATCCACAAAGTTATCCACAGAAACATATACTTATCCACAGACTTATCCACAGATTATCCACAAAGTTATCCACAGCTGTGGATAATTTATAAATCTTATTAGATAAAGAATTAAAAGAATATGTAGAGTAATACAATTTTATCTCCAAGGGGTATTTTTTTCTCTTCTTACATTTATCTCATCAATAACTGCATTACCTCTATTTTTGAGGAGGAAAAGAATTATATCCGCTATTTCTTCAGGCTTTATTAAAGTGGATGGGTCAATATCAGGTCTCATAACTGTAACAAGGTCTGTTGCAACTCCTCCTGGTGATATCACATGAACCCTTATCCCATAATCATGAACTTCTTGAGCCAATACTTTTGTAAAGCCCATTAAAGCATGTTTTGAAGCAGTATAAGCCCCTTGATTTATATATCCTTTTGTTCCTACAACAGATGATATATTTATTATTGTTGGCATAGAAGATTTTTTAAGATAAGGTATAGCATATTTACAAAGAAAGAAAGGTGCTCTTGCATTTATTGCTATTATCTCATCCCATTCTTCTTCTGTTGTTTCCTCAATAGATTTTGAAAAGGCAATGCCAGCATTGTTTATTAATATATCTAATCCTCCAAAATATTCTATAACTTTTTCTATTAAAACTTTTGGCACTTTTGGATCTTTAAGATCATAAGGACATATAAGAATATCAATTCCAAATATTGAAAGCTCATTTTTGATAATTAATAATGCTTCTTCAGATCTGCTATTTATAGCAAGATTTACTCCTTCTTTTGCTAAAGCTGTTGCTATAGCTTTACCTATTCCCCTGCTTGCACCTGTAATTAATGCAATTTTTCCTTTTAAAGAAATCATACTATGTTTTCAGGATTATATACTAAGGTAGCCTTACCATTAACATTCTATCCCCTAAATCTAAAATTTCACCATCTTTTATATTTAAAAATTTTGAATAATTTATATCCATCTTGAAAAGTTCAAAAATATAAAAATCATTATGATTTATATAAACCTCATCAAATTGATTTGCCTGCTTAATATGGTCCCAATGAGCATGTGAAATTATTACCTTCATTTTAATATCCTCCATAATATTTATATTATACTATTTGAAATATCTTATTGACAAAATAAAAATTTAAAATGTTTCTTAAAAATATAAAAAAATTAAATGTTTAAGAAGATTTTGTAAGGGATGCTCCTTTATTTACTCCTCATTAATTCCTTTACGGAATCTTTTTTACATCTGTCAAAAATTTGGAATTATTTAAAAAAATCTCCTTCCCATTTCTCTTATATTATCTTAAAATATTTATAACTATGAGAAATTTTTTAAAACCTAAAATAATATTAAGTTCATGTCTTAATTTAGAACCAGTAAGATATAATGGAAAAGTAATAAGAGATCCATTTATTATCAAATTAAGGGAATATTGTGAAATAATTTCTGTATGTCCTGAAGTATCCATAGGACTTGGAGTTCCAAGAGATAAAATTATAGTATATAAAGATAATAATTATAGAATCTATCAGCCAAATAAAGAATTAGATTTAACCCAAAAAATGATACAATTTTCTGAAAATTTTTTATCGAATATTTCAGAGATTGATGGATTCTTACTAAAAAGTAAATCACCATCTTGTGGAGTTTCAAACACAGTAGTTTATAAAGACAAATATGGAAAAGAATTCTATTTTAAAGGACGAGGATTATTTGCTATGAAAGTCTTGGAAAAATTTCCTTTTCTTCCTATTGAAGATGAAAGAAGACTGAGAAACAAAGAGATAAGAGAAAGATTTTTAATCAGAATTTTTGCTCTTTCAGAGTTGAGAGAAATGAAAAGTAGATTAAAAAATATTTCAGAGCTCATGGAGTTTCATCAGAACCATAAATACCTAATTATGGCATTTTCTCTAAAGCATTTAAAGATTATGGGAAATTTGATAGGAAATTATAATAAAGAGGAATCCTTAGAGAAAATTAAAAATATTTATTCAGATCTTTTTAAAGAAGCTCTCTCTATAGGATTGAAAATAGGAAATCAAGTTAATACTATAATTCATATTTTTGGACATTTCTCTAAGAGATTAAAGAAGGGAGAAAAAATACATTTTTTAAAGATTTTAGAGAAATATAGAAATGGAAGAATAGAAATCAAAATAATAAGAGAGATACTAAAAAATTGGGCTTATAGATTTGAAGATAAATATATATTAAATCAAACCTATTTGGAACCATATCCTGAAGAACTCAATGAAATTTAAAATATGGTATAATTAAATATAAGGTTTCCAGGGGAGCTGAGGGGAAAAGCTCGGCTGAGAGGAGGTCTAAAATCCTGACCTCGACCCTTAGAACCTGACCCGGGTAATACCGGCGGAGGGAGTGAAGGCTATTTAAAAAGAAAATTTATAAGGACCGCTTGGTAATATCCGGGCGGTCCTTTAATTTTTATAGAGATATGGAGGGTTAAAAATGTTGGTAAACGACAAAGAAGTAAAATATCAAGGAAATATTAAAGAACTATTATTATCACTTAATTATTCCTTAGAGAGAGTAGCTGTCCTTGTAAATGGAGAGCTGGTAAAAAGAGAAGATTGGGAAAAATTTATATTAAAAGATGATGATTATGTAGAAATAGTATCCTTAGTGGGAGGAGGATAGAAGGAGGTAAATTATGGGTTTTGAAATTGGTGGAAAAGTTATAAACAACAGGCTTTTTGTAGGAACTGGAAAATTACCTGATTATAGTCTTATAAAGAGAATGTATGAGGAATTGAAAATAGAGGTATTTGTAGTGGCAGTTAGAAGGATTAACCCAGAAAAAGATAAAGGATATTCAGTATTAGATTTTATACCTAAGGGAGCTACTATTATGATAAATACCTCAGGAGCAAGAAATCATAAAGAAGCAGTTAAAATTGCATTTATAGGGAGAGAAATTACAGGATCTGATTGGATAAAGATTGAAATTTCTGGAGAATTGAAATATCTTCTCCCAGATAACGAGGAGACAATAAGAACCGCAGAAATATTGGTAAAAGAAGGGTTTAAAGTATTTCCATATATATCTCCAGATCTTATTACTGCTAAGAAACTTGAGGATATAGGAGTTTGTGCTGTTATGCCATTGGGATCTCCCATTGGAAGTAATAGGGGAATTGATTCAGAAATCTTAATTAAAGCAATAATAAATGAAATATCAGTTCCTGTAATTATAGATGCAGGTCTTGGAAGACCATCTCATGCTGCAAAAGCAATGGAACTTGGTGCAGATGCTGTTCTTATAAATACTGCAATTGCTACTTCAAAGGATCCTATAAATATGGCTAAGGCTTTCAATTATGCTGTAAAGGCTGGAAGGTTAGCTTATGAGATTGGGCTTCCAGAAGAAAGAGAATTTGCAAATGCCAGTTCTCCTTTAGCTGATTTTATAAAAAGTATAGATTAAGAAGGTGAATTAATGATAGAAAAATTCTTAAATTGGGCTGATGATTTTCTAAAAGAATATAGGCAAAAGGAGTTTAATTTTAATATAAGAAGAATTTTAAGGAAAGAAGAAATAAATGAAGAGGAGCTTCTATTTTTACTTTATGATCAAGATGATAATAATCTTATCCTTATGGCAGAAAGATCTAAGAAACTTACAGAAAGATATTTTGGAAAAGTTATTAACCTTTTTACCCCTTTATACCTTTCCAATTATTGCCTTTCAGGTTGTAAATATTGTGGTTTCTCTGTTGAAAATAAGATTAAAAGGGTAAAACTAAATGAAGAAGAGATTATAGAAGAATACAAAGCCATAAAATCTCAAGGGATTGATAGTATCCTACTTTTAACAGGTTGTGATAGAATAAATACTCCTTTTGAATATATACTTTGGGCTGTAAAAGAAGCAAGAAAATATTTTTCAGAAATTGTTATAGAAGTTTATCCTATGGAAAAAGATGAATATAGAATTCTTGTAAGTAATGGTTTAACAGGAGTTACTCAATATCAAGAGACATATAATCAAAAATTATATGAAGAATTACATCCATATGGTCCTAAAAAAGACTTTTGGTATCGTATAAAAACTCAAGAAAGGGCTATAGAAGGAGGAGTTTTTGAGGTAACTCTCGGAATACTTCTTGGGCTTAATGATCCCATTGAGGATACTTTCAAAATGCTTATTCATGCTAAATATCTTATGAAAAAATATCCTAAGGTAGAAATAAACATATCTTTTCCCAGATTTCGCCCTGCAGGTACAAACTTTTCTGAGAAAGTTAAAGTAAATAGTAAAACTTTGCTTCGCCTTATCTTTTCCAGTAGAATTTATCTACCACCTTTAGGAATTACTATTTCTACTCGTGAAAGTCCAGAATTTAGAGATAATATTATAGGCTATGGTGTCACGAAGATGTCTGCTGGATCTAAAACTTCTGTTGGAGGATACTTTAGGGAAAGGGATTCTGGAATTCAATTTGAAGTAGAAGATAGAAGAAGTGTAAAAGAATTTGTAGAGGTAATAAAAAGCAAGGGTTTCCGTCCAGAGTTTACAAATTGGATCAAAGGAGAAATAGCATGAGTAAATTCAAAGAAATGCTTCTTTCCTATTTTAATGAGGAACAATTGGAAAAAATACAAAAAACAAAAGTAATCATAGCAGGATGTGGAGGTTTAGGCTCTAATGCAGCTCTCACTCTAACAAGAACAGGTTTTAAAAACTTTATTCTCATAGATCATGATAAAGTTGAGTTGTCAAACCTAAATAGGCAAGCATATTTCTTTCATCAAATAGGTTTGCCAAAGGTTTTAGCACTTAAAGAAAATATTTTGTCTATAAATTCAGAGTGTAATATTATTGTTTATCAAGAAAAAATAACAAATGAAAATGTAGAATTTTTACTTAAACAAGGAGATATTATATTGGAGGCGGTTGACTGTGCAGAAATAAAAACATTACTTATAAATACTGCAGTAAAATTGGGGAAGAAAATTGTTTCTGCTATTGGAGTTTGTGGATTTGGAGATGTGGAAAAAATTAAAATAAAAAGGTATAAAAATATAACCCTTATAGGAGATTTCATAAGTGATAATAAACATTTTCATCCTTATGCTCCTAAGGTAATAGCTATTTCAAGTATGGAGTGTGATGAGCTTTTGAGGATGGTGCTAAATGAAGGATAAAAAATTAACTCTATTTAAAGAATATAATATCTATGCAATTACTGCAGAAAATCTTTCCTTAGGAAGAAAAAATATAGAAGTAGTAGAGGAAATACTTTCTGCAGGAGTAAAGATTATACAATACAGAGAAAAGAAAAAGTCAATGAGGGAAAAATATAAAGAAGCATTTATTCTGAGGGAGCTAACATCTAAATATGATGCTATTTTAATAGTTAATGATCATTTAGATCTTGCAAAAATAATAAATGCAGATGGAGTTCATTTGGGACAAGAGGACTATCCTATTGAGATTGCAAGAGAATTTTTAGGAGAAGATTTTATTATTGGAATAACTGCTCATAATAGAGAACAGATTATCCAAGGAGAAAAAGAAGGGGCGGATTATATTGGTCTTGGTCCAATCTTTGAAAGCTTTACTAAGGAAAAACCTCATCCACCTATAGGAGTTGAAATATTAAAATGGGCAACATCAAATGTAAAAGTTCCAATAGTAGCTATAGGAGGCATAAAAGAAAAGAATATAGAATTGGTATTAGAAAATGGAGGAAAATGCATTGCAATGGTAAGTGAGATCGTCTCTTCTGAGAATATTAGAGAGAAAATAGAAAAAATAAGAAAAATCATGGAGGTATACAAAAATGGAAAAGACAATTCTTGAAATGGCAAAAGAAAAAATATTTTCTCAAGAGATAGAAAAGGCTTTTAAAAATGAAGAGTTCTCATCAAAAGAAGAATTTCTAAATAAAATAGCTCAAGGTAAAATAGTTATTCCTGCAAATAAAAAAAGGAAAAGAGAAAATTATTATGCAATTGGAGATGGATGTACAGTTAAGATAAATGCCAATATTGGAGTAACAGCAGACTTCTCAAGCTTTGATATAGAGCTTAAAAAGGCTGAATTGTGTGAAAAATATCAAGTAGAATCTGTAATGGATCTTTCATGTGGAAAATATGCAAAAACTTTTAGAGATAAATTAATTAAAGAATTTTCTTTTATAGTAGGTAGTGTTCCAGTATATGATCTTGCAGTAAAATTAAAAGACTTTAAAATGGCAAAATCTAAGGATTTTCTTGAGGTTTTAGAGGAACATGTAGAATTAGGTGTAGATTTTGTGACTATTCATGCTGGTATAAATATGAAGTTAATTGAGAAATTAGAAAATTCTGGAAGAATTCTTAATATAGTATCTCGTGGAGGATCTATGATTTATAGATGGATGGTAGAAAATAAAAAAGAAAATCCTTATTATGAATATTTTGATGATGTTCTAAAAATTCTAAAAAAATATGATGTGGTGATTAGTATAGGTGATGCTTTCAGATCAGGATGTATATTTGATTCAGGAAATTTTTTACAGCTTGAAGAAACTATAGAGGTAAGTAAATTGGCTAAAATAGCGCAAAATTATGGGATACAGGTAATTATAGAAGGACCTGGCCATATGAAAGCAGATGAGATTTCATACACAGTTAAAACTATTAAAAAGTTATGTAATGATGCCCCTTTATATGTTCTTGGACCTCTAATTACGGATATTTCTGCAGGATATGATCATATATCAGGGAGCATGGGAGCATTAATTTCTGCATTAAGTGGTGCAGATTTTTTATGTTATGTTACTCCTGCAGAACATTTGAGACTTCCAGATCTTCAAGATGTTAAAGAAGGAATAATAGCATTTAAAATTGCAGCCCATAGTGCTAATTTAGTAAGGGGATTTAAGAAGGCTATTGAAAAAGACTTTAATATGGCAGTAGCAAGAAGTAATTTAGACTGGGATAAGATTATAGAAAGCTCTATTGATCCTGATAAGGCAAGGGCTTATAGGAATGGTTTAAAAGATACTTGCAGTATGTGTGGTGAACTTTGTGCCATCAAAAACAGTAGATAAGAAGAAGATCCTAATTATTGCAGGATATGACCCCTCTGGAGGAGCAGGAATTTTAGCAGACGTAAAAACAATTCATATGTTAGGAAGCTATGCTATTCCCATCCCTTCATGCTTTACAGTACAAGATACAAAAAGAGTTTATAAAGTAAAAGACTTAGAGTTAGAAATCTTTAAAGAAACCTTAGAAAAGATTATTGAAGACTTTTATCCCATTGATGGAGTAAAAATAGGTGTTTCATTTTCAAAAGAGATAATAAAAATAGTAAAGAAATTCATAAAAGATTTTAGATTAAAAAATATAGTCTTAGACCCTGTTATAAATCCGACATATGGGGTTTCTCTAATAAAAGATGATGCCATAGAAGAATTAATAGATCTTATTTCCTATTGTGATGTGTTAACTCCAAATATTAAAGAGGCAGAATTCCTAAGTAAAATTTCTATAAAAAATGTTGAAGATATGAAAAAATCAGCTTATATTCTAAAAACAAATCTTAAACTTAAGAATATAATAATAAAAGGTGGAGATATGGAAAATTGTGATAAAATACATGACTTGTTTTATGATGGAATAAACATGTTCCTATATCAAAAGGAAAAAATAAAAAGAGATATACATGGGACAGGTTGTGTATTTTCATCTATTATCACCCATTTTCTATCCAAAAAATATTCACCTTTTTATGCCTTCTATTTTGCAGAGTATATAATGGAAAAAATGATTATGTCTTCCATCAAAATAGGAAGAGGAAGACATGTTATTGATATATAAATCATCTTGAGAAAGTAGAATTTTTAATATATAAATAGATAAAAATTTAATTTTTGAGAAAATTATATGCAGAAATTTTATGATGATCTAAGTGAATTTATTAAGAGAAAAATGGAGGAGAGGGGATACAACATAAAAAGATTAGCAGAAGAATTAAAAGTAAGTTCTTCTACTGTATCAAGATGGTTAACTTATAAGATTACTCAGAAAACAATTCCTTCTAAAATGATGTTAATAAAAATTGCAAGAGTTTTAGAGTTAGATAGTAATGAAACTCAAAAATTATTTGATTTAGCTAATGTCCTTCAAATTCCCCAATTTTATGGTTTATTCCCTCCAGAAAAGGAATTTTTGGAATTTTTATGTAAGGATGGAGATAGAAATCTATATGAAGATAGAATAAGAGAGGCTGAATTTTGTTATTATCTTATTATAAATTCTCTTGAGGAATATTTTAAACCTAATAAAAAAATTCCTAATGTATATGTTGATACTTACCTACATGCATATTATGGATTAGCTCATGTTTATATTGTTTATAAAGAATGGAATAAACTTAAAAAGATATTAGAAAAAACTAAAATTTATATAAACAAAAAAGATTTTCCATATTATTATTTTCAAAACCGTTATTTATGTTTATTACTTCATTTTATAAATAATAAGAGAATCTCCAAATTTGATTCTTTGATAGAGAATTTAGAAAAGGATATTATAAAATATTACCATTTAGAAAAAGAATTGCCTTTATATATTCATAGCAAGGAAATATTATTATGTAATGTGAAAAAATATAAAGCGTTATATTTGGGTCCATCATTAGAATCAGAAAAAATTCTTAATCTAACAATTGAAGAATTAACAAAAATAGACTCTATAGGAACTAAAATTTCACATTTAATTACCTTGGGGAAATTAATCTCTGAAAAAGATTTCAAAAGGGGTATTATCATTATAGAGAATGCATTTGATTTTTTAATGAAAAAACAAAGAGAATTTGAAAAAATTGGAGTATGGAGTGAAAGAAATAAAAAATTGATAAGTAATTTACCATTACTAAACTTAATATTATTAACCTTTGCTGATTTATATTTAAAAAGCGGAGATATATTAACAGCCAAATATTTCGCAAAAGAAAGTTTTAAAATATCAAATAAGATAGGATTAATTGAAGATAGAGAATTTGCAGAGGGAATTCTAAACCTCAGATAAAAAAAGATTTTTACTTAATCTTTAATTATTACATTTTCATATCGTGCAACAAATTTATACCTTATTAAAAACAAGAATTTCCATTAATTTTCTAAAGATAAAAAATTTTAAAAGTTTCTTTTTTATATAAAAAAATTTGAAAAATTACAAAAATAAGATGTATCATTTAGTTGATAGAGAATCTTAAAGTGGAGGGAAAAATGAAGAGAATAATTTTATTATTTTTCTTTATCTCTATTCTTTTAATTATTTTATTAAATAATGCCTTTTCTATGTGGTTTATTAGTCCAAGATTAAAAGGAATGGGTGAAGGAATTGATTTGTATGGAATTGTTCCTGATTTTTGTGAGGGGATAAATAATATCTCTTTAGCAAACATAATTTCCAAAAATAACTTTTATCTAATGCCTTATTCGTCATTATATCTTTATAATAGAAATTTTAATTTTTCAAATTTGGAGATGATAGTTGGAGAGAAAACAAATGTTTATACACCTGAATTTTTAAATCTTAATATTTTAGATTCAAAACTATCTATAATTTTTGAAATTTTAGGAAGATATCTAACAATTGGAGGATATTATAGTATTTATAAAGGTAGTGAGAAATTTATTTCAAAATTAGGAAATGATCAATGGAATTATGAAAATAGAGAAGAAGTTGAAATATATAATGTAGGAATATCATTAAACTTTTTAATTATAAATATAGGAGCAAGTTTAAGACCAATAAAATATCAATTTGTAGAAATAAACAAGGAAAGATTTACAGAAAATTTGTATAATCCTGATTTCTATTTGGATGGAACTATTGATGAAAAGGATAGTTATCAATATTCATACTGGGATAGATATGACGGTAATTTAAATATTACATTAAATTTATATCCTTTAATCCTAAGTGCAAATACATATATTTATGATATTCCTCAGGATCTTAATATCAATTTAGACTATTTAAAGAGCAGAACATATCTTGAAGTTTTAGGAAGATTATATTTTACTGATGAAGTATTACTTTCTGTCTATGGTGGACAATATGGTTTTAATTTTAGTTCTTTTGGATATGGAAATAGAAGAATAAAAATTGGATTAATTCGAGATAATAAAAACTTTCTTATAGGTATTATGTGTCATTTATATACACAAAATCTTCCTTGGGATTTAGGAACCCATTTTGGAGTATTTGGAGAGGTAAAAGGTGCTTTTTTAAGATATCGTGGTGGAATTTATGGATATTGGGATAGAGATTTATTTAATAATACAAATCATGAATATTATGGATATATAGTAAAAGGTGGAATTGGTATAAATTTACCTCCTCTTTCTGAAGTTAATATCTCTCTTGAGTATATAAGGGGTGATAGAAGTGAAATAGAATCTTCATATGATATGAGAAATGAATTAAGTTTAGATATTAGTGGGCTATTAAGTTTTTAATTCAATAAGGAGGATTTTAAAAAATGAAATGGAAGAAAAATAATGTAATTTTAATTTTTACAATATTTATATTGGTCTTTCTTTCATTTTTTTATTTGCAAGGTTGTACTAAGAAAGATACCACTCCTCCAACTGTAATAATTACATCTCCATCAAATAATTCCACTGTTTATGGAATAGTTAAAATAACAGTTAATGCAATAGATGATGTTAAGATATCAAAAGTAGAATTCTATATAGATGGAAATAAGGTTGGAGAAGACTATACACAGCCCTATGAATATGAATGGGATACAAGCAATTTAGAGTATAATTCTACTCATAGAATAAAAGCAAAGGCTACAGATACATCAAACAATGTTGGGGAGAGTCAAGAAATAATAGTAACTATAGGAGATAAGGAAGCCCCAGTTGTAAATATTATTAATCCGAAAAATGGAGATATATTAAAAGGAATAGTAGAAATAGAAATAAGTGCTATTGAAAAAACAGCTAATAAAATTAAAAAGATAATAAATAAACTTCCAAGTGGACTTTATGTTGTAGAATTATATATTGATGGAACTAAAAGGCAGGATTTCTCTCAAGAGCCATATAAATATTCTTGGGATACAACAAAAGAAATTGATGGTACTCATACAATTCTTGCAACAGCAAAGGATATTGCTGGAAATCAAGGAGAATTATCTATAACCATAAAAGTAGATAATACAAATCCAACCGTAAGTATAACAAATCCTTTAAATAACTCAAAGGTAGAGGGTGTAGTTACAATCAAGGCAAATGCCAATGACAATGAAGGGATAGATAGAGTAGAATTTTTTGTAGATAATGTATTATTAGGAAAAGATACTATATTTCCTTATGAATTACTATGGAACACTGATAATTATACATATTCATCAGTTCATACTATAAAAGCAATAGCTTATGATAAAGTAGGAAATTATGCAGAAAGTGATATAATAACAGTAACTATAACAGATACTAAACCACCAGAAGTGAATATATTGAGCCCAAATAATGGAGATATAGTTTCAGGTATAGTAAAGATAAAGGTTGATGTAGTAGATAAGAGTGGTGGTAATATAAAAGAGATAAAAAAGCCAATAATAAATAAGGCACCAAGTGGAGTAGATAAAGTAGAAATTTATGTTGATGGAAATCTAAAAGCTACATTAAATAGTACACCTTACGAGTATGATTGGGATACAAGTGGATTATTATACGGAAGCACTCATACTATTGGAGTTAAAGCATATGATAAGGCAGGAAATGGGTCATCATTAAAAACTATTCAAGTAGCAATAGGAGATAATGAAAAACCAAGTGTAACAATAACAAATCCCCAGAATAACTCTATAGTTAGCGGAATAATAAAAATACAAGTAACCGCAGATGATAAAATAAGTGGTCTAAATAAAATCATTCCTAAAGCTCCCAGTGGGATAAATAAAGTAGAATTCTATGTAGATAATACAAAGATAGGAGAAGACACATCATCACCATATGAGATAAGTTGGGATACAACCCAAGTTAGTGATGGGGATCATATAATAAAGGCAAAAGCATATGATGTTGCAGGGAATAGTTCTGATGCAAGTATAACTGTAAAAGTGGATAATACAGGACCAACAATTTCTATAACAGAACCAGCAAACAATGCAATAGTGAGAGGGACAATAAGCATTAAAGGAAGTGCCAATGATCCGAATGGATTAAGCAAGGTAGAGCTTTATATAAACGATATATTAAAGCAAACCTATACATCTAACTCCTTTGAATACTCTTGGGATACAACAAATGTTCAAGATGGTGATTATACTATAAAAGTGAAAGCAGAGGACAGCTTAGGAAATACCTCTCAAAAGAGTATATCAGTAAAAGTGGATAATACAGGACCAACAGTTTCTATAACAGAACCAGCAAACAATGCAGTGGTAGGAGGATTAGTGACCATAAAAGTAACTGTAAATGATGCGAATGGCATAGATAAGGTTGAATTTTACATAGACAATACTTTATTAGGTAGTGATGCATCATCACCATATGAAATCACATGGGATACAAAGAGTTATTCTGATGGGAACTATACAATAACAGTAAAAGCAATTGATAAGGCTGGAAATACCTCTCAAACAAGTATAACTGTTAGAGTAGATAATACCGCTCCATTTGTTTCTATAATAAATCCAGTAGATGGTTCTTATGTAAAAGGCACAATAACAATACAAGCAACTGCAACATCTCAACTTGGAGTAAGTAAGATTGAATTCTATGTAGATAATACAAAGATAGGAGAAGATACATCATCACCTTATGAGATAAGTTGGAATACAGCTCAAGTTAGTGATGGAGATCATACAATAAAGGCAAAAGCATATGATATTGTTAATAATTCAAGAGAAGTAAGTATAGCTGTTAAAGTAGATAATACCGCTCCATCTGTCTCTATAACAAGTCCTTCAAATAATGCTATTGTTGAAGGCATAGTAAATATTCAAGTTAATACTACAGATAATTATGGGATAAGTAAAGTAGAATTTTATGTTGATAATGTAAAATTAGGAGAAGCTACAGAAAGTCCATACGTATATGCTTGGAATACTGACAATCTAACATATTCATCTACTCATACAATTTTTGCTAAGGCAATAGATTTGGCAGGAAATGTAGGAACAAGTTCCTCTATAAGTGTTAGTATTGGAGATACAAAAGCACCTGAAATAACATTTGTTAATCCTCAAGATGGAGATAAGGTTTCTGGAACAGTAAAGATACAAGTTACAGTTGTAGACAAAGCTCCGGGAATAAAGATATTAGATAAGGCTCCAAGTGGGATAACAAAGGTTGAATTTTATATAGATGGGGTATTAAAATTAACAGATACATCTGAACCTTATGAGTATAACTGGAGTACCTTGGGATTAGAATATAACACAACTCATACTATTACAGCAAAGGCATATGACAAGGCTGGGAATATTGGAGAAAAGAGTATTACAGTAAAGATAGGAGACACTCTTGCTCCATCTGTCACTATAGATAGCCCATCAAATAATGCATTGATATCAGGGACATTTACAATTTCTGCAAGTGTTATAGATAAAATTGGCTCTAAAGAAAAGATTGTAGCGAAAGCTCCAAGTGGAATATCAAAGGTTGAATTCTACTTAGACAATAAAATAAAAGGGACTTCCACAGTATCGCCTTATCAATGCAGTGTTGATAGTAAAACAGAAACTGATGGTTTACATACAATTTTAGTAAAAGCATATGATTTAGAAAATAATATTGGTACAGCATCTATTAGTATTACTATTGACAATACACCTCCAACAGTCAGTATAACAAATCCATTAGGAGGAGAAGTGACTGGAACAGTTAGTATAACTGTTACTGCTAATGATACAAATGGAATAAGTAAGGTTGAATTCTATATAAATAATGTAAAGAAAGGAGAAGATACAGAAGCTCCATATGTCTATGAATGGAATACTGCAGCTCTACAATATGGAAGTACTCATACTATATTTGCTAAAGCATATGATAAAGCAGGAAATTCAGCTACGAGTAGTCCTATAGCTGTAACAATTGGTGATGCATTACCACCATTAATTACTATTACATCACCACCAAAAGATAGTTATATAGCAGGTAGTGTAAATATATTTGCATCAGTAATAGATAAGGTAATGGGAGAAGATCAAAAAATTATTGAGAAAGGACCAAGTGGTATAAGTTATGTAGAATTCTTCATAGATGATGCATCAGTTCAAAGCTTCTACCAAGGACCATATACTTATACTTGGAATACATTAAACTATGGGGATGGACTCCATACTATTAAAGTAAGTGCAACAGATAATGTAGGAAATAGCACTTATACAAGCATTCAAGTAACAGTAGATAATACTCCTCCAATTGTCAATATTAATACTCCATATGAGGGAGAAATGGTAAAAGGATTTGTTAGTATATCAATCTCTGCAGATGATAATTTCGGAATAAGCAAAGTAGAATATTATGCAGATGGAATTAAGAGAGGAGAAATTACTCAAGCACCATATACTTATAGTTGGAACAGCACTTCTGTACTAAATGGAAATCATACAATAACTGTAAAAGTATATGATTTAGCTAATAATGTAACAGAAAAAAGTGTAATAGTTCAAGTAAATAACTGGCAAAAAGTATTTGGAAACGAATGGTCTGATGAAAGTGGATATTCTATAGTGAAAACCAGTGACGGATATATAATTGTAGGAAGACCAAATGTATATCTATTAAAGATTGATAATAATGGTGATGTAACATGGTCAAAAACATATACCGAGGGATATAAAGCAAGAAGTATAAGACCAGCATATGGTGGTTATGTATTGGCAGTAGATAATTCTTTCTGGAAGATAGATACCAATGGAAATATTACTCTCAAGAAAGATTATTCCAGTTACATACATTATGCAATACAATCCTCAGATTATTGCTACTTAGTAGCAGGTAGAAATAATGATCAAGGATTTGTAGAAAAATTTGACATATATGGTGATATTCTATGGACAAAATATTTCTCATGGGATTGGTATTATTCAAAATGTTATGCTGTAGAAGAAACTTCTGATGCAGGATATATTGTTGTAGGAAGGTTAGATTATGGCAATATTTTTGTTGCCAAAATTGATCCCTTAGGAAATATCTCATGGATGAAAAATTATTGGACAGATTGTTATTATTATTGGGATACTTATTGGACAGACTTTTCACATTTTGATGTAAAAGAAACATATGATGGTAATTTCATAATATGTGGATATCGCTATTGGGATGGGTGGATATATGTTATGAAACTTGATTCTTCTGGAAATTTGATATGGGATAAGCAGTTAAATAAACAAGGAATTGCAAGAAGAATATTATTAACACCTGATGGAGGATATATATTTGTAGGTTCTACTTGGACAAATACTTATGGAGGATGGGATGCATATGTGTTTAAATTAGATGAAAATGGGAATATGGTATGGGAAATAAATGTAGGTGGTACCTCTGATGATTATGCTTATGATATAGCAGAGACTAATGATGGATGTTATTTTGTAGTAGGAGAGACATATTCATTCGGAGGTTATTGGCAAGTATATCTATTCAAAATTGATGCAAATGGGAACATGCAGTAATATTTATAAAATATATTTTTAAAGCCCCAGGAGAACCCTGGGGCTTTTTTATTTTAATACGGTAAAAATATTTAACTTTTATTACTTATTTCTTTATCCTATCTTTTCTTCTATTTGAAAAATTTCAACTTATATTTTAAAATTTTCAATTAGATTTTTTAGATTCCTTAGCGATTAATTTTCATAATATAATATGTTTAAATTGTTTTTAGGAGGAAGAAAAAATGGATAAAAATTTTGAGAAATTAATATTTACTGATAAAAACGATTTAATTTTTGGTAGGGCAAAATATCCTGTTGTATGTGGATTTGGAGTTGAAATAGGGGCTGGAAGAGTAATTCCAGAGGTTAATTTTACTCTTCCTCCTATGAACATAAATGAAGAGAGTATTTCTGAAGTAAGGGATAGATTTAGACAGATGGTAAGAAGAATTTTAGAAAAGGCTGTTGAGCTTGAGCAAGAAGAAATAGTATTGGAGTTAGAACATTTATTTGAACTTACAAAAAATCCTCAATGGGGTGCTATGGTAACTTCTGATATTAAGAAAATTATGGATGAATTTTATAATCATTATGGGTTAAAATCTGCATTGAGAGTTACCATTGCAGATATTAGAGATCAAGAAAGACCCCCTAAAATGAGATCGGGAAAACTTGTAGAAACCATGTTTGAATCATTTGAAAAATGTGCTATGGAAGGAGCAGATATCCTTTCTATAGAAAGCACTGGTGGTAAAGAGGTTCATGATCAAGCCTTACTTACAGGTAATATTAGAGGAATGATCTTTGCCCTTGGGGTTTTAGGTGTAAAAGATATGGAATTTTTATGGAAGAATATAGTAGAAATTGCAAATAAATACAAAGTAATACCAGGAGGAGATACCGCATGTGGCTTTGCAAATACCGCTATGCAACTTTCTCATCAAAAACTTCTTCCAAAAGTATTATCTGCAGTAGATAGACTTATAACTATTCCAAGATCTTTAAAGGCGGTGGAGATGGGAGCAAAAGGTCCTTTAAAAGATTGTGGTTATGAAAATCCTGCAATTAAGCTTATAACAGGTGTTCCCATAAGCATGGAAGGAAAAAGTAGTGCATGTGCCCACTCTTCCCCCTTAGGAAATATTTCTGCCTATGCTTGTGATTTATGGAGCAATGAGTCTGTTCAAGATGTAAGACTTCTTTCAGGATTTGCACCAGAAGTTTTTACAGAAATATTAATATATGATTGTAGGCTTATGAATACTGCATTAAAGAAAGGTTTTGGGAAAGAACTTAGAGATTTATTTATATATTCTGATATATATTTAGACCCTCAGGCTTATGTTTTAAGCTTAGATGTTTTATATAACTCTGCTAAAAAAATTGTAGAAATAGGAGATTATTATAAGAGTACTGTTGAAGTTGGAAGATATGCGGTAGAGTGTATAAAGGAATTTTTAAGAAATAGTAAGGTAAAAATTTCTCCAAGAGAAGAACAATGGCTTTTAAAGATAGAAGAAGAACTAAATTCAATACCTGATGATCCTCAGAATTTATTGGAAGAAATTCTTGAGGATGAAGGAGATTTATTTATTAAGGAAGAATATGGATTATAAACTATTCTTGTTTTAATTCTATATCAAAATTTGAAAATATCCATCCAAATTTGGCATAAGTTGTATAAGGGTCTCCAAATTCTGTGCCAATTTCCCAATCTGTTACATACATTTGATCATATTTCTCAATTGTTATTCTTCTTGAATATTGAGAAATAATCTCTCTTAAGTTTTTTAGAAAATCATTTATAGGAATTTTTACTTCCCCCTCTTTAATATTCTCTTTAGATTTATATGCTATGTAATCCCATGAAGAAGGAGAAAAATATACCTCCCATATTATATCCTTTTTCTGTCCATTATATATTATGGGAATTATTACCTCTGTTACTTTTCTTCCTGCAGGACCAAGTCTACTTGCATAAAGCCAAACCATCATCTCTATATCTCCACTTGATGCTGATTTTTGTTTTTCTTCACGAGTAATCCATGTCTCCATAGCAAAGTTTATAGGAAGATAACTTTCATGCCATAAAGAATATTTAAGATTGAAGTATATATTAGGAAATTCTGATACCTTTTTGGGAAGTATAAGTTTTTCAATAGATATCCCATGAGAAGACCAAGGTTTATATCCATAATAGACTTCTGGATATCCATGAACCCATGAATTTTTATCTCTCAATACAATATTTTTTATATCCGCATAATATTCTACAGTATCATCTTTTTCATAAAATGCCATCCATGTCTCTCCCTCATAACTTGAGATATTCCAAAAATTAAGCTCCATAGTAAGGGGAAGATTTTTAGTTATTATATCTCCAGAAGATGGTTTAGTAAGGGTAAAAGCATCTTTATAACGAGGTTCCGCACCTAAGATGGGAAATATAAGTAATAAAATTAAGAAAATAGCAAACAGACGTTCCATTTTTTATATCCTCCCAGAATTAAAAAATTTTTTGCCCAAATTTTAATCAAAAAACACCCTAAAATAATTTAATACTTATTAATATTTTACATCAAAATGTTTAATATACATAGAAGTACTCATAAAATCCTTTATCTTTACTTACTTTCTTTATATTGTACTTATGTTTAATAATTATTTGAGAAAACTTATTTAAATCCATTCATATAAATTAATTTAATCTTGTATAATATGTAATAGTATTGTAAAGATGGAGGAAAAATAAATATGTTTGAGAAAACAAAGAAAGTCTCAGATTCTCTTAAAACAGTAGAAAGAACATTACAGATATTAGAAGCATTTTCTTTAAAAGAGCCTGAATTTACAGCTTATGAACTTGCTAAAAAAATTGGAATTCCTCAGAGTACAATTTATAGATTTCTCAGAATTTTAGTCAGAAAGGGTTTTTTGGAACAAGATCCTATAACTAAAAAGTTTCGCCTTGGAATAAAAGTTTTCGAATTGGGAAGCATAGTTTTAAAAAATATGAAACTACATAAGATTGCTCTTCCATTTATAGAGGAATTATCAAATAAAAGTGGAGAAACAGTTCATCTTGGTATTTTAGATGGTTGTGAAGTAGTTTCTATAGAAAGTATAGAAAGTACTCAATCTTTAAGAATTGCAAGTCCTATTGGTAAGAGATGCTGTTTACATTCTACAGGTATCGGAAAGGCAATTCTTGCCTTTTTACCTGACGAAAAAATTATGGAGATTGTAAAGAATAAAGGTCTACCCAAATTCACACCTAACACAATTACAGATATTGATTCTCTAAAAAGAGAAATATCTTTAATTAGAGAAAGAGGATATGCAGTAGATAATCAGGAAAATGAAATTGGAATAAGATGTGTTGCTGCACCCATAAGAGATTATACAGGTAAAGTAATTGCTTCTATAAGTATTTCAGGACCTGCCATAAGAATCACTAACGAAAAAATTCCTGAATTTGCAAAATTAGTGATTGAAATAAGCAGTAAAATATCAGCACTATTAGGATATAAACCTCATTAAATTTATTTTATTGCTCCTGCTGAAAGACCTGAAACATAATAGTCTACTAAAAATGAAAATGCTAAAACTACAGGTAAAGCAGATAATAATCCTCCTGCCATTAATGGTCCCCAATAAAACATATCTCCTCTAATTAATTCAGTTGTTGTTCCCACACTTAATGTTTGTTTTAAAGATTCGGATATAAAAGTTAGTGCATATATCATCTCCCCCCATGATAGAACAAAACAAAATAAAGTGACTGTAATAATCGCAGGAAAAGCCATTGGAATAACAATCTTTAATAATGTCTTTAACTTAGATGCACCATCAACTTCAGCTGCTTCTTCTACTTCTCGTGGCAAACTTCGGAAATATCCCATAAGTAACCAGGTACTAAATGGTATTTGAAATGTTGGATATGTAAGTATTAAAGACCAAAGAGAGTTTGAAAGATTTAGAGAATTTATTACTCTTGAGAGGGAAACAAAAAGTAAGGTCTGAGGAACAAGATAAACAATAAATATGCCTACTCCTAAAACTTTAGAACCAATAAAATTTAATCGAGCTAAAGCGTAAGCCGCCAAAACACTTACAGTTATTGAAATAATTGTTGTCGAAATAGTAACTATAGATGAATTTAAAAACCAATGTAGAAAATTTGTTTTCCTCAAAAGAGTTATATAATTATTCAAAGTGGGCTTCTGGACCCAAAATGGATTTGCCTTTATATTATATAATTCTTGTGGAGATTTTAAAGAAGCAATGAACATTGCATAAAATGGGTATAGTACAAATATTAGAATAATTACTATGAATATTATATTTAAAAAACTACTTCTTCTCACGTTCTATAAAACCTCCTTTTAATAAATTTCTTCCTTACTAATAATTCTTAGGATAAATATTGCAGAAAATATTAAAAAAGGAAACATAAATAATGAGATTGCAGCTCCTATTCCTATTTGTCCTCCACTAAGTCCAAATTGATATGCCAAAGTTGCAAAAACATGGGTACTATTAACTGGTCCTCCACGTGTAAGGATATAAACTATACTGAAATCAGAGATAGTCATAACAATAGAAAAAAGGGTTAATACAAGTAATGTTGGTTTTAAAAGAGGAAAAGTTACAAACCAAAATTTTTGAAAAGAATTTGTTCCATCTATACTTGCAGCTTCATATATTTCCTTTGGAATTCCAACAAGAGCACCTAAAAATCCTATGGCAAAAAAGGGGAATCCCCTCCAAGTATTTACCAAAATAATAGAGAATCTTGCCCAGAATATAGATGAAAGCCAAGGAATTTTAGAGAAACCAAAGTATTGAAAGATCCAATTCAAAGATCCATAAAGAGGATCAAGAATCCAAAGCCATCCTAATATGCCAAATACGGAAGGTATTACCCAGGGTAAAAGGATTATAGCTCGTAATGACTTTCCACTAAATTTTAAATTATAAAGAATAAGTGCAGTACCTAATCCTATTAATAACTTAAGTATAACAGAAATAAATGTAAATAAAAGAGAATTATATATTGTGATTTGAAAGACACTATTTTCTAAGAGAAGTTTAAAATTTGAGATTCCAATAAATCTTCCAAGTTTACCTATTTGAGAATCTGTAAAACAAAGATAGAATGACATAATGAGAGGGATAGTTACTAAACTAAAAATTATAATTAATGATGGAAGAATAAAAGAAAAACCAATTAGATTTTCTCTAAGCTTTCTCCTCACTACAATATACCTCCTACCAATTAAAGAGAGGACAGAAGATTATTATTTCCTCTGTCCCCTCTAATATTTTTTAACTCTTAATTACTTTTTCCATATTTGAGTTAATTGTTGCTCAGCCCACTTAATTGCGTCATCCATACTCATTCTTCCAGTTATATAGTTTGCAAACATATCTGGAATTATATATGAATCATAGGTTAATTGAGCAGACCCACCCGCAGGTGCTGGCCAAAGAGGTAAATGGTATAACTTTCCAACATTAAATAATACTTCAACATCTGGATATATCCCCCAACATTGAAGTGTTTTAAATTTAGTCATGTTTGTAAAAAGTGGCATATTGTATCCTTTACTTGCTTCTACCCAACTCTTAAAATTATTTTCCTCAAACAAAAATCTTAAAAACTGTTTTGCCAATGTTTGATTTTTAGACCACTTTGTTATTCCATAAGAGTACATACTTGTAGTCTCAAAACGTCCCGCTGGTCCCTTTGGGGGCAAAACTAATCCTATGTTTTTATAAATATCAGGAAAATCACTTTTTGCAGCTGCAACTACACTCATAGAATTTATTATGTAAGACCCTACTCCAGAAAGTATCCATTTGTTATTACCAGAACCATCCCATGCCAAAATGTCTGGTGGCATATACTTTGATAATTCCTTTACATATTCCATAGCTTTCCTTGTTTGAGGAGAATTTATAGTGACATTTCCCTTACTATCTATTGCCTTTGCACCAAAAGAATTCAAAAGCATAAATAGCCAATCATTAGAATCACCACAATGGCTTATAGGTAGTCCAATTGGATGACCTATTTTATATAATTTTTCAGCTACTTTTAATAACTCATCGTATGTATCTGGAGGATTTACACCTGCTTGAGCAAAGTAATCTTTTCTATAGACACCTGGAGAGGGTGTATAATAACAAGGAACAGAATACCAATTTCCTTCTATCATTGCAGCTTCTTTAGCGGCAGAAACATACGATCCATATATTATTTGAACTCTACTAACCACATCATTCACAGGAATTAAATAGTTTTTGTATAATGCTGTTGAGTAATTCATGAGAAGTATTATATCATGTCCTGAATTAGATTGTATCTCAGCTGCAAGTTTTGCTGAAAAATCATTTAACGATACTATGTCAATTCTTACTTGAGCATTATATTTTTTCCCAAATTCTTCAGCTAATTTTGCCAAGTATTGATCTGATTCAGGAACAAAATTCGCCCAAGTTAAAATAGTTAGTAGTTTAGACTGCTGCTGTGCAAATATAAGACTTAACAAAAATAACCCCATAATGAGAATATAAAATACTTTTTTAAATTTTTTCATATTTTTTACCCCCTTAAGTGAAAATTTTTTAATATAAGTTGATAAGTTTAAATATTTAACTCTCACCTCCTTTTGGGGCATTATATAAAGGAATTACAAGATCTGGTTTTTTAATAATTAATATTTTTATATCTTCGCCATATTTATTAAAGGCGTAAGAAATAGCACTTTTTAAATTTTCAAAATATTTCATCTTTAATCCTTTTGTAGACTGTCCAAAGGGATCTGGTTGATCTATCCAGCTAAATTTCATGACATAAACTTTTTCAGCAGAAGTTGTTACAAGGAATATCAAAGAAATAATAATAGTAAGAAGAATACTAACCTTTCTTATGCTTCTCATTGCTTTTTCCACTTTTTAATTTTTTAAAAATATCCCTCCTTTTTAATCCTTTTAATTTTTGTTCCAAAGCTCAGGAAGAGGAAATTCTGAAAGCAATTTCTTTAAATCTTCAATCTCTTGGGAGGATGCAGGCTGAAGAGGTAATCTTGGAATTCCTCCAGGAAGTCCTAATATATTAAGTGCTGCTTTTACTCTCACAATATAATCAGCAATATGACTTCCACTTAATAGGTAATTCCAAATTATAGATGATTTTTTGAGAAGCTCCTTAGCTTTATCCCAATCTTTCTTTTCTTCTGCTTCATATATGGCAACACAGGTCTTAGGTATTACACATGCTTCACCTGTCACAAAACCTCTTGCTCCCATAAGTGCTGCATAAGGCTCATGAGGCTCTCCAGAGCCATTAACTATAGAAATTCTGTCCCCTAAAGCTTCAATCATTTGAGCTAATTTGCTAATTATATTGCAATTATCCTTAAGAGCAACAATTTTAGGAACTTCATTTACAAGTTTAACCATTAAATCTACTGGGATATCTAATTGAGATGCAAACCAATTATTATAAACCATTATTCCTAAATTTGTCTCCTTTGCTATTTCTTTGTAATGAGCTAAAATCATTCTTTCATCTGGCTTCCAGTAATAC
>Ga0080004_1113876_pt1 | contig 47459 bp, 46 predicted proteins | sample WasSprMetagenome_FD_69207 | JGI IMG/M metagenome (GOLD analysis project Ga0080004, IMG submission 69207) | Sulfidic aquatic microbial communities from Washburn Spring, Yellowstone National Park, USA - WS (SPADES assembly) (version 2) | ecosystem: Environmental > Aquatic > Thermal springs > Hot...
TTTTATTAGTGGTTCCTACTTCTTTTAAAATACAACCTGCCCATTTCATCACTTCAGGAATTCTAAAGGATCCTCCAATCTCAACAAGTTCTCCTCTTGATACTATAACCTCTTTTCCGTAAGCTAAGGTATTTAAAGAAATTAAAACAGCTGCTGCATTATTATTTACCACCAGAGCACTTTCAGCTTGGGAAATTTCTTTTAATATTTCTTCTACATGAACATATCTACTTCCTCTTTTCCCTTCCTTTAAATCAAATTCTAAGTTGGAATAATATTTCGTTACTTTTATTATTTCTTCTATTGCTTTTTTAGAAAGGGGGGCCCTTCCCAAATTAGTATGAATTACTACACCCGTTGCATTTATAACCCTTTTTAAGGATGAAGTTTCGTATTCTTTAAAGACCTCTTTCATTAAGTTATCTAAATAGGATTCTTCAAGTTCTTTAAGCTCTTTTTTTTGCCATTTCTCTCTTATAATTTGAGCTACCCTTCTTGAAGGCTCTGTAAAATAAGAGATAGGATAAGCGGGATAAAGTTTTGAAAATTTTTCTTTTAATTCGTTTACTGAGGGAATCCGCATCTAAGAAGTAAGTTTTTTAACGAATCTCTCAATTCTTTCCAAAGCTTCTTCAAGGATCTTTTCTTCTGGTAAAAATATAATGCGAAAATGTTTTGTTCCTGGTTTTTGTCCAAACCCACTTCCATGAACTACAACTACACCTTCCTCTAAGATTAATCTTTTTGTAAACTCAAGATCATCAATATGAGGAATTTTTAAACTCGGAAAAGCGTAAAAAGCTCCTGAAGGTTTCACACAAGAAATAAAAGGTATTTGATTTAACCCCTCTACTAAAACATCTCTTCTTTTTTTAAGTTCTGAGATTACCTTTTTAATATAATGGTTTTCATTATTTAAAGCTACAGGAATGGCAAATTGTAAAGGATGGGAAGCACAAAGACGAGTTCTTGCTAATTTATGAATTGCCTCTATATAGTCTTCTAATAAATCCTTAGGACCAGAAACAATTCCCCAACCTATTCTAAACCCAGGAGCAAAATAGTTTTTAGAAAGTCCATTAAAGGTAATCATAGGTATTTCATCACTTAAAGATGCTATAGAAATATGCTTTAAATTATCCTCCAATATATATTGATCATAAATCTCATCAGAAAAAATTACTAAATTGTATTTTTTAGCTATCTCCACTATTTTCTCTAAGGTTTCCTTAGAATAAATTGCACCTGTAGGATTATTAGGATTTATAATTACAATAGCTTTAGTTTTTTTATCTATTAAAGATTCAATACTGTCTACATCTGGTTCCCAGTTTTTGCTCTCATCTAATAAATAATATCTTGGTTCTATTCTAAATTTAGAAACAATAGCTTGATATAGAGGATAGCAAGGACAGGGGAGTAAAATATTTTCTTCAGAGTTAACCAAAGCTGATATAGCAAATTCTATAGCCTCAGTTGCTCCTTGGGTAATGTAAATGTCAATTGGTTTTATACCCTTTTTAAGAGCATGAGCTTCTATTGCTCTTATAGCCTCTGGTATACCAGGAGATTCAGAATAGGAATTATAATTTTTTTGTAAAGCTTTACAAACCTCTTTTATTATAGCTTCAGGAGTTTTAAATCCGTATTTTACTGGATCTCCAATATTTAAATAAATTAAATCTTTACCTCGCTTTTTTGCTTCTTCTGAAGCCTCAACTATATCTCTTATAGCATATTCTACTTGAAGTGTTCTAAAAGCTGGTTTAATTTTATCTTTTCCCATTTTTATTAACCTATTTAGGATAATTAAAGTTTATAATTCTCCTAAAAATTTATTTGTCAATCCCTTTGTTAAATATTTTTAAAAAATGAATTACTTGATTTTACTAAAATATCTATTAGTATTTTTAGAAGTAGGTAAAAGGGGGTAAGAGTATGCTTAAGTATAAACCCTTTAAGAAACTATACACCTTACAAGAAATAGAGGAACCTGATCTATTAAAAGATTTTTTCCCTTACGTAGAACCTCCCAGAATTTTTTTTGACGGAAAATATATCCCCCCTCAACCTGCAAAAAATTTTTATATTACTGACACTACCTTTAGAGATGGACAACAGGCAAGAACACCCTATACTCCTGAACAAATAGAAACCCTTTATAAATTTTTACACCAATTAAGCGGACCTAAAGGAATAATAAGAAAAACTGAATTCTTTTTATATACAAAAAGAGATAGAGAAGCTTTAGAAAGATGTCTTTCTTTAGGTTATCAGTATCCTGAAATTACAGGTTGGATAAGAGCTAAAAAGGAGGATCTAAAACTTGTTAAAGAGGCAGGTCTTAAGGAAACAGGAATTTTAACTTCCTGCTCTGACTATCATATCTTTCTAAAATTAAAAAAGACAAGAAAAGAAGCTTTAGAAGACTACTTAACTATAGTAAAGGAAGCCCTTTCCTTAGGAATCAGACCAAGATGTCATTTTGAAGATGTAACCCGTGCAGATATTTACGGATTTGTTATTCCTTTTGCCATAGAGCTTATGAAGTTAAGAGAAGAAAGTGGAATAGATATAAAAATAAGACTCTGTGACACCTTAGGAGTGGCTGTTCCTTTTCCTGAAGCTTGCTTACCTATAAGTGTTCCTAAATTAATAAGAGCACTTATAGAGGAGGCTGGGGTTCCAGAAAATCTTTTAGAATGGCATGGACATAATGATTTTTACAGAGCAGTAATTAATGCTACCACTGCTTGGCTTTATGGTTGTACCTATGTAAATACTTCTCTGCTTGGAATAGGAGAAAGAACCGGAAATACTCCTTTAGAAGCTATGGTTTTTGAGTATATATGTTTAAGAGGAACTGCTGACGGAATGGATACCACAGTAATAACAGATATAGCAAATTATTATAAGAATGTTTTACATGAAAAGATACCTATCAGGCAACCTTTTGTAGGAGAAGAATTTAATGCCACTAAAGCAGGTATTCACATTGATGGAATTATTAAAAATGAAGAAATTTATAATCCTCTTGATACTTTAAAACTTCTCAAAAGACCTATTCAAATTATCATTACAGATAAAAGTGGAACAGCAGGTATTGCCTATTGGATAAATACCCACTTTGGACTTGAAGGAGATAGAAAAATTGATAAAAGACATCCAGGAGTGGCAAAAATTTATAAAAAGATTCTTGAGGAATATGAAAAAGGAAGAATTACCCCTATTTCTAATGAAGAAATGTATACCTTGGTTAGAAAATATATACCAGAACTTTTTGTATCAGAATTAGACCACTTAAGAGATTATGTAATAAATCTTATGACCAAATATATAGAAGATTTAGCCCAGGATTCAGATATAGTTTCCTTAGACCCACAAAAAATAAAAAAGGTTTTAAAAACTTTTTTGGAAGACCATCCCTATGTTCAATTTATCTATGTTGTAGATACTGAAGGTAAACCCATTATAGGACTTACCAATGATTTTGAGTATATTAAAAAATTTGAGGAACTCTTAAACACCGAGACCTTTGAAAATAGGGATTGGTTTATAAATCCTATGAAAACTGGAGAAACTTATACTTCTAAATTTTATACCTCAAAAATAACCTCTAACCTTTGTATTACCTTATCTACTCCAGTAAGAAATAAATATGAAGAAATAATTGGTGTTCTTGGAATGGATATAAGATTTGAAGATGTGGTAAAAATGGAAAATGGTCCCTATGAAGCCTAAAATTCTTTTTACTCTTTTATTTTTTATAATTTTTTTAAAATATTCCCTTTGTGAAGAAATACCTACTATTACTGTAGAACCAACCTCTTTTAGTAAAACTATAATAAGGGTCCCTGATTTTGAAGGAGATAAAAAACTTTCTACTCAACTAACCCCCCTTTTAAGAAAACTTTTAAATTACCATTTATTTGTTTTAGCCTTAAAAAATCCACCTCTCCCGAATTATCCCGCTAAGGAATATTATTTAGCAGGAAATATAGAAAAAAGAGAAAATGAGATTTTTATTAAAGCTGAACTAAGAGATACTCTGGAAGATAAAGTCTTAAAGATTTATAAAACCTCGGGATCCTCAGATTATCCTCAAACTTTAATTTATGCTCTTTGTGATAAATTGATAGAGAGTATTTCCCATTATAAGGGAATTGCTTTTACAAAAATAGTTTTTGTAAAAAGAACTTCTAAGGGAGATAAACTTTATGTAGCTGATTTTTCAAAAGAAAATCCTCGCCTTTTAAGATCAGCACCTCTTATACTTTTCCCAAAATTTTCTAAAAGCGGAAATAAACTTGCCTATCTGATTTATGAAGAAAATAAATATTTTTTGGAAATTTATAATTTAAAAGATTCAACTAAAGAAAAATTTACTATTAAAGGGATCTGTTCTGCACCTGTATGGTTCCCTAATGAAAAAGAGTTGGTTATTACTGCAGAAGAAGAACAAGAAATAGTGCTTTATCGTTTTAATATAGAAACAAAAGAATTAACCCCTTTAATCAAGAGTAAAGGTATTCTTCAGGCAGGAAGTGTTTCTCCTGGAGGAAATTTTTTAGCTTATGTATATGGGGAGCGAGCAGGAAATCCTCAAATTTATCTTTTAGATTTAGAAACTTTAAAACCTTATAAAATCCCCCAAAAAAGAATTTACAATACTTCTCCAAGATTTTCTCCGCAAGGAGAATACCTTCTTTTCCTCTCAAAAGGAGGTGGTATCTCCTCAGTTAATCTTTATAACTTAAAAACAAAAGAACAAAAAGAGATTAAATTTTTAGGTAACCTTGAAGACCCTGCCTTTTCTCCTACAGGAGATTATCTTATAGCTTTTGGAGAAGGAAAAGAAGGAAAGGGATTATATTTAATTCATTTAGATTCTTCACTCACTTATCTTTACCTTCCTGGAAGCAATTTTATCTTTCCTGACTGGGCTGAATTATAGGTATTTTGCTAAGCTTAAATTACTAACCATAACTACTGCTCTTAATGCTGCATCATAAGCTATAGTAAGACTTTGAAGTTTGGTAGCTAATTCTGCAAGATCAGCACTTTCTATATTTCCAAGATCGGTTTGCAGGGTCTCTTTAAAATCCTGATAAAGATTTTTCTTAGTTTCTAAATGGGAAATCTGAGAACCTATATTTCCTCTTTCAGCAGAAATATAATTATAAATATTATCAAGTTTTCCTATAAACTTTTGAATGTTATACTGTTCTTTTTCGTAATCTACAGTATTATTAGCTTGGAGAGTCCTTTTTAAGCCTAAAAGAGTTTCAAAAAGACCTGAATCTATAAAAATCTTTTGTCCACTTTTCCCAAGATTCATAGATAAGTTTTCACCATATCCCACTTCTAAATCTTCTACGGATCCATTATAAACAATTTTCTCTATAATTTGACCATCTGGTAAAGTTTCTTTTACTAATTTAAAAGGTTTTTCCCCTGGAGTATATCCACTTGTTTTTTTACCTGCAAAAAGATATTTTTCACCGAGTTGAGAATTAGTAAGAGAAAGAATAGCTGAAATTATTCCCTCTATTTCATTAGCAATAGCCTGCCTTGATTGAGCATTTTGAGTATCATTAGCTGCTTGAATAGCAAGTACTTTTGCCCTTGCAATCAAATCCTGAACATTTCCAAGTGTTGCCTCTTGGGATCTTAAAATACTTAAACCATCTTCTATAGCTCTCTGGTACTTTTCTATATTAGAAATTCCCTGCTTATAATTAAGACTTATTACCACTGAAGAAGGGTCATCTGAAGGGCGAAGAAAATTTTTTCCTGAAGAAATTTTAAGTTGTGTAAGGTTAATTTCTGAAGAAAGGCGATTTAAATTTGCTAAAATGCTTCTAAACCTTGTATTAAAACCTATTCTCATCTTTTTGTCCCTCTAAATTATCTTTTAGCATAAAGAAGTGCCTCAAACATATCCTCAACTATAGTCAAAACTTTTGCAGAAGCTACAAAAGCCTGTTGATACTTTATCAAATTTGCCATTTCCTCATCTAAAGAAACACCAGAAATACTTTCCTTCATATTTTTAAGTTGAGAAAGAAGAGTTTCTAAAAAACTTTTAATATCCTTTACAGATTTAGTTGCAGAACCTACTTCTCCAACTATACTGGAATAATAATTTTGAAGAGTAGAGTAATTTAAGGATTTCCTGGTTACAGTTGCTGAATCTGCAATAGCCTGAGCAATTCTATTATCTTTTCCTTCAAGCTTATAACCCTTTAAAATATTTATAAATCCATAATTATAAGGTGTTTGAGTATAATTAGTTCCGTCATATAATTCATCTTGGATAATAAAAGTTTTAGTATCATATAAACCAGTTGTCTCAATAATTAGTTTCCCGCTTCTATCAAAACGTGCAGAAAGTCCATATACTGCATTCTCAGTTGAATTCATCTTTTGCAGGAGAGTAAAAATAGTTCCACCATTAGATATGATTTGATCAAGATTTATTCTAAAGGGCTGGTTATTTATAAGATTTCCATTTTCATCAAAAAGATAAAAGGACAAATAATCTATTTTGGTTTGATCAAAATTAAATCTTTCAAAACCTGTTATTATTCTTGTCTCGGAAGTGCCATCCCATCTAAATGCGGGTATATACATTTTTTCACTATTTAATAAATCTACAAAACCATCGGTTGAGGAATTATCTCCTATCTCAAATCCATAAACTGTTGTCTGATTGGGCTCAAGAGTTAAAACCATTTTTCCCTCAGCATTTACATAGGCTCTAAGAAAGGGAAGACTATTTAATTTATCAAGGATTTGTTGCAATGAAGGAGAGGATATATCTACTTCATAGGCTTTTAAATTATTATTCCAATTTATTCCCTGCTCGGTTAAATCTAAAGGAGGAGAAGTTATTATATTACCCTTTTGGTCATAAAGCCTTATATAAAATTTTGTAATATTAAAGGTTTGAGAAAGATTTATAGGATTAGAACTTTCAAATAAGACAAAAAGTGGTTCTTCACTTTTAAGAGCTGAAACATCCATCTTACCAGAAGCGATAAGTTCTGACTTTCTAACCAAGAGTTCATTAACTCTAAAATTGGCTGGATCTGAACCAACAAAAAAGATATTTATTCCTGTAGCTAATAATATCTTTGAAGTATCATTAGAAAAACCAAAAGAATAGTCCTTTTGAGCCTGAAAAACGAGCCTGCCCTTTCTTACTAAAGCACTTATTTTCCAGTTTGCAGAATTAGTATAAAAACCTGCCTCTTTTAAGGCTGAATTTATTCTATCTGCCAACTCATCTAAAGTGGCATCAACACTTAGTCCATTTAAGGATACCTTAACAGGTGTTATTTTGCCTGTAGGATCCTTAATCCAGATATAAAAAAATCCTGTAAATTGGCTTCCATCAGAAGTTTTAGTAAGATCTAAAAAATAAGGTAGTTCCTTAATATACTGATTTACACAGTAAGCTCCTTCTAATTCTTTTTCATAAAAAACTAATCCCACTCCCTGAGTATGAAGCTCATTTACAGTCTTTATCAGTTCTTCCCCAAAAAGTTTAAGTCTTCCTGCAAGATTAAGTTCTACCACTCTTCTTTGATATGTGGGATCATCAAAAGATCCAAAAATTATTGGTCCGGTAATAGAAAAATTTAATTCTCCAGATCCTCTATATTTATCTTCAATAAAAAGTCTTCCGTCTTTAATGTAAGCTAAAATTGTATAGTTAAATAGCTCTTCTATTTTGTTTAAAAGGTCTTTTAAGGTGACATCGGGATTAGCATCAAGGTTATAAGAAATACTCCCTGAGATATTATTTCCAAAATGATCGGTGCCGATAACATTAAAAGTTACTGTCCCTGAAAGCCCTAAGTCTGAAAGCTTATCACTTTCGTTTATTAATTTTCCAGAAAGATTATAAACCGCTATATTTCCAGAAACATACTCGTAGTTAAATTCATCTGAGAGTTGCTCAAGGAGTCTCAACCATCCCCCGAGCTCCCCAGAAGAAACTTCCTTACTTGTTAAGGGTATTTTTTCCCCTTTTGTGCTGACCCAGTAAACATCAGTTCCTGAAATTTCAAGTTTCCATGTTCTTCCAAGTTCAACTAGATTAAATCCTTTCCCAAGCACTATATTATAAGCTCCCTCTTTTGTTTCAAAATATTGAATGAAAACAAGTTGAGATAGTTCGCCAACAAGTTTATCCCTCTGATCTCTTAAATCATTAGCTGATTTTCCTCCTGTCTCCATAGCTGAAATCTGAAGATTTAATTCAGCAATTTGAGAACTTAAAGCATTTATTCTCTCCACAATAGTTTTTAACTTAAGCCCGATCTGGGTCTCTAAATCTTGCATACCTTTAAATTTAGCCTGTAAAGCCTCTACTATAAGTTTTCCTGTTTCTGTTATTTGAGTTCTTGCAGAAAGATTTTCAGGATAATTAGAAAGATTTTGCCAAGCTGTCCAAAAACTTTGCAATATATTAATAAGCCCACTTTCATCTGCAACTTCATTAAAAAGCGTTTCCAAAATAGTCAATCCTGTCTCTTCAGCAGAAAAAAGTCCGTAATCTGTTTTTTTTAGATTTATATTCTTTTCCAAAAAGGCATCAAAATAACGCTGAATCATTTCTATTTTTACCCCACTTCCAATAGGACCCGCAGGAGACGGACTGGAAGGATAAGTAGTTTCTATAGGTTTTTGTCTGCAGTAAGTTTCATTACTTACATTGGCTATATTATGGCTAACTACCTGAGTAGCAGTTTGAAAAGTAAGTAAGGCATTTTTTAATATGTTTAAAGTGGCTGTTAATCCTGCCATAATTTATGCTGATTTGGAAATAAGATGAGGGTTCATTTTTATAACCCTTCCCCCATAAATCTCTCTTTCATAAAGGATTTGAGTTAAAAATCTATAAGCCTCTTCAACAAAATTAAGTCCTGCTTCAATAATCTTTTTATTTCTTTCATTAATGTATATTATTTCTTTTAAAATTTCTTCTTCCTCAGGAGTAAATTCTTTATCCTTCAGATAATTTGCCAATCTTGCTTTATAAGATGACCATCTTAGAATTTCTTCTACCACACCCTTTATAAGTGCCTCTTTTTCCTTTTCCAAAACTTCTTTTAACTCAAGAAGTTCCTTTCTTACCATAAAATTTTTTTCCTCCTCTTTTATTTATTATCGGCGTTATTAATTTTATACTTAAAATAAGAGCTCTTTATTAAATTTTTATATAAATAATCACCTAAACTACCCGGTCTTCCTGAAATAGAACGGGCTATTTCTTGATAAAGATAATCTTGAAAAATCTTCTTTTCTAATGTTTCAGGAAAGAAGTTACTTTTTATTATAGTATTATCAAGTCCTTTTAAGATTTCATACCATAATAAAGACTCAAACTCTGAACAAGCCTTTTTTAAAGCTATCTTTGGATCTCTTTTACTCAGATTAATAAGTTCACTTAAATTTTGATAATAAATTCCGTAATTTTTCATTTTTCTTTTCCTTAAATAATTATCAATTCAGCTTGCAGGGCACCTGCTGCTTTTATAGCTTGCAAAATTGAAATAAGTTCTGTAGCTGTTGCACCAACTGCATTTAATGCTCTCACAAGTTCTCCTAAGGTAGCACTTTCTTCCAAAATAACCACTTTAGCTTTCTTTTCTTTGGCTTCTATTTCTGTTCTTGGAACCACAACTGTTTCTCCAGGAGAGAATGGGTAAGGTTGGTATACCTCTGGATATTCCTTAACTTGTATGCTTATATTTCCATGAGCAATAGCTACCTTAGAAATTCTAACATTTTCGCCTATTACTACTGTACCTGTTCTTTCATCAATAACTACTTTAGCTGGGGTATCTGTTGAAATTTCTATATTTTCAAGTTCAGCTAAGAGTTTTATTTCTTTTTCTTTATAAGAAGGTGGAATTACAAGTTCAATATTACGATTATCTTTTGGTTGAGCATAATTTCCTTTTAAGTAAATATTGATAGCTTCTGCTATTTTATAAACTGTTGAAAAATCTGGTTCCTTTAAAGAAAGGGTTATTCTTGGTTGTAAATCCATTTCTCTTTTTTGAATTATTTTTTCTATCTCTTCAGGTGTTCCTTTCGGTAAAGCATTAAATCTTAAACTCTCCTCTACCGGTCTTTCTACTATTGCTCCATTAGGAATTTTCCCTGCTGTAGGATGTGCTGTCTGTATACGAGCACCTGCTCCCTCTGCTGCAAATCCACCTAAAGAGAGAGGACCCTGAGCAAGGGCATAAACTTTTCCATCAGGTCCTAAAAGTGGGGTTAAAAGAAGTGTTCCACCCTGTAAACTTTTAGCATCTCCAAGAGAAGAAACTTCTACGTCTATCCTCTGCCCGGGCATAGCAAATGGGGGAAGATAGGCTGTAACAAGAACCGCTGCTACATTTTTAAGAATAATCTGTTCTTTAGGGACTTTTATCCCAAATCTTTCAAGCATATTAACTACTGATTGCACTGTAAATTTACTCAATACTCCGTCTCCTGTTCCTTTAAGCCCTACAACCAGCCCGTATCCTATCAAGTAATTTCCCCTTACTCCCTCTATATCAACTATATCTTTAAGCCTTGCACTAAAACCCGGAATAACCATAAAAAGGCTTAGAATTAAAGAAAAGATTTTTATTCTCAAGTTCCCCATCTCTTAACTCCTCCTAAAAGGGCCAAAAAATATGTAAAAGTCTGGTAATAATTCCTGGACCGCTTGCAACTTCACTTGTAGGTCCTTTGCCACTGTACTCTATATAAGCATCAGAAATCTGAGTTGAAAGAATAGAATTATCATAGGCTATATCTTCTGGTCTTATTATCCCTGTAAGAGTAATGTATTCTAAATCGTTATTTTTCTTAATAGCTCTTGTTCCCTGAATAACAAGATTTCCATTAGGTAAAACTTTAATTACTCTGGCAGTCATAGTGGCTAAAATTTTACTTTCCCTTGATGTTCCACCTTGCCCTGTTGTTGAAGTACTTAAACTACTATCAAAAAGGTCAGAGGGAGTAGCATCTTTAAATATTCCTTCAATTCTATTTTCAAGTCCCATTAATTTATCTATTCCTGCTTTTGCAGAACTCTTTTTAGCGGTTTGCTGTTTTACAGAACTTGAAGTACTATAAGTTTCTACAATTTTTATAGTAACTATATCTCCCACATGTCTTGCCCTTAAATCAGAAAAGCTAATACTAACTATCCCCTCTTTATATAAAGATCCTTTACTGAGAGCTTGTGGCATTTCATAAGGTATATCTATACTCGGAGGAGGTGGAGGGGAAGGAGGGGTTTTGGGATTATATTCAAAACATCCATAAATATAAAATAAGGAAATTAAAAAAGATAAGAACTGAAAATATTTTTTAATCATCAAAATGACACCTCCACTTCTTCAGGAGAAATCACTTTTCCCCATAAAGTCTTTTTACTGCTTATATTTTTAACCTTTATATTTGCTCCCTCCCTCCCCTCTTGAAGAGCTAAACCTTTCGCTTTAACAACAAAATTCTTACCTCTTGCAATTATGTAAATTATCTGGTTTCTTTTAATAATTATAGGTCTTTCAATATGAGAATATCTAAGAATGGTTCCTGCACTTAAACTCATTCTTACTTGCTTACCTAAAGCTATATTTTTGTCTAAAATTACATCTTGAGAAAGTCTTGAAAATGGCTTTAATTCTACCTCTATATCTTCTTCGCTTAATATGCTTTTATTAAGAATAGGTCTTTTGAGAACTATTACAGGAACCTTAGCCTCAACATAACCCAAAATCTTTACCCTTTCTAAGGTTTCTTCTTTTTTAAATTCTAAAATGAGAAGATTGGATCCTATTTTAGGTTTAGCGATAAAAATAGCTCTATAAGGCATATTTTTCGGAATAATTACCAATTCTGGCTCTATCTTTATCTTTTCAACATATATCTCTCCTTTAATCCAAGAAAGTTTGTTTTTAATCTCCTTTAAAAATATTTCTTTAAAGTCTTCGGGGGTATAGACTCCTTCTGAAAAAGTTAAATTTATTTTTAAAAGGGGTATTAAAAAAGACAAAAGTGCAATTATTATAAATTTTTTCATTCTTTACCTCTTAAGACTATTTGCCATCTCCAAAAGGTTATCTGCAGTAAGAACAGCTTTAGAATTAGCTTCATATGCTCTTTGAGTTATAATCATCTTTACCATTTCTTCTACTACATCCACATTTGACATCTCTAAATATCCTTGAGCTATGGTCCCAAAACCGTTTTGCCCAGGAACCCCTTCTATTTCATCTCCTGCTGCATCAGAGGCTTTAAAGAGATTTCTTCCTACTGCATAAAGTCCTGCAGGGTTTGGAAAATCATATAGAAGTATTTGACTTTGTGCTAAAACATTTCCGTTTGGATCAAGGGCTGTAATTATTCCATCCTGGGTAACTTCAATTTTAACAGTGCCTGTAGGTACAGTAAATTCAGGATAAAGTCTTGCTCCATCTGCAGTAACTATATATCCATCTCTATCAAGTTTAAAATTTCCTGCACGAGTATAATATTCTTCTCCTCCCAAGGTTACTTTAAAAAAACCTCTTCCTTCTATAGCTAAATCTAATTCCTGATTGGTAAGCTGATATTCTCCTTGAGTGAAAAGCTTAACAATAGCTACCGGTCTTACCCCAAGTCCAACTTGCATACCAACAGGTGTTAAAGTTCCTTCTGCTGTCAAAGCACCAGGAAGTTTTAGATTTTGATAAAATAAATCCTCAAACTCAACTCTGCTTTTTTTAAATCCTGGGGTATTAACATTAGCAAGATTATTGGCAATAACATCTAATTGAAGCTGTTGTCCTTGCATACCTGTTGCTGCACTCCAAAGCGCTCTAATCATAACTCCTCCTTATCTTTGTGTAATAGTTATCAATCTTTCTGTTTCCTCATCTAAACTTCTAATTGATCTTTGAATTGCTTCAAAGGTTCTTTGGATCTCTATAAGATTTACCATTTCCCTTATAGGGTTTACATTAGATTTTTCAATATATCCCTGTTTAATTTCATAATTTTCAGCCCTCATCTCTTGCGCACCATCTGAAATGTAAAGATTCTGCCCAAGTTTTCTTATCTTGCTATAATCATCAAAAGTAACCACATCTAATCTTCCTATTTCAGTCATATCTATAGATAAAATACCTTCTGGGGAAACTTGAAGTTTTGAATTTTCCATAGTAATATAACCCTCTCTTGTCATCCCAGGATCAACTACCACAGGAGTTCCATTGGCAAGAACAGGATACCCTTCTGGTGTTACAAGCCTTCTCTCTCTATCCAAGGTAAAGTTACCTGCTCTGGTATAGGCTATTCCATTTGGTGTCTGAACTTTAAAAAATCCCTCACCTACAATAGCAAAATGTAAAGGATCTCCTGTATATTCTAAAATCCCTTGCTCCTTTTTAATAAAGAACAGATTTTCCTTATAAATTTTTTTATATTTAGGGCCTATTTTTTTCGTTAGAACTTCAATGAAAGCTATGCTATCAGCTTTATAACCGGGTGTATCCACATTCGCCAAATTATTTGTAGTAACTGTTAGTCTTCTATCCATAAGTTGGGCTGCTTCAAGTGCTTCTAATAATCCTAAATGAGGATTTATCTTAATCCCATCCATAGTAATATAAACTCCTGAAGAAGCTATTTATTTTTATCAAAATTTGTGCCTAAAATTGAAAATAACTTAGCTTTTGTATTAAAGGACTTTAAAAGGACCTTTTAAAACTTGAGAATTTATTTCCTATTTTAAAAAAGAAAAGTGAAATTTTTTCCTTGTCAAATTTTTGACTAATTGCCAATAATAGATTATTAAAATTCTCCACCAATCTGGAAATTGAAATTGCTTGTGTCTTCATCTGGTTTCCTTTTTATATTATAACCCCATTCTATTCTAAGTGGACCAAAGGGAGAAAGCCATCTCAATCCAAAGCCGATGCTTTTTCTAAGATCTGAACTTTGAAAACCTGTTTTTAAATCCCATACATTACCCATATCAAAGAAAACAACCCCATTTAAGTTAATACTTTTCATAAGTGGAAAAATAGTTTCTGTTTGAAGATAAAACATCCTTGTTCCACCTATTTTATTCCCTGTTTCAGGATCCTTAGGAGATATATCTCCGTATTTAAATCCTCTAACTGAGTTTATACCTCCAAGAAAATATCTTTCAAAAACAGGAACTTTCTTTGCTCCTCCCTCTGTTATATAACCATAGCCTAAATTTATATGTCCTGTAAGTTTAAAAATAGGGAAGTAAACCTGGTTTTGACCTTCAAATTTAAAGAAGTTGCTATCTCCTCCAAGGTATTCTCCAGCATATTCAGTCTCAATTTTGTGATACCATCCCTTTGTAGGTAAAAAATATCTATTGCGAGAGTCATAGATTAAGCCTAACTGCAAGGCACTGGTAACATGTATATCCTTTGATTCAAGAATTATTTTAGCCACATTTTCAGAAAGATCCTTAAGTCGTGTATCATCATATCTATATCCTATATAAGTAGAAAGTTCAGAAGTAAAACTATATCCAAATCTTATGGAACCTCCTACACTATCTTTAGTAAAATCATCATACTGTAACTCGAAATTATATAAAGACCATCCCATAGAATAACGGGAATCTCTAAAATAGGGATCAAAAAAGTTTAGAGCATATCTTGTAGTTCTTGCGCCTAATCTTGCAGAAAGAGTAACTCTTTGTCCTTTACCCAGAAAATTTCTTTCTGTAATATCTCCCATTATAACAAATTTATCATAGGAGCTATAACCACCTCCTATGGCAAAAGAACCTGTAAGCATCTCTTTTACTTTCACTTTTAAATTCAATTCCTCTTCTTTTGCTCCCTTTTCTTTATCAATCTTCACTTCTTCAAAATATCCAAGTCTTCTCAATCTTCTTTCGCTTTCTTCGATACGAGAGGCACTATAAGGCCATCCCTCTGCTATTTTAAATTCTCTTCTAATAACTTTATCCCTTGTTTTTGTATTTCCCTCAATATCTATCCTCCCTATATAAACAACAGAACCTTTATCAATATCAAAAGTTATATTTACTAATTTGTTTTTAGGATCCTTATCTATTTTTGTATTCACCTTGGTATAAGCATATCCATAATCAGAAAAAAGATGAGTAAGAATTGACTCATCTTCTTTTAAAGTTTTAAGACTAAAGATTTTCCCAGGAGAGGTTTGGATTTTTTTATAAATCTTTTCTTCAGGAAAAAGATCCTGGTTTATTTTTACTTTTCCTACTTTATACTGAGGTCCTTCTTCAATAGGAATTTTTATAATTACACCATCTGGTTCTTCTTCCACTACAGGATCACCTATTTTTACTTCTATATAACCTTTGTTTTTGTAAGCTGTCTCTATTTTGCCAAGGTCTCTATAAAGAAAAGCTATATTATAAACCCCTGGTTCTGCAAATGGTTCAGGACGAATAAAAGCCCTTATGTATTGAGTTATCTTTTTTGCAGGTGAGAAAACAGTTTTTTCTGAGACAGAAAGATAACTTTTTAAATCTTTATCAGAAAAAGCTTTATTTCCTACAAATTGAATTTGTTTTATATATTTCTTTTCCCCTTCTTTAATATTAAAGATTAGTTTTATCTGAGCTGGTGGTGCCTTTTCAGTCTCCACAGAAACTTGAGTACCTAAATATCCTGATTGTTCATAATACATTTTTATAGTTTCTAAAGCTTTATCAAGTTCCTTAGGAGTGACTATCTGCCCTTCTTTAATTTCAACAATTTTAGAGAGGTCTTCAGTTTTAATTTTTTTATTCCCTTTAAAAGCTATCTCTTTAACCGATGGATTTTCTTTAACTTCAAAGGTAACAATTATACCCCTGGTGCCTTCATCAATCTTTAATTCTACATTTTCAAAATATCCCATTTTGTAAATGTTTTTTAAATCTTCATTTAATTTTTTGAGATCAAAAATGTCTCCCTCTTTGGTTTTAATATTAGGTAAAATAACATCCTCTGCTATTCTTAAGTTCCCGGCAATTTGAATCTTTTCAATTATTTTTCTTTTTTCCAAAATACTTTTTATTAACTTAGAAGTTTCATTTACAAGCCCCCCTATATTCTCTTTTTTTCCTGTAACATAGAAATAATAGGGTTCCTTTTTTTCAAATTGATTGAGCTTCCACTCTATACTTAGATTATCTTTTATGGTTATTACTTTAAGTTCTGCAATTCCACTATAAACTCCTGCTTTTAAAAAATTGAAAGCCTCTTCTTGAGAAAATTTCTTTATTTCAACTTTACCTCCCTCTTGAGATAACATTTTTTGCAAATTTTCAAAATAAGTTTTTAGAATTTCTTCTGGCAAATAGTCCCCATAAGTTTTAGTTGAATAAATGAGAATCTGGAAATTTTCTGCTAAAAGGAATTTAGAAAAAATAAAAAGTAGGAGAAAGAAAAAAAATCCAATCTTTCTCAAGAAGATCCCTCTACCTTTTAAGTATTTTCTAATTTTACCAAAAAACCACCTTTTAGCAAAAATATTTTATCCATTTTTTTGGCAAGTTCCCAGTTATGGGTAACCATAATAATAGTAACATTTAATTCTTCATTTACCCTTAAAAAAATATCTATAACTTCTTTTGCACTTTCTTGGTCCAGATTACCTGTTGGCTCATCTGCTAAAAGCAAGGTAGGATTTAAAAAAAGCGCTCTTGCAATAGCTACTTTTTGTCTTTCCCCTCCAGAAAGCCTGAAGGGTTTATAATATTTTTTCTCAGAAAGATTAAGTTTTTCAAGAATTTCATAGGCTTTTTTCAAGCAATCTTCTTTTTTCCATTGGGATATTAATCCTGGCAAAGTGATATTTTCTAAAACTGTAAATTCTGGGATAAGGTAGTGAAGTTGAAAAATAAATCCTATATTTTCTTTTCTCAATTTTAATAATGTTTCTTCATCACTATAATCTAATTTTTTTCCAAAATAATATATTTCACCAGATGTAGGATAATCAAGAGTTCCTATTATATTTAACAGAGTCGTTTTCCCAACTCCAGAAGGACCAACAATAGCAATCTTATCTTTTTTATAAACCTTAAGATTTATTCCCTTTAATACCTCAAGCTCTCCCTGGGGATAAAAATATTTCTTTTTAATATCTTTAAGTTCTACTATAACCTTATTTTCATTCATAGTTATCCATGCCTTAAAATTTCTGCAGGAATAATTTCAGAAGCCTTTTTAGCAGGAAAGATACAGGCTAAAACACTTATTAAAACTGCAACCAAGCTTATTATAAAAATATCTATAAATTTCAATTTAACAGGCATATATTCAACCGGATAAACTTCACTGGGAAGCTTTATAATAGGATAATGGGAAAGTAATATACAAAGAGAACTACCTAATATTAAACCTGCAATAACTCCTATTAAAGAAAGAATTAAACCGCAGAAAAAGAAGATTTTTAAAATACTTTTAGAGGAAACCCCAAGAGCTCTTAAAATAGCAATATCCATCTTTTTTTCAGAAACAAGCATAGTCATTGCTGCAATTATAGTAAAAAGGGAAACTGTAATCATAAGGGTTAGTACTACAAAAAGTCCAATTTTTTCCATTTTTAAAGCAGCAAAAAGATTTTTATTCCATTCCTGCCAATCAAATATAGTTATACCAAAACCAAGATGAGAAAGGATACCTTTTTTAAATTCATTCGATTTAAAGGGGTCTTTAAGTTTTATTTCTAAAGCATAATTATTAGGTTTAAATTTTTGAGAAAATAATTTAAAAGGGGTAAAGATAAGGTTTAGATCATAATCATAAACACCGGTTTCAAAAGTTCCTGCTACTATAAAAGTAGTTATTTTAGGAAAAAATCCAAAGGGTGTATAAAAACCTTCTACACTTATAAATCTTATTTTTTCTCCTAAACTAAGGCCAAGCCTTTCTCTTAGTTTTTCACCTATTATTATTGGTAAAACTTCTTCATTATTATCAAAATAGGTATTTTCAACTTGGAATTTTTTGAATCCCTTTTCTCTTTTCAAACCCTCTAAATTTGTAGCTTTTAAAATAATTCCTACAGGAGTTCCCGAAAAAATTATTAATCCTTGTAAAGTTGATGCTTCTTGAATGCTTACAATTTCTTTAGAGGGTATTTCCTTTTTAACAATTTTTAAAAGCCTTTCCCTTGCTTCAGGATTTCTAAAATTTATACTTAGATGAGGATTTAGACTTAAAATTTTTTCAGAGAGAGCTTCTTTAAAACCTGTTATAACAGAATTAACCACTGTTAAAGCACCTACACTTAAGGCAACTCCAATGATAGAGATTATAGAAATAATACCGGTTAATCTTTCTCTTTTAGGAGAGAAAACATATTTTAAAGCTATCCAAAATTCCCAATTTAGCCTAAAAAATTCCATTATTTATAAATCTTCTTTTTTTCTCAAATGAGGGAATAAAATAATTTCTCTAATTGAGGGACTATCTGTAAAAACCATAACTACTCTATCTATCCCTATACCTTCTCCTGCACAAGGGGGCATACCATATTCCAGAGCTCTTAAAAAATCTTCATCTATTTCAGGAGGTATTTCCTCGTCTATTTCTCTTAATTTTAATTGTTCTTCAAAGCGTTTTCTCTGGTCTCTGGGATCATTTAATTCAGAAAAGGCATTAGCAATTTCTTTTCCACCCATATAAAATTCAAATCTATCTGCAAACCTTGGATTTTCATCACTTCTTCTTGCAAGTGGAGAAACCTCTATGGGATATTTTACCACAAAAGTAGGTTGAATAAGCTTAGGTTCAACAAGTTCTTCAAAAAGTTTATCCCACCACTTACCAATACGAGGATCTTTCAAATTAAGTTCAATCCTCTTTTCTTTAGCAAAATTGAATAGTTTCTCTCTCTCATTTAAAATTTCTTCAGGTATCCCTCCCAGCTCAGTTAAAGCTTTTAAAAACTCTATTTTTTTCCAAGGAGGGGTAAGATCAATTTCATTACCCTGATAAGTTATAACCGGGGTTCCTTTTATTTCCATTGCAAGACCATAAAATAATTCTTCTGTTCTTTTCATAAGATCTTCATATGTGGCGTAGGCTTCATAAAATTCAAGCATAGTAAATTCTGGATTGTGTTTGCTTGAAACCCCTTCATTTCTAAAATTTCTGTTTAATTCAAAAACCTTTTCAAATCCCCCTACAAGAAGTCTTTTTAAATGAAGCTCGGGAGCAATTCTCAAATAAAGATTCATATCTAAGGCATTATGATAGGTTACAAAAGGTTTTGCAGTTGCACCTCCTACAATAGGATGCATCATAGGGGTTTCCACTTCTAAAAAACCTTCAGAAATAAAATAATCTCTTATATATTGAATAATTTGTGTTCTTGTTCTAAAAATTTCTCTTACCCTTTGATTCATTATTAGGTCTAAATATCTCATTCTATATCTCAGTTCTGTATCCCTTAACCCATGATACTTTTCAGGAAGGGGTCTTAAAGCTTTGGTAAGAAGTTTTAGAAATTTCACTAAAATAGTTATTTCACCTGTTTTAGTTTTAATAAGTTTTCCTTTAACTCCTATAATATCTCCTATATCTATAAATTTTTTAAAGAAATTAAAATCTTCTTCAGATAACTCAGATTTAGCTACAAGAATTTGAATTTTGTCTGTCTCATCTTGAATGTGAGAAAAAATAATTTTACCCATTTCTCTTTTAGTCATAATCCTACCAGCTAAGGAAAATTCAATTTCTCTTTTTTCAAGTTCTTCTAAAGGCATATCTTTATAAATTTCTTTTAAATATTTAGCTTTATCCTTGGGACGAAAATCATTAGGATAACTTTTTATCCCCATTTTTTCTATAGCAGAAAGCTTCTCATATCTTACCTTTATAATCTGATGCTCCTCTATCATTAATTCTCCTCCTGGAGAAACAAAATTTCTTTCCTATTTTATTACGAAAATACCTTTTTCCAACTCTTAATCTTCTTTTGCTCTTGGATGAGCTTGAAGATAGGTTTTGAGAAGATATTCATAATTAACTTTTGTATAAACTTCTGTGGTGGTAAGAGATGAATGCCCAAGCATTTCTTGAATACTTCTTAAATCTACCCCTGCATTTAAAAGGTGAGTAGCAAAGGCATGTCTTAAAATATGAGGATGTAAATAGGTTAATCCTTTTTTTTCACCTTTTTTCTTAATAATATATCTTATTCCCCTTTCAGTTAATTTTTCTCCCTTAAAATTTAAAAAAACATAAGGACTTTTCTTTTTTAATTTTATTAATAAAGACTCTCTTATTTTCAAATATTCTCTTAAGGCTTTTAAGGCTTTTTTACCAAAAGGAACAAACCTTTCTTTTTTCCCTTTCCCTAAGACTCTTATAATCTGTAATCCAAAATTAATTTGATCTATAGTTAAATTAGCTATTTCGCTAACTCTTAAACCACATCCATAAGCAACTTCTAAAAGTGCTCTATCTCTAATATTTAAAAATTCATCATCACCTTCCAAACTATCTATAAAACTATTAATCTCCTCTTCTGTAGGAACCAAAGGTAACTTTTTTGATACTTTAGGGTTTGATAAATAGCTAAATAAACTTTTTTTTATTTTTTTCTGTTTTAACAAGTATTTTAAAAAGCTACGAATACTGCTTAGTTTTCTTGCTATGGTGGTTGCCTCTCTTTTCTCCCTTTTTAGAAAAAGTAAATATAGCCTGATATGAAAGGGTTCTAAGGATTCTAAGGAATTTATTTTCTGATTCTTCAAAAATTCTAAAAAACCTTCTAAATCTTTCTTATAACTCCTTATGGTGTTAGAAGAGTAGTTTTTTTCAAAGGTGAGATAATCTAAGAAGTCTTTTAGATATTTTTCAATCACTGCAAAAGTTCTTTTATTTTCAAAAATAAATCATTTATGGTAAAGGGTTTTAATATTACCCTATTACCTGGAAGTTCTGCTAATCCAAATATATCACCAGTTAGAAAAATTACATCTATATTGGGAAATTTTTGTTTCAAAATCTGATATAATTCCCCTCCTTTAATATCAGGAAGATGAAGATCGCTTATTAACAGATCTGCTTTCTCAATTTTTTCAAGATTTTCTTTAACCTCTTTACCAGAGGAAAAGGCATAAATCTTATATCCTTCTCTCTCAAAAACCTCTTTTAAATTTTTTCTTATTTCCTCTTCATCTTCCACTAATACTATATAAGTTTCTTCAGGTTTTTTTCTTTCCTTTTCTACTTTTTTAACTTCCACTAAAGGAATATATGTTTTAAAAACAGTTCCTTTACCTACTTCGCTTTCTACTTCTATCTTTCCTCCAATATTATTTATATGACTTTTTACTAAAAACAAACCCAAACCACTGCTTTTTTCCTTAGTAGTAAAGAAGGGTTGAAAAATTTTATCAATATATTCTTCAGGAATTCCACATCCTGTATCCTTAATAAAAATAAGAAGATACTTTTCCCCCTCTTCTATCTTTGTTCTAAAAATAAGGGAAATGGTTCCCTCTCCTTCTATGGCATCTTTGGCATTACTTATAAAATTAAGAAATATATATCTCCAAAAGGATTCATCTCCAGGAACCCAAGCTGAAGAAAGGTAATTAAAATCAAGTTGGATAAAAATGTGAGATCCAGCTATAAGCTGGAAGAGTTCTAAGTTGTTTTTCATAAATCCTATAATTTCTGTTCTTTTCTTTTCTATTTCTCTAAATTCTTTAGTATAATCTAAAAGCAGTTTATTAAGATCTATCCAGGAAAATAAGATCTTTTCTGTTAAATTGAGATATTTACTTATTTTTTGGGGATTATTTATATTTTCCTTTATATCTTTAAGATACTCTCCTACCTGCTGTAATATATTATTAAAATCGTGAACCATACTTCTTAAGAAATTTCCAAAACTCTGGGTTTTATGAATACTATCTAATCTTTGCCTGAGATCCAAAAATTCTGTAATATCCATACCTGATACAATTAAAATTTTTTCTTTGTCTATATCATCTATGGCAAAGCATTTTCCTAAATAGGTTTTACTTTTCCCTTCTCTATTTAAAAGATTTATCAAAATTTCTTCTTCTTTTTCCTCTGCCAACACTTCATTAAATGTCTTTTCTATATTAAACCTTTCCTCTGGAGAGATTATAAGTTCTGTAAAGGCTTTATCAAATAGTTCCTGTTTTGTATAACCAAGATTTTTTTCAGAAAAACTATTTAAATATTTTATTTTTCCTTTTTTAATAAATATGATTAAAAATGGAAGATTTTCTAATAATCTGAAATAAGAATTTTTATAATAAAATTCTTCATTCATATCTTTAACAAGAATCATAATTTTATCTTCAGAAAAATAGCTATATTCAATTAAATACAATTTTTTATCCAGAAAAAGAGTTAATTTAACTTCCGGTTTTTCGGGAGTTAAGTGTTTTTTTATACAACTTACACAAGGATCTGAATATTGATAAAACAAAGAATAACAAGTAATAGGGGAACTTAAATCTAAATTAAAAATTTCTTTAGCCTTCTTGTTAGCATAAATTATATAGTAATTTTTATCAACAATTAGCACCCCTTTATCTAATCTGTTTAATATTTCATCAAATCTTATTTCCATAAAGTTAAAATCCCGCATTATATATATCTATCGAACAAATGGGTAAGAAGTTAAAAATTGAAAATTTTAAGGTTTTGATGGCTTAAATTTAAAGCTCAGAAGATATGTATTAAGGAAAAGAAGAAGAGTAATATAAAGAAATAAGGTTGTATGTAAACCGATTTTATTTGCTAAAAAACCTGCTATAAAACTTCCCACAGGATGCATTCCTAAAAAAGATAAAGTAAAAAGACTTATTATTCTTCCCCTTAAATGATCAGGAGTATTTTCCTGGAGGTAACTATTTGCTACAGGGAAAAAATTGGCAAAAGAAAATCCTATTATAAAGCAGAAAATTAAAGTAAAGTACCAATTTTTAATAAGATTTAAGCCCAAAAGACCTAAACTTAAAATTATAGTGGCTTTAAAAAGGTGCTTTATTTGATCACTAATTGGTTTTCTAAAGATTACTGAGGAAGCTCCAAATATAGCACCCAACCCCAAAACTGAAGATAGAAAAGCAAATTCCTTTCCCCCTTTACCATGAATTTTATGAACAATAATAGGAAGAAGTATCATTACAGTAGCACCAAAAACTGTAAAATTAGCCACAGAAAAAATTACATTTAATATTTTCTTTTCCTTTTTTAAAAACTCATAAACTTCTTTATAAGATCCCTTTATTTCTCCTTTTTCTATTTTCTTAACCTCTTTCTGTTTTAGCATCTTTATAAAAAAGGTTAGAAAAATAAAAAAGGGAATAAAACTTAAAGCATTTATATAGAAACATTGGTACAAATTACCATAGGAAATAATTAAACCAGCAAAAAAAGGTCCCAATATGCGTGCTGTATTGAAAGATAAAGCTTGAAAGGAAAGGGCTTTAGTTAAAAATTTCATAGGAACTATCTCTGAAATAAAGACCTGTCTTAATGGAACATCTATAGCTGAAAGGCATCCAGATAAAAAAGCAAGAAAAGTAACTTGCCAAAAGGTTATTAATTTAAATTGGGTCAAAATTCCTAATATTAAAGGTGGAAAGATAGAAAAAAAGGCTATCAGGCTTAGCATTTTTCTTCTGTCAAAAAGGTCTATCAGAACACCAGAGATGAAAGTAAAAATAATGGTTGGAAATGAACTGAGAAAGTTGAAAATTCCCAAATAAAGAGCGGACCAGGTTAATTCATAAACTAACCAAATTTGGGCTGTATTCTGAATCCAAGAACCTGTAAAGGAAATAAAATGTCCAATAATAAAAAGCTTAAAATCTTTGATTCTTAAAGGATTATCCTCTAAAGAGAGACTAAACTTTAAATTTTTCATGCTTTTATATTAATGTTTCCCAAAAGTTTTAACAACACTTTTTTAAAAACCAAATTTTTTAAAATTTTATAAAATTTTAAAATTTACCCCTTTACAAAAATTTTTTTAGGTGTAGTTTGGAGTTATAAGAAAAACTTTTAGGAGGTTTAAGTAACATGTTTAGAGGTAAAGTTAAGTGGTTTGATGAGAAAAAGGGTTACGGTTTTATTTCTAAGGACGATGGTGGAGATGTTTTTGTACATTACTCTGCCATCGAAATGCCGGGTTTCAAAACTCTTAAGGAAGGTCAGACTGTAGAATTTGAAGTGGTTCAAGGTCCTAAGGGAGAACAGGCTTCCAAAGTTAGAGTTTTAGATGCAGGCAGTCCCAGAAGATCTCAAAGAAAAGCTCCCAGAAAAGAACAGAGCTAAGCTCCTCAATTAAGCTAAACCCGGGGGCTCTCCCCTTTTCATATTTTTTTCTTTATGAGATGAGAAGTTCTTTTTTCTTAATAAAATTAAATCCTCAAAAATTAGCTTATTTAAAATTTATCCTGGAGGGATACGATCACTTAGCTATATTAAGTGTACTTGATTCTAAAAAGGGATTGGCAAAAATTCATTTTTTTGAAAAAGAAAAATCTCTTATAAAAGAAATATTAGAAGATCTAAAAGAAATTCTTTCTCTTGAATTAATAGATATTTCCTGATAAAGTATATTTTATGAAAATCCCAAGGGTAATGTCAACTCAACATCCAGATAATGTGTCTATTCCCTTTTTTGCTGAACATGCAGATATGTCAGGAGAGGACGAAATTCAAGAAGCCTATTATGCTTTTTCTCATCTTGGTTGCGATGAGCAAATGTGGGATAGTGAAGGAAAAGAAGTTGATGATTTTGTAGTAAAGAAACTTCTTTCTAAATATCCCACCTTTTTCAAAAACAAAAAGCTGGGAAAAGATTTCTTTATAACCCTTAGAATTCCTAATCCTACAGTAGAAAAAGAAGAAGCTAAAATTCTTGTCGAAGCATTGGAAAGTATTCCTCGTTCTATGGATGCAGCTAAAGCTTTTTATGAAAATCCTTATCCTCCTATTTTTGAAGTAATTCTTCCTATGACAACTTCAGCTCAAGAGCTAAACAGAGTTTATTACTTTTATAAAGATTTTATTTCTGGAAAACAATATCAAAAAATTTATGAAGAGGATATTACTGTTGCTGAATGGGTAGGAGAATTTTTACCAGAAAGAATCAATGTGATTCCCCTTTTTGAAGATGTGGAAACCTTTTTTAATGTAGATAAAATCTTACTCGAATATCTAAAAGATAAAGATTTCAATTATTTAAGGGTCTTTTTAGCAAGATCTGATCCTGCTATGAACTACGGAATGGTAAGTGCTGTACTGGCTATCAAAGTGGCTCTTAAAAAATTGGAAAAAGTTGCCCAAGAAAAAGAAATTGAAATTTATCCCATTTTAGGTGCAGGAACTCCTCCTTTTAGAGGAAATCTTTCTCCTTATACTGTTGATAAGGTTCTTAATGAATACTCACCTGTTGAAACTTTTACAGTACAGTCTGCTTTTAAATATGATTTTCCTATAGAAGATGTTATTGCAGGGATTAAAAAATTAAAAAATTTTATTCGTTATCCCTTAGAAAATGTGGATGAGAATTTTTGTAAAAAAATTATAGAAAAATTTTCTAAAGAGTATCATACCCTTATTTCTGCACTTGCTCCTGCCATAAATGAACTTGCCAAATATGTGCCAAAAAGAAGAATGAGAAAACTCCATATCGGTCTTTTTGGATATTCAAGAAGTGTTGGAGGGGTTACTCTTCCAAGAGCTATAAATTTCTGTGCTGCCTGCTATTCCATTGGTCTTCCTCCTGAACTTTTAGGTCTTAATTGCTTAGATAAAGAAGAATTAAGAGACCTTAAAGAGGTATATAAAAATCTGGAATATGATTTTTCAATTGCCTTACAATATTTTAATCCTAAGTGTTTGGAATTATTAAATGAAGAGGAAAAAAATAAAATTATTAAATCTCTGGAAATTTTGAATTCTCTTAATATAAAATACACAGTCCATATGGAGCATAAAGAAGTTACTACTAATATTTTAAAAAATCTGAAAAAGGGATTAACTTCAAACTTAAGTGAACTTCTTATTGAGGGAGCTTATTTAAGAAAATTTTTAGGTTAAGTTTTTTAATCTTTGAAAAAATCAGGAAATTTTAGCCTTTTTTGAAAAGCAAGGTTAGCAAGCTGTCTTAATAGATGGTCTGCAAGGACAATCCTTACCATTGCCTCTATTACTGGAACAATTCTTGGAATTGCAGAAATATCGTGCCTTCCCCCTATGGAGATTTCAACTTCTTCTTTTTTTTCATTTATAGTTTTTTGAATCTTTTTTATACTTGGAATAGGTTTTACAGCAGCTCTAATAATTATATCTTGCCCTGAAGAAATTCCTCCCAGAGTACCTCCTGCATCATTTTTTAGAAATCCATAAGGACTTATAGGATCATTATTTTCTGAACCTTTCATAGAAGCAACCTTAAAACCTGCTCCCATTTCTATACCTTTTACTGCTCCTATGCTACAAATAGCTTTGGCAAGATCAGCACTCAATTTATCGAAAACTGGTTCTCCTAATCCAGCAGGAACACCTTTTGCGAGAACTTCAACCACTCCTCCCAATGAATCTCCTTCTTTCTTAGTTTCTTCAATTTTTTCACACATTTTTTCATAAGCAGACATATCTGGACAAAAAAGATGATTTTTATAAATAACTTCTAAATTTTTTTCTTTTACTTCAATTCCTCCGAGAGAAATAGTATAGGCTATAACTTCAATTCCATATTCTTCTAATATTCTTTTTGCTACAGCTCCTGCTGCAACCCTTGCTACTGTTTCCCTTCCACTGCTTCTACCTCCCCCTCTATAATCTCTATAACCTCCATATTTTATAAAATAAGTAAAATCAGCATGCCCAGGTCTAAAGACATCTTTAATTTTTTCATAAGCTGAAGAATTAACATCCATATTGTAAATTAAAAGGGCTATAGGAGTTCCGATGGTATAACCTTCAAAAACTCCAGAAAGAATTTCAACCTTATCTCTTTCTTTTCTGGGACTTTGACCAGAAGCTTTGCCAGGTCTTCTTTTTTCAAGCTCCCTTTGAATATATTCTTCAGTAAGTGATAATCCAGGTGGACATCCGTCAATTACTGCACCCAGAGCTCTACCATGAGATTCTCCAAAAGTGGTAACCCTGAATAATCTTCCTATAGTATTTCCACCCATTTATTTTTCTCCTGGTTAATTTTATAATTTATTTTAAACCTAATTTTAGATTAGACAAAACTTTTTAAAATGCTATATTTTTGATATGATCATAGCTGTTATCCCTTCAGCTGGAAAGGGAGAAAGATTTAATTCTAAAAAACCAAAACAATTTTTAGAAATAAAAGGAAAACCCCTTTTTATTTATACCCTTCAAAGATTCGAAAAACATCCTCAGATAGACGGAATTGTACTTAGTGTTTCTTCTGAATATATAAAGGAAACTGAAAAGCTTATATCTTCTTATAATTTGAAAAAAGTTTTAAAAATTACCGAAGGCGGTAAAACAAGACAGGAATCTGTTTTTAAAGGAATTAAAGTTTCCCCTCCTGAAACTGAAATTTTTCTTATCCATGATGCTGTTAGACCCTTTGTCTCTTTAGCATTAATAAGTGAAGTAATTGAAAATACTAAAATATTTGGAGCTTGCGTGCCTGCAATCCCTTTAAGAGATACTCTAAACAGAGTATTTCTTAGAGAAGTTAAAGAAAATGTTGATAGAACTAATCTTTTCTGTATTCAAACTCCTCAAGGAATAAGGGCTAAAATTTTAAGACCCCTTCTTGAAAGAGCTCAAAAAGAAAATCTTATCTTCTCTGACGAAAGTACCCTTCTTTTACATTATGGATATAGGGTTAGAATCATAGATGGTTCCTTTATAAACTATAAAATTACCTATCCCGAAGATCTTTTTCTTGCAGAAAAATTAATTGATTGTAAAATAGAAGACCTGTTATAGGTTATAAATAAATTTCTTAAAAATCTATGGAATTATGGAAATTAAATGGTTAAGTAATATTCCTCAAGAACCTCAAGATTTTTTAACTTTCTTAAAAAAACAATATAACTTGCCTTCAGAAGAAGCCTTTAAACTTATTTATATAACCTTAAAATTGAAAGCCTTAAGCGATAGTCCTATTTATAAATTCTTAGAAAGAACTATTAGTGGAATAAAATTTGATGAAATTGAAAAAAGAGAATATCTTTTAACCTTTTCTATATATACTTTAAGAGCACTTATAAGAGAGCACTTAGATTTAAAGCTGGTTAAAAACTTATATCTTATTCTTTCTAAAAAACTTCCTAAGGAATTTATAAAAGATGTTTCTCCAAAACATTCTGTAATTGCTTCTCAAGATATAATACTTGAGCTTCTTTCTCAAGAAGAAAAAATAAAGCTTCCCTCTTTTTTAAAAGCAAAGCATTTAATTTTAATTTTTTATTTAAAAGGAACTTGTGAAGAATTAATTACTCTTTTATCTTTATTTCCAAATAATTATGTATTAAAAGAGGGGAATCTTTATCAAGTTTTTACTTCTCTTTCTATCTCTGAAGCATTAATTTTTCTTTTAAAACTGAAAGAAGAGGTTTTAAAAGATACTGCAGAAAAGATTTTAGAAAATATAAAAATTTTTTTCCCAGAATGTTTCGGAGAAATTTAAAAACCTGGAGGATTTATGGGATTAACCCTTACTCATAAAATCCTTGAAAGTCATTTAATATCTGGGAAACTTATCCCTGGAGAAGAGATTGCTATAAAAATAGATCAAACGCTAACCCAGGATGCTACAGGAACTATGGCTTATCTTGAATTTGAAGCTATAGGAATTAATAGAGTTAAAACTGAACTTTCAGTTTCTTATGTAGATCATAATATCTTACAAACAGATTTTAAAAATGCAGATGACCATAAATTTCTTTTAAGTATTGCCAAAAGATATGGAATATGGTTTTCTAAACCAGGAAATGGTATATGTCATCAAGTCCATTTAGAAAGATTTGCCAAGCCTGGAAAAACGCTTCTCGGGTCTGATAGTCATACTCCTACTGCTGGTGGATGTGGAATGATTGCTATAGGTGCAGGCGGGCTTGATGTGGCTATGGCTATGGCAGGAAAACCTTTCTATTTAAAAATGCCTAAGATTGTAGGGGTTTATTTATATGGAAAACTTCAACCCTGGGTTTCTGCAAGAGATGTAGCTCTTTATTTACTTTCTAAGCTTACAGTAAAAGGTGGGAGAAATAAAATTTTAGAATATTTTGGTCCAGGGATAAAAACCCTTACTGTTCCTGAAAGAGCAACTATATGCAATCTTGGAACCGAAACCGGGGCAACAACAAGTATTTTCCCTTCTGATGAATTAACCCTTTCCTGGTTAAAAGCTCAAAATAGAGAAGAAGATTATATAGAACTTAAACCTGATGAAGATGCCCAATATGATGCAATTATTGAAATTGATCTTTCAAAAATTGAACCCCTCTGTGCCTGTCCTCCTTCTCCTGATAAGGTTAAAAAAGTAGCTGAAGAAGCAGGAAAACCGGTAGCTCAGGTAATTATAGGCTCCTGTGCCAATTCATCTCTAAAAGATCTTCTAATAGTTTCAAAAATTCTTGAAAATTATAAAGTTCATCCACATGTTTCTTTTGAAATTAATCCCGGTTCTATTCAGGTTTTAGAAAATTTAGTAGCCCTTTCTGCATTTAAAAATATTTTAAAAGCTGGTGCCCGTATCCATCAATGTGGATGCCTTGGATGTATAGGAATGGGACAAGCTCCTCCTACTAATTCTATTTCTTTAAGAACCTTTACCAGAAATTTTCCAGGAAGATCAGGAACTTCACCTGACTTTATATATCTTGTTTCTCCTGAAACAGCTACTGCATCAGCTATAAAAGGAGTAATAACTGATCCAAGGGAATTAGGAGCTTATCCTGAAATTATAATTCCAGAAAAATTTATTATAAATGATTCTATGCTCATTCCACCTTTGCCAGAAGAGGAAGCTCAAAAAGTAGAAATTATAAGAGGACCTAATATTGTTCCTCTCCCACCCTTTGATCCACTTCCTGAAAACTTAGAAGGAATTTTCCTTTTAAAAGCGGGAGATAATATTACTACTGATCATATAATGCCTGCAGGAGCTCAGATTTTACCTTTAAGAAGTAATCTTCCTGCTATAAGTGAATATGTATATAAAAACTTAGATCCTGAATTTTCTAAAAAAGCTTTGGAAATAAAAAACAAAGGCTTAACCGTAGGAATTGTAGGCGGAGAAAATTACGGACAGGGTTCTTCAAGAGAACATGCAGCTCTTGCTCCAAGATATTTAGGAGTAAGAATAAAACTTGCTAAAAGTTTTGCAAGGATTCATAGAAGTAATCTTATAAATTTTGGCATACTGCCTCTTGTATTTGAAAAAAAAGAAGATTATAACCAAATTGAACAGGGAGATACCTTTTTTATAAAAAATATTAGAAAGGCTCTTTTAGAAGGAGAAAAAAAGATAAAAATAATTATTAAAGGAAAAGGAGAAATAACAGCAATTTTAGATTTGAGTGAAAGAGAGAGAAATTCTATTCTTGCAGGATCTTTTTTAAATTTAGCAAAAGAATAAAATGAGAATAATTACATTTTTTATGTTTTTAATCTTTTTAATTAAACCTTTTAAAATTTATGCCGATTCCGCTTTTCTTGCTCCTTATATAGAAAATCTAAAAATAAAAGTTAAAGAAGATTTGAAAAATAAAGTTCCTGAGGATTACATAGAAAGTATTTTTTCTTCTCCTCAATTAACTTATCTTCCCAATATAATGATAAAAAGTTTAACTTGGAAGGAAGCAGAACTTCCCTATTATCAATTTTTAGAAAATGAAAGAATTGAGAGAGCTAAAGCTTTTATAGAAGAAAATAAAACCCTTTTAGAAGATATAGAGTTTGTATTTGGTGTAGAAAAAGAAATAATAGTTGCTATTTTTCTTGTAGAAACAGATCTGGGTAGAAAAACAGGGAATTTCCCTGTAATAAATGTATTTTATAGTTTAGCCTTATCTGGAGAAAAGGAACTTTTTGAAAAATTTATTAATGGTTCAGAAATTTCTCTTAATGATGAAAATATTAAAAAAAAATTAGAAAAAAGAAGTAATTGGGGATATAAAGAACTTCTCTATTTTATAGAAATAGCTTATCTAAATAATTGGGACCCTTTCTCTATAAAAGGTTCTATTTTGGGGGCTTTTGGTTTTCCTCAATTTGTTCCTAAAAGCTATTTGATTTATGGTTATGATTGGGATAAAGATGGAAAAGTTGATTTATATAGTATTCCTGATGCCTTAGCAAGTATAGCCAATTATCTTAAAAGAGAAGGATATAAAAAAGAAGAAAGTTTAGAATATAAAAAGAAAATAATAATGAAGTATAATATAAGTGAACCTTATGCAAACACAGTTTTGACTATAGTAGAAAAACTTAAAAATTAAATAATAATGCCCCTTTCTAAGGAAGAAGTTTTTTACAGATTTAGATGCTTTAGAGAAAAGTTAAAAGAAAAAAATCTCCAGCTTACCCTTATTTTATCCCCTATAAACATATTTTATTTTACAGGCACTTTTGCAAGAGGTGTTTTATTGATAGGACTTTCTGAGGTAAAATTCTTAGTAAATAGACCTTTTGAAAGAGCTAAGAAAGAAAGTTTGATTGACTGTGAGTACCTTAAAAGTTTAAAAGAATTACCCACTTATATAAAATCTTTCAATTCTCAAAAAACTATAGGAATTGAAAGAAATTTTTTAAATTTAGAAGAATATTTTCGTTATAAAGAACTTTTATCAGATTGGGAATTAGAAGGAATAGATTTTCTTTTAATGGAAACAAGGATGGTTAAAACTTCTTACGAAATAAATTGCATTAAAAAGGCAGGAAAATTTCTTGATAGGGCTCTTAAAATAGCTCTCAATCAAATTAAGCCCGGAATGAAGGAAATTGAAGCAAGTGCTCTTATTGAAAAAGAACTTCGGATTTTAGGTCACCCTGGAATTACAAGGTCTTTATATGGATTTGAATTAACTTATGGTCATTTAATTTCAGGAAAAGAATCTTTAATTCCTATCTATGCCATAACTGGACAAGGAGGGAAAGGTATACCCGGTTTTCAAGGAGGTGCAAGCTTTAAAAGAATTAAAAGCTCAGACCCAATTTTGATTGATTTTTCAGGATATTTTGAGGGTTATTATATTGATCAAACAAGAATGGCAAGTTTTAAACCTTTAAGAGGTGCTGAAACTTTTTATAAAACTTCTTTGAAAATTTTAAATACCTTAGAAAAGGAAATCAAACCTGGTATTAAGTGTGGAGAAGTTTATGAAAGAGCTCAATTTATAGTTAAAAATGAAAAATTAGAAGAGTTTTTTATGGCTCATGGAGGAAAAGTTAAATTTATAGGACATGGTGTGGGTCTTCAAATTGATGAACCACCTGCTTTAGCTTTAGGACAAAAAATCTCTTTAAAAGAGAATATGGTTATTGCTTTAGAACCAAAATTTCATGTTCCTAATTTGGGAGTAATTGGAATTGAAGAAACTTTTGTGGTAACTAAAAGGGGTCTTAAAAAATTAAATTATACTCTCAGAGATTGGATTTTTTTAAAATGAAATGTTTTAAAAAACAATTTTTAGAATAGTTTTTTCTCCATGGAGTAGCAAAAAATATAAAAAGAGGGTAAAATTTAAATATTATGAATACATTAAAAATTAAATGGCAGAGGCTTGTAATTAATGGACAAACATGTCCAAGATGTAAGTTAACAGAGGAAGAACTTGAAAAGGCTATTTCTATCCTTAAGCAATACCTTAACCCCTTAAGGATAAAAATAATTGTAGAACTATTAAAGTAGGAATGGAGGTTTACGAAACAATTCTTGCTGAGTTAATAGTGAAGGCTGGGCTTCTTGCAGCTTTACAATTAATAAAATAAATGAGATCACCAAGGAATATTAGAAAACTTCATACTAAATTTATTTTTATTACTGGAGGGGTTTTATCCTCCTTAGGAAAGGGGTTAGCAGCTGCATCTATAGGTGCCTTGCTTGAGGCTCGGGGACTAAGAGTTACCCTTCAAAAACTTGATCCTTATATAAATGTAGATCCAGGAACCATGAATCCTTTTCAGCATGGAGAAGTATATGTAACAGAAGATGGAGCAGAAACAGATCTTGATCTGGGACATTATGAAAGATTTACTTCAGCGCAAATGGGTGTTAAAAACAATTATACTTCTGGAAAAATTTATTACTCAGTCATTAAAAAAGAAAGAAAAGGGGTATATTTAGGAGGAACTGTCCAAATAATTCCTCATGTGACAGATGAAATAAAGGCTTGTATCCTTGATCTTGCAAGCCCTCAGATTGATGTAGCTATAATAGAAATAGGAGGAACCGTAGGAGATATTGAAAGTCTTCCTTTTTTAGAAGCCATAAGACAACTTGGATATGAATTAGGAAAAGAAAATGCCTTGTATATTCATCTTACTTATGTTCCTTATATCAAAACTGCTGGAGAACTTAAAACTAAGCCTACACAACACAGTGTAAAAGAACTGAGAGCCATTGGAATACAACCTGATATAATTCTTTGCAGAACTGATAGATTTTTGCCTCCTGAGATAAAGAAAAAAATAGCTCTCTTTTGTAATGTAGAGGAAGATGCTGTAATTACAGCAAAGGATGTAGATTGCATTTATGAAATACCTCTTATTTTTCATAAAGAGGGGCTTGATGGCAAAATTATAGAATACTTAAATATGTGGACAAGGGAACCAGATTTACACGTATGGGAAGAAATAGTTAAAACTTATAAAAATCCAGAAGATGAAGTTACTATTGGAGTTGTTGGAAAATATGTAAGTTTGAAAGACTCTTACAAGTCTTTAAATGAAGCTCTTGTTCATGGAGGACTGGCAAATAAATTAAAGGTGAATTTAAAATTTATAAATGCAGATGAATTAACCCCGGAAAATATAGAGACCTATTTAGGAGATGTAGATGGGATCCTTGTTCCTGGTGGTTTTGGTATAAGAGGTATAGAAGGAAAAATCCTTGCCATAAATTATGCAAGAACTAAAAAAGTACCTTTTTTAGGGATATGTTTGGGTATGCAACTTGCTGTAATTGAATTCACAAGAAATGTTCTTGGATGGAAGGAGTCTAATTCTACAGAATTTGATAAAAATACACCTTACCCAGTTATCTATTTAATGAAAGAATGGTATGACTATAGAACTGGTCGTATAGAAAGAAGAGAAGAGGGATGTGATCTTGGGGGAACTATGCGTTTAGGTGCTTATCCATGTGTTCTTAAACCAGGATCCAAAGTATGGGAAGCCTATCAAAAAGATGAAGTATTTGAAAGACATAGACATCGTTATGAGTTTAACAATTCTTATAGAGAAGCCTTAGAAAAAGCTGGATTAAAAGTTGTGGGAAGTTCTCCAAATGGAGAATTAGTGGAAATAATAGAACTGGAAGATCATCCCTGGTTCGTAGGAGTTCAATTTCATCCTGAATTTAAATCTAAACCCACCAACCCTCATCCTCTTTTTAAATCCTTTATTAAATTCTCCTATCAAAACAAGCTCAATCGTGGAGTAAAAAAAGTTTGATAGATCTTCACACCCATTCCACTGCTTCAGACGGAACCTTTTCTCCTGAGGAATTAGTTTACCTTGCTAAAAAGGAAAAGTTACAAGCCCTTGCTCTTACTGATCATGATACCATAGATGGCTTAAAACCTGCCTATAAAACTGCTAAGGATTTAGATCTTCCTTTTTTATGTGGAGTAGAAATAAGTATTAAATTTGAAGGACCTGGACATTTTCATCTTTTAGGATATTTTTTAGAACCTGAAATTCCAAAAATAAATGACTCTCTTTTAAAACTCAAAAAAGCTCGAGAAGAAAGGAATAAAAAAATGATTGAAAAATTAAATAATCTTGGCATAAAGATAACCTTAGAGGAGTTAAGGGAGATTGCCCAAGGAGAAATAGGAAGACCTCATATGGCAATTCTTTTAGTTAAAAAAGGCATTGTTAAATCCTTTGAAGAGGCTTTTCAAAAATATTTAAAAAAGGGGGCTCCTGCTTATGTGCCTAAAGCTCTTCTTTTACCTGAAGAAGCTATTAAATTAATTCTTGAAGCAAAAGGGATTCCTGTTCTTGCTCACCCTATAACTCTAAAATTAAATCTCCTGGAATTAAAAAATTATATTAAAAAGCTTAAAGATTTTGGACTAATGGGAATAGAAGTTTTTTATCCTGAACATACAGCTGATTTTACTAAATTTTTAATTGAATGTGCTAAAGAGTTAGGACTATTGTTAACTGGGGGAAGCGATTTTCATGGGAAAAATAAGCCTGATATAAAATTGGGAAAGGGCTTAAACAATCTAAATGTGCCTTTTGAATGCTATGAAAATTTAAAAAAAGCACTGAAAAATCTCTAATTTATGAATAAAGAAAAGTTAGTAGAAAAAATTTTTAAATTAAAGGAAAAAAGAAAGGCAATTATTCTTGCCCATAATTATCAACCTCCTGAAATTCAGGATATAGCAGATTTAAGAGGTGATTCCTTAGAATTGAGCTTAAAAGCAAGTAAAACCGATGCAGAGGTTATAGTATTTTGTGGTGTATTTTTTATGGCAGAAACAGCAAAAATTGTTTCTCCTAAGAAAAAGGTCTTACTACCTGTTAAAGAAGTACCTTGCGAAATGGCAGAGATGATAACTCCTGAAGATGTAATAGACTTAAAAAATAAATACTCTTCTGCCCCGGTTGTAACCTATGTAAATTCTTATGCTGAAATAAAGGCTCTTAGCGATATTTGCTGTACCTCTGCTAATGCAGTAAAAGTAGTTGGCACATTAAAAGAAAAAACAGTAATTATGCTTCCAGATATGAATTTAGCTCAATATACTCAGAGATTTTATCCAGATAAAAAAATTATTTATCATGAAGGTTTTTGCCCTTTTCATCATTTTTTAACTCCTGAAGAGGTAATAAAAGCTAAAGAGGAACACCCTTCTGCTATATTTATAGCTCATCCTGAATGCCGTCCTGAAGTGATTGATCTTGCAGATTATGTAGCTTCAACCAGTGGAATGTTAAGACTTGCTAAAGAACTTCCTTACAAAGAATTTATTATAGGAACAGAAGTTGGCCTTCTTTACCCTTTAAGTAAAGAAAACCCGGATAAAAAATTTTATCATCCTTCTCCAGAAAAGATGGTATGTCCTTCTATGAAAAAAACTTCTTTAGAAAATGTATTAAATGCTTTAGAAAACTTAGAGTTTGAAATAAATCTTCCAGAAGAGATTATAAAAAATGCCTATTCTGCTGTTAAAAGAATGTTAGAAATAGTATAATTTAAATCACTCTTGACAAAAAGATTAAAATAGATTTTAATTTTAAATAAGAATTTTTAATAAGACCTTAATGCTTTCTGGGGGCAGATGGATTTTCAAGATATTGCAGATTTAGAAGAAAAAATTGATGCTCTTCTTTCTTTAGTAGTTCAGTTAAAGAATGAGAAGGAGGCTTTATTAATGAAATTAAAAGAAAAAGAACAAGAAAATATTAAACTTTTAGAAGAAATAAATAAGAGGGAGGAGGAAAGAAGGATAATAAAAGAAAGGATAGGTAGTTTAATAGAAAAACTCTCCCAAATATAATTAAAAAATGCAAAAAACAAAAGCGATAAGTTTTGAATTTTTAGGGCAAACCTTCCTTTTCCGGTCTTTTGTTCCGGAAGAGGAAGTTAAAGAAGTTTTAGAATATTTAGAAGATAAAAAAAAGGAGGTAGAAACCTTTAAAAAGGTTCCTACCTTTAAATTAGCTGTTTGGCTTCTTTTACAAGTAGCATATGATTATATAAAAATTAAAAAAGAGAAAGAAGCCTTAGAAAATTGTATTAAAACTCAACTTAATAAGGTGGGGGAGTTTTTAGAAAAAGAAATGTTATCCTGGGGTGTTCGTGAGGATGAGGTTGACCTGCCAAGCTAACACTATTAAAATGAAGGGGGAAGGTGGTTCTGAGGCTCTCTTGCCTTTAAAAGGGTGTTTAGGGCTTATCAGACCCCACCCCAAAAGTATCTTCCATAAAGCTTGGAGCAGGAAGCCCTCACGGCACTCTGGGGTCTTTTGTTTTCTATAAATATCAATTTTTATCCTCTTTCCTTCTCCCTCTAAAATTTAAATTACTAAAAGGAGGAATTAAATATGAATATCTTTTTGGGAATAATAATAGGATTTTTAACTGCCCTATTATTAGCTGGAATCTATTTATATATTCAAAAAAAGAAAGAATTAGAAGCAAAAAAGACAGTAGAAACCCTTCTTAAAGAAGCCGAACAAAAAGCTAAAGAAATCTTGGAAAAAGCTGAAAGTGAAGCAAAATTAAAGCTTCAGCAAGCAGAAATTGAGATAAAAGAAAAACTTTTAACTCATAAGCATGCTTTAGAAAAAGAATTTGAAAAAAGATTAAAAGAAGTCTCCTTAAAAGAAGAAAGACTCATCCATAAAGAAGAAAGTCTTATTAAAAAAGAAGAAATTTTAGAAAAAAAATTAAAAGAAGTTGAAGATCTAAAGGCTCTTATTGAAGCTGAAAAAAAACAAATTGATGAAATATTAAAACAAACCAAGGAAGAATTAGAAAGAATTTCTGGATTATCAGAAAAAGATGCTAAAGAATTGCTTCTTAAAAAAATAGAAGAGGAACTGAAAGAGGAAAAGGCAAAATTTATTGTAAAGTTTGAAAATGAAGCCAAAGAGGAAGCTAAAAGGAAATCCCAAGAAATTTTAGCTTATGCCATCTCAAAAGCTGCTGTGCCTTTTGTTACAGAGAAAACAGTCTCAGTTGTTCAACTCCCAAATGAAGAAATGAAGGGAAGGATAATTGGAAGAGAAGGAAGAAATATAAGGACATTTGAAACCTTAACCGGGGTTGATCTTTTAATAGATGATACTCCTGAAGTTGTGGTTCTTTCATGTGTAGATCCCTTAAGAAGGGAAATTGCTCGTATAGCTTTAGAAAGACTTATTGCAGATGGAAGAATCCAACCTTCAAGAATTGAAGAAATTGTTAAACAAGTAGAAGAAGAAATGGAGCATCATTTAATGGAGGTAGGAGAAAAAACTTGTTTTGAGTTGGGAATTTATGGACTTCATCCCGAACTTATTAAAATGATCGGAAAGTTAAAATATAGAACAAGTTACAGTCAAAATGTTTTGCAACATTCAATTGAAACTGCTGTAATTTGTGGAGCTTTAGCAAGTGAACTTGGAATGGATGTAAAAAAAGCAAAAAGAGCTGCCCTGCTTCATGACATAGGAAAAGCTTCTTCCTATGAAATGGAAGGTCCCCATGCACTTATTGGTGCTGAAATTGCAAGAAAATATGGAGAGGAAGAAGATATTGTAAATGCAATAGCTTCTCATCATGAAGATATTCCTATTACAAGCCTATTAGGAATAATCTTACAAATATCTGACGCTATATCTGGAGCAAGACCAGGAGCAAGAAGAGAACTATTAGAAGCTTACATAAAAAGAATAAAAGAGCTTGAAGTTATTGCCGCTTCTTTTGAGGGAGTAGAAAAAGCTTTTGCTATACAGGCTGGAAGAGAAATAAGAGTTATAGTAAATGATAAAAAGATAAATGATGAAGAAGCTTATATATTAGCCCGTGAAATTGCCCAAAAAATAGAAAAAGAATTAACCTATCCAGGAATTATAAGAGTTACTGTAATTAGAGAGACAAGAGCTATTGAATATGCCAAATAAAGTAAAATTATTATTTTTGGGAGATATAGTAGGTAATTCTGGAAGAAAAGCAGTAAAAATTTTTTTCCCAGGATTAATAAAAAAATATGAGCCAGATTTCGTTATAGCTAATGCTGAAAATGCAGCAGGCGGATACGGATTAACAGAAAAAGTTGCTGAAGAACTCTTTTCCTATGGAATAGATGTCCTTACTTCAGGAAATCATATTTGGAAAAAAGAATTTTTCCCCTATCTTCAAAAAACAGAAAGAGTTTTGAGACCAGCAAATTATGGAGAAAATGCTCCTGGTAAAGGCTGGACTATTTATACCAAAAAAAATATTAAACTTGGAGTAATAAACTTAGAAGGTAGAACCTTTATGAGACCTTTAGAAAATCCCTTTAATGTAGGCAAATACCTTGTTCAGGAAATAAAAAAAGAAACTCCCTTTATAATAATTGATTTTCACGCAGAAGCCACCTCAGAAAAACTTGGCTTGGGATATTTTTTAGATGGTCTTGTCTCAGCAATAATAGGCACACATACACATGTACAAACCTCAGATGAAAGGATTATGCCTAAGGGTACAGGTTATATAACTGATGTTGGAATGTGCGGTGCTGTGGAAAGTATTATAGGAATGAAAATAAATCAAGTCTTGGAAATGTATCTTACTTTGGTTCCAAGAAAATTAGAAGTAGAAAAAAGCGAAAAAGTAAAGGTAGAAGGAATTTATTTAGAATTTAATAAAGAAGGTTATACAACTTATATAGAAAGATTTAGATTAATTAACGAACCTTAAAAAATTATTTTTTATAATGTTTTTTCCACCATTTTTTAAAAAGTTGTCTTTTAATAGGTGAAAGCCTATCTATAAACAAAATTCCTTCAAGATGATCATATTCGTGTTGAAAGGCTATAGCAGAAATTTCATCTAATTCTTTTTCAACGGGATTACCATTTATATCATAGGCTTTCACATAAATTTTGGCATACCTTTTAACAGGAGCAAAGTATCCAGGAATACTTAAACAACCTTCTTCATAAACAGTTTCTCCCTCTGCAGAAATTATTTCTGGATTTATATACACTTCCAATTTGTTTTTTCCTTCTCTTTGAGAAACATCCATTATAAAAAATCTTTTTAAAATTCCCACCTGATTTGCAGCAAGACCAATACCTTTAGCTTTATACATAGTTTCAGCCATTTTATCTATAATTCTCTTTAATTCCCCATCTATATTTTCAACTGGTTTTGCTTTTTTTCTTAAAATAGGATTACCAAAAATAAGAATTTCCATAATTTTTCTCTTTCCACTTATAATTAATTTTATTTTAAAACTTTTTTTAAAATTTTCAAGAAATTAACCTCTATATAAACCGCCATTTACATGGAAAACGCAACCGGTTATGTAGCTTGCTTTTTCACTGGCTAAAAATGTAGTTAAATAAGCTACTTCTTCTGGAAGTCCAGTTCTTCTAAGTGGAATTTGTTGCAAAAATGCCTCCTTTACTTTTTCTGGAAGCCCTGCTGTCATATCGGTTTCTATATAACCTGGAGCAATAACATTTACAGTAATATTTCTACTCGCAACTTCTAAAGCTAATGCTTTTGAAAATCCTATAATTCCTGCTTTTGCAGCTGCATAATTTGTTTGCCCGGGATTTCCTGTAAATGCTACCACTGAAGATATATTAATAATTCTTCCCCATCTCTCTTTCATCATCATTGGTAAAACTGCCTGTGTAACATAAAAAACTGAATATAAATTGGTTTTAATAACTTCATCCCAGTCTTCCTCTTTCATTCTCAAAAATAAAGTATCTTTAATAATACCTGCATTATTAACCAAAATATGAATATTTCCAATTTCTTTTTCAATTTCTTTTATTTTTTCCTTTATCTCTTCTAAATTTGCTACATTAAATTTTGCCAGATGAGCTTTTCCACCTATTTTTTCTATTTCTTCAACTAAGCTCTTTGCTTTTTCTTCTGACCTTCTATAGTTGATAATTACTTCAGCGCCCTCCTTAGCAAGTTCATAAGCTATTGCTCTTCCTATACCTCTTCCTGCTCCAGTTATTAAAGCCACTTTTCCTTTTAGTTCTCCCATATTTTCTCTCCTTTTTAAAAATTTGTTAAAATTTATTTTAAACTAACTTTTTTTATTGACAAAATGTCTTGATGTGTTATTTATTAAATTCTTAAGTCTTAGTAAAAGGTAATTACAATGATAGAAATAAGAATTCATGGAAGAGGAGGTCAGGGAGCAGTAACTTCTGCTGAATTAATTGCTGTAGCAGCTATTAAAGAAGGTAAATTTGCTCAGGCATTCCCAAGTTTTGGACCTGAAAGAAGAGGAGCACCAGTTCAGGCTTTTGCAAGAATTGGAGAAGAAAGAATAAGAATCAGAGAAAAAATATACCATCCTGATATTATTTTGGTGCTTGATCCCTCTCTTCCTAAAATAACTAAGGTTACTGATGGATTAAAAGAAAACGGTGTAGCTATTTTAAATTCTAATCTTCCAGAAGAAGAAGTTAGAAAAATTTTGGGAGACTATAAAGGTAAGCTTGCTTTAGTTGATGCAAATAAAATTGCTATTGAAGAAATAGGTGTTCCTATTACCAATACTACTATGTTAGGTGCTTTTCTTAAAGTTACAGGACTTATAAAAGTAAAGCATATAGAAGAAGCTTTAAAAGAAAGATTTGGTAAACTTGCCGAAAAAAATATTAAAGCTTTACATAGAGCTTTAGAAGAAACTAAAATTTATGAGTGTAAAGATGCCAAAAGATGAAGGATTAATTAGTTGGAAAAAATTAGCACCTGGAATGTTTATTTTAGAACCAGGAAATTCTACTAAATTTAAAACAGGAGATTGGAAAGCTTTTAGACCTGTTCTTGATAAAGAAAAATGCATAAAATGTGGATTATGTTATGTATTTTGTCCAGATCTCTGTTATAAAAGAGATGAAGAGGGATATTACATAAGCAACCCTTATTATTGTAAGGGTTGCGGAATTTGTGCCCAAATTTGTCCCAGAAGAGCTATAACTATGGTATTAGAGGAGGCTTAAATTGAGAAAAGAATTAGTAAAAAAAATTCCTCTTTCTATAAGTGAATCTTTAAAAATAAAAAAGAAAATAGGTAAAGAAGTTTCTGTTGCAATAGCTGAAGCAGTTGCTCAGTGTAAGGTTGATGTAATTTCTGCTTATCCAATTACACCTCAAACTCATATTGTTGAACACTTAGCTGAACTTGTTAATAATGGAGAATTAGAAGCTGAATATATACCTGTTGAATCTGAACATGCAGCCATGAGTGCCTGCATAGGTGCATCTGCAACAAGTGCAAGAACTTTTACTTCTACATCTTCTCAGGGATTACTTTTAATGTATGAAAATCTTTTTATCGCTTCTGCTTTAAGACTTCCCATTGTAATGGTTATTGTTAATCGTTCTATCTCTGCTCCTATAAATATATGGAATGACCACTCAGATGTAATGACTATGAGAGATTCTGGATGGATAACTACTTTTGCTGAAAATGGACAGGAAGCGGTAGATCTTATATATCATGCCTACAGAGTTGCTGAAAAAGCTTTACTTCCAGTTGCAGTAAATATAGATGGGTTTACTCTTTCTCATGTAATAGAACCTATTGAACTTTTAGATCAAGAATTAGTTGATAAATATGTTCCTCCCCTTCGTATGAAATATAAATTAGACCCCAAAAATCCTATCACTATGGGAGCTATAGGAGTTCCAGAAATCTATACTGAGGCAAAAAAAGCTCAAGATGAAGCCTTAAATGCTTCTTACAGAATTATAGTAAATGCTTGGAAAGAATTTGAAAAATTAACAGGAAGAAGATATCAGCCTGTGGAAACTTATCAGATGGAAGACGCAGAAGTTGCTCTTCTTATTATGGGAAGTCTTGCTGAAACAGCTATGAATGCAGTTGATTTTTTAAGAAAAAAAGGAAAAAAGGCTGGACTTATAAGATTTAGACTCTGGAGACCTTTCCCTTTAAAAGACTTCCTAAGAGCTATAGGAAAAATAAGAGCTCTTGGAGTTATAGATAGAGCTGTAAGTCATGGTGCAACAGGTGGTCCTGTAGGAATAGAGGTACGTTCTGCTCTCTATCAGTCTAATAAAAGACCTAAAGTAATAAACTTTATTGCTGGACTTGGTCAAAGAGATGTAACAGTGGAAGACTTTATTGAACTTTTTGAAAGAACCTATGAAGCAATAAGTAAAAAACCTAAATTTTCTTATGAAATTTATGGAGTAAAGGAATAAAGTAATGAGACCGGAATTAAAGGATTTTAAAGGTTTTAATTTAAAAAATTTACCTGAGTATGAAGGATTTGCTTCAGGACACAGAGCCTGTCAAGGTTGTGGAACAGTTTTGCCTGTTAAATTGGCTCTAAAAGTACTTGGACCAAATACTATCGCAGTATCTGCTACAGGTTGTATAGAAATTATTTCAAGCCCCTTTCCATATACTTCTTGGAGGGTACCATGGATACATGTTGCTTTTGAAAATTCAGCCTCAGTTGCTTCAGGAATTGAGGCAGCTCTTAAAGTTTTAAAAAGAAAGGGTAAAATCTCTAAAAGAGAGAAAATAAATGTAGTTGTTTTTGCAGGAGATGGAGCAACTTTTGATATAGGACTTCAATTTCTTTCTGGAGCTTTAGAAAGGGGGCACGATTTTATTTATATTTGTCTGGATAATGAGGCTTATATGAATACAGGTGTTCAAAGATCAAGCGCAACTCCTTTTGGAGCTCATACTACTACAAGCCCTGCTGGAAAAGTTATAAAAGGACAAGTTACCTGGAAAAAAGATCTTATGGGAATAGTAGTTGCTCATAATATTCCCTATGCAGCAACAGCAAGCCCTGCTTTTCCTATCGACCTTATGAATAAGGTAAAAAAGGCATCTTTAATAACTGGTCCTACTTTTCTTCATATATTTTCTCCTTGTCCTACTGGCTGGGGATGTAAAAGTGAGGACAGTATTTTAGTTGCTAAATTAGCTGTGGAAACAAGGATTTTCCCTCTTTATGAAGTAATAGATGGAAGGTATGTTATTAATAAATTCATTGGTCACACACCTATAACAGAAAAAAGTCTACTTGGGAAATATGGAAAATATGTATTGGAAAAAAGAGTTACTCCACAAAAACCTGTGGAGGAATATCTGAAACTACAGAGAAGGTTCAGGCATTTAACACCTGAACAAATTAAATTCATCCAAAAAAGAGTAGATGAGGAATATGAAAAATTGGTTAAACTTTCTGAATACTTTGGGATTGAAGAATAGCATAATTCTTGACTGGTTTTAAAAATCGGAGTATATTAATAAATAATTGCGGGCGTAGCTCAGCCTGGTAGAGCGGCAGCTTGCCATGCTGTAGGTCGCGGGTTCGAATCCCGTCGCCCGCTCTTAATTTATCTTTTTTAACTGGATAATTAAATGAAAGTAACCTTTTATGGGCATTCTTGTTTTAAAATTATAACTGAAGAAGGCAAAAAAATACTTATAGACCCTTGGATAAGTAATCCCTTAGCTCCAAAAAATATTGATCTCGGTCCCTATGATTTTATTTTAATAACCCATGCCCATGGAGATCATCTTGGAGATACTCTCAAACTTGCAAGAACAGCTGTTACTGAAGTGATTGCTATTCATGAAATACAGCAATATCTACTTAAACAAGGAATCCCTAAGGTAACAGGAATGAATATAGGGGGAACCTACAAAGTAAATAATTTAAAATTTACTATGGTCCCAGCTTTACATAGTTCTTCATTTCCTGATGGTGGTTATGGAGGAAGTGCCTGTGGATTTGTAATAACTCTGGAAAATGGAACCTCTCTTTATCACGCAGGAGACACAGGATTGTTTTATGATATGAAATTAATTGGAGAACTTTATTCTCCTGAGGTAGCTCTCCTTCCTATAGGGGATCACTATGTAATGGGACCTAAAGAGGCTGCTAAGGCCTGTGACCTTATAAGACCAGAAATTGTAATCCCTATGCACTATGAAACCTTTCCAATTCTTACAGGAGATGTAGAAAGTTTTAAAAAGGAATTGAAAAAATACAATATTCCTACTGTTCTTATTGTTCCAAAAATAGGAGAAGAGATTACTATTTAATATGCCCTTTTTATTTTCTATATCAGGATATCATAACGCTGGAAAAACAACCCTTGCTCTTTCCTTATACGAAATTCTTAAAAATAAAGGTTATAAAATTGCAGTTGTAAAATCTTCTAAAGAAAAGGATATTTTTACAGATATACCAGAAAAGGATACCTGGCTTTATAGAAAGAAAGGGATTCCTTTAGTTGGATTTTTTCAAGAAAATTTATTTACCCTTTATTTAAACCCCGAAAATTTAGACTTTTTCTCTTTAAAAGATTGGTATGTCTATTTTCAGTCTCTTTTCTGGAATTTTAATATAGTGATTTTAGAGGGATTTAAAAACCTTGATATGGTTCACAAAATTTGGGTGGTAAAAGAAAAAGATGAAGATTTAAAAAGAATAAAAAGTGAGATAAGAAATTTGTTAGGTTTTGTAGTGAAGGATGATTTAGAAAAGTGGGAATCCCTTTATCCTGAAGAAAAATTTTTCCTTTTTAAAGATTATGAGATTCTAGCAAATTTTATTGAAGAACTTATTAGAAAATATGAGCCAAGAATTTTACTTAAAATTAATAATAAGAAAATACCTATGAAAAGTTTTGTTGAAGATGCACTTATATACCCTTTATTGGGATTTATAAAAGTTTTAAAAGATGTTCCTGACAAAATAGAAGATATAGAGATTAAAATCAAATTAAATAAAAAGCTTGACAAAGAAGAGATTTAATTTATATTTGTAAACACGATTGATAAAGATAAAGGGCCGGTAACTCAGCCAGGCAGAGTACCAGCCTTTTAAGCTGGGAGTCGTAGGTTCGAATCCTACCCGGCCCATAAAAAGGTAGCCCCCATCGTCTAGCCAGGTCCAGGACACCGGCCTTTCACGCCGGCGACAGGGGTTCAAATCCCCTTGGGGGCGCTTTTTTATTTTTATAAACCATGAAAAAAGAGCTTGCTATAGTTCTCTTAAGCGGGGGAATGGATAGCGCTGTATGTGCCAGTGTTGCTTCCCAAAATTACAGACTTTCCTTTTTACATTTTCAATATGGACAAAAAGCTCAAGAAAAAGAATTAGAATGTTTTCATAAATTAATAGAGTTTTTTAAACCAGAAAAATTTCAAATTGTTTATCTTCCCTTTTTTAAGGATTTTGGAGGGTCAAGTCTAATCTCAGAAGAACTTGAAATCCCAGAAACACAAGAAAAAGGTATACCTTCTACCTATGTGCCTTTTAGAAATGGCATATTTTTAAGTATTGCTACTGCTTGGGCTGAAGTTATAGGAGCAAAAAAAATATTTATAGGAGTAAATGAGATTGATTTTTCTGGATATCCAGATTGTAGAAAAAAATTTATAGAAATTTTTAATCAAGTTATAAATATAGGAACAAAACCTGAAACACAAATTGAAATAGAAACACCTATTATAAATCTTACCAAAAAAGAGATTGTTGAACTGGGTATAAAATTAAACACACCTTTTCACTTAACCTGGTCCTGTTATAGAGGTGGTAAAAAAGCTTGTGGAAGATGTGATTCTTGCAAATTAAGACTGAAAGCTTTTAAGGAGGCTGGAATTAAAGATCCTATCTCTTACGAAATATTTTAATTTTAAATTGTAAAAATTTTCCCAAAAAAATTTTTTTATATTGATTTAATTTTTAATTGTTCTATACTAATACATTGTGTATAAAACTTATTATTTATAAAGGATTTGAAAATGAGTAAAAAGATTGGAAAGGTTTTAGTATTAGGAGGAGGGGTTGCAGGTATTCAGGCAGCCTTAGATCTTTCACAACTTGGATATTATGTTTATCTTGTGGAAAAGAAACCTACTATAGGCGGAATAATGGCTCAGCTTGATAAGACCTTTCCAACTATTGAATGTAGTATATGAATACTTGCTCCAAAAATGGCGGAGGCCGGGAGGTCTCCAAATATTGAAATCTTAACCCTAACAGAGGTTATTAGAGTAAAAGGAAAACCCGGAAATTTTGAAGTAACTTTAAAAATTAATCCAAGATATATAGACCCAGAAAAATGCAGAAGCTGTGGAGAGTGCACAAAATTTTGTCAAGCAATTACCTTAGATTGGTTTAATGTAAATCTCTCTTTTACAAAAGCTACCCATATTGATTCCCCTCAAGCAATACCAAGCACTTATTATATAGATCCAAATGCATGTTTAAAACTTGCTCACAACAAACCTTGTGAAATGTGTATGGAAGTTTGTACCTCAAAAGCTATAGATTTTGATCAAAAGCCCTTAATGAGAAATATTAAGGTAGGTGCTATAATACTTGCTCCTGGTTCAGGAATCCCCCCTTATGAAATATTAGAAAAATACGGTTATGGAAAGTATAAAGATATTTTACTTACTACTGAGGTGGAAAGATTAACCTCTGTATCTGGTCCCACAGAAGGTGAATTTATTAAAGAATCAG
>Ga0080004_1063009_pt1 | contig 47396 bp, 44 predicted proteins | sample WasSprMetagenome_FD_69207 | JGI IMG/M metagenome (GOLD analysis project Ga0080004, IMG submission 69207) | Sulfidic aquatic microbial communities from Washburn Spring, Yellowstone National Park, USA - WS (SPADES assembly) (version 2) | ecosystem: Environmental > Aquatic > Thermal springs > Hot...
TTGTGCAACATACAAGTTCTGTATATAGCTTAGCTTTCCACCATGACAAAAATCATGAATAGTCCATAAATCTATGAACCCGACAATTTCGCCATTTGCCTCGGCAATCCACAGCTCGTAATCCGGATCCTTAAGAGCACTTTTCAAAATGGATAGGCGTTCCTCGTCTGTTGCGGTTCCATGCATAAACTCCTCTGCAAGAGACATAAGCCTTGAAACATCATTTTTGTTGGCACGCCTAATTTCAAAATGAAACATAGCAACCCCTTAAGTCATGCTAAATTATACAATTAAAAAATTTCGCACTGCTTTTAAATAATTCTAAAGTTTGGTGGTGGGGCTGCCCGTACTTGTACCCAAGAGGGTTCGAGTACTTTTCAAATGCATTGCAGGGCTTATAAAATTATTTTAAAGCTCCTAATTGTACCCAAAAGTCGAAGGTTTTGTGCGCCTTCGCATCAATTTATGGCTGGAACTGGCTCGAAATATGCTTATTCAATGTGGCATAAAATAAAAGTGGAAGCTTTTTAGCTTGCACTGCAACAGTGAAGTATTTGCTTAGTAGCGACTAAGAGTACAAAAATCTACATACTGAAGACTAGACTCAGATCGGTTTAATTAGTGATGGCGATAGACCAGTTGTTCCCTTCCAAAACGGTAGGACTCTGAGCCTTTTCATAGGTTAAAAAAGCTTCGTAGAGTTAATGGCGAACAGGAATTCCTTAATTTCCGAATCTTTCATCAACGGCGATCTAAAATACTGCAATGGTAAACCCGAATACATTGTGGATAATGCTCCATGCTAAAGGACGTCCTCCCAGAGCTTGGATTAACCCATCACCATTAAGCCTGAGAGCTAAGAAGCTTAATAGAATCAGCCTTCTCATCCTTCAAGCAAAAAAACAAAACTTTCTTCAACAAAATAACAGTCAGCCTAAAACACAACACGCGTTTAGGATGGAAAAGGACGGTGGAATACTGGAACACGCGATCTAATCCTAAAACTATTAGGGAAATAAAAATTTCGTGATTACCCGATGTCTTCTTTGTGATCGACCGTTATCTCCATCCCGCATTTGGGGCATTTTATTACGTACCGAAATGTACTAGCAAATTCTTTTATGACCTTCATTTGAACTTTGCATTTTCGACATAAATATTTAGTCAATTTGGGCCTCCAAGTTTAGGCGAGATTATACTTTTTCATAATTTCATCGAAAACTTCATCGGGGATTGGCGATTTTCTTTTTATGGATTCTTCCTTAACTTCTTCAAGTATCTTGTCCACGTCAACATTAGAGAAGTCTTGCCCCATTTCCTTAAGCTTTCTGACGATTGAGTCTCGTCCACTCTTTTTCCCCAGTAACATTTCTACGCCCTTTTGTCCCACTAGATCCCAAGTGTATGGGAACATGATTAATGGCTTTTTCAGTTCTTCTAGGCGTGCCCACCAGCCTGCTATGATGCCTGACTCAACTCTGAAGGCCCCATCGCCCACAACTGGTTTATGAGGCGGCATCTGTACGCCAGAAAGCTTCTCGACAAGTTTTGACAATTTATAAAGCTTGTCATATTTTAATCCTAACCTAATTCCATATAGTGCCTCAAGAGACAACGCTACTTCTGCCAAATCTGCATTTCCCATTCTCTCACCTATACCGTTTACGGTGGTGTGGATAATTTCAACTCCTTCCGTCACTGCTGCTAGCGTGTTTGCCACAGCTAATCCGAAATCGTTGTGAAAATGGGCCTCAATTGGTTTGTTGAAATGCTCGCGTACTTTTCTTGTCAAGTAGCGTATGGCTTCAGGATTACAGACGCCAAACGTGTCAACCAGAACCAGGGAGTCCATATGCCCTTCGTTCGCAACCTTATCTACTAAATTAAACCACCAGTTTAGATCAGCTCTCGTTCCATCAATCGTGAAGAAGGCTACGTGTAAACCATGTTCAGCAGCATAACTAGTCGCCTCAACCGATAAGTCTATGGCCTTCTCAAGAGGCCAACCATACGCATATTTTATTAAATGTTCGCTGGATGGTATTTCCATTTCAACTCCGTCAACATCGCATTTTAATGCTAAATCCACATCGCGTTTCATGCAGCGGGCAAAGCAGAAAACATCAGCGCTTAAACCTAGATGGGCAATAGTTTTAACGGCTTCCTCGTCCTCTTTTGAAACAGCGGGCATACCTGCCTCAATACGTTGAACGCCTAACTCATCAAGCATTGTTGCTATCTTAATTTTATCATCCTTATTAAAGACTACTCCAGCTTGTTGTTCTCCATCCCTCAATGTAATGTCGTGAATAACTACATTCTTTGGAAGGTTATAATTTTTACGTACTTCCTCGAGAAAGTTTAAGTAACTTACCCACCACTTTTTAGTCAACCACCTTCCCATGATTATCACCATTTTGAGTGTTTTCATTCAGCTTTCTAAACAATAAACTTTACTGTTACTGGGCCTAAACGATCAAATGTAGCTCTTATAACATCATTTGGTGACACTTGAACCGCAGCTGTGAAAGAGCCCGACATGATAATTTCTCCTGACTTAAGAGTTATGCCGAACTCGTAAAGTTTGTTTGCAAGCCATGCAACAGCTTGAACCGGATTGCCAAGCACAGCTGCTCCAGCTCCTGTGGCAACGACTTCACCATTTTTCTCTAGAACCATTCCAATATATCTTAGGTCAGTCCCTTCAATTGGCATTATCCTCCCGGCCAACACCACTCGGGCGCTAGACGCGTTGTCGGCTACAGTATCCTGTATTTTTATTTTCCAGTCCCTGATTCGACTATCAATCACCTCTATCGCTGGCATAACTCCTTCCGTGGCATCTAAAACGTCTGCTACCGTTACTCCTGGACCTTTTAAGTCCTTTTTAAGAAAAAAAGCAATTTCTGCCTCTACTTTGGGCTGTATCAATTGTGACAAGCTTATAGGTTCACCTTCATAAATTACCATCTTATTTAGGATTTGCCCGTAGTCTGGCTCGTTGACGCCGAGGAGATTTTGCATACCTTTGCTTGTTAATCCTATTTTTTTACCCACAACAACTTGGCCCTTCTGTTTTTTAAAATCTATAACTCTCAACTGAATTTTGTATGCTTCATCGATGGTGATTTTGGGATTTTTATCAGTTATGGGGTCTATTGGCTTTCGTTTCTCTTCCGCTTCCAATAACTGTTTAGCAATTTCTACTATTTTATTTTCATCAAGAGTCATGCCTTCACCTTAGCTCTCTAATGTATGCCTCATTTTAAATAACCTTTTTATTAATGCGTTTGCTATGTTGTCCGCTAATGTAAATTTGTCAAGTTTCTGCAAAAGCCCCTGGACGATAACTTCGAGGCAAAGTTTTACTTCCTCGGTTGGACCGGGCAATGCTATAATCATAGCTTCGCCAACATTGCCGACAGCAACCCTTACGCCTTCCTTAACGTGTCTGCCTGTTCCAACATTAAATTTCATAATGTAAGGTGTCGCAGCTTTTGGATCTACTTTTAAGACGCCTTCAACCGTTTTATCTTTATCTTCGGCGCCAACTCCTCCTGTAATTATGATGACGCCGTAGCCCATGGAAACAGCATTTAAAATATTTGATGCTATTTGATTTTCGTCATCGTTAAGAGTAGGTCCTTTAGTCACTTCGTAACCTTCCTTCTCAAGCCGCTCTGCTAATAATGGGGTGTTCGTGTCTTTAATAATGCCTTTCTCAACTTCAAATCCTGTGGGAAATATAATCGCCCTTTTAGCGATTTTATTTTTAATTTCGTTTATCATCTGTTTTGAACACTCAATGGCTTTTCCCGCAGTCTCTTTGTCAAGGGCGATGAAGCCTAATATTCCGTCTGAATGAATAGTTGTTTCTGTAGTAACCGTTACGCCTCGAACTTCTGATAACCTCTTAAGTAACTCATCTTTTTTGCCGAAGATTTGCTCAGCATGAATCCTTTTTCGCAAAACATCTAAAACTATTCTATTTTCTCTGACATCGGTGACAATGACCTCTTCTTCTTTTAGTGCTAAAGCTTCGGCTACTGCAGAAGCCACTTCTCTTAAATCGGCGTTTTTCAGAATAATATTTTCAATCCAAATTTCAGTTTTTCCAAACAAGTTTAATTCCACGCGACTCACCCAGAAAATTGGACGTCAAAACTTATGTCAAGCATAGGGGCGTCCAAAATTGCTCTTCCAATATCGATTATATCTACATCTTTTTCGCGAAGTTTAGGGATATCTTCCATTTTAATTGAACCGCCGAAGGCAAGCTTTATTCTTTGCCGCAGTCCTTTATCAACTAAGATCTTAGCTACTTTTTCAAGATCTGTTACATCGCCGGTATCAACGAAAATTATGTCGGCGCCACATTTCGCAGCCCTTATAGCTTCATTTTCGATACGATCGGTTTCCCCTCTTATATGGACTACTTTTATCCTGTTTTTAATGTTCTTTACATTTTCCATTGTTTTCTCGATGCTTCCGAAAATTCTAATATAATTTTTGTCGAGGTAAATAAACGGCTCTTCGCTGATCCTAATCTTTACCCCGCCGACCATTAAGGCTTTCCTTATTAAATCTTTAATTTGAAACGGCATTTTCTTCCAGGCGCCGGAAACCACAGTTACTTTTCCTTGGGAAAGCTCCACAGCTTTTCTAGCGGCAGTTGCTATTCCCGAAGGCTTAGCGATTAACCCAATAAGAAAATCTTCAGCTAGTATTACTTGCTTTGGGGTCCCCCTCACGATAGCCACCACATCCCCGCTTGCCACCTTCGTCCCTTCTGGGACATAAAAAATTACATCCAACCCTAGTTTTTTGGCTATTTCAACCATTTCGCTTATACCTGAAACTATCCCTTCCTCTTTAACCTTAATTGAAGCTGTGACTTCTTTATGCTCTACATTTTCAAATATTATATCCCTTAAGTCTTGGTTTTTAATGTTTCCTGCAAGTTTATCTTCCATTTCTCATCCTTTATAGGCTATCCCGCGTTGTTTGCACCATTTTGGAATTAATGCTTTCATTTTCTCATCGACTTCAGGAGCTTTCGTAATCAAATACTCAGCGAGAGATTTGCTGACGTTTAATGCTTCTGGGGCTCCATCGAAAACTAGTATTTTATCGGTTTTAGCTATTTTCTTAGCAAATCTAATTGCTGATTCTAAATCATCCGCTTTAACAGCATACTTCATAAACTCGATGTTCTGCGGGTCTCTACTGAAGACCTCTGCTTGCTGGTCGCCTACGACTATAGTGGGTATATGTTTAGCCCAAAAAACGCTAGGATACCCGCCCCACGCATAATTTATCACTAAGGCCTTAATTGCGGGATTTATTGGAGGCACTTCAGGTATTAGAGGCCTGTCATTCCTGTCATATAATGCCTCTGTGTACCATGTGTAGCCTGGTAGGGGATTGTCAAGATCAAATATGTCAACGCTTGCGGCGGAGAAGTTGGCAAATATCATGCCTGCAACAAAAACGTATGGTATTGGACAGCTAAAGTCGAGAACGGCAATACATTCATCTATGCTGCTCAGAAGAGTTAGAATTCTTCCGTAATATTTGAAGTTGTCTATTGTCAATCGTTCATCAAGTGCAAACAAATCGTTATCTGCGTCAACACCTAATATTCCAGCGGGACTTGGTTTCAAGAAACAGGCAAAAGTCCATTTGTCTTGCACAAATTTTGAGTTGAAAACTGCTCTAGCAACAAAATTTGCACCCCTAGGCCCCAAATTATGATGATATGTTGACCTTGTCTCGATCCTTGCATAAGACATTCCAAAAGGCTTAACAGCCCTATCTACATGTCTATGGAAATGGATTTCCCTCACATCGCTGTTGTGTGCATGAACTATCCACTTAGCATCGTAAGCTGCTTTAATACCATATAACGTCCCAATTTCAGTTTCAATTGGTATTCCTTCATCGATTGGGGCAATACCCCTTGCCTTGCCGTTATAATATTCGTCCAGCTTATGCCTTTTAATATGCTCGTCAGCCTCTTTAAACCTTAATCCAACGCCAACTCTTAGTCTAATCTGATCTGTTCCGGTTTTTTCCTGTATAACGTCTTTTATTGTCCTAAGCATCTCGGCATAGGGATATCCGCCTAAAATTGTGAAGCCGTGATGTGAGCCTAAAACGTTGACCGTGTCACCTGGCTTTATCATGCTCATGTTGACTTTTTCTAACGCCTTTTCCGTTGCCTCTCGCACGGCATTAACTCCCTTCTCACTGGGATAAATTGGTTGAGGAATGCTTGGGAAAAGATCCCTAACCTTCACTGACACTATGTCAGGAAGTTCATACGCTCTCTTCTTAATGCTTTCCGGAGGAGGCCCATATCTGGATTGAATCGGAGGGAGAGGCTTAACAGGCTCAGCGAACTTGACATTCATAACCATCACCTATTTTGTATTTTTTCCATCACTTTTTTGAATAAATTCTCATCTTCAACAAAATAAAAGCCCTTTATTGAATATTTCTGTTTCAACTCTTCGGAGATTTCCCAAATTGTTACGGTTTTACCGTACCATTGCCACCCACCTTCCACAGGTTTCGGCTCAATTCCAGCCGCGTGAAGTAGCCGTAAAATCGGCTGGATACACTCAGTTTTACAGCCTGTTCTAACACCAGTCACGCGCGAAATCTCTTCAGGAGATCTGGCCCCAGTCAAGATGGCTGCCACGACCTCCTCAGCTCTAGTGCCTGTGCAGAAACAAACTATTTGCTCGGGATGAATTTTTGCTTTCCGGCATATTTCGACCAGTTTTTGCCTATCAACGCTTGCAGGATCTACTTTGAGCATTCTCGGTGTGTCTAAGTTGACAAGCTTGACTGCATCTAAGGGACAGCGTTCAACGCATGCACCGCAACCAGCACAAGTATTTGTATCCACCTTCGCTAACCCACTCTCAACTCTTATTGAGAGGGTGGGACAAACACGAGCACAAATGCCGCATCCCGTACACTTATCTTCATTCACTTCCGCAGTAAATGAAACGAACTTCATCTTGATTTTCCTCCTGTGTATTTAGATAATGTTCACTATTAATATTTCCCTCTCCCTCCATCAATGTTGATTGCTTGGCCCGTTATGAAGTCAGATGCATCTGAAACCAAAAATTTAACAAGTTCAGCAACTTCTTCTGGTTTTCCAAGCCTCCCCAAAGGGATTTTGCTTTTTAAATATTCAGTTTGTTTCGTGTCCATCCTTTCGACAAGCTCTGTTTCAATTAAAGCTGGGCAGACACAGTTAACCCTTATCCCATATTTCGCTACTTCCTCCGCTAACGCTTTAGTTAAACCTATTATTCCAGCCTTTGCAGCACAGTAGGCTGTCATGTTCGCGTTTCCCTCCTTGCCCGCGATAGAAGAGATATTTACAATCTTTCCACTTCTCTGTCTTATCATATGTGGAATAACAGCCCTACAGCATAGGAAAGTTCCTTTAAGGTCAACGCTTATAACACGTTCCCAGTCTTCTTCGCTTAGCTCCTGAATTGGAACGGTCGGACCGACAACTCCAGCGTTATTCACAAGAATGTCGATTTTGCCGAATCTTTTCAGAGTTTGCTCAACCATGCTCTCCACATGTTCTTTTTTAGAAACATCTGCAACTATCACTAGAGCCTCACGTCCCATAGACTCTATCTCCTCAGCAACTTCTCTCGCCTTTGTGATTTTCGATACTGCATTAACAACTATGTTCGCTCCATCCTTAGCTAGCGCAAGCGCGATTGCTCGACCTATTCCCCGACTAGAACCCGTAACAATCGCAACTTTACCTGATAAATCAACCTTTATCATTGTGCAACACCATAATTGTAATTCTTATCTTTTTAATTTTAAAATTTACGTCTATTCTTACGGTACTGTCAAGTTTTCACAATTGATTGAGCAAAATATTAAATACAGTCAAAGTTCAAAACATAAAATAATGAATTAAGTTAATAAGGGAAATTAAAATGAGCCATAGGTTTAGATGTCTTTCAGACTATTTAAACCTATTAGACAGTAAAGGACTATTGGCTCACATAGAAGGCGCTGATTGGAATTGCGAAATTGGCGCAATTAGTGAGATAGTTGCATTTTCAGATCGGCCACGCGCCTTGTTATTTGATTCGATTAAAGGTTACCCGAGGGGCTACAGGGTGGCAACAAACCTTTATGTCTCTCCGAAGTTGCAAGCGATCGCTTTGAATCTCGATGAAAACCTATCGGGTTTAGAATTGGTTAAAGCTTGGAGGAAAAAAATGCAAGCATTAAAGAGCCTTCCGCCGAAGGAAGTATCTGATGGTCCAATTAAGGAAAATGTGATGGAAGGGTCAAACGTAAACGTGCTTAAGTTCCCTGCGCCGTTGTGGCATGAGCTCGATGGAGGAAGATACATTGGGACCGGAGATGTTGTGATAACCAAAGATCCTGAGGAGGGGTGGGTGAATCTTGGCGTCTACCGGTCTCAAGTACACGATGGCAGGACGCTCGGACTGATGATTCTTCCATCACATCATGGCAGAATAATAGCAGAGAAATATTGGAAAAAAGGGCGGGATCTACCAGTGGTGATGACTGTAGGGCAAGATCCCGACTTGTATGCCGCTGCATGCGCCCCTTTACCCTGGGGTTACTCGGAACTTGAATTCGCTGGGGGTTTAAAGGGTGAGGCTATCGAGGTTATAATCGATGAAGATACTGGTCTGCCCGTACCCGCCCATGCCGAGATAGCCATCATAGGTTATGTACCTCCTCCGGAAGTGGAAACGCGGAATGAAGGTCCATTTGGAGAATGTACCGGTTACTATACATTGCAAGGTCCCAATCTGGTCTTTCATGTTAAAAAAATATGGTATAGAGATAGCCCAATTTTACAAGGCAACCCACCAATGCATGGCTCTGCTATAAGGCATGCGTTAGGTGCACATCTTATAACAAGCAGTCGCATTTGGGAAACTGTAGAAAAGGAGGTGCCTAATGTGCTTGGTGTTTATTCTCTTTATCAGCAATGCCAAACCGGCTCCGAAATTTTGGTGATTTCTCTAAAGCAGTCATATCCCGGCCATGCGAAGCATGCTGCACTTGCAGCATTAAGCTCTTGCTCTACAATAGCAACGAGCAAGATAGTAATAACTATAGATGAGGATATAGATCCATCAAACATTGAAGAGGTTCTATGGGCATTAGTAACGAGATGCGATCCTTCTGAAGATATAGATATAATAAGAGGGGTGCCCTCAACAGCATTAAACCCTAGAATCCCTCCTGAAAAACGGGACTTAAAAGATTTTACCTTTTCCGTGATGATCGTTAATGCTTGTAAGCCTTTCGCATGGAAAGACACCTTTCCAAAATCTACGATCTTAAACCCTGAACTCAGATCCAAAATAATGTTGAAATGGGGAGAAAAATTAAATTTAAAATAAGTTAGGTTGTTAGGCCTAACTTGTAAGCGGATTTATGAGGCGCGGAATAAAGAGTGATGATTAAAATGTATCCAAGCTATGCAGGAAAGATCTTACATATAGATCTTACAAACAAGAATATCATCATGAAACGATTGTCAAAGGAACTGATAAGAAATTACATCGGGGAAAAGGTATTGCTGCACGTCTTCTGTATGATGAAGTCAAAAACGAAGTAAGCCCATTGGATCCAGCAAACAAATTAATTTTTGCAACGGGGCCAGCTACTGGGACAATAGTTCCACACAAAGGCTATAATGTAACTTTTAAGTCTCCACTGACAGGGATTTACGCCTGTAGTAGCGCTGGGGGATTCTTTGGTGATAAAATGAAGCGTGCCGGGTACGATATTATAGTTATTAGCGGTAGATCGGAAAATCCTGTGTACCTTTTAATCGACGACGATGATGTTCAGATGTTGAAGGCAGATCACTTATGGGGGAAGGATAGCTTTGAAACTAGATCAGTGATACAAAGTGATCATGGAAGCGACGTGGAAGTTGCACGTATTGGAACCGCGGGCGAGAAGCTAGTGAAATTCGCTTCTATTATGAACGATTATTCACGTACTGCAGGAAGATGTGGTGCTGGTGCAGTGATGGGTTCAAAAAATCTAAAAGCAATCGCTGTTAGGGGTACAAACCCGGTTGAGGTTGAAAGAATCGATGAGCTTGTCGAATTTGTTAACTCTCTCATCATAAAGTTTAAAGAGATACCATCGTTTAAGTAATGTCTAAGTATGGACCATTGAGCATGGTTGACCCATATCATGAATTTGGTCTTCTTGTAACAAGGTATTGGCATGAAGGTCTGTTTAAGCTTTTTTAAAACGCGAATTAGATGTTGATACGATTCTGAGCAAAGTAAAGGTTAAAGATAAGGCCTGCAGCTCATGCCCACTAAATTGTTCGAAAATATGCGTGTCAAAAGAGGGAAAATATGCTGGAACAATTGTCGAAGGATTAGATTTTGAACCGTTTATGTCTTTTGGGCCGCTTTTATATAATGATGATCTTGATACAATTATGAAATGTATCGAAATATGCGATAGAATGGGGATGGATGCTATTAGTACAGGGAATACTATTGCATTTGCAATGGAGTGCTACGAAAAAGGCATAATAACAAGCGAGGAAATAGGAGGTCTGGAATTAGATTGGGGTAATTCTGAGGTTATTGTCCAACTGACGGAAAGCATAGGGAGGAGAGAAGGGTTCGGAGATGTGCTTGCTGAAGGGGTTAGAGAAGCTTCTCGAAAGATTAGCAAGGGGGCGGAAAAGTTTGCTATGCATATAAAAGGGCTTGAACTGCCAATGTACGATCCTAGGGCAAAAAAGTTACGGTTTAGCAATTGCTGTAGCCGACAGGGGAGCCTGCCACTGCCAAGGGGAAATGCACGTTTATTACGCTAGAGGAGTTTACAAACACAGAATCATCAGTAGAGACAACCTTCAAGAGTGGCCTAAAATTATAAAGGAAATAGAAGACCTTGGCGCCGTCAAGGATTCCTTCATATTTTGCCGCTTCTTCAGAGACTTGTATGACGAGGAAACCATATCAAAACTAACCCACTATTTGATGGGGGGTTGAAATAAGCATAAAAGAGTTAAAACTCATAGGAGAGCGGATTATGAACCTAGTTAGGGCTTTTAACGTAAGAGAAGGCGTAAGTAGAAAAGATGATTACCCACCAGACAGGTTCTTTATAGAACCAATACCGGAAGGCCCCGCCAAAGGGGCTATCCTCAATAAGGAAGAATTTGAAACTGCACTTGACAATTACTACGAGCTGAGAGAATGGAATCACGACGGCGTCCCACGCAAGGAGACCCTCCTAAAACTTGGTCTACACGATGTAGTTAACGATATATGCTTTAAAAAGGTGAAACCTTAAATGACTGAAGTTTTTATCATTTCAGATCCTGATAAATGTACGGGTTGTGGCATATGCGAATTTGCTTGTAGCGCTAAAAAAGAGAGAAAATTTAATCCTTTGCTTTCTCGCATTAGGCTGGTAAAGGATGAACCCTTAATTACCATGTCTCTAAGCTGTAGGCTTTGCGAAAAACCACCATGCGTCGCAGTTTGCCCTACGAAAGCGCTCAAAAAAGTGAAAACACCGGAGTAATTATGGTAGAAGAGGATAAGTGCATTGGCTGTCGTTGGTGCCTACAAGCATGTCCATTTGGAGCGCTAGGAACACATCCCACGGAAAAATCCGTTTTTGTATGTGACCTATGCGAAGGTGACCCTTTATGCATAAAACTTTGCCCCAAAGAGGCATTAGAACTCGCGACACAAGAAACTATGGAAGAGAAAGCCAGAATATCCACGGTCAAAAAATTGCTTCAAAGTATTTCTGGCGTCTAGAAACCTTTAAAACTGATGGGACGACTTCAGTCCCGTTAGCTTAAATAACTACCTTAGGAGTAACTATAATTTTCCTTCCCACATCCTTTTAAAGATGGTAACAGAATCTTCTATTGAAATCTCACGCGGATTTCGAGGTAAGAGCCGCGCGTACTTTGTTATTAAATCCTTTGCATATCGTGGAACTTCTCCTTTGGGTATTCCTATCTCCTTTAAACTTGTGGGTAACGCTACATCTTCTATCAGCTTCCTGACGGCGATGACTGCTTTATGTGCCGCATCAAATGGTGGTAAGTCCTTTATCTGCTCATCCATCATCCTAGCTATTGCGATAAACTTATCTACACATGTGGGTAAGTTGAAGGCCATGATGTATGGCAAGCTTAGGGCACATGATATTCCATGTGGCAAATTATATTCCGAGGCATATGTATATGCTATAGCATGTCCCGCGCATAACCCAGCGTTTGAAAAAGCCATGCCAGCCATTAAAGCTGCCAAGGATAGGTGGTATCTCGCCTCAAAATTCTGACCATTTGCATACGCAATCCTTAAATACTTTCCTATAAGTTTTACCGACTCTAAAGCTATGGCATCGGTTAATGGATTCGAATCCAGAGACATCATGGCTTCTATAGCATGAGATAATGCATCGATAGCTGTGCACGCAGTTAACTTTTTGGGCATACCTATGGTCATTAAAGGGTCAACCATGGCCAGGTCAGCAAACAAATTAGGGTCCCATATGGCTACTTTAACGCCGTTAAGAGTTAATACAACAGCTTGTGAAGCTTCACTTCCGGTTCCTGCTGTTGTCGGTATCAGAATTAATGGTAATCCATGTTTCTTAACTTTATTAGCACCGATATATTGTTTAATACTTCCTGGATTTGCCACGGTCATAGAGGCAACCTTGGCTGCATCTAAGACAGAGCCACCTCCAATACCAACAACCACTTTGAAGCTATTACTGCTAGTAACAAATTTAGCGAGTTCTTCTAAATCCTCTAATTGGGGTTCACTTTTAATCCCGTCATAAATTGTTATTTCAAAACCTTCATTTTTAAGGCTGTTTATAAGTTTATTAACAGGGTCTGTATTTTTAACAGTTTTATCTGTAATGAGAAGAACGTTTTCACCGCCTATCATCTTGAGTTCAGAGCCCAACTTATTTGCAACCTTTGGCCCGAAAATTATCTTTCGCGGTGTTTGGAAGGAATGCTCTTTTAAAAAAGGGAACAACTCATTACTCATTTCCACAACCTCAGCATTCAAATAATGCACATACTGAATTTTTGATCACCATATCACTCTCGTTTTATGTTGAGGTGTCAGCCACCACTTACCATCGGTATTATGCTAACAAAATCTCCATCGTTTATTTTTCTATCATAATCCTGAATAATTTTACCGTTAAGAAGAATGAGAATGTTGGGGGCCGGCTTGTTTGCTTCATAGTTGAAAACATGCTCTTTAAACCTTAAACCGTATTGTGATGCCAATCTTCTAAGGATATCTGAAAGATTAGTTTCAGCGCCTATTTCGATTTCCTCCGATAATTTTCCTGTAATTTCGTTGACGATACCCGCGTATTTAAATATAACTTTCATATTACATCGAAAATTTTTAATGACTAAAGACATTTAAATTTTATCTACACATTCAATGGACAAGATTTTGAGAAGGATATAAATAGAAAAAGATTGATTGTGAAGCGTGTTCTACAGCTTCAGTTTATCTGCAACATCTTTTAGACCTAATTCTTCTAGTTTTCGCCTAGTTGGTATTCCTGTCTTTTTGTCCCATCCGCTTGCTTCGTAATATTCATCTAGCATTCCGTCTGGATCTTTGACGGCTTGACCTTTAGTCGGGCCTGTCATAATGGGTTCAAGTAGTCTTTTTGGAAGCTTGTCGTCTTTTCGCGTTAGTCCCTCCCTGACGTTAAAGCATCTCTTTAGGTTCCATACACGTTCAGCAGCTTTCATTAATTCAAATTCATCCATTTTGAAGCCTGTTAGCGTTGAATATAGTGTTGCGAGTCTCTTAGGTGTTAAGCAAGCCAAACCAAAGTCTTCCCCGCCCCAAAGGTAGAATCTGCATATTCCCAACATTTCCGCTAGTTCTCCATGTAAGGCGAGGAGTTTATATGCAACTCCTCGTTTTACTCCCGTTTCCGCGAATTTGTCTGGTGGGGGCCATGGCAATCCGTGAGTTTTCAAGCCGTTGTCGAGAGGAACGAAATCGTAAGCTCCAGCCCAGTTAGGATGCATGTGGCATGCTCCCCTTGGTTCAACAGCATATTGTATGGCAAAAGATCTGCTTTCTCCTCTGGGATCGTGGGCAGGCACCTCTAACCCTTTTACATGAACTGCGAATTTGTCAGCTCCTTTTCCTATTTTTTCGGCGGCTCTTTTAACGCCCTCAGCCAATAAATTGCCAACACCTTCTCTTTTAGCAATTTTGTCTATCAGCGTCAATAGCACATCAGAGTTGTTCCATTCCAACTTAAGTCCGTCAGTATCCTTTTCTGTGAGTATTCCCTTTTCGAAAGCTTCAGTTGCGAATGCAATAACATTGCCTGTGGAGATGGTATCGAGGCCATAATTGTTGCAGAGGTAGTTTGCCCTGATAATAGCTTCTAGATTCTCTAAGAGAGACTGAATACCTATCATGTCGGTGGTTTCGTACTCTGGGCCTTCATGTGGTGGTGTCATGAAACGCCCAAACGGAACCCACGCGTATCTTCCACAACCAATTGTGCATCCGAAACAAGCTCTTCGCTTTATGAGATATTTCTCTGCTAGAGTTTCCCCAGATACAATATCTGCCGCCGGGAAGAAGCATGTAGTAAAATTCTTTGTTGGTAAGGCGCCAGCAGCGTTTAACGCGTTTACCAGACCTATGGTTCCAAGTCCACCTATTAATTCTTGGAAGAAGTATTTCCTCATAGTCTCAGAAGCTTCCATAACGGCTTCGTAGAATTTGTCAGGATCGGCTGCTTCTATTCCTTCTTCGCCATTTGCTGCTATGGCTTTTAAGTTCTTTGAGCCAAAAACCGCCCCTCCTCCTGTTCTGCCTGCAGCTCTGTCATAATCGTTCATTATCGCTGCAAATTTGACGAGTTTCTCGCCAGCCGGACCTATACATGCCACAGAGGCCTCAGGTTCTCCGATCTCGCGTAAAATTCTATCGGTTGTATCGTGTACAGTTCTTCCCCATAGTTGTTCTGCATTTTTTATTTCGCATGTGCCATCATGTACCCATAAATAAACCGGCTTCTCTGCTTTACCTGTGACCACTATCAAATCGAAACCAGCAAATTTTAGTTTTGGACCAAAGGAGCCGCCTGAGCGTGTCTCAGCCCATGCTTCTGTTGCTGGCGATTTAAATTGGTACGAAATGCTACCAGAACCAGGAACGAGAGTGCCAGTGAACGGTCCTGTTGATGAAATTATTATGTTATCGGGGCTTAATGGATCAATTTTTGGTTGCATTTCTTCCCATAAAATTTTAGCTCCAAAGCCTGATTGCCCAATGTATAGCTTACACCAGTCTTTTTTAAGCTCATCAACTTTCACTTCCTTCTTAGTTAAATTCACGCGTAATATTTTTCCTTTATAGCCATGCCATTCAACCATCTCTATTCACCCCTTTCTTGGATATGGAATTAGAGGCTTAAGCTCCATCCTTTGAAGGTTCGCGTATGCCAGTCTCTTGTAATAACTAGCTGCATTTGATTCAACATACTGCAAAACGCCTTCAGGGCATATTTTAACGCATTCGGGGTTTCCACCACAAAGATCACATTTGATAGCCTTTTTTGTAACCGAATCAACTGTAACCGCTCCATATGGGCATACATTGACGCAGTTACCACATCCTGTGCATTTTTCGTAGTCTACTACAACAGCTTGTGTTTTACTATCTCGCGAAATAGCTTTCGCCGGGCACACGTCCATACACAGTCCACATTGTACACAAAAAATAGGCGCATCTATTGGGGCGTGATCAACGCGTATAACATGTATTGCAGACTTCGATGGGTTTATGGTTTTGAAGTGGACAAAAGAGCAGCTCATTTCGCAACGATGGCAACCAGTGCAACGATTCGGAACAACTATCAGAGACTTCATATTTCCCGCCCTCTTTCAGTTCTAAAAGATACGCGTATTCGATATTTAAAATTTATCAAACGGAATTTGAAATCATCATTCATTCGCATGTCGAAACTAAACTTCGCATTGTAATGGCTTATAGCATTTTATAATGCAATATCAAAAATGCTATCCGAAAAAGGATGATAGCGTAACTGTTTTATATTACTAGCATAAAATAAAAGCTATAAGGGGTAAAGGAAATGGATAAAACGACAAATGCCTTAGTAAGTATGATTGTCTTTCTTGTTGTTGGTGCAATATGGACGGCGCCTTTAATATACCTAGACATGGGATTGCTTTGGGGTTCATTGTATCCGTTATTCGGTGCGATTGGCGTCATTTATTATAATGTCTTCAGAGCGCCAGCGGATCCCTCACCGTCTTCAGATACAAAAGAGGCCTCAGAGAAGATCCCCACAGGGCAACATAAAGCATTAGTAGCGCTGGTGGCTATCATACTAACACTTGGCATCAACTACTTGCAATATATTGCTGGTTGGGTCCCACTTCCATTTTTAGAATTCACAATTGGCACACAAGCTATAGGCTGGTTCTGGTATATGGGCCTATACTTGCAAGTGGGTTTAGGGTTAAAGCCATCTAAAGAAACTGCCATGCGTAAGGTTATGGGAACCTTAGTAGCTCTTGCCCTTATTTGGCTTACTATAACATGGTGTCTCAAAATAGCACCTGAAGGAGTATCCGTATTCCTGCCAGATACTGTAGTCCACCTGGCAGTAGCATATATGATACTTGATGGAAACTTGTGGTGATAAATATGGTTGCAAGAAAAATTGGCAGTCTCCTATTCACTCTCGTAGCAACATTTGTCTCCGAATACATCTGCATAATGTTTAATTGGACAGCGGGGCAGCCTCTCTACGGAGTTGAGCTTGTGCTATGGCTAATAGGTTATACACTATTACCTGTTGTGTACATGGGGTTGCCTGGCCCAGTAAAGTGGGGAAAGAAAATAGCTGGTGCAGTAGCTATATATGTTCTATCATACGTTCTTTGCTGGGTCTTTGTCCCAATAGTTGGTTTTGAAGCTGCCTTTGCCTATATAGTAGTGAACTATACGGTTTGGGTGATATTGCTCGAAGTAATCTTCGCTTGGCTTGGGTTATAATTGAATTTCATTTTCTTTTTTTTAATTAAAAGGAACCATTATTATTTTCAGAATATAATCCTTATTTGAAAATGAGCTTAATCATTTGAAGAAGGCATCCAAAGCCCAGCTAAATTTTTAACTTAATAATTTAATAATATCACAATGAAAGGTAATAAGTATGTAGCTTTAACGGTTGCAGACTACAAATAAACATAAAATAGCATTTAACTTTCCAAATGAAATCCAGAAAAGATGGCGAGACCATCTTGATAATGTGGTAACATAAGTTGGCCTCCATCCATATGAGCACCAAAAAGCTTATATTAAATCTGAGACGAAAAATAAAAAACTAAGGGGGTTCAGTAAATGCCGAAGTATATGAAAGCTGCCGTTATAAAGGAGTTTGGTAAGCCGCTAGAAATCAGAAAAGACGTTCCTGTTCCTGAGCCAGGTGTGGGGGAGCTTTTGGTAAGAATTAAAGCAAGCGGTGTTTGCCACACGGATGTCGAGGTTATGATGGGGGCGTGGGCACCTATTGTTGAAGCGGTTAAAGCAGCCGGCGTTACCATACCGGGTCATGAAGGTGTCGGAGTAGTTGAGGAAGTTGGTCCCGGAGTTTGGATGCGTAAAGAGGGGGACAGAGTCGGTGTACCCATGCTCAGCGATTGGTGTGGAGCATGTGAGTACTGTCTAAGAGGCGAAGTCTATTGGTGTCCAAACGCCAAATATGCTGCTTTTTCTAGGAACGGCACGTTCGCCCAATACGCCTTAATAAATCAGAAAGCAGCCCCTATAGTACCAAAGGAAATTAAGGATGAGGAAGCCGGCCCATTAATGTGCGCTGGAATTACCGTGTATAATGGTGTGAGAAAAATCCCTACGCTGTTACATGTTCCTGCTAATAAACCCATAGCCGTGGTCGGAGCAGCTGGTGGATTAGGTCATTATGCTGTGCAAATAGCTAAAGCTTTCGGATACAAAGTGGTTGGCATTGATATAGGACCTCAGAGGCTGAAGTTTGTGGAGAAACTTGGTGCTGATTGGGCCGTGGATGCTAAGGATGCTGTAAAATTTGTAAAGGAGAAAATCGGTGGCGTATATGCTTCCATAGTCACGGCAACGAAAATAGCAGCATATGATACAGCAATGAAGGTGCTGAAACCAGGTGGAGCAGTGATAGTAATCGGATGTCCACCTAGCGCGGAGGGAGCTATTCAGGCGGTACCAGTAGACATAGTTCTTCTGAACATAAAGTTAATACCATCAATGATAGGGGCCACCCCAGACTTCGATGAGCTTTTCAACCTATGTGTAGAGGGGAAGGTGAAAACACATCTGTCAAGGGTTGGGAAATTAGAAGATATTAACACCATAATGAAGGAGTTAGAGGAATACAAGTATACAGGTAGAGCGAGCGTAAAAATAGATTAACGTCCGATTCGATCCTTAAACACCCTTTCTTTTTCTTTTTTGTCCGCAGACATCTTTATACCGAGAATTTATTAAGTGCTCTAAAAATACTAAATAAATTCTAGTCTAGAAGAGGAAGGGTCGAAAGAGAAATGAATGATGATTATTTTCAAGGCTTTAAGTGAAGATCGCCCTACTCTTAATACTACGCCTGCTTCAAAGCAGGGGCTTCCAAAATTTTATTAAGAAGCCCCCTCCTTCTTTTCTTTTCTAGAAGGGAGGACAAATTATCAAATCGGTTTGTAGATTTTGTTCTGCCGGCTGCGGTATTAATGTGTATGTTAAGGACGGCGCGATTGTAAAGGTTGAGGGTATGCAGGAAGATCCGAGAACGTTAGGCGGCCTATGTCCGAAAGGTTTAGCTGCCAAACAATTGGTATATGCCCATGATCGTCTAAAATATCCGATGAAAAGAGTTGGGAGAAAGGACGGCGGCGAATTTGTGCATATTACCTGGGATGAAGCCTTAAATATTATAGCTGAAAGATTAAGGGAAATCAAAGAAAAATATGGAGCCGAAGCTGTAAGTGTTTTCCGAGGTCAAGCATCAGATTGAGGAGATGCTTAGCAGAATGCTTTGAGGTTTATGAACTTATTTGGCTCACCCAACATCTGTACCCCCTCACATTTATGCTTCCATCCTAGGCGTATAGCCGGCATACTCACCTATGGTGTTAGAACGCATCCAGATTATGAAAACATAAATTGTATGATCTTATGGGGATGTAACCCTTCGGTACAGCTGAAAGCGGGCTGATAATCGGGCAAATTTTTGATGCGAAAGAGAGAGGCGCAAAACTGATAGTTATCGATCCGTTGTTAACACCTCTTGCGGCTAAGGCAGACATATGGGCGCAGATTAGACCAGGCACAGACTGCGCTCTTGCCTTAGCCATGCTCATTGTTAATGAGGAACTATACAACAAAGATTTTGTTAATAAATGGACCTATGAGTTCGAAAAATTAAGGAACATATCCAAGGATTTGCGCGCGCAAAGCCAAAGTTACTCAAAAAGTCCTGCCTGGTATAGTCGCAATTTTTTGGGGATGGGCCAAGCGGTAATCAATACAAACATGAACGATTTAACTGATAATACGGTTCGTGACCTAATTACCGGAATGACGCCAAATAGACTATTTTATGTGATGTGCAAAAAGTCTAGGAGGATAAAAACATGCAATACTTTTTATACATTAACCCTTACCGCTGTGTGGGTTGTCATGCATGCGAAGTCGCCTGTATGCAAGAGCACAGCATCCCATTAAATGAATGGCGCATAAAAGTTTTTGAAACAGAACCAGAAATAATAGAAGGGAAATTATATGCGCTTTTTATACCAGTAACTTCAGAAAAGTGTACGTTGTGTAAAGATCTAATAACTAACGGTATTAATCCAGCGTGTGTAGCTTCATGCCCGACGAAAGCCTTAAAATTTTCTGATAAAGTTGAACAATTGGCAAAGTTACTATATAAAAAAGAGTCCATATATACTTAAAATCGTAAGTTCACAATAATTTCACATCGCTTCATTGTGCGCCTTGCTAAAAATAAAGATAAGCGAAAAGCGAAAAACATGGCTCAACGCTTTGAAGTAAATGTGGCAGAAACCAGAGAACTTTTAACAAGTTGGAATATCCCCTTCACGCCTTTCGGTTCTTGGAGCCTAAGCTTCAACGGAATTCTTATTTTCATACGTATTGTAATAGTTGTGTGAATAGCCTTAACTGTTGTTTTCATTCAATATTGATTAAGCTTACCTAGGTTTGAAACTACAGGCAATTTCACAGAATAAGCTAGGGCTCAACTTGTAGTAAACATAGGCCGTGTGAAAATTTTAGGTTGACAATAGAGAGAGCACTAGCTGAATATCTGTTTTTTTATGTTGAATTGATCTGCTTATCACCGTATATTGGGTGATTCCTTTCTAGCAGTAGTTTTTGTTGTTGTATTTTTTTATAGATGGGGTTGTAGCCCATGTAGTTTGCCATGTTTCATGTAGCAATAATATCAATAAAATTATTCAGCTTCTTTCCTTTGCTGATAACATAAGGATGAGGTGACATGAAAAATGATAAAATTAACTTACCAAGGAGAGAGCCTTTCATTCAACTTTAAAAGCGCCTTATAGGTGGGATCTGGATAATGTTAGAATCGTAGCAGATGACGTTATGTTTTAGGTAAAATTAAGCCTTTGAAGGGAACTTTCTGCTCTAGAGAATTGGCTGCCACGCCGCGCGTTCGCTTGTTTCGTAAAAGCCAAGCACAAAAGATATTTATTTGATGCTCTTTAAAACAAAGACGTTATTAAAATGGGTCTAATCAATCTCGGATATCATCATATAGTCTGGATTGTGCTGTTCTTTGGATGGTTTACGCTCTATATGAGTCGGATGGCTTTCTCTCCATATATAATCCTCATAATGGGTGAGTTTCATGTAACTTACGTTGAGGCAGGCTTCTTAACGTCCGCGTACTTCTATTCTTACGTAGTTATGCAGTTTACGGCTGGACATTTGGGGGATCGCTTTGGAAGAAAGAGGATCCTTGAAATCGGATGTTTCATGATGGCTTTGATAGCCCTCCTTATGGGCTTTTCCAACACTTTTATGCTGCTCTTCGTCCTCTTCTTCGGTTTCACTCAAGGCTTTTACTTTGGAAACGATCGCTCCATAATATCCTATTACACGCCCAAGGAAAAGATGGGCATTGGGCAGGCCCTTGGGTTTGTCGGTGCAGGTTTGGGATTTGCCGCAGGCACTATTCTCGGGGGGTTCTTGGCCCAAATTTTCGGCTGGAGATATGCACTTTCTTTTATGGCAGCTCCCCTTTTTATGAGTGCAACTTTGATATGGAAATTCATAAAGGAACCGCCAATTCAGGGAGGTAGGAGCGGTTGTAAAGGGAAAAGGATATATTACTGGGAGATCTTTAAGCATAGAGACCTCTGGCTCATATACTTCGCTAACTTTTTCGCCATGTATCCCTTCTGGACGATATCTACATGGGCGCCAAAGACGTTCCTAGAGGTAGGCGTCCCAGAGTTGGCTACTGCCTCAATTTTTTCATCGTTGTTCGGCCTATCCTCGATTCCAGGGTTGCTGATTGTTGGTTCGCTCTTGGATAAAATGGTTGAAAGAAGGGTAGGAAGAAAAGTCATAGGCTCCATATCACTTATTTTCATAGCCCTCTTTACGGCTTTGATTGGTTTCGGCTTTCAAAATCAGTCCTCAGTTTGGGTGTTGGCATTGTTCGTCTTTATTGGGGGCATGTTCAATTGGGGAGTTTTTGCTACTTTTTACGCTATCATCGCAGAAATCTGCCCACCAGAAATCTATGGGACAACCTTCGGTTTCTTTAACGCGATAGGCTTCTTAAGCTCCATAATTGCACCTATAGTTGCTGGTTGGCTAAAGGATATCACGGGTTCCTTCACTTATGGTTTCTATATAGCTGCAATCATGGCAACATTGGGTTGCATAATTATGGTTATGTTTAGAACAGTCTATAAATTACGAATTGAAAAGCCGCTAAACTTTAGGTCTAATTTCACACAATATAATGTGGGTGCACGGTCATGAAGCTGAGGGATCAGAGGCGTATAGCCCTATTTGGCTGCCCTTTAGATCCCGATGAACGGGAACAGTATATACAAAGAAAAGTTAGGTATGTGTTATCAAGCAAATCTTTGAAAAGAAATTGTTACATGGATCCCTACGACGTGATTTTTGGCCTTATTACAAATTTTGCAAAGAAGAGCGGATTAATTTTCTGCGGCAAGGGAAAGGTTGATGTCGAAACATGGTTGACGCCTTTTCCGCTTCTTTCTGATTTACCCCTTTTGAACGTTCCGAATTTTGTGGCCTTCATTGATACAAATGGTTGTCAGGATTATGCTGCTAAAGTATGCGAATTTACTAAGACTAATATTTTGCCTGACGTCCCACTTCTCATAGGCGTTGACCACTCTATGACAGGTGGAGTTTTAAAGGCGTTATCTGAAATATATGGAAAGAACAATATTTTGGCAGTTTTCATCGATTCTCATTTTGATGGAATTTCGCTGCCAATAAAATTAGGTTTGATACACTATGACATTGAAACAAATCCTAAAACAATCTACAGAAAAAATGATCCATATATTTATGATAGAGCAGATAGTTATAACACCGAGTCGTTTATCAAGTTTCTTATAAAGGAACAGGTGATTCTACCGGAAAATATTGTTTGTATTGGGATTTCAAACTACCCTCCTCCTAAAGCATTTAGTCTAAATGATACGCGAGTTAAAAATTACATCAGAGAATTCACAGCTTTGCAAGAGAGAGGTGTGACTATAATTAAAAAAGAGGATTTAAGGAGAGATCCAACGGTCCTAAAAAATCTATTCAAAAATCGTGATATCGAACACCTATACGTTTCAGTTGATATGGATATTGGAGCTAATGCTGCTACTAAAGGTGTGAGATTTTCAAATGGATATATAGGATTGAAAACAGATGAAATCTGCAAGATCATTAGTGAAATAAGAAATTTCGCATTAAAGAAAGGTTCGCTGATAGGAATGGATTTAATGGAAATAGATACGTATACTGCTGATGAAAGCACATACACGTTGGCCTTGGCTATCATCGAGAAACTCTTAGCGTGTTAGAATAAAATTTCTGCACTTATAGAAAATTTTATATATTGTCAGACTAAACAAAATAAAAAATTGGTGAAATTGTTTGGAGATCTCTTTTCAAAAATTTGAAACGGTGGGCGGGCGCAAAGTTTATGTTCCCTCACGGCATGAGAAACACAATGAAATCTTGAAAGAACTTATAAAAATCGTCGGAGAAAAATTTGTATCAGATGACATGGCTACTTTATACGTATACGGCGCTGTTCCGACAGAGCATGACTTTTATCTCCCCGAAATGGTTGTGTTGCCGAAAAATACTGAGGAATTAAGCGAGGTCATCAAAATAGCTAATAAATACAAAGTTCCCATACAAGTTGTGGTGTCAGCTAACAATACTGGTGCACTTCATCATTTACTAACTGGAGGAATCTTAATAGACCTCAGAAGGATGAATAGGATTTTGGAAGTTAATGAGGACAGCATGTACGCGTTGATAGAACCCGGCGTTACTTGGGCGGATCTTTGGAAGTATTTGAAAGATAATCATCCAAATCTGAGATTTTCTCCGATATTTTCACCTCCATTCGCAAGCGTAATGGGAAATGTAATTTTAGATGGGCACAATAAGTATGGGTTGATATATGGCTCACCTTACAACCATGCAATTTCAGCTGAAGTGGTTCTTCCAACAGGGGAAATTGTGTACCTCGGGTCGAGGGCGCTGACAAAGTATTGGGGTGTTAAAAATCCAGTTCCAGACTTGTTCGGTCTGTTTTTGGGTGGGTGGCACGGCACATCGGGAGTGGTCACTAAAATGGCATACAGGTTATGTCTTAAGCCTAAGTTGGAAGAAGATGTAATGGTAGAGTTTAACAACGCAAGGGATGCATTTATTTTTGCAAGGAGATTAGCAAGATCAAGGGTTGTCGATGTGATCCATATGTTTGACTGGAGATTTTTTATAATTTACATGATGAAAGCGGCAAAGGTGCCTCGGGAGAAACCTCCAGACATGCTTGAACTAGCAGCTGAAGTCGTATACTCATCTGTAGAAGGCGAAGATGAAGAGATTAGATACAAAAAGAAGTTTACAGAGTCTCTAGCAGAGAAGTATAATGCCAAATCCGTGAAGCCCCTTGAAGAATACGGTCCTGAATTATACCGAGTAGTTTCAATACCAGGTCAAGCCTGCATGAATCCAAACGGTTTAGGCATATGTTTCACCGGAGCAGGAAAAGGCTCTGGTTTTTCATGGGTTGGAGGACTTGGTGAAGATAGGTTCTTTGAAGAACTCTATAAAGGGACGGTGAAGATATTCGATAAGTACGATAGAATATTCCCGCAGAATTTCTTCCAAGAAAAACTCTGGGGTCATATTGGCTGTTTTAGGGAGATTGTTTCATTCGATGTCTGCGACCCTGAGCAGGTTGAGCAGGTGAGAAAGGCACACGAAGAAGAAGTAAGACTACTACTGGACCACGGATACGTAATATATAAACCGCCAAAATTCGCAACAGACATAATAATAAACGAGTACATGGACAAAGGATTCTATCAACTCATGAAAAAAATCAGGGAAACATTAGACCCTAACCACATAATGGCCCCAGGAAGATGGGAGTTATAGTATGGAGGTGAAAGTTATGACTGAGATTACTTGGCAGAGACTCACAGAATGGACATATAAATGTATCGGTTGTAGATCATGCATAACTGAATACAAAAAGACATTCCCACATCATAGGTTCGATTACATTTGTCCCTTCGACTATCAGGAAAAGTCTTTCACCTATTCACCAGCTGGTAAGATTCGAGTAATCAGCGGTATGTTAGAAGGAATTGTACCCTTGGATATGCATGCAGCAGAAATATTATACATGGATCCTCTCTGTAAAGCTTGCGAGAATGATTGTCTAGCGGATCATGGAAGCCACATAGTAGACATGTTTGTAGTTGCCAGGGAACGCTTTGTTGAAGAGGGGATTTTGCCTCCTAAAGTTAAAGAATTTCTAGAAAATATAAGCAAATATGGAAATCCATGGGGAGAACCCGCGGTAAAAAGAGCAGAATGGGCTAAAAACGTGAAAGGAGTTAAAAAATACAAAAGAGGAGATGAATACTTACTTTATGTTGGATGTATTGAGTCCTTTGATCCCTTAGGACAAAAGATTCCATCAGCCTTTGCAGAGCTCCTCGCTACGGTTGGGGTTTCCTTTGGGATACTTGGTGAAGAGGAATTATGTAGCGGGAACGATGTTAGGTTGTTAGGGGAAAGAGGCCTCTTTGAAATGTTGGTTGAAAAGAACATGAAAACATTTAAAGATTTAGGAGTTAAGAAAATCGTTACACTTTCACCACACGATTACAACGCGTTCAAAAATATGTATCCAGAGTATGGAGATATGCCAGAGGTTATTCATTATACTCAGCTGTTACATGAGCTGATAAAAAACGGAAAAATTAAACTGTCTTCTTTTAATGCAAAAGTCACCTACCACGATCCATGCTTCCTTGGAAGATACAACAACATCTACGATGAACCAAGAGAAATATTAAAATCAATACCAGGCATCGAACTGGTAGAAATGAAAAGAAACAGAGAATATACATTTTGTTGCGGTGGAGGAAGCGGAAACTTCTACATGGATTATCTGAAAGGTGATGATGCCGCAAACAGAGTGAGGGTAAGAGAGGCTTACAATACGGGCGCAAAGATAATAGCTGTGGCATGTGGAGGATGCTCAACAATGCTTAGTGATGGCATCAAATCAGAAGATCTCGAAGATAAAATAGAGGTCATGGACATTGCTGAGATAATTAAGAAAGCGCTGGCTTAAACATTTCATATCTTAATTCCTTTTTTAGCAAAAATTAGAAATTAACAATGCTTTTTATACATATCTCAAATAGTAATCTAGTGTTATGGGACTCCTGATACTGTAAGAAATACGTTTATACATAAAAACAAAAGCTTTTAGGTTTTGTAATTGCTGTGTTATGAACATTACATTTACTTATAACTTTTTACTTTAAAACCTAATCACAACTCGACCACAGATATTTTCATAAAAGATAAATGTGCGAATCAATCGTATTCGAAGATTTTTGGTAATATCTTAGGTGGACTTAATATGTAATTCGGTGAAAGTTTTAGACTAAGCAAAACGTGTTGACTCCAATGATCCTACATAAATTTTATTAAGATTAAAGGTGATTTTACTTAAAAAGTGAAACAAATATGAAAATAGTGCAAGTAGCAACTACCGGTAAAAAAGTTCACATTCCAGAGAAGTTGACGAAACAGGAACAAATCTATGAAGAGCTAGCTAGTATAGTAGGAAACAAGTACGTCGAAGATGACATCGGGGTATTATATGTTTATTCAAAGGACATGACAGAACTGGGCCAATACCTGCCCAATTTAATTGTGATGCCAAAAACAACAGAAGAGGTTAGTGAAATTTTGAAACTTGCAAATAAGTATAAGGTTCCGGTTCAGTGTCAAGTTAAAGGGCTCAACATGGGTGGTGTACACGCTCCTCTGGCGGGCGGCATAATGATTGATTTAAGAAGGATGAATAGGATTTTAGAGATCGACGAGGAAGCGGAATATGCGTTAGTTGAAGCAGGTGTTACATGGGCAGATCTACGTAGGGAATTGCAGGAGAAACATCCAAATTTTAGGCTTTCTTACCCTTTTGCACCTGCACAGACAGGTGTCGTGAGCAATGCGTTGTTAGGCGGGCATCTGAGATTTTCCACAAAGTATGGTCCTCCGAGCGACCAGATTCTCTCAGCAGAAGTTGTGGTCCCTACAGGGGAAATAGCCTATGTAGGCTCGAGAGGATTAGTGAAAGCTTGGGATCATCGGCAGGATTTACCTGATTTGTTAGGGCTTTTTATAGCATGGCATGGTACCACAGGAATAGTAACAAAAGCTGCAATAAGAATAATTCCAAAACCAAAATATGAAGAGAAAATTGTTTTCGGAACAAAAAATGTTGAAACAACATGCGAGCTACCAAGAAGACTAGCAAGAACGCATAGTTTTGACGCTGTATCAGTTATTGACTGGCGTTATTTAATGGTAGCCATGAAGAAGTGCTCCGATATTCCAATAACAGGGCCACCTGATGATATTCCAGAAGGAATTCATACTGTAATTTATTCTTCATTTGAAAGCGAAGAAGAGCTTGCTTCAAAAAGAAAAATTGCGAAATCCCTTGCAGAGAAATATGATGCTCAAATTATGCCTCCAGAGGTCTTTGACGTAGAGTTTCGTAGGCAAGCGGATGCTATTGATGGGTGCCCAGTTTTGGGGGCACCCGGTGGCGTAGGCATGTGCTTTTCAGGCGCTGGAAAAGGAGCAGGTCTTTCTTGGATTGGAGGTTTAGGGCCCGATAAATACATTAAAAACCTCTGGGTGAAAACTCGTGAAATTTTCGCTAAATACCAAAAAATATTTCCTCAGCTCGTTGTTCATGAGATGTGTTGGGGTCATATTGGCTGTTTTAGGGAGATTGTTTCATTCGATGTCTGCGACCCTGAGCAGGTTGAGCAGGTGAGAAAGGCACACGAAGAAGAAGTAAGACTACTACTGGACCACGGATACGTAATATATAAACCGCCAAAATTCGCAACAGACATAATAATAAACGAGTACATGGACAAAGGATTCTATCAACTCATGAAAAAAATCAGGGAAACATTAGACCCTAACCACATAATGGCCCCAGGAAGATGGGAGTTATAGTATGGAGGTGAAAGTTATGACTGAGATTACTTGGCAGAGACTCACAGAATGGACATATAAATGTATCGGTTGTAGATCATGCATAACTGAATACAAAAAGACATTCCCACATCATAGGTTCGATTACATTTGTCCCTTCGACTATCAGGAAAAGTCTTTCACCTATTCACCAGCTGGTAAGATTCGAGTAATCAGCGGTATGTTAGAAGGAATTGTACCCTTGGATATGCATGCAGCAGAAATATTATACATGGATCCTCTCTGTAAAGCTTGCGAGAATGATTGTCTAGCGGATCATGGAAGCCACATAGTAGACATGTTTGTAGTTGCCAGGGAACGCTTTGTTGAAGAGGGGATTTTGCCTCCTAAAGTTAAAGAATTTCTAGAAAATATAAGCAAATATGGAAATCCATGGGGAGAACCCGCGGTAAAAAGAGCAGAATGGGCTAAAAACGTGAAAGGAGTTAAAAAATACAAAAGAGGAGATGAATACTTACTTTATGTTGGATGTATTGAGTCCTTTGATCCCTTAGGACAAAAGATTCCATCAGCCTTTGCAGAGCTCCTCGCTACGGTTGGGGTTTCCTTTGGGATACTTGGTGAAGAGGAATTATGTAGCGGGAACGATGTTAGGTTGTTAGGGGAAAGAGGCCTCTTTGAAATGTTGGTTGAAAAGAACATGAAAACATTTAAAGATTTAGGAGTTAAGAAAATCGTTACACTTTCACCACACGATTACAACGCGTTCAAAAATATGTATCCAGAGTATGGAGATATGCCAGAGGTTATTCATTATACTCAGCTGTTACATGAGCTGATAAAAAACGGAAAAATTAAACTGTCTTCTTTTAATGCAAAAGTCACCTACCACGATCCATGCTTCCTTGGAAGATACAACAACATCTACGATGAACCAAGAGAAATATTAAAATCAATACCAGGCATCGAACTGGTAGAAATGAAAAGAAATAAAGAAAATGCATTGTGCTGTGGGGGAGGCTGTGGAAATTTCTATTTTGGCTTTTTAAATAGTAAAGCTAGAATCAGAGAGGCTTACAATACTGGGGCGGAAATTTTAGCTGTAGCTTGCCCAAGTTGTGGCACAATGCTTGAGTCTGCCTCAAAAGAGAATGGCCTTGAGGACAAAATTTTAATAATGAGTATTCCAGAAATAGTCAAAAAGACATTACTAAGCGGCACTTAATACGCGAATGCCATTGCAAAAGATATTCACATTAAATAATTTTAAAATAATAAGTAACGTTTCTCGATAAGCGTCAAATCCGTGTATGTTTTTCATTGCAGTGCATATTGCTTTCCTGCACGACCATGAATTTCTCAATGCAGTTTTTAAAAACTCAAGGGACATCAAAATCAAACGTCTTACGAGTCGGAGAGTTGGAAATTCAATACAATGCATACTTTCCGGTAAAATTAATTTTCTTTACAAGAATTAAATAAAGGATTCGATGATAATAGATTGGGTCGTGATTAATTTTTTGAAAACATGGCGCTACCTTAGACGAAGTAGTCATAATATTGCTTTTCAGACCCTATGTGTTCACACGAAAGTCGTTTAGATCCTGAGCCGACGCAAGAATATCTTGAAAAAGCATTAAAAGAATTCTCTCAAACCTTAGCGGAAACATTACCGTGATGCTTCGTGGCTTAGCAATAGTAGCTATAGGTGGTCAAATACATAGACTTATTGATAACCTCAAAGCATTAAAGAAGCGCTTGCGATAATAGCTCTGAATTTATATTTAGAGGAATGCGTATAGAACATTCGCAACCGTATCGGGCAAGTTTACGGCGTGGATAAGCCCGTTTCGACATTTCACCGTTGGATAATTAAACTGGTCAGAACAATAAATGAGGCATTTGATAAAATAAAATCCAAAATAGGATAAATAAATGGATGGTCGGCAAAACCCAAATTAATGCAAACAGAAAAGCAAAGTATCTCTGGAATATCTTAGACTAGAAATTAGATATCAAATAGCTTTCTATTCTCAAGAGGGCAGAAGCGCAAAAGAGGCATTTGAAGTTTTAAAAACGCTATTGAAAAACAGGTAAACACCACAACAACTTGTTACAGACGGTTAAAATCTTGAAAAGCCCTTGAAATGCTAAAAAACCTACAAATAGAGCACATCGGCAATGTTGGACTAGTATCCCCAGAAAACAATAATAGAATCGAAAGATTACACGGCACAATTAAAAACCGGATCAAAAAACAAAAGAGGCATTCCTAAGAATTAATAGATGGATGGCTACAGACTCTACTACGATAACTTAAGACCAAACGTAGCCATCAGCGAAAAAGTACTGGCCAAGACGAACCAAAAAGCAGAGTGGATTTTTTATACTTGGCAACCCCGTATCCAATAAAAGAAAACATGCTTAAAGGAACTTTAGGTCACGAAATGAAACAGTCCAAAGTTAAATGAGCGAAATAGATTCGAGTTTCGATTATGGCTTTACTGAGTTGGGAACGTTCAGGCGTTTCATGGGTCGGAGAACTTGTGAAGATTGGTTTCGTTGAAAAAACCTATGAGCGTATGCTGAGGATATTCAAGAAATAGGATAATTCCCTTAGCATTTCTATTAAGAAAAACTTTGGAGGCACATTGGTTGTCTTAAAGGGATATCTCGTTTGATGCTGAAGATCCGGAACGAGTGGAAAAAGATAAGGAAGAAGCTACTTATCTATATAGAACCAATACTTTTTTACTAAGAAGCTTTCTCTCTCCTTTTCTGTTGTAAGTCTAACTGCTAGCTCACAGTATGCATCTCCATCAGGAATGGTCTTTGTATGTATTTGTTTATATTTAGGATTGTAGCCCATATATTTTGCTATATCCATGTAACAATAAAGCCGTCCTATCTTTTCTTCACCGTATTCTTGCCATACCTTTGCAAGCACACAGCCATAGGTTCTTATTCTTTGTTCGTTGTCGACTTTCACTGTTTCAATTCTGTCGTGCATACCAAACATGGGCAGTTTATAACTTTCTCCAACATTAAAGTTTTCAGGGGTTGGTTCCAACCCTTGATTCAGTACTTCCTTTCTTGTTTTTTCGCCTATTCTAATTCCGTAATCTCTAATAGCCTTAGCGATAAGCTCCAAGCCTTTCTCTTCCCCCAGCTCTTCAATTAAAGTTTTAGCATATGAGAGGTGTAGCAAGGCTATTCTTCGGCTGGCGCTTGCAACTGCATGCTTTGCTTCTTCCAAAGGAATCATTTTCTCCTTTTCTTCTCTCATACCTGTTCCTCCATAATTTGACTCGGCGTGTAGACAAGGTCTCTGATGACTTTAAACTTGGATGGAGGTTCTATTGTTATGTCTCCCGAAACAGGAGTTTGACATGCTAGGCATGTTTTTCTGTTAACAACTACTATGCATCCGCTGCATAATCCATGTCTACATGCTGCATGATCATAATACGCTATGCTACTATCAATATTTTCATATATGTAGTCGAGGATGTCCAGAACGCTCATTCCTTCCGTTAGAGGCACCTCATAAACTTTGTAATGGGGTTCATTTTCGACTGCTGGATCAAATTTGAACATCTTAACCTTGATTTTTTTCTGTGGCATTCTATTCTCACCTTAGTGATGGCCACCTATTTCTGAATGTGCCTCCATCACCTTCTTCATCATTTCTATATACGGAATCACTCCGCGGGGTAAAGGAAGCTTTGTAACGGTAACAGGGCGTGTTGTTAGGTCTATTTTATTATTAACTTTCTTTATTATTATTTCTTTTAGCCAATTATTGTTGTCTGTATATGGACGGTCAAGGCGGTAATGAACCCCTCTGCTCTCTGTGCGCATAAGCGCGGACTTGGCGGATAATTCAAGTATCTGTATGACGTTTTCAAGTTCAAGAGTTTCAATCCACTCCTTGTTGTATTTTCTATTTTTGGAGCTTACGTAAAGTTTTGGAAGTTCTTTCTCCTTCACCACTTCTATAAACCGAATTAACTCCTCTATGCCTTCACGTTTTCTCACAGGGCCTAGCTTCTCATGAGCCATTCTTTGAATTCTTTTCTTTAATTCCGCTGGTTTGACGCCATCCTTACGCTTTAGGGGATTGAGTGCTTTCTCCATTAGCTTCTCAATTTGCTTCTCATCAATTTCTGGCATATCAACTTTCTTTGCATATTCCGCTGCTGATTCGCCAGCTATTGCACCTTCAACCAGCATTTCCGTTGTAGCAGCAGCAACCCTATTAGCTCGAACAAGCTTGCAGTACACTCGCCCGCCGCGTACAAGCCTGGAATCGTCGTTTCAAACTTTTCACTAACAACTATTCCTCCCTCAAAATATTCGGCAGCAGGTCCGACCTCAACGGGTTTCCCATCCTTCAGCATTTTTCCAAGCTCTGAAAAGTCTATTCTCTTGTACTTCCAGTTCGGATAATATTTTGTCACATGACTTTCAAATTCTTTCCATGACATGTCTCCAACTTCATAGTATACGCCTCCATGTGGCGATCCTCTTCCCTCTAAGACCTCGAGGGCAGTAGCTACTGAAACGAAGCTTTTATTCCATTCCATCGACGTGCCGAACTTAACGACGACTGGGTCGTATTTGCTTAGGAAGTCTTCGCCTTTATTATTTACAAGTTTACCTCCAATTAATAGGTGAAGTAGGTAAGGGAAGATTATCCCCTGCCATTTTGGCGGCCAGAGTAGAACATTACAACAGAATGTTACGAACTCCATGTTTGCAAGTTCAACTCCGGCTCTATATGCTGCTGCAACCCCATCTCCGGACAGCTCTCTTGATCCAGCATTAGGCGAATAGGCCTTATGCCATCCTCCGGTAGCTAAAACGATAGACTTTGACCTGAAGGTAATTAGATCTCCTGTTCTTATATCAAGAGCCAAGGCGCCTGAAATTTTTCCATTTTTTGTTAAAAGATCAATGAGCATAACATCATCCATTGTTTCAACACCAATTTCTTTAGCTCTCTTCAGTAATACACTTAGAATTGATAATCCACTTGTAAAGATAGCCCTTTCTTCGCTAAAGCTTACTTTAATCCCCAAATCTAATAACTCTTTAACTCGTTTAGGGGCATTTTCTACGTAGAACTCCACAAATTTTTGATTGCTTAAATAAAAACCTTGCGTCACTATGTCATTAAAGAATTTATCCTTAGTATCACTAGGCTCTCCGGGAAATCCAAGCTCATGCAGACTTCTTCCATCAAGCGTTAAGTCGGCGCCTGCCAGAAGGCTCGCTCCACTCCGGGCAACCGGACCTTTACTTATGAGCATAGTGGTTGCACCTTTTTCAGCGGCTCCAATTGCGGCCCTTAAACCAGCTCCGCCACCGCCAATAACCAAGACATCGGTCTCAATCGCTTTGGTGTCCACTAAAAACACCCTATTTGATAGTATATGTTAAATTCATTTTGGGTATTATATATGAGTTTTCTCGCGTGTATCAATTCTTAACCGCTGAAGAACATGACTTCATAATTCGCGCGTATGATGTTTAAGAGTATGCGCAGCGCCCTAGCACAGTTATTTTTTAACTTGCATTTTTCAGCGTATGCGTCAAGCCTTGTTTTGCGCAAGTGTCGGAGATGAGCGCTTTAATAATCCGTATATGCCTCTCGGAAGAAGTATTATGACGAGGATGTAAAGGCTTCCAAGAAAGAAGACCCAATTTCCCCCTCCAAGTAAAGGAGTTATGTAAGCTTTTGAAAACTCAACTACAAAAGAACCAAGTAAAGGGCCGAATAAGGTTCCAGAACCTCCTAGGATAGTCGTAAGTAACACGGTTGCTCCAACATCCCATTGAACAAATTGTGGTACAACGACATTATCAAGATATGCCATTAGCACACCGCTTATAGCAGAAAATATGCTTGAGACGACAAAAGCGAATAATTTATACTGTCTCACATTGTAGCCTAAACTCAGAAGTTTTTTTCATTTTCTTTTATCCCTTTCAGAATGTCACCAATTGGTAGATCAGTTATAGTCTTTAAAATGACGTAAGAAATTATAAGAATAATCATAACCAAAAAATAGAAATTTATCCCTTTAAAAAATTCACTTCATAATTGCCTGCATAAATAGGAGACGGCCGCACACCAGTTATACCGCTTTCACCTCTGGTTACACCCATCGGATTTGCCATAACAAATAACCAGAAGACATGTGCAAAGGCAAAGGATACTAATGCGGTATAGATCCCTTTAGTAAAAGTGCAGAAAAAGCCGATAAGCAATCCCAACATTGCTCCCACAGCTATAGCCACAGCGCGCGCATAAGTGTTGAATAATTTGTTTTGGGCTTGTTTTTGTGTTTGGGGCTTTTTTCTGGGTTTTTAGTATGTGAAGGCTGCTATGTTGTTTGCCAGTTCTGGTCTTCCTATCTTGTGGGCTACTATTGCTACGGCGAGAATGCATGAGAAGCGGTCATTGTCGCTTAGCGACTTTGGATGAAGCGGCCAAAATCTCTTTTGTCATAATGATATACAGAGATTTTCGTAGCAAGCATATGGCTACATGCATTCTTATTTTTGCTACGCCCTCCATTTAGGCTTCTCCATCGACAGCTCAAGTTTTGAGGCTTTAAACGTTCTTTCAACGGCCATCCTCCGCTTATAGAGCTCTACAAGCCTTTTTTCGCCTTTAACCCTGAAGTGCTTAGTCACGTATAGGTTGATTAGTGGCTCTTTGACCTTTGAGGAGTGGGGTATGACTGGCTCGGCTCCATAACGCCCTATCGCCTTAAAAACTTCCTCTGAGTAGTATTGGCTGTCAGCTATGAAATGGCTTATGCGTTTACCATAAAACCTCAGAAGCCTTGAAGCCTTCCTCGGCAATGGCTTAACAAGAACCTTGTCGTTTACATTTGCAGCTCTAACAATGTAGGTTATGAGTAAGGCTTTCATTGATACAATCGTGTGAGCTCTCCATCCAAGCTTGTAGCTTCTACGGTCAGCCTACCAACCCTGGCTCCACGGTCGCTTATTCCGCCTTTTTTGCCTCGCCTGGAATAGGCTTTCATGAAAGTGCTGTCGTTGCATACCATAATGGCCTCTGAAGGATCTATTATGCCCATTTTGAAGGCTTGAAATAGGAAGTCAAGGAATAGCTTCTCCACTGTTTCTGGCCCTGCACGTGTGATGAACTTGCTGAAAGTCGTATGGTCTGGAGTCTTTTCGCCAAACTCACAGATTTCACGGGCAAACTGGCGGTTCCTAAGCCTCCTACAAAGCTTCCGGACAGACGGTATAGCCTCAAAACGCATAAACATTAACGCCAAAAGCATGGAACGCACAGGAAAACGACTCCTACCTCTACCATTGTTAGCATACGTAGCCTCAATAAGGCTAATAGTTAGGCTTATATCGATATTAGAGAACAATAATTTGAGGGTGTCAAGGGGTAGCCCCAGAAATCGGTTCAAACCGCGTTATCACCTCCATTAGAGGTTGTTTCAGCTATCCCTTGACACCCTCACCTCTATAAACTTAACTAAGCCAAAAACGGGCTTCCCTTAAATAAGAAAGCCCGAAAAGAATTTTTCAACACTTATGCGCGTATTTTTGCGACCCATGGGAACTTGGGTCATATGCCCCATTCCAACGGCAATTGCGAGGTCAGCGTAGCCTTCATAATTTCCATTGCTCCATGAGGGCACGAAAAAGTTAAGTATACGCACCTGGTACAGTAAATGTTAACTTTCCATAGGAGGGGCGTTTATGAATGGAAAGAGAAATCAATTGCCAGTGGTGGAGGGTCTTTTCACTTGGCCGTCGGATGAGCCTAAACTGATTGGTAGTAGATGCCCAATATGCGGAAGCGTCCAGTTTCCTAGGTCTAATGTGTGCAACAACCCCGATTGTGATCACAGTAAAGGAACAGAAGAAATACTTCTAAGCACTGAAGGAACCCTTTATTCCTACACTATACATGCGTATGATCTTCGTCCACCGTTTGATTATCACAAAGCTCCTTACGCTATAGGCGCTGTTGAGCTTCCAGAGGGAATAATTGTTGTTGGCAGGTTAACAACTACTGATGCGAAGAAGTTGAGAATAGGTATGAAAGTGAAGCTTAAAGTTGATAAGCTCTACAGTGATGGGGAAAAAACATATTTGACATACTTTTTTGAACCAGTGGAGGATGAAAAATGAGTGAAAGTGTGATTGTGAGTGCAAGTATAACTGATTGGACCGATGCTGGAGCGGCTATTCCATCACCATTAGATAAATTGGCGAGTGTCGCCATAGAAGCGCTTAGAAAGGCGAAAATTAGACCAAGAGACGTGGATGCTATTATAACTAGTACCACAGCTCTGCCATTTGATGAACCCTCTTATATTACTATTAGCGCACAGCACTTTGCGCATCGACTTGCGGAGAAAATAGGTTCTCATGGAGTGCGATGCATGAATGTGTGTGCTGCATGTGCTAGTGGAGCGATAGCGTTCGCAACGGCTGATGCTATGATAAAGTCTGGATTAGTCAAAACTGTACTGGTGGGAGGGGTTGATAATTCTCCACGCGGATTCTACTATCAAGGGCCTTCATTTTTGGATCCCGATCTGGCTGTAAGTTATCCTCATAAAGTTGTCGGCATCACAAACCCATCATATTGGGCTATGTGGGCTAGGCGACGCGCATATGAGATGGGCAAGTCTGTCGAAGACATAAAAGAACTTATGGCGTTGGTAAAAGAAATTCAAAGTGCGTATGGCGCCCTTAACCCGCATGCAAGATATAAAAAAATATTCACAGCTAAGGAAGTGTTATCTTCGCCTGTAGTTTGCGACCCATTACACTTATACATGATAAGCGCCGTGAGCAGCGGAGCAGGGGCGGCTGTAATTATGGACATAGAGAAAGCTCGGAAAATCACAAATAAACCAGTTAAGATTGCTGCTTCTACGGTGGGAAGCACAGTTTATGGTGAGCCCTCACCTCGCCTCGTCTATTTCGCCACCGCAGGAGGGAAAAATGCAAAACAGCCTTTCATCGAATGGCGTAAGCCAATAGAAGCAGCTTATAGGCAAGCAGGAGTCACGGCTGATGATATAGATATCTTAGAGGTTCATGACACCAGCTGCTTCCACACAATAAACTGGATTGATCAAGTGAAAGGGTGGGAGAGGGAGGAAACAGATAAACTAATTAGAAATAAACAAATAAGGCATGATGGCGAGTTCCCTGTTAACTTAAGCGGAGGAACAGCTTCTTTCGGCGAAGCGGTGATGTGTCAAGCCCTTGTGATGATTCATGAGCTAGTATTACAACTACGCGAAGAGGCAGGCGAGAGGCAAGCTAAAAAGAAGTTAAAAATGGGAATGTGTACCGCTTATGGAGCATACGGATCCTACGGTGTTATAATACTCGAGAAAGGATGGTGAAACGGTGAGCCCGACGGCAGAGAAAGAAAAATTGAGGCAATACAACTGCGTTTTTTGTGTGGCACACTGCAGTCTATTTGCCAAAGTTGAAAAAGGAATGATTAAGGAATTAAAGGGAGATAACATTACCGGATTTTCCTCTAACTATTGCCCTAAGCATAAGGGAAGTTTACTCGCAATAGGAGTGGGAGGAGCTTTGAGAAACAAGAATCGCCTTAAGTACCCATTAGTAAGAAGGGGGAAAAGGGGAGAAAATAAGTGGAAGAGGGTATCTTGGGATGAAGCATTAAGCATGGTTGCCGAAAAACTTTTAGAATTTAAAGAGAAATATGGTCCTGAAAGTGTAGCTCTCCTTCTTAATGAGCCTAAAGGATTAGAGTTTGCTATGGCCCAAAGATTCGCTACTGCATTTGGCACACCTAACGTTTTTTCTCCAGGAAATTACTGCGGCGTTCCAACCATCAGCGCCTTCCAGTATACTTTTGGTTCTCAATTAATCCATGCTAGAACCCCCATTTACCATTATGCCCCTCGAGTTGTGATACTTTGGGGAACCAACCTGCTCCATACAGGTGGGTCATTCAATAAATTACGCCGTAGAGATCTTCATTTTGCAATGGAAAGAGGCGCAAAAGTGGTGGTAATAGACCCAAAGAATATAGATTTAGATGTAACAGAGCTTTCACCTGATCCTACAGCGCCTCCACCTAGGGTTCTCAAACGAGCTTCAGACGCTGATTATTGGCTTAAGCCTAGACCTGGCAGCGATGGAATCCTAGCTATGGGCATGATAAAGGTCATAGTAGAGGAAGAACTTTACGATAGGGATTATATAGAGAACTGGACATTGGGTTTTGACAAGTTACAGGAGCATGTGAAGAGTTTCACGTTAGATGATGTAGAGAAATTAACATGGGTTCCTGCTAGTCAGATACAAGACGTTGCGAGACTTTACGCTAAGAATAAGCCTGGAATTATAGCGTGGGGAAATGGCTTAGAACAAACCTCAACTGCCTTTCAGACGTGCAGAGCAATCGCAATACTTCGTGGAATAACCGGTAACGTAAACACGCCGGATGGAGGAGAAGCTGAAAGTGAACCTGCGCCCATGATGCGCCCAGGGCATTTTATATTCGGCGGAGAGCTGAAAGAAAGACTTAAAGAATTTCCCCGTTCGCCGGACAGAACTATAGGGAGCGAGTTCAAAATAGCTTTCCGATCTGCTTATGTACCCACACAGATGCTTGTTAAAAGCGTGTTAGAAGGTAAGCCATACCCTGTTAAAGCTGTAATTGTAATTTTATCAAATCCGCTTGCTTCTTATCCGGATACAGAACGCGTGCGCGAGGCATTTATGAAACTAGATTTCGTTGTTGTAGCCGACGTATTCCATACTCCCACCACCGCCTTTGCCGATGTAGTTTTGCCAGCAGCCACCTTCCTAGAGCACAATGACATAGGCTATTGGCCAGCATGGTTTGGAGATGTTAGAGCCTATCCGAAACTCTTGGATCCACCCGGAGAAGCTCGACCCGACACTGAAATCATCAACGAACTTGCTAAAAAAGTAGGACTAGAAAAGTACTTCTTTAAAAATGAAAGCGAAATATTAGATTATTGGTTAAAACCAGCAAACTTCACATACAAAGAATTTGCAGAAAACGTAGGCGCCATTTACTCAAGGTCATTATACAATCCATTTAAGGTCATAGGTTACAAAACTCCCTCAGGCAAAGTTGAAATTTATTCTCAACAGTTGGAAGAAATGGGTATTAGCCCAATGCCCCGCTTTGAGGAATTCGTTGAATCGATAAAGCGCTTCGAACCTACAGAAGAATATCCCATATTAATGACAAATGGTAAAGAGGAACTCTACATCTTAACCGGATTTAGAAATCTAACCAAGCTCAATATACAGGTGAAAGATCCTATTGCACGGCTAAACCCTGAAACTGCCAGAAAATTGGGACTGAAAGACGGGGATTGGGTATACATAGAAACTAAAAATGGAAGAGTCAAACAAAAGCTCATAACAGATTCTCATGTGGATCCAAGAGTGGTACTAGCAAGTTTCGGATGGTGGGAAGAGTCTTGTCTCAACCTAATTACTGACAGCAACCCCCCGTACGATCCAGCAACGGGCTCCCCTCATCTAAAAGGTATTCCCTCCAAAGTATGTAAAGCTTAAAAACTGTATGGTAAGCTTGAAGTTGGCGGTGATGTAGACGTATGGAAAATTTCTTAAAGCCTACCCCCGCCATAGACTCGGATAACCCTTTAATTATAGAGAAAGCCAAAAGTTTAGTGGAGAAGCATGAAAAGGAATCTAAGAAAGCAATAAAACTTTTTTACTTTGTCCGAGACGAGATCAAATATAACGCCTACATACCTTATCATCTTTTTGACTATCATATTGCCAGCAAAACATTAAAAAGAGGAGAAGGCTACTGCGTTTCAAAGGCGATTCTTTTAGCAGCATTATCAAGGGCTATAAAAATCCCGGCCCGTTTAAGATTCGCGGACATCCGAAACTATTTACTTCCAGAGAAATATAAAAAACTGATAGGAGGTAACATACTCGTCTATCATGGTTACACTGAGCTGTATATTGAAGGGAAATGGATTAAATTAACCCCAGCATTTGACTTAGAGTTATGTAAAAAGTACAATATAAAACCCGTAGAATTCGACGGTGAAAATGATGCTGTGCTTCACCGTTATACATTAGATGGAAAGTTACACATTGAGTATATACGGGATCATGGTTATTTTTCTGATTTACCTTTCGAGGAAATGTTAAAGGCACGCATTCAAGTTTATGGGCCAGACTTTATAGAACGCCGCGAAAAGTTTTATAAAAGCATTAACATAAAAAATGATGGAAATGTTAAAAAAATGGAAATGGCCTGGAAAGAAATTACCTGAAGCTTGGATTCCATTAAAAAAATTTATTCCACCTAGAGAATGTTGGCCAGATTTCATATGGGACTTTACTAAAGTCCCAGAACTGAAGCTTATACCTTACAGATTCAACTTAGGAGAATTTGCGGTTGACAGGAACGCAAAAAGATTCCCAGATAAAACCGCTCTTCTCTATGAAAATGAAAGGATAACATGGGGGGAGCTGGAAAAGCTAGTAAATAGAGCTGGAAATGCTCTACTATCTCTCGGCATCACCCTAAATGACAGAGTAGCAATTTGTATGCCAAATCAGCCTACGTGGATAATAACGGCTCTTGCATGCTGGAAGATAGGCGCCATAGTTACTCTAATGAATCACCTATTTAAAGCATCTAGCATAGAGTATATAGCAAACGACGCTGAGGTAAAAGCAATAGTAGCGAGTTACGAAACGATAGATGAGATCTTGAAGGCTAAAGAAAAATTTGAGACTGTAAAACACATCGTCGTCTTCGGTGCGGAGAGGAAAGGTTGTCTACGCTATGAAGATATCACAAAGAACGAGTCTACCCATCTTGAACCAGCGGAAACAACAAGATTCCAAATTTGCAGAATAATCTACACATCGGGAACAACTGGAATACCAAAAGGGGCGATTAGGACAGCTGATCAAATAATTGCTAGTAGCTATTGCCACGGTCTTAAAACGCTGGGTTTAACATGTGACGACGTAGTTGGAGGACACCCTTATTTTAGCTTTGCCTTTGGTTCAGTTAACTTTACCTTTAACCCTTGGCTTCCAGGATGCGCTATATCTATAATTAAGGAATTTACGCCTGAGAAACAATGGGAACTCGTTGAGAAGCATAAGATAACTCAATTGTACGTTGTACCTGCAGCTTTAAAACTGATGCTCAAAGTTGAAGAAGCCGGAAAAAAATACGATGTTAGCTCGTTAAGGCTTATTCAGACAGCTGCAGATATGCTACCTCCGGAGATTTTCAGAAGGTGGAGAAAAAGATTTCCGTTCTGCGAAATAATCGACTCTTTGGGATCATCGGAACTTGATTATTGGTTGTCAACTAGGATAAACTGGCCGGAGGATAAAATTGGTTCAATTGGTTTTTCTATTCCAGGAATGGAAAGCATGTGTATCCACGAAGATGGAACTCCATGTAAAATAGGAGAGGTCGGAGAACTTGTGACAAGGGGTATATGGGGCAATTTATACTGGAAGAAAACTGAAAAGCAGGTGGAATCCGTTATAAACGGTTGGAACCGCATGGGCTTATATGCATTTATGGATAAAGATGGAGCATTCTGGCTGAAAGGAAGAACTGCAACAATAATCAAATATTCAGGCTATAGCATTGTTGGGAGTGAAGTTGCAGCTTGCCTCCTCGGACACCCTGCCATCAGAGACTGCGGAGTTGTGGGATCACCTGACCCATTAAGAGGGCAAATTGTTAAAGCGTATGTCATACTAAATAAAGGATATAAGCCCTCCGAAAAACTCGTAGAAGAATTGCGGCAATACTGTAAGGAAAGAATAGAATTCTATAAAGTTCCAAAAGCAATAGAATTTGTTGAAGAATTGCCAAGAACGGTAACAGGCAAAGTCGATATAGCAGCTCTTGCAAAAATTGAAAGTGAAAAGGCTCAAGTTAAAAAATGAAAAGTAAAAAGTAAACTTTTCACTTCATGAAAGCAATATTAAAGGACTGTTTTGTAAGGGCAGGGCGTCACCCTCACAAGCTCGGCAATAGCCTTAGGCTTATTATCTTTTAGGTTTGGATAAAACGTACTTTTTAACAGAAAAAAGGAAGGAAAAACGGATTATATTTGTTAATACGTCATTTGATCGTATCTCGCAGTATACTCATCATGCAAGTGAGCATCTTCAGGGTGTGGATGTTTTGCAATAATCTCCCAATGATCAGGGATTTCTGGAGTTTCAGATTTCGTCCACTTTACTAGATAAATCGGTTGTATGGATTTATGGTCTTGAGCCCTTATATAATATGGTTGTCCCGTTATGGATTTTGGATTACTAATACCTTCGATCGCCCTCATTATTTTTACCGGATCCAAGCTTCCAGCCTTGTCTATTGCCATAAGAAAAATTGTTGTACCGGCATAGGCTGGGTGAGCAGGCCATCCCGGCCAATAAGCATATTTGTTATAAAATCTTTTTGCAAATTCTTCAGCTTCTGGTACATTGGCGCGCGCGCGCTCTTCTCCAATAGTTTTGGAACATGCTTCTTCTCGTATAACCGCCAATGGAAGCTCTGAACCTGCGTCTACGGCTAAATGGATCTTTTAGCCAAGTCTATAGCCCCTCTCAGCTCTTCCAACCCTACCATCAGGATCGCTGTAACTACTAGAATCATCCCTTGGATCCCTTATACTGCAGGCTTTTATGAATGTGGCATCACAAACTATTATTTCGTCTTTAATAACCTGGCATCCCTAAGCCTTCCAACAACGTTTTCCATTAGGCGTTCAAGCCTTTCTGGGCCTATGCGCTGTCTGAAACGCATAAGTGAGATGGATGATAAGGCTTCTCATAATCTTCAAGGTCGCATAAGCGCCTAAGATCAGGATCATTCCACAGCCGCCTATAAACTCTCTATCGCTTGGAATTCCTCTAACAGCTTAACAACCAAAGCCTTCAAAATGCCAAGCGGATTCCTAGGTGGTCTACCAGCACCATCACGCCTGTAAGGCTCCCAGACAGCATATTCCAAATCATCCAAACATGAAAGAACATCACCTAAACGACCATTCACTCAAACATTACCGATAAACAAGAAAATATCAAAATAAAGAATTTAGCAACGTCCTAGCGCGCGGCGAAGGAAGAGGGCTGTAAGAGGTTGCAGAGAGGACAAGCGCCTTAAAGCTGAAAATTCAGGGTTTTGAAAAGAAATCAGGGAACCCTTTGAAACACTTATGAAAAGAGAGCATGCGCTTTCTTCCTATACTTTGCTATTCGATTTGCGATTATTGAAGCTAGGGCTCCTGCTGGAACCCCTCCGTCGATGTTTACAACAGCTAATCCCAGTGAGCATGACTGTAACATAGCCATAAGAGCGCTTAATCCTTTACTTCCCAATCCATAGCCGCTTGATGTGGGAACAGCTATTACAGGGACATCAACCATCCCAGCCACAACAGACGGCAAAGCACCCTCCCTGCCGGCAACCACAATTAAAACGTCAACATCCCAAGCTATCATGTCTTTTAATGGCGTCAGCAGCCTATGGATGCCAGCGGCACCAACATCGTAAGCTGTTAAAACTTGGCATCCCATCTCCTCAGCTATCACCTTTGCCTCCTCTGCTACTGGCACATCAGCCGTTCCAGCTGCTAAAATACCAACCCTCCCTCCAGCGTCATCAACCCTAAAATCTCCCCTTTTTATTATGATGATCCTCGCTTTATCGTGTACTTGAAGTTTCATGTCTTCAGGAATTAAGTTCGCCAGCTTTTCCATATGCTCTTTCGTGGCTCTGCTGATTATCGCCCTTCCCGTTATATTAACCATTTCAGCTGCTATTTTGGCCAGTTCTTCAACTGTTTTGCCCTCAGCAAATATTATTTCAGGCAAACCCCTCCTCAACTCTCTGCCAACATCAATCCTAGCCAAATTGTCTATCTCCTCTACTGCAAAAATCTTTAGAAGCCTTTCAGCCTCGTCAACCGAAATCTCTCCTCTTGCAACCTTTTCAAGGATTTTCCTCAACTTCATAGCTACCTCTCCATTAAAAATATTAATCCAATGCCTATCTTATTTTCTATGTGGAAACATGAACAGGGAAGCCAAGAATTTAGATAAGATAGTAGTCATCGATTGCCAAGCAGCTGGGATTTCTGGGGACATGTTCCTCGGCTCTCTCTTAGACCTTGGAGCAGACGTTAACAAAGTAATCAGCGCCATCAAAACGGTTGAGAAATTTATAACATGCAAAAATGTAAAGGTGAACATTAAAGATGTAACTCGAAAGGGTATAAGAGCTAAAAAGGTTGACGTTCAAGCGGATGAATGGTCTGAAATAACGGGAGCCAAACTTTTAAGCACAATTGAAAGTTGCATGGAAACGCTGGGAGCTAGCCAAAATGCGAGGAAATTTGCATTGAATACTGCGACAACGTTGTTGGAGGCAGAATCGAAGCTTCATGCGGAAGACTTCAATAATATCCATCTGCATGAGTTGGGAAAAGTTGATGCTTTGGCTGAGATTATAGGTTCAGCTGTGGCTCTTGAAGATCTTAAGCTGTTCCATGCTAAGTTTTATTCCACACCCGTAGCTGTGGGAGGCGGCGTTTTTAAGTTCTCCCACGGGAAAACTTCTAGTCCTGCTCCAGCTACTTTAGAGATCCTACAATCAAGGAAATTCCCAATCGTAGGAGGCCCCGTAGAGGCTGAACTCGCTACACCAACAGGGGTCTCCATACTCGTCAACCTGGTGGACGAGGCTATACGTTTCTACCCAGCATTAAAGCCCATAAAAGCTGGTTACGGCGCGGGAACAATGGATTTCGAAGAAATGCCAAACATTTTAAGGGTTGTTCTGGGCGAACCGCTCCACCACAACCTTTCAAAGGATGAAATTGTAGTTTTAGAAACAAACCTCGACGATACAACAGGCGAAATCATTGGACACGTCTTAAATAAATTGTTAATCGAAGGCGCAAAAGACGTAAGCATAATTCCCATGTTCACGAAGAAGAGTAGGCCCGGCTATATCCTCAAGGCGATCACGGATAGAGAGAACGTTGAACGCCTCGCCCACATGGTTATGGAAGAAACTGGAAGCCTGGGTGTGCGCTTTTACACTTGCGAAAGGCGAGTTCTCTTGAGGGATATCGCGCCTATTGAAGTATTGATAGACGGAGTGAGGATGAATGTAAGGGTGAAAGTCTCAAAGGACATAAAAGGCTCCGTTGTCCAAATAAAGCCTGAATATGAGGATGTAAGAGAAATTGCAGAGAAAACCGGTAAACCTCTAAGGCGCGTTTCAGAAATTATTGAAGCCCAAGCTCGAAAGCTGTTCCTAGGGTAGGTTGACAATGGATTTCAGCCAGAAATATGAGAAGCTAAGAAGCTTCATAAAGGAGAATGGGAAGGACGGCGTGGTGATAGCCTTTTCCGGAGGCGTTGACAGCTCAACGCTAGCCGCCATCTGCCACGAAATCCTTGGAGAAAAAGCAGTCGCCGTAACAGCCGTTTCGCCAGTATACCCCCAAGAAGAGGTTGAAGAAGCGAAGAAAATTGCTAAGGAAATAGGCATAAAACACATACTTTTAGAGACAAACCAGCTTCTAAATGAAGATTTCGTTAGAAACCCTGAAAATCGATGCTACTACTGCAAGAAGGAACTGCTAGAAAGCCTTAAGAGCTTAGCTGAAAACCTAGGGTTCAAAGCGGTGTTCGAGGGAACAAACTATTCAGATCTGAACGGCCACAGACCAGGATTTAAGGCTGTAAAGGAGATGGAAAACGTCTACAGTCCATGGGCTGAAAACGGCTTCACCAAAGAGGAAATCCGAACCATAGCAAGGAGAATAGGGCTTTCAGTCAGCGATAAACCCACACTCGCATGTTTAGCCTCACGCATACCCTTCGGAGAGAAAATAACACTTGAAAAACTAAACAGAATTGGAAAAGCGGAGAACATCATTAGGAAAATAACACGGGCGAGGCAGCTCAGAGTTCGCGACCACAACGGTTTGGCCAGAATAGAAGTGGGAAGAGATGAAAGGCAAATTTTCTTCAACACGAAAATCATGGATATTATAGCTAAACAGCTTACGGAACTCGGCTTCAAATACGTAACATTAGACCTTGAAGGGTACAGGTCGGGAAGCATGCTCCTAACCTTAGAAACGGCTCATACACCACGGCGAAGACCCCCTGAAATTGGCTAAGGTTAAATTCGCCCTCCCATAAACAAAAACAAGCATCCCAAACTATAATTCCCGAGGCACCAATGCCGCGCAATGTAAAACTACACTTCATTTTACCCTAACTGCAACACTGCGAAGATGATTACACACGCAATGAGAACCAGAAGAGGTAGGCAAGGCATTGTGCAGCGCGCGCCGATGTAAGCGCGTAAAAACCATTTTTATCCATTTAGTCTAAATTCAGCAATGTCCTAGCGAATCAAAGTTTGAGGCTTTTCATGTAAGTAAAACATTTGCTTTTTCAGACACCAACGAAGTTTGAAATTCTGGAAGCGCCGATAGGGCTTAAATAATGGTTTTGAGGTTGAATTATGTTCGCCAAAACTTCCATTTTTATTTTAAGCGTTTAAAAAGCGCTATTTTTGAGGCTTTTTCTTCCTAAAATTCATTAGAAGTTATCGAAAAGCTTCCAGTTTTAGGGTATAAGTGGAAGTCTTTCATATTCATCAAGGATTGGTCATGCGGGTCAGTTAAATATGTGTGGTAGTGATTATTGGTATATGGCGAGGTGCAAGCTGGGCGGCCCCGCCCATACGTGGTTAGCGCGCGCAATAGTTTGATGCTTATGGTGGTGGCGTCGTGTATAGGGCTAGGTTAACTAGGCCTAAGCTTGATGAGCGTGCGGTTAGGGCGATACTGACACTTCTGTTCTTGGATGGTTTAAGCGATGGGAACAGTTTTAGGAAGTGGATTGCGAGGTATAGGCAAAGTGTCAGGCGGGGGTATATTAGGCCTAAGCTGATGGATTGGGAGATAACTGATTTGCGGGAGATGGCTGAAAGACATTGGAATGAGCTGGAGAGGGTTGAGCGAAAAGCGTTGTGGAAAATTGTGAGGTTGGCTGACCGAATAAGGAGGGGGGAGACGAGAGGCGCTTATCGTTGGAGGAGGTGATATAGAGGAAGACTCACATTTTCTCTTTAAAGACCTTTGCTTTAGAATATTGAGGGGAATAATGGTTCGCGTAATGCATTACGGGTACAATATAAGATGTGTGTGGGGGGAACAATTTTTTAAGGCCCTTTATAATGCTCACGTGGACTTCTGTGAATTTGTTGGGCGAATTACGATTTTTGTTTTTGCACGTGAACTTTCATGAAAAATGTATGTGCTTTTTGTGGAATTTCATGCGCTTTTCTGTTTAATGTAAAATTGTATGAGTTGT
>Ga0080004_1126635_pt1 | contig 47296 bp, 53 predicted proteins | sample WasSprMetagenome_FD_69207 | JGI IMG/M metagenome (GOLD analysis project Ga0080004, IMG submission 69207) | Sulfidic aquatic microbial communities from Washburn Spring, Yellowstone National Park, USA - WS (SPADES assembly) (version 2) | ecosystem: Environmental > Aquatic > Thermal springs > Hot...
GATAGCGATTATCACGCCTCTACCTCTGTACCCTTCAGCCCAAGCCTCATCCGCTCTTATTAGATGGGCGGTTTCGTTTAGTAGAGTGGGGTAGCTTCCTATATGAGGGTAGTTGACACCAACCTCAAAGCTCTGCTTACTCTCTGCTTGTTTAAGCGTCTGAAGACTGAAGACCCTATCTGGTTGGACGCTCAACCCCTTAACTTCATTTAACCTATTGATGGGGACTTCAGCAGCAAGATAGGGGATAATGGAATATCTTCTTAAAATCCTAGAGCCGTCGGGTAAATGTGGTGTATCAGAGCCACTGAACCGTATCAACACTCTAACATAATCTTTAGAGCCATCTACCTTCGAAAGTGTAGGGGCATCGTTTACCTCATAATCTGGGAGGATTGGTAGAGGGGCCTCGAAGATCTTTGCAGATATCGGTTGAAGCCAGATGTTCGAGGTTAAGAGTAGGAGGGCTAGGGTAACGCAGAGAAGATTTCTAACCATCAAACCAAGCGGTTAATTCTCCTAACAATCTGTAGATAAAGATTTGCTTCAATCGATTCGTATTAAAGAGCGGTTAACCATATTTTCATATACCACTCATCAAACCTATATCTTCGACTAGCAAAGAGTTAATTAATATGTTGCTTAAGGAGTAGGTGTAGGATGTCTAGCCAAGAAATTCCACCGTGGCTTAGAGAGCAGCTTGCACGTTTTGAGCAACTTCAGCAGAGCTTGCAAGCCATCCTTGTTCAGAAGCAGCAGGTTGAGCTCGAAGCCGCAGAGGTCGAGAAGGCTTTAGAGGAGCTGAGAAAGGCTGATCAAGCCGAGCCAGTTTATAAGTCAGCGGGTAGTGTGTTGATAAGGGTCAAGCGTGACGATCTGCTGAAGGAGCTTGAGGAGAGAAAGGAGTTAGCTAACACTAGGCTACTCGTTTTGAGTAAACAAGAGAGTAGGCTGAGGGAGAATATAAAGGAACTTCAGATTAAGATAGATGAGGCAGTCCGCGGTAAAGGGCAGCCCCAAGCATCCTAGACAATTGTCGAAGAAACGTCTCCAGAAGCGAAGATATTTTCTTTAACCAACCCGATTCAAATACCGTGCCTACCGCGTATGTGTTAATTAAGGTTGTAGCTGGCGCTGAAGCAAAGGTCTTTGAGGCGCTTAGTAAGATAGAGGGTGTTGAAGAAGTTAATGTAGTTTATGGGGAATATGATATCATAGCGAAAGTGAACGCTCGAAGTATGGATGATCTTAGGAATATTGTCGTAAAGCAGATAAGGGGTGTGAGAGGTATTGTCAAGACTGAAACAGCCATAATTACAGTGAGTTCTATCAAGTATCCTACTAAGGAGAAGCTAGGTTAGTGCCTACTCAGAAGCCTCTGCGCATACCGTTTGACTGCGTTCTCTTGCTGCAGGGTCTTGACTGAGCCTGGGCGGTTTCCTCTGACTGTGGCGAGTGCAGACTCGTAATCTAAGCCTTTGTATACAAGGTAGCAGGCTAGCACTGTACCTGTTCTCCCCACACCAGCTCTGCAAGAAACTGCCACGCGTTTACCTTCATTTATCTTCTTATCTATGTAAAGTATTAGACGGTCGAGCTGGGCTTGAGATGGGGGGCAGTAGTCTGGCACAGGTTCATGGTAGTCTTCTAAGCCAGCCTCTCCTACATCTTCTGCTGAGACTAAGGTTTCGTCGATGTCAGCTAGACGTATGAGGCAGTCTACACCAGCGGCTTTGAGAAACTTTAGATCATCTATGTTTCTCGGCCCCCTGCAGCCTGCTAGCTTATTTGGTATGAGCCAGGTGAAGTATAGCTCTTCAGATAGATCATTCATTTTTCTTCACCAGAGATTCGATATGGTGTTTGATTTCCTCTTCTTTTGGTACACCGATAAATGCTAGTTTACCGTTTACTGCTATGGCTGGTGTGGATGTGATCTCATACTTTAACATAATCTCAGGATGCCTTATGACATCGGTCTCCTTAACGCTCACATCTATCTTCTGCGCCTTTAGCTCCTCAACAACCTTATAGACACGCCTCTTCACTGCATCGCAATAGGCGCACTGAGGTGACACAAGAATTTCGACTTTAACCATTAGCGCTTAGAGGCATCTAACAGATCTGCTTTAACCCTTTCTCCAGCGATTCTGAATATCTTCTTCTCAACCTCTAAGATACCATATTCACACCCGGCTTCTAAATAAGCGTCAAGCAGATCTTTGTTGAGCACTAGGAAATTGGGTCCCCACTTGTAGATCTTCAGCATCTTCTCAGCTTGCTCTCTTTCAGATACTAAATAGAGAACTGCTGCGGCTGCTTCTAGTGAGCTGAGTATACCTATGTGCCCGTAGTGTACTGGGTTTGCGGCTATGAGAAGGGGCAACCTAACCCTTCTGCCTTTAATCTTGTGCAGAAAGACTTCGTTAACCTTTTGCCAAGAGCAGTCTATGATAACGATACCGTGTGACACATCCTCTTTTGGTGCAAATATGTTAGTTGAGGTCGGGTCGAGTACGACCATCCTAGGATGAATAGAGCTCAGTCTATAGATTGGGGTTGCTAGGCGCATTCTGCACATCTTTGCTGAGGTACATTTCTTGGGGTCGTCTTGATGCATCTCATATACATACACTCTGACAGGCAACCGCTCTAGCTTATTACCTACAGTTTAATAAGTGATCTAGACTTGAGGGTGGTAGATGAAGGCTGTAGTGTACTATGAGCACGGTGGACCTGAGAAGCTGATATATGAAGAGAGACCTGAACCGACGATTAAAGAGGGTGAGGCATTAATTAGGGTTGAGGCTTGCGCATTAAACAGATTAGACATTTTGACTAGAAAAGGAGTTGTTAAGACCACAGCGCCTCTTCCCCATATACTCGGATGCGACATCGCAGGGTACGTTGAAAAGCAGAAGGGAGGAGAACTCTCTATAGGCTCGCCTGTTCTTATTCACCCATACGTGACCTGTGGCAGATGCATACACTGCCTATCCGGCAACGAAAACCGCTGTGTCTCTCTAAAGCTGATAGGCTTCCATACAGATGGAGGGTATGCTGAATATGTAAGTGCTCCTGTAACTAACCTTATACCACTTAAACCTAAGATGCCTTTAGAAGAGTATGCGGCCATACCTGTCGACTACACAACTGTGTGGCACGCTTTAATTGCTAGAGGCGGACTTAAAGCTGGCGAAAGTATCCTTATTTGGGCTGGAGGAAGCGGTGCTGGAACTGTTGCTACTAGGTTGGCCAAGATAGTTGGGGCGACGGTCTTTACAACAGTAGGAAGCAAAGAGAAGGCTGAAAAAGCTAAGCTCTTTGCCGACTATGTGTTCAACCACTATAGTGATGATGTGCCTTCGTTAGTTAAAGAGGCTACAGGAGGCAGAGGAGTTGATGTAGTGTTGGATTATGTGGGTTCAGCTACTTGGAAGTGGAGCTTGGAGTGCTTAGCAGTAGGTGGTAGGATGATAACCTTCGGTGGTCTAAGTGGTTACAGCGGGGAGATAGATATAAGAGAATTCTACACCAAACATCTTACACTTATAGGAACATATGGTGGAACTAAGATAGATCTCTTTAAGGCGTTGGCTTTCGTTGATAAAGGTCTGTTGAGACCGATAATAGATTCCATCTACCCGCTTAAGGATGCAAGAAGAGCGCACCTAAAGATGGAAGAGAATAGACATTTTGGGAAGATCTTACTTAAACCCTAGTGTAAGGTATCTTTAGTTCACGTTTACTCATCATCTTTAAGCCCTCAACGAAGGCCTCGGCTGCCTCGTATGTAGTCAACACTGGGACGCCTAGCTCGACAGCCTTGCGCCTAATCAGATATTCATCCTCAAGCATACTCGCGAACTTCTCCAGAACGGTGGTTGAAGGTATGTTTATGATGAGCTCAAGCTTACCTTCCACAAGATAGTCAAGGATATTGGGTTTCCTCTCAGGCTCGCTGATCTTGTTAAGGACACTAACCTGCAGCCCACCTCTTTTCCTTAAGTACTCCGCTGTATGCTCAGTGGCATACACATTGAAGTTGAGGTCAATAAGATCTCTAGTTAGGTTGAGTATTCGATCCTTCAGCTGAACACCACCTACAGTAATCAGAATGTTTCCGTTCGGCTTGGGGATCTTGTACCCAACTGCTATCAGAGCCTTTATTAAAGCTTCGTAGAAGGTACTGCCGAAGCACGCAACTTCACCTGTAGAACGCATCTCTACACCTAGCTGCGGATCTGCACCCTCGAGCTGCATAAACGAGAATTGCGGCGCCTTCACGCAGACCTGTGTCATAGAGTGGTCTCCTCTAGGCAAGTTTGGGATCTTACCGTTAAGCATCGCTGCCGCTGCTAGCGAAATCAAGTTTACGCCAGTGGCTTTAGAAACGAAGGGCATGGATCTGGAAGCCCTAAGGTTGCACTCTATAACATATATTATTCCATCCTTGTAGAGGAACTGTATGTTAAAGGGACCTTTTATTTTGAGGCTTCTGGCGATCCTGGTAGCATACTCTGCAGCCTTCTGCTGAACGTGAACTGGTAGGCGCTGAGGCGGGATACACATTATAGCGTCTCCAGAATGTACACCAGCCTGCTCAAGGTGCTCGATAACAGCACCGATATACACGGTTTCACCATCACATACACCATCTATTTCAAACTCCTGCGCATCCATAATGAACTTGCTTATCACAACCGGGTGCTCTGGGCTGACCTTAGCAGCCCTAAGGAGGAACTGCTCCAGCTGCTTCGGAGTCCAGACTACTCTCATAGCGGCGCCACTCAAAACATATGAAGGCCTAACTAAAACAGGGTATGAAACTTTCTTAGCAAACTCTTTAGCGTCCTCTAGAGATGTGAAAGCACTCCACTCTGGTTGAGGTATGTGGAGCTCGTCGAGAAGTGCGCTGAATTTAGCCCTATCTTCAGCCCTATCTATGTTCACGCTCTCTGTGCCCAATATCTTCACACCATAGGCTGTTAGATGAGGAGCGAGATTGTTAGGCGTCTGCCCACCTACCGAGACTACGACGCCGAATGGTCTCTCATTCTCATAAATATCTAGCACCCTTTCAAGCGTTAGTTCCTCAAAATAGAGCTTGTCGCTCATATCGTAGTCTGTCGAAACCGTTTCTGGGTTGCAGTTGATTACAATCGCCTCTTCTACCCCATTCTCTTTCAGCGCCCAAACCATATTCATAGTAGACCAGTCGAATTCAACCGAGCTCCCTATCCTGTATGTGCCAGCGCCTAAGACGATCACCTTCTTCACGGGCTTGAACTCTATATCATCGGCAGCCCCGTTATAGGTGAGGTAAAGGTAGTTGGTCTTTGCAGGCCACTCAGCAGCCAAGGTGTCAATCTGCTTAACCACTGGTGTAATCGAAAGCTTCCTCCGCAGATCCCTCACCTCAGCCGCCGATATACCAATGCATTCCGCTATCTGAGCATCTGAGAAGCCTAGCTGCTTGGCTTTACGAAGCAGATCTGGGGCGCCGCCGTTCGCTACCTTCCTCGCATTCTCCCTCAGAAGCCACTCCATCTCAACTATATTGGCTATCTTTTCTATGAACCACGGATCTATGCTGGTTAACTTGCTTATCCGCTCAACCGTAAAACCAGCTTTAAGAGCATCAGCTACATCAAAGATTATCTCATCAGTCATACGTTGAAGCCTCGATTCGATTTTATCTGGGTCGGTCAAGGGTTCACGTCTTGGATCTGCTACAAGCCCGATTCGACCGATATCTAACATTCGGATAGCTTTCTGCAGCGCTTCTTCAAAACATCTACCTATAGCCATAACTTCACCTACAGACTTCATCTGTGTGCCGATGTGCCGAGTAACCTTATCGAACTTCGTTAGATCCCAGCGTGGCATCTTGACAGTCACGTAGTCGAGCGAGGGTTCGAAGGCTGCTGTAGTGATGCCTGTGACCTTATTGATCAGCTCTGGTAGAGAGTAACCTAAGATTAGTTTGGCAGCAATATAGGCTATTGGATAGCCAGTCGCCTTAGATGCTAATGCTGATGAGCGGGACAGTCTGGCGTTTATTTCGATAGCAGCGTATCTCTCTGAGTTAGGCTCTAAAGCGAACTGGATGTTACACTCCCCTATTATCCCACAGGCTTGTGTGGCTTTGAGGGCTGCAGTTCTTAGAAGGTGGTACTCGCGGTTATTGAGGGTCTGTGACGGCGCTATGACGATGTTATCACCAGTGTGTACCCTCATCGCCAATATGTTCTCCATATTACATACTGTTAGGCTGTTTCCGTAGGCATCTCTCATAACCTCATACTCTATCTGCTTCCAAGTGCCTATGTACTCCTCGATCAACACCTGGTGAGTAAGGCTGCTCGTTAAACCTCTTGTTACAATCTCTTCAAACTCGAACTCGTTGAACGCAACACCACTACCCCTACCTCCGAGCGTGTAAGCTACACGCACCATCACAGGGTAACCAAAGTCCTTAACAACCTTCTTAGCCTCCTCAAGCGAATACACAGCTACGCTTCTCGCTACTGGTATGCCAGCATCCAACATAGTCTTGCGGAAGAGATCCCTATCCTCCGTTGCTTCGATACCTGAAATAGGTGTGCCGAGCACCTTAACACCATACTTTTCTAATACACCACGTTTCGCTAAAACAACACCGCAGTTTAAAGCGGTCTGCCCACCAAAAGATAGAACGATACCATCTGGACGCTCAGCCTCGATAACCTCAGTTACAAAATCAGCGTTGACGGGTAAGAAATAGACTTTACCCGCCAGCCTCTTGTCGGTCTGGATGGTAGCTATATTTGGGTTTACGAGGACGGTCTCTATACCTTCCTCTCTTATCGCCTTAAGACACTGGCTACCTGAGTAGTCGAATTCACCCGCCTCACCTATCTTAATGGCCCCGCTACCTAAGATGAGAACCTTCTTTATATCCGGGTTACGCGGCACGGCTCCTCACCTCCATCCTCTCAGCGAACAAGTCGAATATGAAGGTGGTATCGTAGGGCCCTGGCGAAGCTTCTGGATGATATTGCACAGCCAAAAGAGGTTTAGATTCGTGATAAACCCCCTCTACCGTCTTATCATCCGCATTTATCATCCAAACCTCCAATCCACTCCCTTTTAGTGATCTTGGGTCTACAGCGTAGCCGTGGTTTTGGCTGGTGATGTAGTTGCACCCAGTTTTAAGGTCTAAGCACGGCTTATTCTGCCCTCTATGCCCATACTTCAGCTTGTATGTGTCTCCTCCTAATGAGAGGGCTATTATCTGCACACCGAGACAAATGCCTAGCATCGGTATGCCCTCATCTATCAGTGAGCTTACAGTCCGTATAGTCTTCGCACAGATCTTTGGGTCTCCTGGCCCGTTGCTTACAAGTATGCCTTTTGGGTTGTATTCAAGGATCTCAGAGGCCGGTGTGTCGTATGGGACTCGAATAACTTTTAGACCTCTCTTCAGCAGCTCTCTTATTATGCCGTATTTTACGCCACAGTCTATCAGCACAACTCGCTCCTCACCTTCCCCGTAGATCTTATGCTCCTTAATGCTGACCATGCTTACGAAGTCCTGTTCACCATACCTCTCAGCCTTCGCTAACCTCATCTTCATGCCCTCTATGTCAATTTCGTCTTCAGAGACCGCTATTACACCCATCATAACACCGCGCACCCTAAGCCGCTTGGTCAACTCCCGTGTATCTACACCCTCTATTCCTGGCACACCCTCTTCATAGAGCCACTCGTCAAGACTCTTCTTAGACCGCCAGTGGCTAGGCGCTCTACAGACCTCGCTAACCACAACCCCAGAAACCTGCGCTCTATCCGATTCAAAGTTTAGAGGTATGTTATGCTCATCAACATCATTGTAGGATGGGACGCCGTAATTACCTATCAAAGGATAGGTAAAGGTCAGGATCTGCCCTCTATACGAGGGGTCGGTTATGCTTTCAGTATAACCCACCATACCAGTGGTAAAGACGACTTCGCCTACTTTCTGTGTAGGATATCCAAAACCGCGTCCAAGAAAAAGCGTGCCGTCTTCCAAAAGGAGAGCGGCGCTATATACTCGACCAGACGCAGACAACACCTACTTGAACCCTCCACCACTTTCTATCAACGCTATTTAAGGTTAGCGTTCGCCTTCGCTAACATATTTGGAGGATTAGTCCGATTAGCAAGACTTTCACCTAGTGTCATATTCTCCGTAGAAGCGTTCGGGTAGCTTTGCATCAATCTAGGGAAAAAGGTTTTTAATGTGTTATGTAGCGTATTAGTAGATCTTTATGGCACAGAAGGTTGAGATTGAGGATACGTTTGCTGAAGCCTTCCCAATGCTTGCAAGTAGGATACTTATCACAGCGGCGAACGAGGAGTGGGCTCGAATAGCGGCGAGAACCGCTACTGGCTTCGCTTCATCCATAATTATGTCTCCAGCTGAGGCGGGTGTTGAAGGACCTCTTGTTCCACCTGAGAAGACACCTGATGGGCGCCCTGGAGTATATATTCAGATCTACCATAGGACTGGACACGAGCTCAAAGCTCAGCTCATCTCCAGAATTGGGCAGTGTATTCTGACCTGCCCTACTACAGCAGCCTTTGATGCAATGCCACATCCGAGAAAGATGCTTCGGATAGGCGCATCTATCAGAATGTTCGGAGACGGCTATGAGAAGAAGGATAAGTTGGGCGATAAGACAATCTGGCGAATACCAGTTATGGAGGGCGAGTTCATAATAGAGCATAAATTCGGCATAAGAAGGTGTGTGGCTGGCGGAAACTTCCTGGTGATGGCGGAGGATCAAGCTTCAGCGCTAAAAGGGGCTATGCAGGCTGTGAAGGCTATGGAGAAGATAGAAGGTGTAGTGCTAACCTTTCCAGGCGGGATATGTAGATCAGGCTCGAAGGTTGGGTCAATGAAGTATAAGCTCCCAGCATCCACTAACCACCCCTTCTGCCCAGTGCTTAAAGGTGTGGTGCCAGACTCCAAGGTTCCGGATGGTGTTAAGAGCATCTACGAGATCGTGTTTAACGGCATAACGACCGAGGTGGTCAAGAAGGCTACAGCGGTTGGCGTAAGAGCGGCTGCTGAAGTAGAGGGTGTAAAGAAGATTTCTGCCGTTAACTTCGGCGGTAAGCTTGGCCCATTCCAGATAAGCTTGAAGGAAGCGTTAGAATCGCTAAAGTGAAGCTTCACTTAACTGGTAGACTGAGCCGTCTTTACGAGCGACGTAGATAATTGGGGAGGGGAGGGTGAAGAGACCTGTATCTATCACCCCAGCTATCTCCTTTATTTTATAGTGGAGTAGTTTTGGTTCGGTGATCTCGCCAAAATCTACATCTAATATTATGTTGCCGTTTTCCGTAATATAGGGGTAGCCTTTTCTATCTGCTCTGACAACCGCCTTACTTCCAAGCGCTTCGAGCCTCTCCTTTACATACCATCTTGCGAAGGGTAGAACCTCGATAGGCACAGCTCTGTTAAGTCGCTCCACAACCTTACTTTCATCAACCATAATCACACACTTTTTGGCTGCTGATAAGAGCACACGCTCTCTAAGCAAGGCACCTCCTCCACCTTTAATCAAGTTAAGGCGCTTATCGACTTGGTCAGCGCCATCGAAGGTCCACTCTATCTCTTTGATGAGCGATGGGTCGCCTATCCTTAACCCACGCTCTAAGGCTTTGGCTTCTATCTGCATAGATGAAGGTATGATCGTTAAAGCCCTCGCCCTCTCTGTGTTAGATAGTGCTTCGATGAAGGCTGCGACAGTTGAGCCGCTACCTAAGCCAATTACACCACTCTTAGGGGCTATGGATGCCACGACCTTCGCCATCTTGTAGATGTGCTCTTCCTGCAACCCCTTCAGCCTTCTAGATCTATCTGCTCAAGTCTAGCAAGCGCATCCAAGACTTCTTCCCTGATCTCCTTTATCTTTGACTCTGCTTCGCTTTCAGGTGGTTTCTTTTTGCGCTCAACCTTCTTCTCCTCAACAGCTACTTTTGGTTTAAGTTCTTCTGTCGCAGGCTGCTGCACTCCCCTTAACGCTTCTAGCTGAGCTCTAGCTTCTTTCAACCTATCCTCTATCTGCGCAATCTTTCTCTCAAAGAGGTTGAGCAGTTCTTGCCTAAGGTTCTCAAGCTCTCCTACTTCTATTATCAGATTCAAATCACTTAGCTTCGCCTCTATCTCTCTAAGCTGCTCCCTATACTTGGCTGAAAGCCTCTCACGATCCTCCCTACCTATTTTACCAGCTGCTTCGGCTTCGTAGAGCCTCGTGATCGCTCCTGTAACAAGCTCCTTCTCAAGAAGGAGAGTCTTAAGCTCGCGCTTAGCCCTCTCCATCTCTACATCTGTAACCTGCTTCTCAACCACACCTCTACTTCTAAGATCCAATTTAATCGGGCTTACTACGCTAGGCTGAGCTTGCCTACCTTGGGCAAATCTTGTACGGTATAGGTAGTAGGATACGCTTACAGCAGCTACTATTGCTCCTCCAACCGCAGCGGCTATTAGGTCCAACCACACCTTATTTGTTCGGCGGTATTAGTTAAACTTTCCAAGCGCTATCTGATCTTCTGACCAAGCCAAGCGTACTTTCGTATCTTCGGGCTTGCTCCATATCCGCAGTGTGCACACACTTTGTGCCTTACGTGGTAGGAGTGCCTACCACATCTTCTGCACACTATGTGGGTTTTATGCTTGCCACGCTTTCCAAACGAGGGTGTTCCTTTAGTCATAGCATCTCACTCGCTATGGCGGAGAGACCATCACCACGTTATCTCCTCTAACTATTATGGTTCCGAGCTTTTCGGTTCTGCCATCCTCTAAGATGGATTCTGAAGAGTCTAAAACTAGATTCATATGTTGGTCAAAGCCTTGAAGTGTGCCTCGGATCACTTGACCTCCTTTCAGTTTAATGAGGACTGTTTTGCCGAGGCTTTCGTCCAAGACTTTGATAGCCATATCTACGCTCATTTTGCCCTCGCCTTTCTCTATGTAGCAGAAGCACCCTATTGACCATATATATGTTTTAGGTTGATTTCTTTTTGCTACCTAGCTTTAACCCTATTAGCAAGATGATGAAACCTATAAGAAGGGTTATCTGCGGCAGAACCTCCATCTGCGAATTCACATGATACGTCAACACTTTTTCGCTGACTGTTAAGACGACGCTCCGCCTACTTTCTTGTGTGTTATCGAAGACCGCGTAGTATCTGCCCGCGTTTTGGAGCGGGAGAGTCTGGTTAGAGAGAGATTGGTTATATTTGGGTTGAGCGATGGCGGCGGCATAGACCCCGCCTCTAGCTATAGTTCCGCCCTCCCAAGCTCTTAGCCCATCTTCATCCATAAGGTAGAAGTTCACCGGTCCGTCTGCTTCGAAGCTTACGAGTATAGCGACTCTATCTGGGTTGCTAGGTAGATCTATGTCCACCTTTGCTCTACCATAAGCGTTGATGCTGAGCAGCGTTAAGGGTAGGAGAGGACCCTCTTTGTAAGATGTGTAGGTGAAACCTAATGACTTTGATAGGGCAAGGGTTACTGAGGTGTTGATTACACCAGTATAGAGTCCAATTAGGAAGAGGATTAAACCTAAAGCGACGACCTTAGGCTTCAAGGAGCCACACTACATCCATCGGCATCAAAGACTCGGTATTTATTGTTTAGGGGTTAAAGAAGGCTAGGGCTTCGCAGATGATCTTTCTCATATCAGCCGGGTTTGCTCTAAGCCTATGCCCAGCGTCAAACAGAAGAAGCTTCTTCGGCTCACCAGCCGCTTCATAGAGCCTGTAGGCCTCTTCAACAGGCACCAATTCATCTAATCTGCCGTGCGCTATCACGATGGGTCTAGGCGCTAAGGCTCTTACCCACTTTTGAGGCACATAATTTGAGGATTCTAAGATCACTCGCTCTATAAAGTCTGACCCACCATTCCCTCTTATTACACCACTAGATAAGGCACTTTTAAGGAGGATTCTCGCCACACTTGGGTTGATAGTGTAGGGAGCGCTGCAAGAGACCACACCTTTAATGTTAGGGTTATTTGCTGCTACGTAGATAGCTACCACACCACCAGCGCTTGAACCAATTAAAAACTGCTTATAACCTTCTAGTTTCGAAGATAAGTATCTTAGACAGGCTTCAGTATCTTCAGCCCAGTTTGAGAGGCTAAAGTATCCTTCGCTGGTGCCTGTGCCTCTGAGGTTTAGGAGCGCAGCCGCAACGCCTTGCTCCGTGAAAAGAGATGCTAGATCCAAGTAGCCCTTCTGCTCTACTGGTTCTGGTGTTGAAGGTAATCCGTGGAGAACCGTAAAGACCACGCTCTTACTTTTTTCAGGTAGGCATAGGGTGCCTCTGACTTTGAAGCCATCAACTACTAGTTCAAGGGGTTCGATGAGCAAGGGTTAACTCTAAATAGTGGGCTCTCTGGTATTTAATTGTAGAGTTGGCTAGAGCAAGGCTTTCTGTTGTCGATGTGAACTTATGTGTGGGTTGCCAATGCTGCATGTTCGCTTGCTCACGCAGATTCGGCTCAGCGGGTTTAGGTAAGACAGCCATACTCATACGCTCTGCTGGCGGTATAGAGCGGGGGTTTGTGGTTCAAGTATGTAGGGCCTGTGAAGATCCGCCTTGCGCCGCTGTATGCCCTACCGATGCGTTGAAACTCAGGTCTGGTGGCGGTGTGCTTCTCGAAGCCGCTAGATGCATTGGCTGTAGGCTTTGCGTGGATGCTTGTACTGTCGATGCAGTTCTCTGGGATGATGAATCAGATAAGCCTATGATATGCGTGCACTGTGGGCTCTGTGTACAAGCATGCCCCTATGGTGTGCTGGAACTCTCTAAAGGTGGTTGAGTTGGTCGAAGGAGACCCTATTAAGAACGTACTCTATGTCGATCTCACCAGACGCCGATACTGGATTGAGGAGAGAAACGATCTCTTCCAAAAGTACATCGGGGGCTCAGGCGTAGCCATAAAACTCCTTCTAGAGGAATGTAGGCGAGGAGTCGATCCACTCAGCCCAGAAAACCCGATAGTATTCGCAGCAGGGCCCTTGAACTGCGTCTTTCCGATGGCGTCTAAAACAGTAGCTATGTTCAAGTCACCTCTAACAGGCAACTTAGGTGAAAGCCACGCTGGTGGTAGAAGCGGCATAGCGCTCAGATCAGCTGGTTTAGGTGCCCTAGTTATAAGGGGGGCGAGTGATACGCCGACCTACCTCTCAATCTACGACGGCAAAGCAAGTTTCAGAGACGCTAGGGTGCTTTGGGGTATGCGAAGCAGCTATACTGTTGGTAGAGTGATAAGAGAGAGGGAGCCTAAGGCTGGGCTTAGGACCATTATGAGAATAGGGCGGGCTGGTGAGAGGATGGTTAGGTACGCTTGCGTAATAACAGAAACCTATAGACACTTCGGCAGACTTGGTCTGGGAGCGGTCTTCGGAAGCAAGAAACTCAAGGCGCTAGCTATAGCTGGTACAAACAACATAAAGGTTAAGGACATCAAAGCCTATAAGGAGCTGTATCAAGAGATCTTTAAGTCGGAGATCACTGCACCAGCCTTAAAGAAGTACCACGATATCGGCACACCCATGAATGTGATGCCCCTTAACAAGCTGCAAGCCCTTCCAGCGTACAACTTGAAAAGCGCGAGCCTAGATGGTGCAGAGCAAATTTCAGGCGAAAACTTGGCTAGAAACTATTTGGGTAGACGGGTTGCTTGCGGGCACTGCCCTGTGAGCTGCGTACATCTTGCAGCCCTAAGAGAGCCTTATGAGAAAGAGCCCTACTTCTACAAGACAACTATGATATCTTATGACTACGAGCCCATATACGCTTTGGGGAGCATGTTGGGTATAACTTCACCAGAGGGGCTTCTGAAGCTGATAGATGAGGTTGAGGTCGCTGGTTTAGATGCGATGAGCTGTGGCGTAGCTTTAGCGTGGGCTACAGAAGCTGTTGAGAAAGGTGTGGTAAGCAGCGAACCAGACGGCACGATAGTGAACCTCAGATGGGGTGATTACAACGCATATATAAAAGCCGTTGAATATATCGTGGAGCAGCCGAACGAATTCTATAAAGCCCTAGCACAAGGTGTCGAATACGCAGCAACAAAATACGGGGGCTTAGAGTATGCACTAACGTTCGGCGGAAACGAGATGCCCGGTTACCACACAGGACCAGCGGCGCACATAGGTTACTTGACCGGCGCTAGGCACAGCCACTTAGACAGCGCAGGCTACAGCCTAGATCAGAAGATCTTAGCATCAAAAGGAGAGCCAACACCAACATCGGTTGCGAACACGCTGTTCGAGGAGGAGGCGTGGAGGCAGATTCTGTCGAGCCTCGTCGTCTGCTTCTTCGCTAGGGAAATCTATAAGCCTGAAGTGGTGCAGAGAGCCCTAAAGGTTGTCGGCTGGGATCTGAGCTTAGAGGATATGAAGAAGATTGGCTACGAGATTCTAGCTCTAAAGCACGAGTTCAAGCGGAGAGAAGGGTTCAAGGCGGATGCGCTGCGCATACCCAAGAGGATATTAGAGACGCCTACACCCTTCGGTAGGTTAGATGAAGCTTTCATAAGAGATGCGGTCAAAGAATACTTCGCCAGATTAACTCGCTCAACTAACCAACCTTAACCCAGACAAAGCCATCTTCAACCAAGGTTTCGAAGACCTTCAGAGGAGCTGTAGCTGGCCCCTCTACCACCTTACCGCTCTCAGGATCGAACTTAGATAGGTGGCAGCCGCAAACCAGATAACCCTTAGCCAACCAACCCTCACCTAAAGAGCAATCTTTGTGTGTACATCTGGCTGAAGTGGCAAATACTCTCTCACCAACCCTAACTAGTAAAACTTCCACGCCGTTCAAAAGGAGAACCAGCGGCGAATTGTTTGAAAGCTTATCTTCTTCACAGGCTTTAACGAAGCCCTCTCTCACCATATACGCTCACACAACCAGCCGAAGACGGGTGTAATAAGTCTTAACCTAAAATGTAGCCAAAAGCTGCGGCTTCAGGCTTCTGTTTCATACATTGCTCTAAGCTTCTCTAGAAGGGTTTTGAGCGAGTTCGTCCACTCTATTGCTTCTGGTGATGTTGCGAGACCTTTGCTGGTTAACGTGTAGTATCTTCTGCTTAAATGCGAGTTTAGTGATGGCGCTATCCTCATTTATCAACCCGAGTTCCCTAAGCTACCTAAAGTAGTTTCCTACGTTCTGATACGATCCCCTCTTAAGGTATCTCTCAGCTAGAAAAGATTTTCTGAGCAGGTAACGCCTTATGAAGCATCCTATTGAGAATTTTTCCAACTCTATCTCAATTTGATGAGCTGACCTAACAATCGTTACCCGCTAAGAAAAAGTTTTATAAATGATTTTACCTATAGTTATGCCAAGTGATTGGTAATGGGAGAGGCTACTGTGCTTAGTAAGGCTACGCCAAAAAGTAAATCACTAAGGACGACCGTTCCTATAGGGATTGTTAAGCAATTTGATCTCAAGGAAGGCGATAAACTTAAGTGGGAAATTAAGGCTCAAAGCGGAGAATTAGTAATTGTGGTAACCCCCCTAAAAGGAGCTCGATAGTGATGGTTAAAGCGATTCCTATGGAAAACGGAGTTCCAAAAAAAGTTGTTGCCAAAATTATACTGAGTACTTCTGGCGTTCTTGAGGAGTATTTACTCGCCAAGAATGTAAAGAAGGAAAAGAGGGAGTAAATAATGAAAGTGCGTAATAAGACCTCGTTTACTTTGCCTGTTATTAAGAACTTAAGTGAGGGAGAAGCTACACGGTATTTTCAAAGGTTACTAGCTATCATTGCGGATAAAATAGGAACAACATTACCCTACACTTCATATATCGAAACTAAGGCTAAAGTTGATAAGAAGATAGAAGAAGATTATCTACTTCCTCTTGCTCAACAGATCATAGATGACCCTAACGTGATAGACGAAGCATATAACATTTTAATCCCTCGACAATACCGAAAGAGATACGGGCAATTTTTTACACCACTAGCTATTGCAAAGTTCATGGTTAACTGGGTTCTTCAAAAAGGAGCAAAGAAAGTTCTCGACCCTGGGGTTGGTACTGGTATATTCTTATCACAGGTCTTTAATTTGCTCAAAAACGAAAAGACTTTCCAACTAACTGGCATTGATATAGACCCAGCGTTACTCAATGCTTGCTTCATACGCCTTAAACTACTAGGGATAGATTCTAATAGATTAAGATTGCTTAAAGGCGACTTCCTTACTTGGAGAGTGAATGATGATGAATATGACTCTATAGTATGTAACCCACCTTATGTAAAGTTTCATGGTTTTGACAGAACTATCGTTAAAGAAATATCAAAAGAATTTAATATTCAGATGAGTCAACTAACAAACATCTATGCTCTCTTCTTTATACGTGCCACTAAGTTCATCGATGCCGGAGGGCGCATCGCTTTCATAACACCAAGCGAATTTCTCTACACAGGCTATGGAGCAGAACTTAAGAAATTCCTTCTAAAGAATTTTAAGATAGAGGCTTTTATACTCGTAGGTCTTGAAAAAGCTGTATTCGAAGACGCTATGACCACAGGGCTGATCACACTCCTTACCAAAGAAAAGACAGAAGAATGGCATAAAGTGAAGTTCATAAACCTTGAAAGCGATCACTATGAAGTTCTAAAAGATCTAGAAGACTTCGAAAGCGTTGTAGAAACCCCCCAACACCAGCTCAATCCAGAGGAAAAATGGCTTGTCCACTTTATTAGAGATGAAAATATTAGGAGACTTTTAGATAAACTGAAACCTCTATCCACTATAGCGGCTGTGGATAGAGGTATAGCAACTGGCTTTAATGAATTCTATACGTTGTCAGAAGAGACTATAAGGAGGTTTTCTATAGACGAGCAATTCTTGAAACCTGTCATAGCTAAAGCTTCACAAGCTACTTATTATGACTTTACTTTCGAGGATTGGGATGTTTTAAGAAAGAAGAATGAGAATGTCTTCCTCTTATATTGTTTTACCGAAAAACCTCCTGAGCAACTGAAAAAATACCTAGAATATGGCTTGAAATTAGGTGTTCACAAGAGGTATATTCCTTCTCATAGGAAAACTTGGTATTCGGTTGACAAACGCGAGCCTGCTGAAATCTTAGCGTTAGTCTTTAGTAGAGAGCGAATGAGATTCATCTTTAATAAGGCTAAAGTATTAAACCTCACACCCTTCCACTGCGTATATCCCATTTTCGATGACGAATTGAAAGTAAAAGCATTACTCGCATACCTTAATTCAAATATATGTAAAGAAATCGCAACTTTATGTGGAAGAATTTATGGAACAGGGCTTAGGAAGCTTGAACCAAAAGATCTTGAGAGGCTTCCAGTGATTGATATAAGTAGTTTAGATCAAGAAAATATAAAAAGATTAGCAAATCTTTTTGACGAACTATGTAGGATTTCTAGAGAAGATGTTACAAAAGAAGGAGAAGTCAAGAAAAAGATCGGCGAAACTGTAAGAAATATATTAAAAAATTCAAATCAACCTCAAAAGCTCTTGGACGAATTCATTAGTTAGCTCAAATTTTCCACCTTGTGGAGTGCGGATAGCGAGAACCTTTCCATCCCATGCTTTTATCGAATGCGCGGTTACGTTAGGATACTCCCTAGCAATCAATCCGACTCTAGCATGCGATATCCCTATGAAATTTGTTGTTTTCCCCGTTCTCCTATCCCTTTCAAATCTATAATGTTCTACCCTTCCGACTTTGGCTCTTTTAATGATATTCAGAATCTCGTCGAAAGATATAAGGAATCCCTTATCAAAAAATAACTGCACATAATATATTGGTTTAGACCCACAATAAGTTTCCCTCCACTTAACCAACCTTTCGATATCCTCCTCTTTGACTGTTATTGATAGTTCTTTACCCTCTTTACCCCTTTTTATATTGTATTCATCATAATAATAAGAACTGGAACGACACTCTATACCTGCTATTGACCTAAATACAATATCTTTTATGCTCTCTTCACACTCCTCGCTAATATCTTGAGGTAAGTTTAACGTGATAGCATCTTTTTTGAATATTAAAAGGTCGGGTCTTTTTCCATATTTACTCATTTGGGCATAAACTCTTGTTACATAATTCTTCCAGGCATCTTTGCTTGAGATAAGCTCATGGTTATATCTTGACTGACCATATTTAATTGCTACAAATTGCAGGGTGGAGTTTATAGCTTCCCTTAACTTTTCTTCAGCCCACATCCCTTGCGCTATTGTGCTGAGGAAAGCCTCCGAAGCTGTTGCTGGCGGTCTAGGTAACGTAAGCGGGTTGCTCTCTTTACAATGGAAAAACTCAGATACTTTATCGATCATTTAGCCCGATACAACTACGTGTGAAGCCTTTTTTAAATTTTTACGAATTCGAATCGAGAGAATAGGGTCTGACTTTTTAAAAGATTCGGTACGACGCAAGATGATGTTACGATAAGGTTTTGGTGTTTGGTGCTTTCTTTGGTTGTCATATGTCTCCTTATCGTAACATCATCCGACGCAAAGTTAAAAATGGAAAAATGGCAAGTTAAATTTTTATCCTGCTCCGTTAATGAGACAAAGTGAGAATATCAGGACTAAATAGACTTCTGTGAGAAATAATAGGGTAAGGGCATAAACGTCTCTTATGTTTCGAAGAGATTTTTAGGCGAACTTTATTTCCGCCACATTCAGAAAAACACATAAACAGGTGGTGCGGATGGCGGGTTAAGTGAGGGTCGCTCAAGTAAAAAGGTTAGTGGGGATGAGGGGGGTTTACCCCAACGGAACATTTATGTTAATAAGTCTTAACCTAAAATGTAGCCAAAAGCTGCGGCTTCAGGCTTCTGCCCCATAGATCATTCTAAGCTTCTCCAAAAGGGTTTTGACGTCCTTTACTGAAAACTCTACTTCTCTAGGAGGCATCCAGCTCTCATAGAAGTTCTGGTGGAGGTTGTTCGCCCTCCCCCACAGGTGCCTTAGCTCAACATCTCTAAGCCTCTCGGCTAACTCGTCCACATACTCCCATAGGCTGGCGTGGCTTCTCAGCTCCTTACCTTCCTTGGCGGCCAAAGCCTTAACCATTTGGGATGCTGCGCCCCACGCCTTCTCAGACGCTTGTGTATAGTCCTTTCTCGCAAGCAGCTCCTCAGCTTCACGCATATACTTCTCACACAACTTCAGGTGAAGCTCAGCCTTAGATTCTGGATCAGTTATGCCGAGCTGTTTAAAGACTGCATCACTGATAAACTCCTCTAAAGATTTACCCTCAGACTCAGCCCTCCTCTCAAGCTCCGCTAGCACCTTTTCAGGGAACGCCATGCTAATTACAGCCACCCATCCGCCACCGACGACTATAAGGCGCTCAAATTTATTAAAGCGTTTACTATAGGCGCCGCAGAAAGACTACTTTGAAGGCTCATTTCTGCCTCGCTGCCCAACTGGTTCAGAAGTTATGCCACAGCTTGCTGTTTCTTCTTATTCGCAATCAAGACAGTAACGTATTTCTGCAAGCGAATATTTTCCTTCTGCTATGGATCTGAAGAGCATTATTCGAAGCTTCCCAGATTGGCCGAAGAGCGGTGTGGTATTTAGGGATATTATGCCTCTGCTCAAGGATCCGCAAGCCCTCAAATACGCTGTGGATGAGATTGCGAAGCAGTGGAGGGGTAAGAAGATAGATCTCATCGCTGGGATAGAGTCGAGAGGCTTCATATTCGGCGCTCTATTAGCGCAGAATCTGCAGAGGGGCTTCGTAGCCATAAGAAAGGAGGGTAAGCTGCCTGGAGAAACCCTGAGGGTGAGCTATACGATTGAGTATGGTAGCGCTACGATGGAGATTCAAAGGGATGCTGTGAAGCCCGGCGATAGGGTGCTTATAGTCGATGATCTTCTCGCCACAGGCGGGACAGCGAAAGCCGCTGCAGAGCTCATCGAAAAGCTGGGTGGGGTGGTTGTTGGTTTCGCCTTTGTCATAGAGCTGCTGGATCTGAAGGGTAGGGAGAAGCTTAAAGGCTACACAGTAACCTCACTAGTTACATATTAGGTGTGTGGATATGAGTGTGGAAGAAGCTGAGATAGGGATAATAGGTGGGACTGGTGTCTACGACCCAGAGATACTTGAAGATGTTAGGGAGGTCAAAGTCTACACCCCCTACGGTCCAACCTCAGACCTCGTGACCTTAGGCACCTACAATGGGAGGAAGATAGCATTCATACCTAGACACGGCAAGGGGCATAGAATTCCACCACACCTAATAAACTATAGAGCGAATATCTGGGCTCTAAAGAGCCTAGGTGTGAAGCGTATCATCGCACCCTCAGCAGTAGGAAGCCTGAGGGAACATATGGAGCCTGGGGACATAGTGATACCAGACCAATTCATAGATCGAACAAAATCTAGACCGAGCACATTTTACGAGGGGCAGAGAGTATGCCACATCTCAACAGCAGACCCCTTCTGCCCAGAGTTAAGAAGATTAGCGGTAGAGTCAGCCAACCGCCTCGGATTCAAGGTGCACGACGGCGGAACATACGTGTGCATAGAGGGACCAAGGTTTTCAACCAGAGCAGAGTCGAAGATGTTTAGAGCCTGGGGCGCAGATATCATAGGTATGACGCTTGTTCCGGAGTGCGTCTTAGCTAGGGAGGCTGAAATCTGCTACGTTACAGTAGCAACCGTAACCGACTATGATGTGTGGGCTGAGAAACCAGTCTCTGGCGCTGAAGTCGTAGAAACCCTCCAGAAGAATATCGGAAAGGTTAAGCGGCTTCTGCTAGATATCATACCCACCATACCAAAGGAGCGCACGTGCTTCTGTAAAGATGCCCTAAAGGAAGCGCTATATTAGACAATTAAGGTAGGAGGTTCGCACTATTTTATTTGTTTAAATTGCGAAAAAGATACTTCAACGTTTGGTATTTTATTTTTTGTTACCACTTTCGTTAGTATATAACATAGTTATACTTAAATAGGGCGAAAAATAACCACATGATGATGGCAAACGCATATCAAGCGGAAGATTTTCCGCGGAATCTTAAACTTAGAGAAGAACCTGTAGTGCTGACAGATAAAGGCGTCTTTGGAGTCTGTAGCTGTGGTGGGGAGATCATGTTTTACTCTAATAGGGGCGTTTTATGCACAAGATGCGGTAAACTCTATGGCATATGGCAATATAGACGGGGTAGAAAGAAGAATCCCTATAGGCTGTTGCAATAGCATCAGATGGCTGCGTAAAGCCTATCTTCGTCTGCAACGGTAAGGGTTGGTGCTATGCTAGTTATAGATTCGGATAAGGTTAAGGCTGAGAAGGTGCAGATAGAGGGTGCCAAAGACACAACCATACAGATTCTGATAAACCACCCGCCAGCTCCTACCTTCGTAATGCGGAAATTTAGGATAAAGCCTGGAGGCTACACACCTCTTCACGCACACGACTATGAGCATGAAGTCTATGTGCTTGAGGGGTTGGGTGAAGTTGGAGATAAGCAGCAGAGTATCCCTATTAAACAAGGCTCGGTGGTTTTCATCCCTCCGAACGAAGTTCATCAGTTCAGAAACGTAGGTGAGGGCGACCTGGTCTTTCTTTGCCTCGTTCCAGCCTAAATCACCTTAAAGACTACCCTATTTCCTTCTCTATCGAATACGCCGATATCTGCTTCAGACCTATATGGATAGGTGGCGATCACCATAAATCTGCCGTAGAAGTTGTTCAAATCCTCTAAGGATGGCTGCTGAACACCACTTGGATGGGAGTGCGCTATACCTAAGATCGAGAGATCTAGCGGTAGATCGTAGGGTGAGAAAGACGAGAAGTTTTCAGCCAAAGTTGGTTTGGGTGGTAGAATCAGCTGCTCAACGTAGATCGTATCCTTCTTAACCTTACCCCGCATTAGGAGTATGCCCTCTCTTGGGTGAAGAGATCTAAAGTAGGCAAGCATACCACTCACTACATCTCTTGGCATGTAGATCGTCTTCGCAACCATACCTCAGCACTCAGCTCCAGTAACGGATTTAAGTTGCTTAACACCCTTTTTTAACTATGAGCTACCAAGCAAAAGATTATAGTAGGCTACTCGGCACACCCGGTTTCAGCGACCAGCTTCTAAAGAACCACTTCACACTCTACCAAGGCTACGTGAACAACACCAACAAGCTGGCTGAGATCCTCAGAGCTATGCTGAAAGAAGGCAAAGCAAACACGCCAGAATATGCTGAGTTAAAGAGGAGATTTGGCTGGGAGTGGAATGGTATGAGACTCCACGAATACTACTTCGACAACCTAGTGAATGGCGGAAAACCGCTAGACCCAAACTCAGACCTCGCAAAGAAGATAGCTGAAGATTTCGGCAGCTACGCAGAGTGGGAGAAGGAGTTCAAAGCAACAGGTGTAATGAGAGGTATAGGCTGGGTGGTCCTCTACCTAGACCCTATTTCAAACAAGCTATTCAACTCTTGGATCAATGAGCACGACATAGGACACCTTGCTGGCTGCAGACTCCTACTAGTCATGGATGTCTTCGAGCACGCCTTTATGCTCGACTACGGTCTAAAGCGCGCTGACTACATAGAAGCCTTCTTCAAAAACATCGACTGGAGCGTAGTCTCCTCAAGACTCAAATAGAGTTCGTCAGGGGGTCGTCATAAACCTGACGAACTCTTCTTTTGTTCTCTGCTTGAGAGTGTAGTTGTTTTTGCGCTCGTATCCGATGGTTGAGTGGGGTGAGAAGCCGTAGTCGTGCCCTGGGTAAACTTTTATGCTGTCATCGAGCCTTAATATCTTGTTGAATAGGCTTTCGTATAGGTCTTCTGCGCTTCCTCCGGGCAGATCGGTTCTTCCGCATTCCCCTACGAACAGTGTGTCGCCTGTGAAGAGGTTTCCTTGGAAGAGGTAGCATATGCTGTCTGGCGAGTGGCCTGGTGTGCTTATGACTTCAATGTGACTTTGCCCTAGGGGTATCTGCTCACCGTCGCCAACAACTTTATCGATCTTGACCTTAGCGCCCTTTCCACCTATTGTTTCGGCTCCAGTCTTCTTCTTCACATATTCGTTACCTAAGCAGTGGTCGTGGTGTGTATGTGTGTTGAGTATGTATCTTATTTTGAGAGACCTTGCTTTCGCCTCTTTAAGCACTTTGTCGAGATCCCAGGATGGATCTATGATCGCAGCCTCTTTGGTTTCATCGTCCCAGATTAGGTAGGTGAAGTTCTGCATAGGGCCTACAGGTATCTGCAGCACACCCATCTTACAGCTCAGCCTCAGGCGGAATTCCTATAGGTGCTACAATGAGCCTACCTACGATCTTCTTGTTCTTTAGTAACCCAGCTTTAGCTTTGTGGAAGGTTATGGTTAGATCTGCTTTGACCGCTTTGCTCTGCACCTCGCCTGTTAAAGGGTCTAGACCTGAGGGTATATCTACAGAGACCTTGTATGCTTTTGAGCTGTTGATTAGATCTATTGCTGTAGCAAATGGCTCTCTGACTTCGCCTTTTATTCCTGTGCCGAAGATAGCATCGACGATTACGCCGCATTCTTCAAATAAGTTCTTGTGCGCTAGCAGCTCCTCTCTGTTGGTAGCGGTTAGTGTTGTTATGGAGCGGGTCATTCTGCGAACTATACCCCAGTTTACAGCAGCCTCCTCGCCCTTGATGTCTTCACCTCTACCTAGTAGGATGACCTTGACGCTCACATCTTCTCCAGCTAGGTGGCGTGCTGCAACGAGCCCATCACCACCATTATTCCCAAGCCCAGCAACGACAAGAACACCCCCCTTAAGGCGGGTTCTCAGACGTAAGACAGCTTTGGCAACAGCGCAGCCAGCGTTTTCCATCATGAGTAGCCTAGAGACGCCTAGGGCAGCAGCCCTCTCCTCAACCGCCCGCATTTCATCAGGCGTTATGATCTTTTTCACAAACACCACCACACAGGTGGTCAGATCGTCGCGAGTTCTTCAACGTTCAGAGGCTGGGACCTCTGAGCTCAGTCTGGAGCGGCGATCACCTCATCCCAGTTGATTTCTGGATGCTGATCTTATAAAGGTTAAGTGCTTGAGCCGTAATTTCTCTCAACGGGTTGTGTTAGGATTTCTTTTAAGATCTTTTCGCAGTGTATTTCGGCTGCTGTCTGTATGTTGCTGTATGTATCGTCCGTGAATCTTGCTGCTGATTCATCCACCACCTCCATCAATAAGCGCCGATAGTCTCTCAGAGGTTGTAGGTAGGATTCGAGCTTCTTCTGCAGGCGAATATTCTCTTGATCAAGGAGTGGTTTTACGCAGAAAGGTACCTTTAGGCTGCTGGTTAAGAAGAGGGCTTTCGCTTGACGGTGATGCTCTACGATCTTCCATAGGGTTGTTTCTAAGCCTTCATCCAATAGATGCTCAGCGTACCTTAGCTGATCTAACCTATAGTTATGCAAATAGAGTAGCTTAGTAGCCTCATAGTCCTTAACCGCGACTGCTGTCAAGTAGGTTAAGTCAAGCAGATAATCATCACTCAGTTTACACGCCTCTTTCAACCTACGATACGGTATAGGGGTTGGTATAACATAGTCGCGGATCTCTCCGTGAAGCACAGAGTGCGCAACCTCATGCCTTATGCACGCATCAGCCAACTCTTGGGTTAGGGTTTTGAGCTTCTCCACACTTATTGTTATAGTTGGTAAGCCTAGCCAAGCGTGGTGGTATGCGTAGAATTCTTCGTCAAAGCCGCTAGATTTTACACCGGCTGCGTTAGATTGCGCTGCGAGAAAGGAGAGTGTGTCGCTACTACTTTGGAAGATGTTAACCTCGACAGCATCAAGGTTATGTGGTAGGTTGGTGTAGCATTCTGTGATCACTTGCAGTATGTGTTCTACATCACTTTTGGAAGCGCCTTTAACCTTAAGAAATATCTTAGGCTTCATAGTAGATGCTTATGAGGAGCCCCAACTATAGGTATGCTTACACCGCATTTTGGGCACTTCTTATCTTTGGTTAGCTCGTAGCGTGTCACAGCAAAGCCGTAGCGCTCTATGAGAAGGGCTCCACACTTCGGGCACCAGGTATTCTCATATCTATGCCCAGGTACATTTCCGATATAGACGTAGTTCAGCCCCTCTTCTCTTGCCGCTTGGGCTGCTCTCTCTAACGTTGTGATTGGTGTTGGAGGCTTATTTGTAAGTTTGTAGGCAGGGTAGAATCTTGTTACGTGTAGGGGTGTGTCTTCGCCTGCAGCCTGTCTAACCCTTCTTGCGATCTGCCTAACTTCATCTACGTTGCTGTTAACATCTGGTATTAGAAGCAGAACAACTTCTACGTGCAGCCCAAGGTCTTTAGCTAGCTTTATGTTTCTCCATACCGGCTCTGAGTAGGCGCCGCAGAACCTTTTAACCACCTCTTCACACCCCTTTACATCAAACTTTATCGCATCCATACCAGCCTCAGCCAAGAGGCGTAGAGCTTCTGCTGTCATGTAGCCGTTGCTTACAAAGTTGCAGTACAGCCCGCTCGCCCTAGCGATGGGAAAAGTGTCAAGAGCGTACTCGAAGAGAAGGGTTGGTTCGTTGAAGGAGAAGGAGATGCCTTGGCAGCCCTCTGCTAACGCCAGCTTCACCAGCTTCTTCGGCTCTATTATCTCATCTGTTGGTGCGGGGTACTTTCTGCTGATGTCGTAGTTTTGGCACCAGGGGCAGGCGAAGTTGCAGCTCCAGGTGCCTATTGTCAAGGCTCTGCTCCCTGGCCAATAGTGGTAGAAGGGTTTCTTCTCTATCGGGTTTATTGAGAGTGAGGAGATTGAGCCGTAGACTATTGTGTAGAGTGAGCCATCTATGTTGTATCTGGTTTTGCAGAAGCCGCTTCCCTTCTCTGGTATGAGACATCTCCTCTCACATACACCACACCTTATCCTACCTTTGGTAGGACCTTCTGCTAGCAGCGCTGGTCTTACGCTCGCCGTCTTTCTTATCTCTGCTGCGGGTGTGGACGAGGCTATCAAGAAGGGCTCTAACCCTTTCTTCTACTTACCATCAACCACCAATCAGGCACCCTTATCCCCTCTTTTATATCGTAGTGGTCATAGGGCTTAATATCTAAGATGGGTGAGCCGTCGTAGGCGTCTAAACCCTTTACCTTCAGCACATTACCTCTCCTCTCAACTAGTTCTACAACAGTAAGCCCTATGGGGTTTGGTCTCGCTTTACCTCTGGTCGCTAAAACACCCACTAGGGGCAGATCCTCTCTCCCCCTTGGATGCATCTTGTATGTTGAGCGGAGTGAGTTGTCTAGCTTATGCATCCAGTAGAGCACGAAGATGTGAGAGTACTCTTCTATTCCATCTAGAGCCTCAGCGTACTTGGGATCAAACTCTAGCGTAGCATAACCTTCGTTCCTATCACCTCTAACCTCGTCGAACTCTGATCTCACATAGCCAAGCGGCTCTAACTCTATACTAACCATCGCTCTACCGTCAGTTTAGGCGGATCTAGATACTTTAATGTTTGCGTTAATTACGCTTGGTTAAAAGAAATATAGATAAGCAAGGTCTGCTATATAGTCGAATAGATTAGAGGGATGGAGCTTAGAAGAGCGCAGGAGATGGGCGGAGGAACCCTACTTATATCTCTACCGAAAGACTGGGTGGTGAAGAACAAGCTGAGTAAGGGTAGCCTGTTAGCGCTTGAGGTAACGCCTGGTGGGAGCTTGATGGTCTTCCCAGCGGTTGAGGTTGAGAAGAAGCCTAAGGAGATTCTCTTGACTTACCCAGCGCAGTATATGAGGAGGCTGATAAATCTGATTACAGGCTCGTATCTGCTTGGCTTCGACATAATAAGGGTGGTAAGTAGAGAGAGGATACCGTATGAAGATGCGCAAGCCATGAAGAGGGCGATACGCCAACTCGTTGGGCTTGAGATAGTGGAGGAGGATTCTAGGTCCATTACAGCGCAGTTTCTGCTTGAGCCGACGAACTTGGATCCTGAGAAGACGTTTAGGCGTATGCATCTCATTACGATGGGTATGCTGCCTGATGCTGTTCAAGCCCTTATGCAGGGGGATGTGCTTCTGAAGAAGTCTGTGTCTGAGAGGGATGATGAGGTTGACCGCCTCTACTTCCTACTAGTTCGGTTGGTTAGATCAGCATCTGTGGATAATAAGCTTGCGGCTAAATTGAAGCTCACAACAATAGACTGCCTGGACTATAGGCTTTCAGCCTATCTCCTCGAAGCCATCGGGGATTCGGCTGAGGATATAGCGAAGTCCTCCACCCACCCCCTTGAAGATGTCTTAGGTGAGGTTGAGAGGGAGGCAGCCTACAAAATTGTTGAGACGCTTGGGGTGATGCAGGAGTCTGCTGTTAAAGCTTTTCTCGCTAAAGATCCTGAAGAGGGGAGGCAGGTGGTGCAGCTTTATGAGGAGGTGGTAGGTGAGATAGCGAAGCTTGAGAAATCTATAGGGTCTAATGAAAATGCTACCATTTTGTCTAGGGTCGCCTCTGGCTTCTCTAGGATAGCGAGGTGTGATGTAGATATCGCTGATTTAGCGTACCCTATGTACCCCCTCGTCAAGTAACCTAAAGACTTAATTTTCTGCTGGTAGAGAGAGTGGTGTGCCAAAGTACATCTTCGTCACAGGCGGGGTGATGTCTGGTCTAGGGAAGGGTGTCACCACAGCCTCCGTAGCAAAGCTCCTCAAACTCTCCGGACTTAAGGTTACCTGTATAAAGATAGACCCCTACCTTAATGTAGATGCGGGCACGATGAACCCCATCATACATGGTGAAGTCTTCGTCACCGATGATGGCGGCGAAACAGACATGGATATAGGCACTTATGAGAGGTTCCTAGACCAGAACCTCAGCAGACGCCACAACATCACCACCGGCCAAATATACAAGGCGGTGATAGAGGCTGAGAGGCGCGGCGACTATCTAGGTAAATGCGTCCAGATAATACCCCACATAACAGACGAGATCAAGAGGAGGATAAAGCAAGTCGTCGAAGAAGATGGCGCAGACATAGGTGTAGTAGAGTGCGGAGGCACAGTAGGAGACATCGAAAGCCTACCCTTCCTAGAAGCTATGAGGCAGATGAGGCTAGAAGTCGGCCCAACAAACTCACTTTTCCTACACGTAACACTAGCCCCAGAGTTAGAAACCGTGAGAGAGCAGAAGACCAAACCCACACAACACAGCGTCCAAGAGCTGAGAAGAATAGGCATACAACCAGACATAATCGTAGTGAGAAGCAAAAGACCCCTAGCCCAGCAAGCCAGAGAAAAGATCTCCCTATTCACCAGCGTACCCATAGAGGCCGTCATATCCAACCCAGATGTCGAATCCGTCTACGATGTGCCAGAGCTGCTTGAAAGACAGGGGATAACAAGAGTAATAGCAAACAGACTCAACTTAACCATAGTTAAGACCCAGTTAGAGGAATGGACGAAGGTAGCGGAATCATTCAAAAAGACCACAACCAAAGTAAACATAGCTATGGTCGGTAAATACGTAAGCCTAGCAGACAGCTACGTCAGCATAAACCACGCCCTACTACACGCAGCAGCCAAACTAGGCGCAGCGATCAAGATAGACTGGGTGGACTCAGAGCTCATAGAAAAAGACAAGCAGGCACTCACCACACTAAGATCATATGACGGCATACTCATCCCAGGCGGCTTCGGTAAAAGAGGGATCGAAGGTAAGATAGAGGCTGCGACCTACTCCATCAAACACAACATACCATATCTAGGAATATGCCTAGGCTTCCAGATAGCAGCCATAGCGATAGCACGCCACCTCTGCGGGTTCGAAGGCGCAAACTCAACCGAATTTGACCCAGATACCCCCCACCCCGTCATAGATCTGCTACCTGAGCAGAAAGAGGTCAAGGAAATGGGTGCAACTATGCGCTTAGGTGGGCACGACATCTTCCTCAAAGAAGGAACTAGAGCCTACAAGCTTTACGGTAGGAGTGTTATAAGAGAGAGGCATAGGCATAGATACGAATTCAACCAGAGATACAAACCTACGTTCGAGGAGAAGAGTGTTATCTTCTCTGGGTACAGCGATGAGGGGAGAAGATTGGAGGTGCTTGAGATGCAATCGCATCCATTCTTTATGGCCACACAATTTCACGCCGAATTCACCAGCAGACCTGGGAAACCAAACCCAGTATATCTAGGCTTCATCCAAGCTTGCGTCGAAAACTCCAAAAGCCGAGCTTAAATCAACCCCTCTTGTGTACCGCAAATACTAATATAAGCAACCTTTTGACAAGTAGATAGGAGGATGAGTATAGAAGAGCTAAGCCTAGACACACTGGATGGCATAGGGCCTGTTACGAAGCAGAAGCTGGAGAACGCAGGGATCTACACAATACTCGATCTAGCTATCCGAGGCCCAGCTGAGATAGCTGAGGCTATAGGAGTAGATCTTAAGAAGGCTGTTGAGTTCAGCAGCAGCGCCAGAGCTCGGCTTATCGAACTAGGGCTTCTCGAGAAAGAGTTCATCCCAGCGAGTGAAATCTACAAGAGGAGGCAGAATATTGAAAGGATAACTACCGGCTCCAAGAATCTGGATGATTTGCTGGATGGGGGCATAGAAACACAGGCGGTCACCGAGTTTTACGGCGAATTCGGAAGCGGGAAGACACAGATCTGCCACACACTCTGTGTGACGGTTCAGCTGAGTAGGGATAAAGGTGGGCTTGACGCTGGAGCAGTATATATTGATACGGAGAACACTTTCAGACCGGAAAGGATATTTCAGATAGCTGAGGCGCGTGGGCTAGATCCCCTAAAGGCGCTTGAGCGAATAATAGTTGCGAAGGCATACAACAGCTCACACCAAGAACTCATAGTTTCAGAACTCGGCTCCGTCCTTGATAAGATGCCCATAAAGCTTGTAGTCGTAGACTCAGCGGTTGCACACTATAGAGCAGAGTTCCTCGGCAGAAGCACTTTAGCTGAGAGGCAGCAGAGGCTCAACAGATTCATGCACCTCCTCATAAGAACAGCTGAAGCACGAAACCTTGCGGTCGTAGTTACAAATCAAGTCCAAGCAGCACCAGACGTCTTCTTCGGCGACCCCAACAAGCCGACTGGTGGGCACGTTGTAGCACACACCAGCACATACAGAATCTATCTAAGGAAGTCGGGTAAGAACCGCATCGCAAGAATCATAGACAGCCCCTATCACCCTGAACGCGAAACCGTCTTCATCCTAAACGAGAAGGGCATAGACGATCCGGAAGACACACCTAAAAAACGCTAGGACAACTTTATAACACCACACTTAACCACGGTATGCAGAAGACAGTTGAGGAAGACCCTAATACCTCTAATAATACTCTTAACACTAACCTTTGTGATCCAACCGCAACCCACCTATTCTTCCGCAGCCCCTCTTAAAGAAGACATTAGATTCTTCGTAACAAAAGATTCGATCGTCGTCAGCACCACTTTGAGCGGAGGAAACATCAGTCTTACAGGGTTAAGAGAAGACTCGATGCAAGGCGTTAATGGCTTCAAACTTACAGCTTCCTTCGTCGCAGAGTGGCGACCTGAATTCCACATACTTGGAGATGAGGGTTATAAGGCGCTGCCTTTAAGCCCACCCCCAACAGAGGGGCTGACACTTATAATCGATGCTGAGGATGAGGTGCAAGCAGATTCGGCAGCTCAAGCTTTGGGTAGGATGATGAAGGCAGCCTTTATACAGATAGGCGCTGAAGACCACAGATACATCTATTATTCTCATTGTAACTTTAGATACATATCACAGATTCTCTTAGGAACCTTACCTAAGTTTGAGGGTGGTTTCACCAACCTTTTAAGATCAGTGTTTTCAGAAAAGAGTCTCCAGTTTATTGTTTTAGAGGCATCGAGATCTCAGATGGGCTTCTCCACGCAGCTAACGCTACAGTACGCTGAAGCAAAAAGCTTGACAACTACATTCGATCTAGACAAGGTACTCTCAGGCTTCTCCAACACTACCGCATCAAAAGATGTTAGTGAAAGTAGGGTTGAAGTGGTGTTTGCTGATGCGCTGATATCATCAACTCTTCTACCTAGTGTTGAGGTCATAAACTCTGTTGAAAACTTCTCCTCTAAACTTTCGTTTAAAGTGGGTGCTGGGGAGAAGCCGCCTTTATCCAAGATCGAACTAGCCTATTACCCTCCTCTGCTCAAGGTGGAGAGGGTTGTTGATAAGGGGGTTGTCGAAGCTGCTTCTGGAATGGATACAGTCGAGGTTACGCTTAGGTTAGAGAATGTAGCCCCAGCGAACAGCTTGGCAGCAGAGGATTTGACTGTAAACGAAGATTGGTGGCGGGGTAAGTTTGAACTCGTCAGCGGTAATACCTCCAGAAAAGTTGTGACGCTAAAGCCTGGGGAGAAGGTTGAAATCCCATATGTGCTCAGATTAACTGAGCAGATACCATCAGATCTTTATGTGGCTGGCGAAAGTACGCCCATAACCTACACATATAGGCTCGGCGACAAGATCTTTAGCGGCAGAGCATATCCAAACGATGTAAGGCTGCTCTTGAATAAGCCTAGACCAACGCTTCTTGTAACAGCTGAGCCAAAAGAGCCTAACCCGATCGAGGCTGCTAACAGATTGGCGGTTAAAATCACGAATGTAGGGACAAGGAGCGCATTTAACGTAACCGTTACTATGGCTGGCAGTAAAGTCGCATCTAAGCCTGTTCTAGAGAAGGCTGAAAGCTGGGGAGTTGAGGTTCCAGTTAAGCCCGGAACCCTAACTCAACCGCTTCAGCAAGCTAGGGTTTCTGTAAAGTGGGTTGATGAAGAAGGGGAGAAGGCGGTTTCTGCGAACACTCTCACCATCAGGTTCAGCCGCTCCACTTCGGGTGCACCTAAGCTCAGCTTAAGTCAAACGGTGGAGGCTTCTCAAAAAGGAGATGGTTTGGCTGTGAAGGGGGTTGTGAAAGCTTCGGTAGCCTATGCGAACAGAACCTTGATCAAGCTTTCATCGCAGATACCGGAAGGCTTCGAACTCGAAGGAGGTAACTTTACACTCAGCGGGAAGCGTATGGAGGTGTCTTCGGTATTCGATGGAGCGGCTGAGCGGGTCTTTAGCTATATGTTGAGGTCGAACAGGTCTCTCAGCTTCGTCCAACCACCGTTCTTGGCTGAGGTGGAGTGGAGCGGCTTCACTCTCAGGGTTGCGTCAAACTCATACGCCTACGCTGGTGGGCTTAAAGTTACCCAAGAGATCTCAAAGCCCTCAGCATTCAGAGGTTCGACATCAGATGCTAAGGTTTCGATAGTCAACCTAGGCCCGTTCCCTGTCTACGATCTTAAAGTGAGGTCTTTAAATTACTCTTATGTTGCTGCACAGCGTTCAGAGAGAGGTGTTGATGTTTTTGAGGTCGGTCAGACTGTTACACTTGATTTCAACATTCGATACTTGAATGCTGGCACCTATCAATATGCTCCTGTCGTTGGTGACTTCGTTTTTTCAGCACAGAACCAAACCCTAGATGTGCAGCCGATCTCTGTGCATGTGGAGAACCCTATCAAACTAGCTTTAATCCCACCTAGCTCGCTTGTTGAGAAGCAAGAGGCTACCCTCACATTTACCATCTCCAACCCGTCCTCGCTCTCAGTGTATGATGTGGAGGCAGAGGTTAGGTTGACTGGAGCTGAGACACCAGATACACCTATCGTGATAAGGGTTGCTGAGCTCAAATCTGGGCAGACCTTTAACAAGACGGTTCAGATCATACCGTCTTCGGTGCTACTCCTAAAGATCGCTTCCAAAGTCAACTTTATCTTTGAAGGCGAGGTTCTTGAGGGCGAGGCTTTTGAGACACAGTTAGCGGTCGCTGAGAACTTGCAGATGAGATACGCTCTACCAGTCGCTATAGGTGTGGTAGCCATAGTACTCACCGCCTATCTTTCACGCCAAAAGGTCGTGAAAGAGCCTCAAGTTGATGAGCAGAGGAAGAAGGCTGTTGACGTATGAAGATGTTATCGTTGAGGCGCTTGAGCGTGCTAAAAGAAGGTTCGCTGAAATTAGGGTAAGTGGCGAAGCGGCCAAAGTTGTTGGGAGAGGTGCATCTGGAGATAAGACGCTTCTGCTCGATAAAGCTCTTGAAGACGAAATACTAACGCTTTTGAACGAGCGGCTAGAGAGATGCTTCATAATCTCGGAAGAAGCCGGTTTTGTTGGAGACCCCTCTTCTGAGCTAACGGCGCTCGTCGATCCTGTTGATGGTAGTACAAATGCTGGGCGTGGGATACCTTTCTTTTCGGCGAGTGTTGCAATAGCAAGTGGTAGAAGATTTTCTGATATAGTAGCTGCTGGCACCATAGATCTGGTGAATGGTGAAATCATAGTGGCATCGAAGGGTAAGGGGTGTAAGGCTGATGGTAAAGAGGCACAACCATCGAAGATAGATGATTTGGGCGCAGCTGTTATCTCGCTTAGCCTAAGAGTTAAGGGGCAGTATAGGAATGAGCCACACCTGTTAGCCAACCTCATAAACAATATAAAACATCCGCGCATCCTCGGCACAGCAGCCCTAGAGACGGCGTATGTTGCTGTGGGTAAGGTGGATGGCTTCATAGAACCTTATCCTAGGCTAAGGACCTATGACTGCTTGCCCTCACTATTCTTGGTCAAGGAGGCTAAAGGTGTGTTCAAAATGCTCAACGCGGCAGAAGACATCGACCTAAGAAGTAATGTGACGCTGTGCTATGTTGCGGCTGGCTGCCAAGCTCTCTTGGATAAGATTTTGAAGCTAATGGTTTAAAATGGGCTGGTTTAAGGGTATATTTGGTCTTGCTGGAGGAAAGGTCTGCTGGCGCAATAGTTGTACACAGATCAGACAGTAAGATAGAGTACCTTATTCTACACTACCCAGCTGGGCACTGGGACTTTCCGAAAGGTAATGTTGAGAAGGGTGAGAGCGAGCTAGATGCTGCTATCCGAGAGATCGGCGAGGAAACAGGTTTAACCGATCTGAAGTTCATCAACGGCTTCAAGAAGATGATACAGTATTACTATAGGAAAGGGGATCAGCTGGTGAAGAAGACCGTAACCTTCTACTTAGCGGAGAGTAAGACAAAAGATGTTAAGATATCCTTTGAGCACCAAGGGTATGTGTGGCTCCCCATAGATGAAGCCTTGGCGAAGGTAACCTATCAAAACGCGAGAAATGTCTTAAAAGAGGCTCATCGATTCCTAACGGAAACAAATCAGTGAAATCAGCGCGCTACCCAACTCCACTCCCTCAATCTCCTAGCTTCGGCGATGCGGTCTGATGAGTCGATTATGGATCTACCCACTATCAGATAATCGGCACCAGCGTTGAGCGCCTCTAACGCTGAGCCACCCTGCACACCTACACCCGGTGAAAATATGGGTAACGTGTTCTTTGTTAAAGCGGCTACTTCTTTTATTATGCTCGGTCTGGTGGCGCCTACGATGATCCCGTCAGCACCCCATTTCAAAGCCCTTTCAGCGAAGAGCCTATAGAGCGGCTTCACCAAGCCTGATCTCAAAGTGATCTTTAGCCCGTAGCCTTCTGAGGCGCCTTTGTGGCTCATATAGGTGAGGAAGATCACACCCATGCCTCTTCTATGCGCCTCCTCTATAGTAGGCTGTAGAGCGTCTCGGTAGCCCACTATCGGATTCGCTATGAACGCATCAAACCCGGCTTCGTAAAGTAGCTTCACAACCGTTAAGTTGGTGGAGGAGATGTCGTTAAGCTTAAGGTCTGCTATCGTCTGCAGCCCCTTTCGATGAGCAGCATCAACAACACGCCTAAGATCCGTTAGGGCCAAAGGTAAAAGGAGATGGTAGTTGATCTTCACAGCAGCCAACTCACAACCAATCTGCTCGACAAGATCTAACGCCGACTCTAGCAAGCCCTCTTCTATGTTGAGGTCCAACGCAAGCACAAGCCGACTCTTATGGGATTTGGAAGAGTCTTCTAAACGTTCTCTAAACGAAGCGGTCAAAGCGACACCATCGGATGTGAAGCCTTTAGCTTAATAACTTTGAGGTAAACATAGCCGTGTTCCTCCAACCTATCTGTGTAAGATAACTCAGATGAGTTTGTCGAGTATCTTATGAAGCGCCCGCTAGGTTCCTTATCTAACCAGCAGTAGAAGAAGAGAGAGGTCTCATCAAATTCGTCTAAGCGAGTGAAGACGCCAGCAACCCACTCCCCATCTACTCTATATGCGAAGATAGGTAGAGGTGATTCTTCGAAGAGCATCCTGTATGCTGCAACTTTAGCTAAGCTGACCAGATCCGCTACCTGTATAGAGGGGATCTTTTCGAGCTTCCTCCCCTCATTTTGCTCAAAATCCTTAGATAACTTATGCACAGAAACGATGGGGGTGTAGATGATGAATGAAGGGGTGTTAGAGATGCGTACCTCCTCTAGGCCAGCTGAGTTACGATATTCAAGAAAGTGACCAGACTTATCTGAAGAGGCGTAGTAAAATACTGGGCTGTTAAAGTATGTATCCACGTGAACAGCTAACCTTAACCCCACTTTAGATGGGAAGGAGAAGACGAGCATAGGTACGCGTTCGAGTGCACAGGATAACCTACCCAACTCCTTTAAGTCGAGGAGCTCCACGAATATAGGTGCGCCCAGCTTCTTATGCACGCCCATCACCTTAAACTTCATCCCCGTGTTAAATAGGTTTTTACCTAACCTCTTCACAACCCACTCTTAAGATGGTAAAGAGGATTAAAGTTGGGTGCTGCGGTTTAGCCGGGCTATCCCTCCTAGAGTACTCAAAGAAGTTTGAGGTAGTTGAACTGCAGTCCACCTTCTATAAGCTGCCTTTACCTGAGACTGCAGCAAGGTGGAGAAGAAGTGTTGCAGAGGGGTTTGAGTTCACCATGAAAGCTTTCCAAGGGATCACACACCCTACATCCAGCCCGACTTGGAGAAGAGCTGGTAGCCAGAAGCCGAAGGAGAAGCAAGAAGCTTATGGGCATCTACAACTAACCGAAGAGAACCTAGAGTGCTGGCGTAAGACGATGCAGATCTTTTCAATTCTTAAAGCAACCATCTGCGTAATCAACCTACCACCATCCTTCAGCAGAACAGAAGAGAATGTGGAGAGACTCCTAAACTTCTTCAAAGGAAGCAATGTAAACATAGGCATCGAATTCAGACACCCCAGCTGGTTCAAAGAAGACCAGCAGACAGCAGAGGACTTAAAGAAGATCGGCGCAGTGCACATAGTTGACCCACTGGTCTCCAAGCCGATTATAGAGACGAACATCCAATACTTCCGACTGCACGGACTCGGCTCCAAACCCTACATCTACAAATATAGTGATGATGATCTACATAGGCTAAGCAGAATAGTTGAGGGGCAGAGCGCAGAAACCGTTTACGTCATGTTTAATAACATAACTATGCGTGAAGATGCCCAACGCTTCATCAAAATGCTCTAGACAGGTTGGAGGGTATGAACGGCTACCGAGACGAGAGGCTAAAGCGCATAAGATCAGAGCTCCAATCAGCATACACACTACTGGAGCAGATCGAATCATCAGGCACCCTTGCTGAAAAGAAGCTCGACCTATGGAGAGCGAGGTGTAGGCTCGAGCTCGCAATACTCCTGATCAAAATCTCGTCAGGTATCGATTATGAAGATAGGAGGGTAAGATATACAGCAGAAGGGGGGCTGCGGAACACTCTTGCTAAAGCGCGAGAGTTTGTTGCTGACGCTCTAGACAGCACCCAGAACACCGATGCTTTCGAGGTGTTAGAAAAGGTGAGAAAGGCAAGAGATCTATTATGGATGCTTGAAGCTAAAAGCTTTTAATCCTTTTCCTTCTGTTTCACAAGGTTCATTTCGTTGCCCTTAACTAGCACCCTATACTTCCTTCTTAATCCTTGTAGATAGAGGAATCTCTTTAGGTAAACCTTCAACCTTCTAGCAGTCATCTCGCCTCTACTACCCTTACTCACCATCAGCTTATCATCTTGTACCGAAACCTCCACACCAACACGCTCCTTTAGAAAACTCGCTAGGTTCTGAGCGAGATCTTTAAGTTCGTTCATCTTAACCGTTACTGCCCTTTCTTCAGCCTTCTCCAACTACACTTCACCTCTCCTGTCAATCATATCCTCGACATTAGGGCCTGTTCCTATAAGTGTTACCTTCACACCAGTTTCTTCCTCAATCTTCCTCACAAAGCTCTTAGCTTCGTCTGAGAGGTCTTCGAACCTCTTAACACCAGCATCACAGTTGAATAAAACATCCAACTTTGTTAGGGCGATTTGTGTGGCGCTGTTAAGGAGGCAAGCCCTTCGCGCTAACTTGAAGTTAAACGGCGCAGCCCTCCTCATCCTACCTGTGACAGTACCGAATTCACTCCAACCCCTTTTGACAACCTCCTCTGTAGGAAGCTCGCCCTCTAACGGTCCTTCACCAACCCTCGTAAAGTATGCCTTAAAGACTACGATGACTTCGCCAACTCTAAGAGGACCTAGCCCTACGTCAGCGCAGGCTGCGGATGCTGTGGTGTCTTTAGATGTTACATATGGGTAGGTTCCGTGGTAGAGTGAGAGGAAGGTGCCTTGAGTACCCTCAACCAATACCCGTTTACCTTCATCCAAAGCATTGTTGACCTCACCGGCCACATCGGTTAAGAACTCTTTTAGAGCCGGTATCTCTCTAGCAACTTTACCTTTTCTAAGCACCCTATCTGCGTTCGCAGGACCTGTGCCGCTCCCTGTTGTCCCGATCTTCTCCTTTAGATGACCAGCCCTATCTCGTTGAATATGTTCCTCCTCAATAACGCCAGCTTGGAAGTCAACACCTAGCCGCCCTCTTACACCAGTTAACTCAACCTCCTCCAGCAGGAGCTGAGGATTAACCACAACCCCTGCTCCGATGAGCAGCCGCGTTTGCGGATTTATGAAAGCGCTTGGCACTAGTCTAACCTTGTAGGTTCTGCCACCAGATACTACAGTATGTCCTGCGTTGGGGCCTACGCCTCCTCTGACAGCCACATCAACCTTATCCTTAACTGCTAAGTAGGATATCACTTTCCCCTTCCCTTCGTCGCCGAAAGCTCCGCCTACAATCAAGATCGCTCTTGACATACACCTAACCCTAACCTAACCCTCTAATAAACTGATTATCTACCGAACCTCCTATCACGCTGCTGATAGATTCTTATCGCCCTCATAAGATCGATCTTTCTGAACTCAGGCCAAAATATATCTAAGAAGACTAGCTCGCTGTATGCTGACTGCCAAAGGAGAAAACCGCTGAGCCTCTCTTCACCAGAAGTTCTTATTATCAAGTCGGGGTCTGGGTGAGGTAAATGAGAGGTGTAGAGGTGCCGCTCTATCGTCTCAGCACTTATGGTAGAGGGGTCTAGCCTACCGGCCTTCACCTCTTCACATATCTTCTTCACCGCATCCACTATCTCACTCCTACCACCATACGCTAAAGCGATGTTGAGGAAGTGTTGATCGTAATCTGCTGTGTTCCGCTCGATGTCAGAAAGGAGGGAACGAATGCTTTGAGGCAGCAGATCCATCTTACCGATCCCCTTCACCCTAACCCTATACTTATGTATCCGCTCGTCCTGTAGTAGCTCCCTCAACTTCTCCTCCATGATAGCGAAGAGTTCGTCTACTTCTTCTTTAGGTCTGTTGAAGTTTTCGGTTGAGAACGCAAAGACCGTGACACTCTCTATCCCAAGCTTGTAACACCAGTCAAGAAGGTTCTTTGCGTTTTCAGCACCAAAATAGTGACCCAGCTTTGTTGGTAGTGATTTCTCTCTTGCCCATCTTCTGTTTCCGTCTAGGATCAAGCCTATGTGCTTCGGCTTCTCCTTTTTTGATATCTGGTGCTCAAGGTACTTTTCGTATATTTTGTAGACACCAAACACTTTAAGTAGTGTCTGCAGCAAGCCAGTCACCTGCGAAGCCTTTTGACAATAACATATTGGTAGACTAAGGAGACGACAAGAAACAGGATTGCTAAGCCGATTAGGAGGAGCGAGATGAGGTAGGCTGGGCTGCCTTTACCTAAAAGAATTAGGGAGATCTGGGTCAAGGGGAAGTATAGCAGCAGTAAGATAAGCAGGTTTGTAGCGGTTCTAAGAACCTTATAACTGTGCCTAATCCAATGGTAGAGTGCTGAACCAGCTAAATAAATACCAACCCCTATCCAGATCAGGTTAATGGTCTCTTGTAAAAACAAGCCTATGAGGTACGCACCGTACTCGAAGAAGAGCTCAGGTTGAACCATGATCTTAGCGTACTCTGGTGTGCCACTCACTGATGTGAAACCCACATATACTGCAGAGACTAGTATAAGCACAGCCGCAAGAGCGGAGAAGAATCTTAAGTAACCAGACGGTCTCATCTGAGTCAGAGCTGAGACGAGCTTATCTAAGTCGAAGCCCCGCGCAATAAAAGCCAGACCCAGTATAACTAAGGCAGCAGCGATAGCCTCAGTAGTCTTACCAAGCACCATCAGTATACCAAATGTCAAGAGAAGAAGACCAGGTACCCCTAAGAAGAACCTCGAATACCTTGGATCATACACTAACATTTTAAGGTACCTGGATAGGATCGCGTATGATTCCTCAACGCTCTCACTGTGCTTGATGACAACCCTACGCACAGATAAAATCGGCTTAAAGTTCTGCACAACCGGGATAACATACTCGTCTTCGGCCCCGTCTGAGACGAAGACTATACCGTCGACTTTATGTGAAGCGAGGATGCTCTTCGTCTCCTCCATTATCTTCCGATCTGCATCAATGCCCCTCTTCTGCGTACCAGCTACTACAGCGACCTCAACCGAATAGCCCTGCTGCAGCAGATCATCATACTCCTTGATGGCGGCGAAGATCGTGTTTGCGTCTGCTTCTTCTGGGTCAGCCAGAGCCAGCCTCGTTGCTGCTATTAGACACTTGTCTCTGCCTACGATAGGTGTTGCTAAACCGGTTTTTACACCTACATCGTCATCCCTATCAACACATAAGACAAGTAACGCGGGTTTGGCTCTGGCTTCCTCCAACCTTTTCCTAAAACCTTACTACTCTCTAATACTTAAGCAATTTCATCTTCAGAATTCAGAAGCAGCCTAAGTTCCCTCAACTCGACCTTCTTCCCTTCCAGAAGTCTGCTTCGAATATCTTCCTTTAACCGGCTTATCTCCTGATCCATCTTCTCTTTTGCCTTCCTCGCTTCTTCTTGGCGTTTGGCTTCCACCAGCTCTCTTCGCTTTGCGAGGTTTGCTAGCAGTTTGGTCTGTAAGTTGTCTAGCTGCTGCTCCTTCTCTTGAAGGGATCTGTTCAGCCGCTCTAGCTCGCTTTGCAGACTTTCTCGCCTTTCAAGCAGCTTAGAGATAGCATCCTTCGTCGCCTCTATTTTCCTCTTCGCTTCATCGATCCTAGCTCTAACCTCCTTTAATCTCTCCGAAAGATTGGTCGATTCCACTGAGAGCTGCTTGAGCTTATCTAACGCAGCCTCCCTCTGCTTGATCTCCGCCTTTCTCAAATGCATCTCCTTTATCCTTAGCAGGAGAGCCTTCTCCTGCTCTCTGGTTAACCTCTCGGTCTGCAGCCTCCACTCTAACTCAGCTATAGCCCGCTCCAACTCTTCAGAAGTCTCCTCTTTATTGATTCGCCTCGCTGCGGCAATCTCTTTTCTGCCAGTAGCAAGTGTATGTAAGCTTTCTTGCATCTTGGCTCTAATCTGTTTACTTTCTTCGATCAACTGTCTTAACCCATTTAACTCATTATCTCTTAGATCCCTTTGCTCCTTGAGCTGATTGCTTATCTCTTTTAAGCTCGCTAAAACATTTCGCCTTTCCTCTTGTATACCTTTGATCTCCTCTATTAGCTTTCTCCTCTCATGTTTGAGGGAAGAGATCTCATCTTCTAAGACCTTTAGATCGGTGTGCACGTGGGATCCAGCCAACACCAAACTTCTCTAGCCAACCAGAATTAACTATTTTGGTACAATGCTAAATCTAAATTAATACCGCGTCGCCTATAATAAGAGGGTATTCCGTAGTTCAGAGGCGCATAAATTTGGCTAAAAGAATCTGGCTGCTAACAGGAGAACCCGGCTGTGGCAAGACAACAGCGCTAATGAAGATTGTGAATGCCGTGAGGGCAAGAGGCTACTCTATCGGTGGGGTAGTTGCTGCAGAAAAGAGGATTAGAGGAATTAGAGTGGGCTTCGAAATCGTCGACCTATTATCAGGCAGCAGAGATATCTTGGCCTCAGTAGAGCAGAAGATGGGACCCAGAGTAGGAAAGTATAGGGTTAATCTGAAGGCGCTATCAGATCTGGCAGCAAAAGCACTCATTGAAGCTGCGCGGAGCTGCGACTTAATCGTTTGTGACGAGATAGGGCCGATGGAAATGGCTAGCCCAGAGTTTCGCAAAGCGGTCAAGGAAGTTGTGGATTCGGGTAAGCCTATGGTTGGCGTTATACATAAACATATGCGTGACCCTCTGGCTGATGAGCTAAGGGCATCGGCTGAAGTTGAGGTTGTAGAGATAGACATTTATCGCTCAGACGAAGCTACATCAAAGATCTTAGAGGCAGTCCTCAACCTACTGGGTGCAGGGCATTGAGTGAAAGATTAGTTGGTGGAGTCGACGACGCTGGCAGAGGATGCATCATAGGACCGCTGGTCTTGGCTGGTGTCGCGGTTGAGGAGAGCAAGTTAAGCAAACTTGTTGAGATAGGCGTTAGAGACTCCAAGGCACTCTCGCCAGCAGCAAGAGCGAGACTCTACCCTCTCATCAAAGATCTTGCATACAAAGTTGTTTCAGTAAAGGTTCCACCCGAGGAGGTCGATAAGTATGTTGCGAGGAGGAAGGAGTTCATTAGGCTTAATCTGCTTGAAGCTGAAGCTGCAGCTAAGGTTATCGAGGAACTGGAGGCTGATCTGGTGTATGTGGACGCTCCAGACACCGAACCCGAACGATTTAAGAGGAATGTGGTTGCCCTACTTAGGAGGAAGGTCGAAGTTATATCAGAGCACAAGGCTGATAAAACATACCCTATCGTTTCAGCGGCCTCAATTATAGCGAAGTTTGAGCGTGATGCAGAAATCGCTAGGTTGCGTGAAAGGTACGGGGACTTTGGCAGCGGTTACCCAGCTGACCCAACTACGATAGCGTTTCTTAGAGACTGGTTGGCAAAGCACGGCGAAACGCCGCCCTTCGCTAGGAAGACTTGGAAGACTTGGAAGCGTCTGGTTGATCGGAGACTGGGTTAGGTTACATCTGGCGCTGAAGCGATGAGAGAGCCATAAATACGTCTAGGGTCTTCTCAACCAACTCTGTTTGTGTTATTCTCCCTATTATCTTACCGCCTTCGGTTACGAAGAGCCTTCTCACACCCTTTGTCGTCATGAGTTGAAGGGCTTCGCCGAGTGGTCTATCCGCCTCAATCGTTATTAGGGGGCTGCTCATCAGCTTCTCCACAGGCGTCTTACTAGGGTCATAGCCCTTAAGTATGCAACGCCTTATGAAGTCTCTTTCAGTCATCACGCCCACTATAACCCCTTTGTCGGTCACAACTACAGACCAGACCCCGTTATCGATCATCAACTTAAGCGCCTCTATAGCTGGTCTATCTTTCTCGATCTTCACAAGCTTAGTATCCATCGCATCTCTAACCCTTACAGTAAGCGGAGCCAAACCCACACCACACATATACCTTCGCAAAGACTCACATAAGTTCTTTACGCTACACTAAGAGTAAAGGTGGCAGGCCACATAGTTATTCTTAGATTTGGTTAGCTGAGGTTCCAAAACATCACATTTACCAGCTATAAAATGTGGGCAACGTGGATGAAACCTACAACCCGAGGGAGGGGCCATTGGGCTCGGCGGCTCTCCAGCCGGAACATCTCTATATTTCAGCCTATTTTCAGGATTCGGGTCTGGTATAGCTGAAACCAGCGCTTGAGTATATGGATGTAGAGGCTCTTTTAAAACATCTTTCGTCGCGCCTGACTCAATAATCTTACCAGCATACATTATATACAGGGTTTGGGAGAAGTATTTGATCGTAGCTAAATCGTGGGTTATGTATAGGATGCTTGTTTCATACTTTTTCTGCAGAGTTTCTAGCAGACTCATAATTTCAACCCTAACAGAGGCGTCTAGCATACTTACAGGTTCATCCGCTACTATAAGCTTGGGTTTAAGTACCAGGGCTCTTGCTATTGCTACTCTCTGCCTTTGTCCGCCTGAGAGCATATGAGGGTGCTTTGATGCGAACATCTCGGGTGGCTCAAGTTTAACGTCGATTAACGCTTGGTTGATCACCTGCTTTATTTCTCTATAATCTTTTGCTATGTTGTGAATAGTTAGGGGTTCGGATAGTATACGCTCGACTGTAAAGAAGGGGTTTAGGCTGCCAAAGGGGTCTTGATATATTATCTGCGCCTCCCTCCTATACCACTTTAGCTCCTCTTCTTCCAAATTATCTATCCTCCTACCGTTGTAGTAGATTTCACCTGATTTGGGCTTGTATAGGCGAAGTATGGTCTTGCCTAGTGTAGTTTTACCTGAACCAGATTCACCGACAACAGCCGCAGATTCACCTCTACCTATATCTAAGCTTACACCATCAACCGCCCTGACGTAAAGAGGCTTACCCAATAATCCTCTGCTAACCTCAAACCAAGTTCTCACATCTCTTACTTCTACAAGCCGATTTGTTGACATCAAACCCTCTCCCACAGTAGACAAGATACATATCGGTCTTCTGAAAGCTTGGTAGGCTTTGGCTCATTAAGTCTACAAGCATCCATAACGAACGGGCAACGGGGGTGAAATCTGCAGCCTGTTGGTGGATAAGCTAGATCAGGCGGCGAACCTGGGATGAATTCGAGCTTCGCTTCCTCAAGAAGCTTGGGTGTCGCCGCCAGTAGTTTCTGCGTGTAGGGGTGCTTTGGGTCTGTTAAAACAGATCTTGCGTCACCCGATTCAACGATTTTGCCTGCATACATTACAGCTATGTAGTCACTGAGCTCGCTAGCTAATCCTAGATCGTGGGTTATGAAGATGTATGTAAGATTGAACTCCTCTTGTAGCTTCTTCAGAAGGTTGATTATGTTTGCCTGGGTTATAACATCCAACGCTGAAGTAGGCTCATCTAAGATCAACAGCTTGGGTTTCAGGCTCAAAGCTATGGCTATAACAACTCTTTGCTTCATGCCGCCGCTTAGCTCGTGGGGATATTTATCTATCAGCGTAGCTGGTAGTCTGACCAGCTCCAATAACTCAGCGGCTTTCTTCTGTGCTTCTGTCTTGCTCATTCCAGCGTGTAGTGTGAAGACTTCTGAAACCTGTTCTCCTACGCTAAGTACTGGGTTAAGTGAGTTCATCGCGCCTTGGAAGACCATGGCCATCTTCTTTAACCAAACCTCTTTGCTTAACTCGCTTTCCTGGAGACTCAGCAAGTTCTTACCTTCAAATATCACTTCACCTCTATATGTGTGTACATTTCGGGGTAGTATCCTCATTATCGCATAGGCCATAGAACTCTTTCCACAACCAGATTCTCCTACAATAGATAAGCAGCGGCCTTCCTTAAGGTCGAAGCTTACGCCATCAACTGCTTTAACAGCACCTCTCCGAGTTCGGTAGTATAATGTTAAATCTTTTAGGGCTAGTATTGTATTCATTCTTCTCTCAACCTTGGGTTTAGGACTTTATCAAGGGAGTACCAGATTAAAGCGAACGCTGTACTGACAAGTACTATGAACATTGAGGGTATGATGATCCACCACCAGTACCCATAGTAGGCTGCTCCGCCTGAAAAGGCTTCGCTGATTAGCTTCCCCCAAGTAGGTAACGCGGGATCACCTAATCCAAGGATGCTTAGACTAGCTTCTAGAAACACGTAGGCTGGTACTGAGACGGTTATGTTGGCGAATGTGTAGGGTAGTAACCTAGGTAATATGTAGAGGAATAGAATTCTGCGTCTACTTGCGCCGTAAGATTTTGCAGCCTCGATGTAGGGTTCTTCGCGGATTTGTAGCGCCATGCTTCTAACAGACTTTGTGACACCGCCGAATAGTGATAGGGCTATTACTGCTATAAGAAGGGCCCATATCGTAGTCTTGTATGTGAATTGGATAGTTATTAGAAGAGATAGAAAAGGCAGCACGAGATACACGTCCGTGATTCTCTGTATGATTTCGTCCACTTTAGATCCGTAGTAACCACTTATAGCTCCGAATATTGCTTGGATAAGGGTTACTACAAATGCAGCTACTAAGCCGAATGCTAAAGCTATGGGTGCGCCCCAAACGATGCCGATGAATACATCTCTTCTCAGATTATCTGTTCCGCATAAGCCATAGACTACGCCTAGAAGATTTAGTTGGGCTTCAACGTTGAACCCTTTACTTTCTGATGTTGCTTCTACTATTAGTTCATAGGGTTTTGAGGGCTTAACATCGTGTGATTTGATGAGCTTAGGCGTACCTTCGATCAGAGATTTCTCGCTGGAGAATAGAGTAACACCAGTAGGAAGGTTATCGGCAACACCGATCTTTCTGAGATATGCTTGTATATTTGCAGTTATTTCTCTATCTATGTATGTGAATATAGTCCTAGACCCTGGTTCGGTGACTTCTCTTAGAAGCTCGATGGAACTGCCGTCTGGTCTAACCCATTTTAATGTAACTAGAGATCTCGCTTCACCAGCGATTTTTAACATGAGGTTCATTTCGGATGGAGGGGTATCATAGTCATAAACTATTCTTGCTCTAAGCTCTATCTTGGTACCGCTTGGCTGAAGCTGCTGAACATCCTTCTTGAAATCTTGGGGTTTAAGTATGATCGTCTTGGCTGGGTTTCCTCCAGTGAATAGAGCGGTCCATTCGGGTGCTGCGAGTCTAGGGTTATCAAGCCAAGCTTGTGGGTCATTCCATTTCTCGACGATGTTCGCTGGTGAAACCAAGGCGGCTAGTGATGTTAATAATATGAACGCTAGGATCACTACGCCTGTAAGACCGCTCTTTGAATGCATGATTTCGTGGATAACAGATTTTATGCCTATGGGTGCGCTGCCCATATTGATCAACCGATCTTTAATCTTGGGTCCACAAGGCTGTAGATTATGTCCAGTATCAGTACGGTGGCAACAAGTAGGTAAGCGTACATGACGGCAGCACCGATAACTACCGGGGCATCGGTAGATAGGATCGCTAAGTTGAGGAGATTACCGATGCCGGGCCAGCCAAAGACCACTTCAGTGATTATAGCGCCTTGCCAAGAGGCGATTAGAGCAAGAGCTACATTGGTTATTATGGGTGGTAGAGATGGTCTGAGAACATATCTTCTAAGAACCGTGCTTTCGGGTAGACCTTTAGCTTTGGCCATCGTCACAAAATCTTCTCCTATGGTTTGGATGACTATGTTTCTAGTGATATAAGCCCAAAAGGGGAATGAAGCGATAATCCAAGTGATTAGAGGGAGAACCATATGATACAGAACATCAAGAGCGTAAAGGAATGGGTCTGTTGGTGAAGGTACGCTAACAAATCCTCCGAAAGGGAAGAGCCTAATGTAGAAGGCGAAGAGGAGTAGAAAGATTATTGCGAAGAACCAAGGGGGTATGACACCTGTTATTACAGCAAGCATAGTCATAAGTCTATCAAATAATCCACCCGGCTTTCTAGCCATAGCTAAACCTACGAGGATCCCTAAAACACTATAGATTATTGTAGCTGTTGTGAAGAGTGCTACAGTAGCTGGAAGCCTCTCCATTATTATGTCTATGACTGCTCTTGAACCTGTATTACTTTTTATTACGAGGGCTTGTCCAAGCCTAAGAGTTAGCGCATCGACTAGATAGATGAAGCTTCTTACGATGAATGGTTGGTCAAGCCCTTTAGCGTGTATAGCTAATTCAATTCTCTGCTCCAACAGCTTCTCTCTCTCATCTTCGGGTAATCTGTTAAAAGATGGGTCTCTACTTAGAGTGGATGAGATATCAAACCTGATTTGGCTTGCTAGTATCTGATCCACGAGCCCCCCGCCATTAGCGATGATTACTGTGAGGTACGTAGCTACGATGAGTGTTATGGCTAGTAAGGAAGCCCTCTTCGCAAGGTAGCTCTTCGATAACATTGGCACTACTATCAAATACTGAGCTTATTAAAGTTTAAATATAAAATAGTATTATGTTGGAGGTATGGCGAAAACTTCTTCCAAACTGCTGATCATAAGTTTCACAGCAGCCATTCTACTACTACCATCCATAGTCCTACCTGCTGCAGCCCAAGC
>Ga0080004_1120056_pt1 | contig 47174 bp, 41 predicted proteins | sample WasSprMetagenome_FD_69207 | JGI IMG/M metagenome (GOLD analysis project Ga0080004, IMG submission 69207) | Sulfidic aquatic microbial communities from Washburn Spring, Yellowstone National Park, USA - WS (SPADES assembly) (version 2) | ecosystem: Environmental > Aquatic > Thermal springs > Hot...
GCCAATGAAGTTCCTTAAGATAGGAGGTAATAGGAACCTTTGGTTCCTATTTTGGGATAAGGAATTCAATTGAACAATGGTTCTCTGAACTAAAGAGAAGGATAAGACAGTTCAACGTTTGTTTTCCAAATGAGAACCTAGGTTCTCATCCACTCCTAGGAGGTTATAGGAACCTTTGGTTCCTATTCAGAGCGATGGATAGCATCGTGGGTGGCCTTAAGTTGACAGTCTCATGCTAAGGGGCTCTGTTAACTTAAGGTTTTTCTAGGCCAAGGATTACCTTTTCTTATGTTTGAAACATTTGAAATAAACTTCAAGAGGCAAAGAACTAACCTTTCGTTAGTTCTCTACGCTCTTTACCTGGTAACCCTTGGCCTAAGTTATAGAAAAGCTTCAAACCAAAGTTTTCGTTGAAAGAAGTTCATAGCAATTTGGAAATGGGTTCAAAGGATTCATGGATTTAGAAAAATATTCAAGGTAAACTGTAGAGTTTCAGTTTTTCTAGTGGATGAAACTGCTGTAAACGTTGCTGGAAAGCTAGCATGGGTCTGGGTAGCTTACGAACCATACTCAAAGAAAATCCTTGGCTTTCTAGGACTAGAAATTCCTATGAAGCTGAACTTTTCCTAAGAAGCTTAGTTAAGCTACATGGAAGGCATGTTGTTTATACTGAAGTTTATTTTCTACAAAGAAGCATGTAGGAGTTTAAAACTTGTTCATCGAACCTATGAATTTGGAGATTGGTTCTTCGAAGTAATAGAAAGACAAGTACAGTTCTTAAAGGACAGAACTGAAAACTTCGATGATTACTTTCCTTGCAATAAGAAGGTTTGCAGACTAGATCATGTTTGGAGATGGCTCAACTTATTTCATTTGTTTAACCAAGAAGAAGTAATTAAAATAGTTCAAAAACTTAGAGTAATGGTATGAAGCTTAAGTTAACAGAGCCAAAAAACTCTAAAGTTAAACTTTTACCGGCTTCCCCTTACTTGCAGACTCATAAACTTTTTCCATTAGATATGATAGCTTCATTGCATCCTCTATTCCAGATTGTGACGGAACCCCGTTTACTAAGTAGTTATAAAACGCAACTAATTCTTCTTCAAACCCAAGCTCAGAAGATAAAATCTGAGTTTTTCCCTTGTCTGTAATCTCAAAAAGCTTTATGTTACTTTCGACTAGGTAGTCTTTGCTTGATGTATTCACGAATAAGAAGGACTCTACTCGCATGGCACCTGAGGCATAGAGGTTACTGATAACACCATTCTTGTGTACAAAAGAAATAATCCCAGAAAGCTCTGGCTCTTTTGGGAAGCTTGCGTTGAACTTTGCATAAACTTCTTTTACACTACCAGCTAAGTACTGAATTATATCTATTAAGTGAATTGTGTTACCATTGACCATGCCTCGGTCAAAAGTTCTATCAAAGTGCGGCTTATAGCTTATTAAGTATCCACCGTACCTTCCTTGTATACCAAGCAACTTAACTTCACTAGACAAATAATTAAGCAGAGCGTTGTAGGTTTTCGTATACCTTAGTACTAGACCTAGTTGAAATTTTATTTTGTTCTTAACTATAGAACTGTAAGCAACTTGAGCTTCTTTAAAACTTGGAGTAAATGGCTTCTCGCAAAAAACATGTTTTTCATACCTTGAAGCATCAGCAACAATTTTAGCGTGAGTATTTGGATGGGTTGTTATTATAACAGCTTCAATATCTTTTCTTTCTAGTAAATCTAGGTAGTTGCTATAAGTGTCGCTTATCTTAAAATCTGTTTTAGCAACTTTTAAAGCATTTTCGTCAATATCAGAAACAGCCTTAACTTCGAATAGTCCGAGCTTGATTGCATTTTTTGTGTGTAATTGCCCCATGTTTCCAAATCCTATTACACCTATTGGTACCTTTGAGTTCATAGAAAGAACTAGCTGTTAGACCTTAAAAACATTTGCTTAGTTTGATGAGGGTAAAAATTTTATAAATGTGTTTTTGAATACTTAGGAAGCTTGGAAGAATTTGAAAAGGTAGCTAGAGAAGCTGCTACATGTAAAAAGTGCAATTTAAGCAAAAGTAGAACTAATGTCGTTTTTGGAGAAGGAAACATAAAAGCAAAGGTACTTTTAATTGGAGAGGCCCCTGGCTTTAACGAAGATAAAGAAGGTAAGCCCTTTGTTGGGCAAGCTGGAAAGATACTCAACGAAGTTTTGTTAAAGATTGCAGGGCTTGAAAGAAGTGAAGTGTACATAACTAATGTTGTAAAGTGTAGGCCTCCAAACAACAGAGAACCAGAGCAAGAAGAAATAGAAGCATGCTTCCCGTATTTAGATTTTCAAATTAGATTCATAAAACCCAAGGTAATAGTTACCTTAGGCAATGTTGCAACCTCTACAATTTTTAGTAAGTTTAACCTTAAAGCTAAGTCAATGAGTCAAATTCATGGCCAACTCTTTCTAGTTAGCTCGTTACTTTATGGAAGCTTAAGAATAGTACCAACTTATCACCCAGCAACTGCATTGTACAACCCGAAGGTAAGTGAGACGATGAAAAATGATTGGAAAAAGATAGGGGAAATTGTAAAAGCGTTAAACTAAACGTCTTTGACAAGGATGTTCAATAAATTTTATAAGTAAAGCTATAGCTTAATAACAGGGAAATTTGAGTATTAATGTAGAGTACTTTCCGTACAAGTTCAAGTACGATCAAGAACGGTTTTTTCATTTTTTGCAAAAAGAAGTAGTAGAAAACAATGTGGTTATAAGCGCACCTACAGGTTATGGAAAAACTCCACTGATACTAGCAGCCTTGTTACCGATTGCAAAAAAAGAGGAAAGGAAAATAATTTGGGCAGTTAGAACTGGAACAGAAACGGATAGACCAATTGAAGAACTAAAAACAATATCTAAAAACCATTCTGTTACTGGAATCTCACTTAGAGGAAAAAAAGATATGTGCTTACTGCAGCGAATTATGAACGAAGAAATGGACTACGATGAGATAACTTACTTTTGCAAAACAAAGATAAAAAACGGAGAGTGTAAATTTTACAGCAACTTGTATAGTACAATGCCAAGGCACATTAGGGTCCCTCGCACTTACTCTGAAATTTTAAGCTGGTGTGAGAAAAATGAAATTTGCCCATACTACTACCAACTAGAGTTGATAGCATATGCTGACGTCATATCAGTAAACTATAACTATATACTCAACGAACCGATAAGCTGGGTTATTAAAAGTAAAGTAAAAACAGATGAGGCTTTTTTAGTTGTTGATGAAGCACACAATTTACAGAATGCTTATGCGAGCATAAATACAAGTAAAATTACTATCAACACCATAAACAACGCAATTAAAGAAGTTGAAGAAAACTACACTGAAAGAAGAGAATGTAGTAAATTTCTAATCAGTGTAAAGTTGTACTTAGAGGAAATTCTTGATGAGATAAAAAAAGAAAATGTTGAGGACAAAGTTGTAGAGATAAATGAAATTATCAAAAAATGCGCGAGAAACTACGAAGAATTTGAGGAAAGGATAGGAGAAGTCAAGGCTCTTGGGAACAGAATAAGGGAGAAAAAGATAAGAGAAGGAAAAGCTCCAAGGTCTAGCCTACATGCTCTTGGAGACTTCTTTGCGAATGCTCTTAAGTTGACATCAGAAGAAGGAGTTGCGCTTATAGCAAACTTAGAAAACAAAGATAACTTGTCTTTAGAAATTTTTGATATGAGGTCAAGAGAGCTACTTTCAGAAGTTTGGGATAAGTACTATAGGGTAATTTTTTGCTCAGGAACGCTTGGCCCTCCAAAGGCCTTTGCCGAAACTATAGGCTTGAGTTCTTTTGTTTATGGAGAATTTAGCTTTAGGCTAAGAAAAGAAAATTGTATTTCTTTAATTACCTTAGAGCTGTCATCTGAAGGTGAAGAACTTCCTGAAGAAATGGCTAAGAAGTATGTTGAGGCAATAGAGTCGTTTGTATTAGGCTTAAATGAAAACATAGCAATATTTTCAGCTAGCTACAGGATACAACAAGATTTGATAGACAACGGACTCCTACAAGTATTAGAAAGAAACAACAGAATGGTTTACGTTGAAGAAAAAGGCATGAGTGGAGATAAGAGTAGAGCAATTATTGAAGCATTTAAAAGGTCTTCAGAAGAATCAAAAAAGGGAGTTCTTGTAGCTACAGCAGGAGGAAGATTTTCAGAAGGTGCTGATTTTCCTGGTAGACAACTTGTTGGAGTATTCTTGGTTGGAATTCCTTTCGATAAAATTAGTGCAAAAACCAAGCTTTACGTAGACTTTTACAAGAAGAAGTATGGTTTAGAAAAGGGTGAGCTTTATTCTTACATTATCCCAGCGATACGAAGAGCCTCCCAGGCTTTAGGAAGAGCATTAAGGTCTTCCGAGGACAGAGCAGTTTTTGTTTTAGGGGATAGAAGGTATAGAAACTTTCTTTCTTTGCTTCCAAGGTTTGTAAGGATGAACTACAAAAGGATAAGAAACTATAAGAACATAGGGAAGTACGCAGAAGATTTCTTCTACAAGAAAAAGTACACTAACTAGGTTGATACTTACTAGAGTTTAAGACATATTTTCCAGAACTTTAAAGCGCTATTGGTAAGCCATCTCCTCTAACGTCACAAACACCAGCTTTTAAACTGCTTTTTTTCATAACTCCTTGAGAAACACCCATCGAACTTGGATATTTTTGTTTTTTAATGCTCAATCCCTCAGGAACTTCGACTCCTTCTTCAACTAGGACGTTGTTTCCTTCCCATAAGAACCTTGGGGCCTCTATTGCATCCCAAAGTTCCATGTTATAGTCTACGATATTACTAATTAGAAGTGCATGCAATTGTGGACGAAAATCACCTCCACTCGTACCCAAACCAAGAAACACGCCATCTTTGTTTTCTAAAAGAACAGAAGATAACGTATGTAAAGGTCTTTTTCTTGGCTCAACTTTATTTGGACCTGAAAAATTGAAGTATGAGGCTCTGTTGTTTAGTGGGATGCCATAGTCTGGAACAGTGAGACCAGAACCAAAGTGATAAAACAAACTTTGTATGGCTGAAGCTATGTTTCCTTCAGCATCAACTATAGCGAAGTACGTTGTATCACCACTTCTAAGTTTACTACTAAAGTTTTCAGCTTTAAAACTATTGTATAGCTCTTTTGCACTAGTTTTTGAGATAAAACTTTCGAGATTAGTTTCAACAAACCTTGGATCTCCTAAGTTCTTGTTCCTATGCATATATGCAACTTTGGATAACCTTACAAATAAGTTAACTCTTTCCTTAGAAAGCGGTTTATACTTTTTAGCTTCTAGTGCTTCAAGTAGATTTAGAATAAGTAGAGTAGTAGCACCCATGCTGTTTGGTGGAATTTCGTAAACCTTAACGTCATTGTAAAAAGTACTTATTGGAGCTTCCCACGATGCATTAAACTCTTTAAAGTCTTCTATACTAAAGTAGCCACCTTTACTGTTTACGTAGTCTACGATTTTTTCAGCAATTGGCCCTTCATAGAAAGCGCTAGGTCCAGAATCTCTAATGAGTTCAAGCGCTTTGGCAAGATTTTTCTGCTTTAGTAGCTGTCCAACTGATGGAGGATTGTTATTTAGCAAAAAGTTTTCTCTAAAGCCTCTATCTTCAGAAAGATTCATGTTTGAAGATATGGCTCTAGATAACTGAGGGTAAACAGGAAAACCATCCCTAGCATAACTGATTGGGTACGCAAACAGGTCTTCTAGCTCTTTAGTAGCAAACTTACTGTAAACTTCAAAAAGGCCTTTTACAAGACCAGGAACAACTGGTGTCAAAGCACCTCTAGCTGGAAACTCTTTTATGCCTTTGTTTAGGAGCACTTCTGCACTTAACTTCTTTGGAGACCAACCACTTGAGTTTATGCAATAAACTTTATCGTGTCTTGAATCATAAAAGAGAGCAAAGAAGTCACTCCCTAAACCACCAAGATGAGGTTGAAGCACGGCTAAGGATAGTGAAACTGCTATAGTAGCATCAAAAGCATTGCCTCCTTCCATTATAATTCTTGCTCCAGCTAGCGAAGCCAGAGGATGTTCTGAAGCTACTGCAGCATTCCTTGAAAGAAATGGGGTCTTAAGCATTTTGCTAAGCTCAAAAAGAGTACGTTAAAAATATTTTGCTTTTAGAAAGAACACCTTATGCATAGTACTCTTAGACTAAAACTAAGGCCAACTCAGCTACTGAACGCTCCTTGTAATTGCGAAGAAGGATTAACTAAGCCATTTTTAATTAAAGTTTCCATTAAGACTCTTTGGTAGGTGATCATTGAAGATATCTTATCATACAAATCCTTTTTAGTGTACTTTTTCCTTGCTAAATTTAATTCGATTGCTTTAAGTGCTACACTATATGCCACTTCAACGTAGGCTCTAAAATCACTCATGGAAGGAAGTATCTTATTTTCACTTATTCCTTCTTTTTCGGCATAATTAGCTAAGGAATTAGCGCCTTCAATACAAAGTTCATTTGTTATTTTCCTTGAGCCTACTGTTAGAACTCCTCTAAATACAGAAGGAAAGGCTAGGCTGTTATTAACCTGGTTTGGAAAGTCACTTCTTCCAGTTGCAACAATTCTTGCGCCTCCAGCCTTAGCGTCTTCGGGCCAGATTTCAGGAAGAGGATTTGCTAGGGCAAAGACTATTGGATCTTTAGCCATCTTGCTTATCCACTCCTTTCTTATTGTGCCTGGCTTTGGAGTAGAAAGAGCAATTAGAACGTCTGACCCTGCAATTGCATCTTCAATACCACCTTCAATATTACTTAGGTTTGTTCTCTTAGCAAGTTCAACTTTCCATGGGTTTGTTCTTGACAAAGCTTCAAGGTCGCGTCTTGTTGAGCTTAGAATGCCTTTGCTGTCAACTATTATCATATCTTTGTTGCTTACTCCTGCTTCTATTAGTAGTCTTGCAGTAGCTATTCCAGCAGCTCCAGAACCAACTATTGTAATTTTTGATTCGTTAATCTTCTTTCCTACGATCTTAAGAGCATTTATGAGCGCTGCTAAAACAACCAAGGAAGTACCTTGTTGATCGTCGTGCCAAACAGGTATATCAAGAGAATTTTGAATGGACTCTAGTATATAAAAACATTTTGGACTTTCTATATCTTCTAAGTTTATTCCCCCAAAGGAAGGAGAAATTAGCTTTATTAACTCAACTATTTTATCTTTTTCTTGAGTCCCAAGCATTATTGGAACTGCATCAACCCCACCCAAATACTTAAAGAGGAGGCACTTTCCTTCCATAACAGGATAACCTGCGTATGGGCCAATGTTACCTAACCCTAGAACTCGACTTCCATCGCTTATAACTGCAACGAGGTTCCATCTTGAGGTTAGCTCAAATGAAAGATCATTGTTTTTAGATATTATTTTACAGGGTGAAGCAACCCCAGGAGTATACCAAATGGCAAAGTCTTCAACGCTTGTTATTGGAACTTTGGGAAAAACCTGAATTTTTCCGCTGTAAATTCTATGAAGTTCTATTGACCTATCTTCCATCTTGAGTTGCATTAGACAAAACTGTAGTTATTAATGTTTTTCTAAAAACTTTGATTACTTTCAATAGGATGGGAAAGAAGCAAAGTAAAGATTTATAAAAGCTAAAAATGAAAAAGCTTCGAGTTGAGCGAGATAAAGACTTTAGTAGGTTCTCTTAAGCTTGAAAAAGAAGATTTTGCAGACTTTAGAATAACCGAAGTCGAGTCTACATCTTTAGTTGTTAGAAAGGGAAATGTAGAGCAAGTAATGCACGACATAAGCATCGGAGGAGCGGCGAGAGTTTTGGTTAATGGAAGCTGGGGATTCTACTATACTACTGACCTTTCTAGTGAAGGAATAAGACTAGCACTAGAAAAGGCTTACAAGGCTGCGAAGGCTTTGTCTGAAAATGTAATTGAAAAGTCTAAGGTTAAAATAGAAAGGACTTATGAAGACGAAGTAAAATTGAATGTAAAGATTGACCCAAGAAGTATTTCTCTAGAAGAAAAAGTAAAAGTAGTTCTTGAGTTTGATAAAAATATATGGAAAGGTAATGAAGGAATCGCTACAACTTCAGTTGCACTTTCTGACAGTGTGAAGAAAGAATATATTGTGAATAGCTATGGTACAGAAGTAAAATACGAAGTTTGCAGTACTAGAATTTCAGGTTCTGCTGTTGCAAAGGAAGGAGACTTAATTCAGAATGTAAGTACATCTGTAGGCGAAAGCAGAGGATGGGAAACTATAAAAGAGTTTGATTACGTAAAGGAAGGTCAAGAACTTGGTAAAAGAGGAGTTGAGCTCTTAAAGGCTTTGCCTCCGCCAAGTGGAAAGATGAATGTTATAATGGATCAAAGTTTAGTAGGAGTGTTTATTCATGAAGCATTTGGACATGCTTCTGAAGCCGATGCCGTAAAGGCCAATAGGTCCATACTTTCAGGGTTAATTGGCAAGAAAGTTGGGAATGAAGCTATTAGTGTAACAGACGATCCAACAATTCCAGGAATGAGAGGCTCGTACCCCTACGACTCAGAGGGAACTAAAGCAGAAAAAAGAGAAATTGTAAAAAATGGTACTTTGGTAGGATATCTTCATTCTTTAGAAACTGCAGCTTACCTAAATGCTAAACCAAATGGAGCAGCAAGAGCAATGAACTTTTCAAGCAAACCAATAGTAAGGATGAGTAACACTTTCATTGAAAACGGAGAATACAGCTTAGAAGAACTGGCTGAAATGATAAAGAACGGAATATACTTAGCAAAGTCGTATGGCGGCTACGTTGACCCTGCAAGGGGGCAATTCTATTTTACAGCTCAAGAAGGATACCTAGTAGAAAATGGAAAAATAGGAAGGAAGGTTCAGAATGTATCGATGTCTGGTTTAACTCTAGACGTACTAAAGAACGTTATGGGTGTGGGAAATGACTTAAAGCTTGCATTTCCTGGTACTTGTGGTAAAGATGGCCAATGGGTTCCAGTCTCTGGTGGTGGGCCGCATATTGCAGTCAAGGAAATAGTTGTTGGAGGTAGAAAGTAAAATGAAAGAACTAGACCTATGCACTAAAGGAGTTAGGTTAGCTGAAAAGCTAGGAGCTACTCAAGCAGAAGCTGTTGCTTTGAGAGGTAGGTCAGTTAGTTTATCTATAGAGAGAAGCTCAATAAAAGGCGTTGATGAAGGTTCATTTTCCTCATTTGGCGTAAGAGTTTACATAGGTAAATCAGTAGGAATTTCAACGGTTACACCCCTTGAAGAAAACAGAGTTGAAGTTGCTATTAAAAAGGCAATAGAGCTTGCAAGAAGTTCTCCACCAGATGAGAACTTTGTTTCACTACCAGAGAACAAAGAGTTTGAGGAAGTTCAGGGACTGTATGACAAGGCAATTGAAGACTTAACCTCTGAAGAATTAGTAAGCAACATTAGGAAAGGAATAAGTGCGCTTAAGGATGTTGATAAAACTTTAGATGTAGCTGGAAGTGCTGAACTTTTTATAACAGAAAGGTTTATTGTAAACTCTTTGGGAGTTGAGAGGTCGCAAAAAGCTTCTGGACTCTCATTTGGAATAGAAGCACTTAAGAAAGGAAGCAATGGGGACGTTGGAACAGGATTTGATTACTTCTTCACGAGAACAACGAAAGAACTAAAGTTTGAAGAAGTTGGAGTAAATGCCGCTAACAAGGCAATTAAGAATGTTGGTGGAAGAAGAGTAAAAAGTGGAGTATATACGCTGGTTCTTGATGAAAGAGCAACGTTAGAAACTATCGGAGGAATAGTGGGGTATGGCGCAAATGCATTCTACGTACTGCAAAAGGCCTCATACTACGTTAACAAGCTAGGAACAAAGGTAGCAAGTGAGCAACTAAATGTTTTGGATGATCCTCTTTACCCATATGGGTGGAGTTCAACTCCGTTTGACTCTGAAGGTTACCCTTCAAGTAAAGTTAAGCTAATTGAAAAAGGCATCTTAATGAACTACATTACAGATTCATATACAGCGAATGCTCTAAAAATAGAAAACAATGGTCATGCGGGCAGAGGTGGATTAGCGGACAAGCCACGTCCTCGTTTAACCAATCTTCAAATAGCCCCAGGCGAATACAAAGAAGATGAACTTTTTAAAGACATAAAGCAAGGAATATATGTCTACGACAGTGCATTAAGTCCAGTAGAAGGTTCAAGTAACATTTCTAGCTTAGTTGATTATGGATTCTTAATCGAAGATGGAGAAATAAAATACCCTGTGAAGAACACTATGGTAGGAAGTACAGTTTTTGAGCTTCTTCAGTCTATAGAAGCAGTTGGAAAAAGAACTAAAAATGAGGCAGGAAGAATTGCGCCAAAGATAAGGATAAGAGACGTAAAAGTAAGTGGTTAAGCTAAAAACGACAACTCACTTAGAATCAACTGAGCCCAATTTATCTTCAAGTTCGCTCTAACTAACTTACTTTTTTTAATTTTTGGACAAAGTTTAAAAAGGAGGAACTCATACTACTTACCAAAAATTGGAAAGCGAGTACTTTAGAAAGTTTTTAGAATCTAAATCTTCTAAGGTAAATGCAAAAATAATTGGGGATCTATTAGCATGGGACGAAGGACTTCAAATAAGCCGCTCTTCTAAATTTACTGACTTCTTAGAACTTGTTTATGCAGAGAAAACAACGGGTGACGCTATAGTTTTGGAAAGAGGAACAGCTCTTGACTTAGCAGAAAGAATTGAGTGGATGGAAAAAAGCATTGAAAGCTTAAGCAAGAAGGTAAAGGTTCTAGTGGCTATCTTAATTTTGGTTTCGTTGGTAGCAATTTGGGGGTGGCTAACGTGACAAACAAAAGAGAGTATGTTCGAACACTACAAGAGGAAGTGATGAAGAGGTTTGTAGGGAATGAAGAAGCAGTATATATAGCAATACTTAACTTACTTCATAAACGGTCAACATTACTTATACGTGCACCTCGCGGCACGGGAAAGTCTACATTGATGCTTCTACTGCTCAAGGGAATGTTTGGAGATGACTTTACTGTGATATCTGGAGCTTCAGAAGTTAAGAGAGGAGAAGTAATTGGAAGGCTTCATATTCCTTCTCTTGAAAAAGAAGGGACTGAAAAGGTTCTTTGGGCAAGGTTTGTTCAAGCACATGGGAAGGGCATAGACGAAGTAAACAGATTGAACCCATATACTACAGCAAATGTTCACCACATGATGCAATTTGGAGAAGTTTGGGCATATGGGCAAAAATCAACAGCAAGCGACTATACTTTAATTGCAAACGAAAACCCTAACGATTTAACAACCTTTATTCAACCACCGCCATTTTATGATAGGTTTGATGTTTGTGTTTATCTCAACTCATTAACAGTTAGCCAAAAATTTGAACTTCAGGAGAAAAACAATAGGTACGAAAATGATCTAATAAACTCTATGCCTCAGATAATAAGATACGAAGACTTACTGGAAATTAGAAGAGAGGTTGAAGGCACAGAACTTGATCCTGAAACTTTAGGATTCATAAATATATTAGTTAGAGATTTTCAGGTATGTGTTAGAGATAAGGAGCATAGTAACGTGTTGCCACCAGTACTTTGTGAGGGATGCCACTTTACAAGGTTTGTTTGTAGTAGCGTTAAGGAGCCACCAAGTGAAAGAGCAACAGTAGTGCTTACGCAACTAGCTAAGGCAAAGAAGTGGCTAGAAGGAGAGGTGAGAAACGACGATATAATAGAAATGGCAAAATGGGTACTGGTGCATAGAATTAGTTTAGTAAGAAACGAAAATATCATAGAAGAAATTGACGAATTACTTCAAAGAGAAAAAGAAAGGATGCTTGAGAGAGAGTCAAGAAGACAATGGTTCATTTTAAATGAGCTTTACACAAACTATAGTCCAGGGTTGTATAGAACAGCAAGGGAAATAGCTGTTGAAGACAACGTATTTGCGGAGGAGCTTTATGCACTAGAGGAAAAATGGATAAAAGAAGGAAAGATTAAGAAAGAAGAAACTCTGAAGGCAACTCTTGGAATAAAGTAGCATGAACAAGGAAACTGTAAGAGAAATCTTTGCACAGGTTAGAAGCGAGCTATACTTTCCACCATGCGAACTAGAAATAGTTGAAAAACAAGAAAAAGGTAGTGCAATGCCATTTTATGTTTTAAACACGAAAGTCTACATTTCCTTAGACTCGATACCAAATAACGTGAACGAGGAAAAGTACCTTAGGTCTGTAATTAGACATGAAGTTAGCCATCTTCACTACTGCCCTTATGACCTAAGGACAGCGCACGAACTACTAAAAAGCGCATACAACGCTTGCAGAGATTGGAACTTGGCCTATTTCTCCCTTTTACTCTTCTCAGACTTAAATGTAGACTGCTTCTACCTTACAAAAAGATTTGGTGAGGTGCCATACCACGCAGAAGAATTTATTAGTTCTAGACAAAGCGGAATAAATGAATACATTCAGGCAACTTACGAACAGCTACTTGATAAAAGGAAGAAAGGCCACAAGTACACTATTGAAACTGTTGCAAGACAAATAAAAATTGTTATGAGGTCCGAGAAGAATTGGTTTAGCAAAGTTAGGTTAATATCAAAAATCTTAGCGAAATACAACGTTAAAGTTAAAGTTCCAAGGAACAAGGTAGGAGCTTCTAGTGGATACATTCCTTTAAGAGAAGACTTAAGCAAGAATACCTTAGAAGAAGCTTTAAGGGCATTTGGTGGAATAAGAGAAAGGAATGAGGCAAAAGCATTCTACACTTACTGGATTGAGCCAAGGCTAAAGAACAGCGAAATTGAGAAACTAAAAGAGGAGTTGAAGAAGGGTAAAGGAAAAGGAGAAGAGAAGGCAGGAGTTCATAAAGGAAAAGAAAGTGGCAAAAGGCTTAAGCCATCTTTTGGAACTGGAAAGGAACCAGTGCTACCGACTAGTCTTGGGAAGCCATATTCTAGTATTCCAGAGAATTTAGTTGAAGATATAGTTTGGAGAATGCTTTGGTACATTGCAAGGGCTAAGAGAGCTATGTTGATTTACTTAGAAGAGGGAAGAAGACCAGAACCAAGCCTCTCAGTCTCGAAGTATCCTGTTGACTGGAATGTTGAAGACGACGTAGAAGACCTTGACCTAGAAGCGAGTTTAGATGAAGGTAAGATAAGAATTGAAGTTAACACAATAAAATGGGAAAGCGAAGCAAAAGAAAAAGGTAACAATCTAACCATAGGAAGAATTCCTTCTAGCATAATAGTGTTGGATTCAAGCAAAAGCATGGAAAAAATTTTTGATGATGCAGCCACTTCTGCATTTATTAGTTTATTAACTTCAGAAAGGATAGGTAGCAACGCAGCAGTTATAAATTTCTCAACAAACTACTACACTAGAGAGTGGGAAAACTTACTGCTTGAAAAAGAGATGGCTTTAGCAATCAACTTTAATGACATGACAATACTGCCCTTAAACGAAATACTAAGACTAGTGGAAAAAAGCCAAAACAATGTGCTAATCAACATTATTACGGATTGTGGATGGCAAAATATAGAAGAAGTTCTTCCAAGTTTAAAGGAAATCGTAGAACGAGGGCATAGGATTACAGTATTTTATTTGCGGGGAGGAGAATATATAGAGAACTTAGAGAAGATAAACAAGATAAACAGAATTAAGATAATACCAGTGAGAGAGCCTGAAAGAGATCTTCAAAATATTGTCATAAGAGAAACAGCTAAAGAGTATGGAAAGGAATTGATAAACTTAAAGTAAAGAAGAAAGATTAATAAGCTTTAAGTCAAACATTAAATAAACAACAATGAAGTTATCCATATGCAACGAGATGTTTGAAGGATGGAGCTTAGCTAAAACTTTCCGTTACGTTAAGCAACTTGGATACGACGGTATTGAGATTGCACCTTTTACAATAGCTGGTAGCGTAGAAAAGGTTTCAAAGGAAAAAAGGAATGAAATGAGAAAAGAAGCAAATGAGAATAAACTTGAAGTTGTTGGCACTCATTGGGTTTTGGTAACTACTGATAAGAATTTAAACTTGTTTAACAAGACTGGTGAAACCAATAAAGAAGCCATAAACTACTTAAAAGAAGTGGTAAAGTTCACTGCTGAAATAGGAGGGAAAATAGTTGTTTTTGGGTCTCCAAAACAAAGAAGTGTACCTTCAAGAGAAATTTTTAATCAGGCTTGGAATTCTGCTGTTTTAGCTTTTAAGGAAATTGGAGACTTTGCTAAGGATGAAGGGGTAACGGTATGTATTGAACCTCTATCAAGAGAACAAACGAACTTTATCAACAACGTTCGTGAAGCTAATAGGTTCATAGAAGAAGTGAACCACGAAAACATAAAGCTCATACTTGATGTTAGAAGCATGTGCGATGAAAAAAGGCCCTTCAATGACGTAATTGCTGAGGGTAAGAGAAACTTAAAGCACTTTCACTCAAATGATTGTAATGGCTATATTCCAGGCTCTGGCTCAGCCGACTATAAACAAATAGTTCAAGGTTTATTAGAAGTTGGGTACTCAGGATACTTATCAGTTGAAGTTTTTGACTTTAAGCCTGATCCAGAAACAATAGCTACTAAAAGCTTAGAGAACCTCAGAAAATTCTTAAAGAGTTTTGGAACTTAAACTTAATTTAAGACGATTAACGTACTCTTTTCTTGTTGAGCTCACTAAAAATTTAAAAGATCTTTTGTATTAAGAATAATTCATGGACGTCTTAACAGTAGGAGAAGTCTTAGTTGAATTTGTAAAGAAGAATAGAGATTCACCCCACTACGAAAGGGGAGAATACGTCGGGCCATTTCCAAGTGGAGCACCAGCAATATTCGTCGATACTGGAGCAAGACTTGGAATGAAAACAGGAATCGTTGGAGGAATTGGAAACGACGAATTTGGAAAAGTTATAAAAGACAGGCTAGAGAGAGACAGTGTCGATACCCGCAAACTTTTAGTTTTTGAGGGAATAACTACTGGAATTGCATTTGTAATGTACTTTTCTTCTGGCGAAAGGAGGTTTGTCTTTACATTAAAACAATCTGCTGCTGCACAAGTGAAGCCGGAACATATAGAAGAAGACTTTATTAAAGAAACGAAGGTTGTTCATATTATGGGATCAGCACTCTCTCTCAACGAAAGTATGAGAGAAGCATGCTATAAAGCTGTTAGAATAGCAACACAACATGGACTAATTGTAACTTATGATCCAAACTTAAGAGCTGAACTTATTGAGCCAAGTTTGATTAGGAAGATATCAGAACCAATCTTGAAGGTAGCAGAGCTAGTAATGCCATCAAAAAATGAACTATTCGACTTAACCGAAAAAAGAACTATAGAAGAAGCTGCAGAAGAAGTTCTTAAGTATGGAGTAAGACAAGTTGTAGTTAAGCTAGGGAATGAGGGTTCTTACTTAATAACGAGAGATGAAAAATACTTTGAGCCGGCTTATGAAGTTAGTGAGAGAGACCCTACTGGAGCTGGAGATGCTTTTGATGCCGGGTATATAATGATGTACTTAAAAGGAAAGAATTACAAAGAAAGTCTCAAGTTTGCAAATGCCGTTGGCGCCCTGAAGGTCACAAATTTTGGTCCTATGGAAGTTCCCAGTAGTTTGGAAGAAGTTGAGGAGTTCATGAAAAGCTCAAAGCAAAGGACAAAAAGAGGCGAATAGAGCACATTTTAACTTTTTGCTACTAAATTTTCGCTCTGAGTATATGGTAGAAAACTTCAATCTTTAGAGAAGAGGATTAAAAGGTTCTGAACTATGTTTATGGGAAGAGTATACAATAATACTCAACATGAAAGTATAAGTTTGACTGCTAAAAATTTCAAACTTTTAGTTGCATAGGATGAAAACCTATTAAAGAGTAATCCCATCTTAGTTAGATAGTACGATTAATTTGAAGGTTTTGACTAGATAAAAATAAATGTTAAGTACTTTGTTTAATCAATTCATATACTTTTTTCCTGACTCGTTGTGGATATCTTTCTGCATAGCTAGTAAGCTTATCTACATTTAGCAACTCTAAGTTAAGTTCATGAGGAGTTATGTTTCTAAAATATATCGTATCTAATAGAGCTTTTTCTGGTTCAGCAACCATTCTATCATCAAAACCAAAGTAAAGATTTCTCTTAATCTTGTGGAACTCAAACGTGTAAATTCTTCCCTTAATTGTCTTTGGCTTTCCTAACCAAACTAACGTAATTACATGAACTTCTTGATCAATTAACTCATAGTAGTGAAGAGCCCACTCCAAAGATAGATACGCTGAGGGAAAAACTGTTTTTACGACTTCCCAGATTTCATGATCACCAATACAAACCCACCCTCTAGTAATTCTTGAGATAAGTCCTAGCTTTTCAAGCCTCCACAAAGATACTGAAAGACTTTTTGCGCTCTGCTTGCTCAGAGATTCTAGAGCACTAACATGTACTATCTTTACACCATCTAACTTTATTTGCTCAAGCGCGCTAATCCATTCAGCTAGTTTCATTGTAAATCACCGTAGAAGCTTTTTCCAGAATGTTTATAGTGGCCTGTAGATATTCTTCAACAAGTGTATCTTCTAAAAGCGATTTATGTAGTAGTTTTTCTAACTCCCTTTTTGCTTCAGACAATTTCTTTTCTGACAAAATACTTTTTAACTCATTCGTAAGATTCACTAGATCTTTGGGTTTTTCAATGAAGGTACCAAACTCTTGAATCAAGTATGAAAAATCTAATTCTGCTTTTAAACGTTGTGTAAGCCAATATACATCGAAGACGTCTCTCCATCTAATGTAACCTCTATGATAACCACCTGCTAAAGAGGTTACTTTGTCTGCTAGTAATTGGGATGGGAACTTCGTTAAAGTGCCAACAGAAGTAGAAAATGGAAATTCTACGACCGCAATTGTCCTGTTAAAACTAACGTCTCTATATACTCTTCTTATTACCTCGATTTTTACTTTAATCTTTTTTTCTAGCCATGAAAGGGTGTCAAAAACGAAGAAAAACCTATAGAAGTCTTCCTTTACTGACAATTTTGCTCCAGTTATGCTTACTTTTACATTGTAAGGAGCCAACAGGCGTTCCAGTAAATTCATAATTTCTTTAGAATCTCTTTCGGAATCTCTAAGCGATCGTTTAACCAATGTAAAATCTAAATCTAAAGAGGTTCTAGGTGAACCATAAAAAAGTCTTAATGCAGTACCTCCCTGCAGAACGTAAAAGTCTTCAACTTCAAGGTGAGCAACAGCGTAAATTATGAGTTTTTGAAAAATTTCTCTAATGTAATTGAGAGGATCAAGGTTCATTGCTCTAGCTTTCCTGATGAGTGCCTCCATTGATTTTTCTAGTTTCTTTCATAAAAACTAAGATAAAAATGTTTCCATTGTTTAACAAATTTGTTAAACAGTAGGAACAATCTAAAAAGAAAGTAAGAATAACAAAAGAATAACAGAGTTTCTGGAACGCATAGAGTCTGTAGTAGTTTAAAAATAAAAGACCTTAAGTTAACAGAGCATTCAATCCCTTATTACTAAGTTTTTACGTTAGCTATTTATTTCGTTTTTCAAAATTCTCTGAAGCTACAAAAACTGGAAGCTTTGAAAGGAAGATCAAATCTTCGTTCTTGTACCAGGAGCCTTCTTTCCATATTGCAGCCTTACACACAATCTTACCTTCAGCTCTTTGAACTAATTTTTCTAATGCTTTAATAGTCCCTCCAGTAGAAATAACGTCGTCCAGTATGCAAACCCTTTTCCCCTTAACTAGGTCTATGTCATCATCAGCTAAAACAAGTTTTTGCTCTTCCGTAGTTGTTATAGAACTTACGGATTCAACTAAATACTTTTTCATGTAAGCTTTCAAACTTTTTCTAGCTACAACAAATTTCTTATGTCCTAAGTTTTTTGAAACTTCGTAGGCAAGAGCTATTGCCTTTGCTTCAGGCGTTACAACTATGCTAGGAGAAAACTGCTTAATTTTGCTAGATAATGCTTTTGCAACTTTTTCTATGAATTCGACGTCACCAAGTATAAGCTCAGCATCAGATGCTATAAAAGTACCTGGACTAACTTCAACTATTGGAAGACTTCTTTTTAAGCCCTCAACTTCAATTTCGTAATGACTTTGACCTCTATAAACTAAAATTTCCTCCAAAGTAAATCACCTCAAGAGAAATACTGTAACTAGACCAACGAGGACAACAACAACCAAGATCATAACATCAACTTCACTTAGTTTAAGATTTGAGTACCTTATCTTGTTGTTCAAGTTAAAAGCCTTTAGCTCCATTGCAAGAGAAAGTTTTTCAGCACCTTCAATGCTTCTCACCAAGAGTGGAATTAGAATTGGGATATGGTTTCTTATTCTCTTAATTAATGAACCCCTATCAAGTTCTAAGCCTCTAGAAGTCTGAGCTTCCTTTATAGAAACAAACTCCCTAGACACAACATCAACTTCTCTTAAAGATAGCCCGAGTAAGAAAACTAAGCTCTTAGGAAAGTGAAAAGCATTTAGTCCCCTTATCATTTCTTCTGGAGTTGTTGTAAATATAAAAGTCATCGATATGGTTAAAAACAGAAAGAGTCTTATGCTCATAAATGCACCGTTTAGTACACTTATACTCTCACCCTTAGCATAAAACAACGAGAAACCTGAAAAGAACGTCCAAAGTAAAAAAGCAACAGCTAGCATTGGAATAAAGATGACCAATTTTTTCACCACTTTCTTTAGAACTCCACTTAGAGCTGAAATTGTTAAGCACAAAGCTATTAAAACAAAAGCAGAAGGTATATTGTTGAGAAAGAAAGAAAAGGTAAAGAGTAAGAAGAATGTAGTAAGCTTAACTCTGGGATCTATGCTTAGATTGCTCATAGCACATCCCTCACGAAGGCTTTTTGCTGAATACAACTTGGGGGCTCCAGCTCAAACTTTTCTAGTGTGCTTTCATCTAGAAGAACTTCGCTTGGAGCTGCACGCACAGCAAGCATACCTTCATACATTATAAGAACTTCGTCAGCTACACTTAATGCAAAGTCAGAATCGTGTGTTACAACCACAATAGTCTTTCCTTCTTCTTTTAGACTCTTAATGAGGTTGCTTATGAGTTTTAAGGTTACTTCATCTTGCCCTGTAGTAGGCTCATCTAGAATAAGAAGCTTTGGCTTCATGGCAAGCGCAGAAGCTATACTTAACCTAACCTTTTCGCCTGTGCTTAAGGCAAGAGGCGAACTTAGACTCTTTTCTTTCAGTTTAAGAACTTCTAAAGCCTCGTATGCATAGCTTAAAGGAAGACCTAAGTTCTTGCAACCAAACGCAGCCTCCTCTGCAACAGAGTCGAAGGTTATTTGCTTTTCAGGATCTTGGAAGACTATAGCAACATGCCTAGCAAGTTCAGCTACACTATGCTTTCTTGTGTCTTTTCCAAGAACAAGAACTTTCCCTTTTTTGGGCTTTATTAGGCCGTTGATTAATTTTATCAAGGTTGTCTTTCCAGAGCCATTAGATCCCATGATGGCATAAACCTTACCTGATTTTAAGCTAAGTGACACATCCTTTATTGAAAAATCATCGTCTTCGTACTTAAACCATACGTTCTGTAGTTCTACTAGGAGCTCTTCCTTTCCCTCAAAATTTTTCTCTTGCCTTTTTATAGGCTTATGTTCGTAGTTTAAGTTATTGTTTTGCTTATCATTAAGTCTTATAACTTTGTCAAGACAAGCTTCTAACCCTTTTATACGTCTCATAAGCAATATGACACCAACGTTGTGTTCTTTTAGTGCCTCTACAATTTCCACTAGGCTCCTAATACCCTTCCAATCTAAGTTTGAAGTTGGTTCATCCATAACTAAAAATTTTGGGTTCATAGCTACCGTAGAAGCTATTGCAAGCCTTTGCTTTAGTCCACCAGAAAGGTTTCTCGTAAGCTTTTTCCTGTACTTTTCTAGACCAAGAACTTTTAGGACGAATTCCACTCTATTTTTAATTTCATCTTCTTCTAACCCAAGATTTTCAAGACCAAACCTTATGTCTTCTTCAACACTTAATCCAAAGATTTGAGCTTCGTAGCTTTGCATAACTATGTTGATATCTTTTATAAGCTCGGAAGGTCTTTTCCCAAGGATGTTCTTCTTGTTTAGTAAAATTTCACCGGTGACCTTTGCTTGAACTATATTTGGGATGATGCCAGTAAGGCAGTAAGCTAAAGTTGTTTTTCCAGATCCGCTTTGACCAACTACGGCTAACGCTTCTCCTCCTCTTAAAGAAAAGGAGAAGTTGCTAAAAATGGGTTTATCGTCATAGCTACAACAAAGATTGCTTACTGAAAGTAAGCTTACAGCCTCCATTTGATTAGTTTCCTCCTAATGAATATAGGAGCAACAGCTCTTAAGATGATTGGAGTTCCTATTAGTATAGGAGGTAAGTCACTTAACGAAAGCATTACTAAAGCAGGTACAAAAGGCGCAACACCAACTAGTTCAAAGCCTACTGCAACTATTGGAACCATTATGATTCCAGAGATAAGTGAGGCTAATGTAGCTTTCAGTAAACCTTTTAGGCTTAGCGCATCTTCTGGTTTTGCAAATAAGCCCGGAATTAGCCCAGTAAGACCTACTCCAATTAAATCAAAAACTGGAGTTGCAGGATTAAAGTAGCCACCAAGTATAGCCCATAATGTATTTCCTACAGCACCAGAGATGAAACCTAATACTGGGCCATAGAGAACTCCAAAGACGCAAGGAAGAAATGCAAGAATTCTCCAGTGTATTGCACCAGGTATCAGAGGAATGGGGGCAGTTAGCAAGAAACCTACTCCAGTTATAGCTGAGAAGACAGCCGCATAAGCTAAAGCAACTTGAGCACCTGGTTTTGGAAGTTTTTCAACTCTTGTTTCGTCTTGCTTGCTGTTCATTGCAAACGTCGGCTCCTGCTACTTAAATTTAAGCTTAGATACCTAGAACTAGTAAAAATTTGCAAGTTCGTGCAAAAGAAAAACACTTTTGCAGAAAAAATGATTTTTAAGAAGAACTAAGCCTTTTTGATTATAGTAGTTCGAAGCTCTTCTTCTTCTCTAATGCCGGCCAAGCTAAAGAAGAGATGTAGCTTGCACAATAATTTGTCATTTCTACTATATCTTGCCTTGTCATTTCTTTTGTTTCATGAGCCACCCAGTCAATTGGATCTGGACTCACGAAAGCATTTTTATAATCCTTAAATGACTTAAAGTAAAGTTTTATTCCGTATTTTGAAGGATTAAGCGCCATTTGAGAATTTGGATCCAAAGTGAACGGATACGTTGGTGCTACCCAAACATAATTAGTGTTTGAAAGCTTATCTGCTAAGCTGCATATTAACTTACATGACTCTTTTGTTTCGCCTGGTAGTCCTATAAAGAAGTATATGTCTCCTAAAATTTCTTCTTTATCTAAAAATTCTGAAAGCCTCAATAACTGCTCATTTGTTCCACCTCTACCAGCAAATTTCCTTATTGAATTAGAACTAGAATCTGGAGAAACAGCTACGCTTACACTTGAAAATGCATTCTTAAAAGAAGTTAAGAACTCCGATGAAGGAAAACGATTCCATGTCTCGTTGTAAGCAAAAACATCTATTTTTTCTTTCCCTATAGCACTAAAGAGATTATCGTAATACTTTGAACCAAGCACCTCTGGGTCTTGTCCAAATCTAATTATTTTAACTCCTTTGCTCTCCAAGTATTTAATATCGTCAACAACTTTTTCAGTTTTTCTAGTAATCGGAATGTTATTATAGTGAAAAATAGAAGTATAAGTATCTCGACTTCCACCACAGTAAATACAGCTGAATGGGCAGCCTCTAAACAAAGTTAACCAAAAAGAAGGACGTTTATTTGGGATATAGCTAGAAATAGAAACTTTCAAGTATTCTTCGTAGTGGTACATTAAGTTTAATCTAGTAAAGTCTAGTGTATTTATATCCAAAGGCTCTGGATGAGGCGTTTCAAGAACCTCACTACCTTCTTTAAATGCTACACCTTTTACTTCTTCTATTGGCTTATTGCTAAGTACAGCTTTAGTTAAGCCAAGCATCGATCTTTCTCCTTCACCAACTACTATTACGTCAACAAAGGGGTAACTTAGGAGTATTTCTTCTTTAAAAAATGATGCAGTTATGCCCCCAAGAACTACTTTTGAGTTGGGGTACAACGCTTTTAGAGTTCTCGCTGTTTCTATTGCACCATCAGAATGAACGAACCAGTGAAGGTCGATAGCATAAACTTTTGCTTCAATTTCTTCTAGAATTTTCTTTAAGTCCTTTGTTTCTCTAAGAATTTGTTCTAAGCCAAGATTGAATATCTTTGCTGAAAAACCATTGTCTTCAAGAAAAGAAGCCATGGAAAACAAACCCATTGGCACTATTAAGTATTGAGTTGGCGGTGGAGGCTTATGGAAGTACTTAAAATAAAAACTTACAGTTTTACTTAAAGGAGTAGAACTTACAACAGATGGAGGATGAATGAAAGCTACGTCAAGGTTCATTGTCTTTAAGTGCGGATTACCAAAACATTAAGAAAATAATAAAAAAGCCACACATTCAAAGTTTATTCAAAATTGTATTTTGGAAAAGTATCAACTCGTAAGAAATTGCATCCAACAATTTCATACATTTAATCAAAATGCGATCACCCCAAGGCACTGCTAACCTTTTTACTGCAATATTCCATAAAATTCTTGATGGATTTTGAGAATACTTTTGTAGCGCTAAAAAGTAATCATTTTCATTTTTTACTGCGCTTAAGTCTTCCAAGCGTGCATTCTCAAGTAGAATGTAAAGAGCGCTTGGATCTAATTCTCTAACTAAGTTCATTATGTTTGGGCATGAATTTAACCTATTTTCTAGCTTCAGGGATCCTTCAGGGGGACGTATACTATTGAAGGTTGAATGCGTACTCACGAAAAAGGGTTCGTTTTTAAAGAAACCTTTTTTCCACCTGAGGGCAACTTCGTTATTTTTTAAAGTATTGAAAAGTTTGCTTAATTCGTTACCCGATATTTCATTTGGAGTTGAATCTAGAACTCCTATTAGAACCCATGTGGACTCTAGAGACATTGGAATTCTTTCTTTCTTATATAATAGCTGATGAAAATTGACTCCCTTTGTTTTTATGACAAAATATTCATTCCATGCATTCCAATCGTCAATATATTCAGAAAGTACTGACAAATCTTTTAGCTCAAGGGGGAATTTCTTCTTCTCTTTGCTTAAGTCGCTCAAGTGATAAGTAATCACGCCCCTCTAGCTAAATATTTTTCTTTTATCTCAGAAGGCAGCGATCTCCAAAGTAATAGTTGTTTTCTTAAATCATCGATAAACGCAGAGTTATTAGAATACCAAATATTTGGATCGCCAGATTTTCTTTGTAAGACCAAGTCAACAGAATAATGTTCGCCCACCTTTACTAAAGTAATTTTTGCAACTTGTGATACACCATATTCTATTGGGGTTAAATTAACTGTTAGCTCTAAAGCGTCTCCTGTATCTGATAACGTAGGAACGCTGTAGATTCTATACCCTGGTCTTTCATACCCAATATGCGTGAAAAACTCCTTTAGGTATAAAAGTATCGCCTTGCCTTCACTTGGAGTATCTATCGCAAATGGAAGGGGTATAAGCCACTCATCTCCCTTTGGCTTAGTTGGGATTTTCCATCTTCGTTCTAAAGATGGAGTCACTACTCTTGCAGCTTCAATAGAAGGATAAAGTGACGACCCAACACAAGCAAACATAACAATGAGCAAGGACAAGACGATGAAGAATGAACTAAAGTTAAAGGCGAATGTCTTCGGTACAAGACCAAATGTAAGCGCTGCTTGATTAAATAGAAATCCAAGAATATATCCTAAAACAACTCCTATTAAACCGTACACTACAGATTCTGTTATAAACATTGCTGATACGCCTCTAGGCGATAGACCCAGACTAGAGTATATATATATTTCTCTAGATCTTGTTTTAACATTATTAATGAATACGCTGATTATATCTAGAGCAGAAATAACCAACAGAGGTATAAGAGCCTCATATCCAAGTAGCAAAAATGTTGTTATTTTACTGATGGAAAACGATTCAGTTTTAGTTCCAACGTAAACTGTCCAAAATGTTGAAATAGCTATCGATTTTGCGTCGGCGAGTAACTTATCATCGGAGATAGATTGATCCTTTGGAATATAAGCAATACTGGATATAAATCCACCAAGCTTTTTTGCAGTTTGCCATGGAACTATAATGACAGAGCTTGGAAATGTTGGCTGAAGTTCTAAAGCCTGTTCTCCAGTAAAAACAATTTCACTTATTCTTGCTAAAGCTACTGAGTACCTTTGGTCAATTGGAAGAATAGATCTACCATCAAGATCATAAACTGAAGCTTTGCTTTCATTAAATATACCAACTACAGATAAGTTGAAAGGTATTCCAGAAACCATAATTTGGTCGCCAACTGTAAGATTCAGAGAATTCGCCAAGCTACTTGGAACAATAACAGAACTACTAGAGGAGAATTGTGTGCCACCATCTATAAGCCATGAGCTTACTAGTAGTTGTGATTCTTCGTTAGAGATTCCGAGAAAAACTATTGGTATTGTTACGCTCTTATCTCCTTTTGAGATTGGAGGTGCTGCGCCAAGAGGATAGTAAGCAACAGGATAGAACCAGACTCTTGGAGATACAATGTAATCTGAGTTGGAAATACTGCTTGCCATAAACATTAAAGGAGTATCAAGTATGTTTGGAGGTATTCCATATGATGATTTTATAACCATTGCTTTGTATTGAATTAACTTTGCTACGTTACTACTAGAAACTTTAGTTTGTACTACACCTAATCCAAGTGAGGTTGAAGTTAAAGCAGTATTTGCTATAGCAACAGTTATGACAACAGTTAGAGTGAGAGACGTAAGAAGTTTACGTTTTCTCATGTTTTCTACACTAGTTGTTAGAGAATGAACTATTGCTGAAGTTGTTTCCCGGCCTATTTGATGAAGTCCCAGACGTTCCTCTGAAATTTTGGTTATTAAGTCATTGATTTTACCGCTAAACAAAAGTATTGCCACTATTGCTAACCAAGTTAATCCAGCTGCAAGTAGAGATATAGTAGAGTTACTTATCGTAACGAACGCCGGATGTATGAAATACAAAAAGCCTAAGCAAACTAAGAATATAGCCGTCAGTAGAATTATTCTTCTTTTCCCAGATGAATGAAATACTAAAGATTCGAAGAAAATTGAGAAAGGTAATATCATAAGTCCGAAGAATATAATTGATGTAGAAGCATCATAATATAGAGGCATAACCCAGTTTACATATGCTTGAGATACCGCTGAAAGAGCTATTAAAGTTTCAGAATATGCTTTTGCATACTCTTTTGAAGAATAGTAATAGTTAGCCTTATCTAAATGGTCTTTCACTGTACTTAGCAAAAGATCAGCTCCTGGGGAAACAACGTGATGCTCTTTAAATGACTTATACCTGTTAAAAGTTAAGTAAAACATTCCATTAGCCGCTTCTAAGGCTGAAAAGTAAATCGTTATTGGTCTTGTAAGAAGATATCCATCTCCTTCTGGATTGCTTTCTGAACTGTTCGTAAATACTATTAGTGGGAAGCGTGACTGAGTGAGTCCTGGGCTCGTTTGAAAGTTAAAACTAACACTTACTTTTGTATTTTTCTTTGCAAATACAACCGCAACATCATAGTAAGGCGAGTAGTATGAGCCATAAAAAACAGGAGTAGCTTTAGTAAGAGTATCATAAACTGAGATAGTGTACGTTAAAGAAGTAAAAGGAGAGAGAGAACGCGGATCCAATATGTATGGCTTTGAAAGTGTCTGTGGATCAAAAACATCAAAGAAAGTTACAGACGTGCACTCAAACACAGGTAATAATACCTGCCAAGGATGTCCTATTGGGCTAACTGTATTAGAAATTCCACCAGAAATACCAGCTGCAGTACCATACATTCCATTGTCGACAGCGTATAATATGCTTCCATCGGATTTATTAAACTTCCACGCATCTAATTGCCAGTTGTAATAGGGTAACAAACCATAGAAATTAAAAGATCCATTAGAATCTGAAAAAGTATACCTTGAGAAGAAAGGCCACCACATAAAAACATCTGAACGACCAGGAGTATAAAGTCTTACCAGAGCGTTTGGTACGGGATCATACCATCCTTTCGATAAGTTAAATTCAACTACTTTTCCAATTAAGGTAATATACGAAAGAAATCCACCAGGAGACATCTTCATCCTTTGAGGACTTACTGAGGTCCATTCGATATCCCAATTCTCTTCGTTTGAAAATCCAGTAATTATACTAGTGATTGTATCAAGCTGAGACTTTATATTCTCCCAGTTTATATAGCGAAAGTCATCGATCGGGGAGAAGTAGTGGCTTCTGGAAGCAAACTGGGTTCTTAGGGCAAATCCTAGTGAGCCAGATTGAGATACTTCTTCTATGCTAAGAATATATGGAATTGGTTGGGTTCCCCAACTATATGAGCCTCTAAAATTGAAATTTATAGTACTAGGGTCAATATTGGAAGTTTTTAAGTAGTTCTCAATTTTAGGCCTAACCCATGTTTGGTAGACCTCAGCTCTCGCAGCACTATCACTCCAAAAGTAGTTCCAGTATCCACCATACAAAGCATCAAGCTTACTAGATTCTGAAGAAAGATCAAGTTCAATAGTCATCCAAATCTTCCAATCTTTCCCGTTGGATAAATTAAACAGATTATTTTCTACCCAAAAAGAAGGTCCCACCAACCCTTCCCAATAGCCTGAAAGAGCCACAAACCAAATAGTTCTCTTTGGTCTTTGAACTGAAAAAATTCTGGCTAGTTCTAACAAAGAAGCTATTCCAACTGAGTCTTCTGCTGCTGGGGACCGAGCAGGTGTTATTGACCACGAATCATAGTGGGCTACTAAAGCTAATATGTCACTTTTGTAATCAGTTCCGTTAAGCACACCTATAATATTTCTTCCAGTAATGTTCTTCCAAGAAACGTTAGAATAAACAGAAGCTAAAGTTTCATTTTTTGCATAACTTATCAAAATTTCTGATTCATTTTTTGGAGCTAATAACCTTGGGAAGTAAATAGGAACAGGAGTTGCTTTCGTAAGAGACTCATATGCATCAGGTTCATCAGGTGCCAGAAACACTACAGCCTTTGCGCCAAATCTAGCAGCGTTTATCCAATTTTGTCCAGAATGAAAATTCATTACTACTATATTGCCTTCGATATCTTTTCCATTGAAATCACTAAGATTACCATCTCCAACGTAAACCAATTTTCCAGTGAGTCCGTTCAAAGGAGTAAATGAAGCCTCAACACCATTGGGCCATAGAGAATAAGCGGCTAGAGTAACGTTCTCAGCTTTAGTATGTATCTTTATAAAGCTACCATTATCAAGTGGAATAGCAGCACTATAGCTTTGAACAACGACATTTAATCCTAGTTCTTTAAAAACTTTTATTATAAAATCTCCGGCCTTATGATTTCCCGGATATCCATCTACTCTAGTACTAAGGCTTGAAAAATATTTTACATACTGCTTTACTTGAGAGATATTAATTTTTAACATTTCTTGATCAGTTAGAGCTAAGTTATTTCTAACATTTACCTGGTAGCTCGCATTCATATCAATGAATGGAGCAAACATAGAAAGTAATGCTAACAGCAGAATTAATGGAGCAATGATAGATTTAGAGATATAATTTTTACTCATCTCAAATCACCTCACCATGGCCAAATCCACGATGACTTTGAAAACAAAGTTAAGATAGTTAAAATTACCGCAACTATACCCTCTCCTAGAGTTTCACCAGCAACTAAATAGCTCTTTTGAGCATCCCACTTTTCCTTTCCCATAAACTTTGCAATGACAATGTTTCCAATTAAAGATCCCAAGAAAAGACTGAGCGCAGAAGGCCAGCCAAAGAACAAGCCTAGCGTAAAGCCATAGCTTGACCAAGGTAATCCCACTTTTTTCAAAGCTTCGCCAACAAAAAGAACTAACATTACTGCGATAGCGGGAATGACAACACGAGGAACGTCGACTCTCAATTGTCGAGTTATTAATAATGCATCAGTTACCGCTGTTTGAGGATAGCCGTAGACTGTACTAGGATAAGCCATTGAAGGAATGGGTGCTATTCTCCAAAAATAATCTATAACTACTAAGCCAATTATGGCAGAGAGAGCAGTAGTCAACACAATAAGTTTGATAAGATCAGATGGCTTAGTATTGGTCAATAGGCATGCCTTTACCTGTTGAGAAAAGCCTCCAGCACCTCCACCTACTATAACTGGCGGAGCAGTAAAACCAGCATATCCCTGGTATGGCGTTAAGTAAACTAAAGTGGCCCACGTGAACCCTGGTAACCCAATGCTATAGCCTACTACACCTTGAGTAGCTGCGACCATAACAGCCTGAAGTACACTCATCACTGGCGAAGCAACAATTGGAACCCAAAGAGGAACTTCGGGTACCAGGAAGTGAAAAATAGCTACAGAAGTTAAGGTTGAAGCTAAGTAAGTTGCAAGCAGAATGCCGTTAGAGGGAAATCCTAGGTAACTTTCACCTTCTTCCTTTCTAAGTAAGGACTTTAATAAGGAAAGAATTGCTTTCCTAGACTTTAAAGCTAAGAACATGGCTGCGCCAATTCCCAGCCCGATCGATGGCCCAAACCAAACTCTTGCAAACAACCTATAAGAAATAGCTGTCATTCCCATTCCTGAAAAATATTCCTTTGGCCATTCCGGAAATATATTTGGAAAAATAACCAAAAATACAGTTCCAAGTAGATTGATTATTGTCGCTGACAGAAATACGTATGTAGCATCAATAAAAGGTACCATAAAACCTCCAACATAGGCAGAAAGCACAGTTGGAATTGCTAGTATAAATCCAGGAAGCGAACTCTGAATAAACTGAGTTAAATCCAGATAGGGTATTGGAATGATGGTAAATCCAAAAGCATATTGCAGAAAAATGAGTAAGCTATAAACTATGCTTGGAACCATAGCTATAAGGAAAAGACTTAATATGTCTGAAGATGGTTGCGAAATGAAGTTTACCAATGAAACATCTACTTTGGAAAATGGAAAACTGAGTTTTTCCTTTTCTACATAAATTTTAGAAATTAACAAGTTTAATGAAAGGTTAGCTACAAAGGAAAGAATAAACATAACTAGGTAATATGTTATTGCAGGCAAAAAATCAGGATGAAATATTGTTCTTAGGTTATAAGCTACTGAACCATAACTTGGAGCCATCCATTGTGGAATCAGGAAGGCCAATGGTTTTCCATTTATCTTATAAGAGAATGCGAATGGAGAATTGATAAAATATGCTCTATATATTATTAAACCTACGAATGACCAAGAAGCGCCGCTCACGGCGCCAATTCCATAGTAGAGAATTAGAGTTTCCTGATTTGTAAGATTTTGACCTACAAATGAAGAAATTTCAGCAAGTAACAGAAGCATAAACATAACTGCGAAGCCTCCTAAAGAACCACCAGTCAAGAGTTGTAAGTACGTAGAAGCTGGAATGAAAACGAGCGCTGAAAGTACTATTACTATTACTACTCTCCACGTAAGTCCTGAAACAAAATTTTTTTCAACTTCTTTACTCAACTTTTTCACCTCCCATTAATTAAGTTCATAACAAATGCAAAAAATAAAAAATAAAAATGGCTTTAATGCCAATATGTCAAGATAGTTGGTAAGGTTCTTGTGAAGAATACATATAGTCCAGCAAACAAGTACGGCGCACCAAATCCTACACCAATTCCAGCGGCAGCGGGAACTAGATTTTCTTCTGTCTTTCTTGCACCAAATATTCTATAAACTAAGTACTTCGTAATTAAGGCAAATGTGGAAGAAAGCCACATCCACGCAGGAGTTTCAATTCCAAGAAGGAAACCAGCAGGATTGAACCACCACATCCAAGAGTAGCGTTGTAAGTAAAGTAGAATCCACATGAAGATCATACTTAGAATGACAAGAATATAGTTTGTGCCCCAACTAAATCCAGAGTATATATAATCAGATACTCTTAAAATTCCTTCATTCATAGCATCTCCTGCACCAACACCTGCCCAAGCAAGATTATTTGCACCTAAATGAGCTTCCATGAACAGTCTAAGTACGATAGCTGAGGGAATCCCAAGCACTGCAACAATTATGTACCAGAAGTAAATACTTTTAATTGAAGCTTTTAGTCTCGCAGCCATATTATAAACTAGCGTGGAAGATGGAGTTGAGTAGATAGTTTGCCTGGGACCTCCCCAATTAGTTAGGTAACACCATGCTGCGTTAGAAGCCATTAAAGACTGGTTATAGTTGGGGGGATTCCAGTTCCAATAACCAAGAGCAGCACCAACTGGAAAGTAGAGGGTCCAAGCCGGACGAGCAACAGGTTGATGCCACCATACTTCATTCATAAATCTTGCTGCAGCAATTTGATAGAGTAAGTATATTGTTATGATAATTAGTGCTATTATGATTGGCATGCCTGCTGCAATCCATATGCCTAAAAGAACGACCAGAGAAGCAATTGTTATCCATGCTGCTTGCCTAATTGATAGATCACCAATATATGCATCTTTTTTAGTTAATGCATCCCAAATCTGCTTTATTCTTCCACGCATTAACCATATTAAGTATATAGCGAAAGCAGGCATTAACGCTTCTCTCACTAAAATTCTATACGGAAGAGGCATAGTTGTGCCATAGTTGAAGTCGCCCCACGTTGGGTTGTAAGGAATTACACCGAGTCTTACCATCAATGGAACATAGATAATACGTAGCACAACGAATGCAACTAAAGCAGAAATCATTACGCTGTAAGGTAATAATACCATTATTATGGCCTGCATTATTATAAAAACAGCACTAAAATCAGCTCCAGGAATTAGTGGATTAAGTACTTGCGCAAAGAAAGGCACCCCCACTTCCCCCCAGTAGAAAGAACCAAATATAGCGAGAGGGGGAAGTATTTCTGTTGCAAATGGAATTCCACCTAAAATAAATCCGATTACAAAGAAAATCCAGAAAACTTTAAGATCGCTTGAAAACAGTCTGCTTTTTCCACTAGAATCTCTTGTTGTTACTTGCTCAATAGTATACACACTCGGAACGCTTAACGGAAACAACAGCTTTTCAGTCTCTGTCCACTGAGGACCAGTTAACAGAAAACCTATGCCAATGTTAAGAACATTCATTGAAATATAGGCTAGGCTCCATGTTATTATTGGCCCTGCCCAAACATCCCAGGGCATAGACAAGCCAGGCTGAAGACCAACTCTCAGAACTTTAATTGCTAGATCATTGTGTGGAATTAACCAGCTGGGTAAAGTTAGAACTGCTTGTTTTGTAGCATCTGAGTACAGTTGTGAACTAACGCAGTATTGATAGAAACCAGTACCAATAAGATCATAATAATTTTCGCCAATGCCTCCAAAGGAAATATATGCCTTTCCAGCAGCATAAGTTAGAGGTATCAATAAAGCTATTAGTTGCGCAGGATTTAGTCTAAACCTTGGAGAGATTCGACCTAGAAGTTCAAAGACTAAAAAGAAGTAGATGTATGGAACAAACCATTTCAAGTCCTTTCCAATTGTTGCTTCGGTAGCCCAAGCAAAGAACAGAGAGACGTAGATCATTATTACTAAGAAAGTAGTATAGCCTGGAGTAAAAACCTGGTAGAGCTTCGCTTCTGCTATTGACGTCTTTTCTTCTTTTGCATTACTCAATCTATTTTCACCAACTTTGCAATATTGAAATAAGATCTTTATAAATTTTTCTCTGAATAATATTATGATAAATATAGCTATTTATTTTAAAACATATATGCGATAATGATTACTCAAAGGTACTGAAAAAATTGACAAGAACCTTGTTCCGATTATCTTCCGATTACCTAAAAAATAGTTTTCAAATTAGTTTACACTAAAAAGTTCGAGACTGTCAACTTAAGGCCACCCACGATACTATCGCTCGCTCCGAATAGGAACCTAAGGTCCTGCCTATGCTTACCCTCGAACAATACTTAGGCGACATACAAATTGGGGTAAGCATGGGCCTATAAGCCTTAAGTTGACAATCTCTCTCAAAGTCTAATTTTTATTCTTAAGAAAGTAGCTATAAGTCAACAACTTCATTAAAGCTTTTAAAGTAAAATGAAATAAGAATTACGAAGTAAAATGGCGAACTTCGAAGATTTAATCAAAAGAGGATTAGAGGCTTTTCCTGACTTAAAGAAAATCGAAGAACTCAAGAAAGTTCTTGTTGTCCAACCACACGCAGACGACGCAGATGTTGGAATTGGGGGTACAATAGCAAAACTAGTCGACAATGGATGCGAAGTTACATACTTAACGTTAACTGATGATAGATGTGGAACTTCAGATCCTTCAATGCTACCTGAAACATTAGTAAAGATAAGAATGCAAGAACAAGAAGAAGCTGCGAAAGTCTTAGGTGTGAAGGAAGTAATCTGGCTTGGATACCACGACAGCGAACTTTATCCAAGTTTAGAATTAAGAGAAAAAATAATAAGAGTGATAAGGGAAAGAAAACCAGAAGCCATCTTTACTGTTGACCCTTGGTTAATGTATGAAGCTCATCCAGACCACAGAACTACTGGAATAATGGCGGCAGAAGCGTTTATGTTTAGTGGCTTGCCAAACGTTAACAGAAAACATTTGGAAGAAGGTCTTGAACCACATACAGCAGAGTATATAGCCTTTTTTGTAACTTCAAAGCCAAACACGTATGTAGACATAACTAATTATTTGGATAAAAAGCTAGAAGCTGTAAAGAGGCACAAGTCGCAGTTTGGATACGCATGGAGCTTTTTTGAATCTTATATAAGATATCAAGGAAGAAGGTATGGAAAACAAGTAAATGTTCAGTATGCAGAAGCTTTTAAAGTCATGCCTGGAATTTTTCTGCACTATAACGTTGATGCCAGCGAACTTTGAGCTTCTAAGATTCTAAAAAAGAATTGTGAGGACTAACTTAAAGGAAACCACGTTTTTATAATCTTTCTTTTTATTAAAGCAATTACAAGTACAAAAGAAGGAACAACTGTTAAGAATACATGCAACACATTAAAAACTGCTGTTAGTAGAAGAACAACCAACATGCCTCCGAAGTTCGGACTTAACTTAATTCCAGTTACTAGGGAAACTGCAAAAGTTGCGTAGGATAAGAAATCAGGCATAAAAACCCATATGACGAAGTAGTTTGCTAAAGTTAACACTGCAACTCTAACTATTGCAGACAATGCAAGAATTGCAACAACGTAAGTCAAAAGTCTAGATTTCATCTTACGACAAATAGCTGTTCCAATCCACGCTCCCACTATAGTTGACAAAACTGATAAAAACTTCAAAAAGGGTCCTATTGGTGCAAAACTTCCAAAGAAGTTTAGTACAATCCAGTACACAAGAGAAGTAAAAACTCCAGGCAAAGGTCCAAGGAGAATGAAGCTGATCATCGTGGGAATTTCTGCTAAGTCGAACTTTAAGTAAGGAACTAAAAGAAAGGGGAAGCTAAGAGGTGCGATAGCCATAACTGCTGCGAGAGCACCAAAGAAAGCAGAGGTAACAACCGTTCTTGTGCGCGAAAGCATACGCTGTTATATTTTTGAGGTTACTTAAATTTTACTAACTTACCAAAAAATAAGTAACTTAATCTTAAGATAAGCGAACTAGGAATGTCAAGCTCTCGCCACCCATAACACCGCATTCTTTATGATTCTTTTTACGTTTTCATTCCTGTACGTTGGATAGGTTTCATGCCCTGGCCTAAAGTAAAAGACCTTTCCTTTGCCTACCTTCCACGTTAACCCTGACCTAAAGATTGCGCCGTCAGCTTCAAATATGGAAACAAAGACAACATCATCTGGCTTTGGAACTTCAAATGGTTCGCCGTACATCTCTTCCTGTTCTATCACGAAATCTTCAATGCCACTTGCAATAGGATGCTTTCGATTAAACACATGTACATACTCTGACCTTCCATCTTCTCTCCAGCTTCCTAACTTACATTTTGTCCCCATCAAGGAAATGAATGGTTTTGAGAAGTGCGAAGAATGTAGTGGTATGAAGCCCATTCCGTCGTTCTTAACTCTTTTAACTATTCTACTTACGATTTCGTCTGGAACTTTATCATGTTTTTGATGCCCCCACCATACTAAAACATCTACTCCAAAAAGCGTCCTCTCGCTTAGTCCGAACTCTGAGTCATTAAAGCTTGAAGTGTAAACTTCTACGTTTGGCAACTCTCTTAAGAAGCTGGCAATTTCTCCATTTATTCCGTTTGGGTAAACACTCTTCGGCTCAGTACCTTCAGACCAAACTAAAACCTTAATCTTCCTCTCCATTTTTCTTTCGTCGCCTACGTTTTAAGCTAAGTGAAAATATAAAGGTTTCATAAGAAAATGAACTGAAAAATTAGAAAAACTTATATAACAATGTTATCGAACTTAAAGGCATGAAGATTGTTAACAATTTAGTGGTATGCGATAGCATACTTGATTTAATAGGAAGGACGCCAATGGTAAAAATTAACAAATTAACTAACGAAGGAGATGCAACAGTATTTGCAAAGCTAGAGTGGTACAATGCAGGAGGGTCAGTAAAAGATAGAATGGCCTTGTTCTTAATAGAGTATGCGGAAGCTTCTGGGAAGCTTGATAAGAAAAAGACAATACTTGAAGCAACCTCAGGAAACACGGGAATAGCTTTGGCAATGATAGCTGCTGTAAAGGGATACAAAGTAAAGATAGTAATGCCAGAGTCTGTAAGCGTTGAAAGAAGGAAGATAATAAAAGCTTATGGTGCTGAGCTAGTGCTTTCTCCAGGAGACAAGGGAACAGCCGGCGCGATAGAGCTAAAACAAAAAATTCTAAGAGAAAATCCAGAGAAGTACGTCGACCTTGACCAGTTTAAAGATCCTGCAAACATCTTAGCACACTATCAAACAACTGGAAAGGAAATACTTGAGCAAACAGAAGGGAAGCTTGACATGGTAGTAGTAGGTGTTGGAACAGCAGGAACTGGAGTAGGAACTTCAATGAGGGTAAAAAGTTACAAAAAAGAAATTAAAGTAGTTGGAGTTATACCTAAGCTTGGTGTCAGCATACAAGGAATAAGAAATCCAAGAGAAGAAAATCCAACTCAGCTATTTAGAAGAGAATGGTTCGATGAAATTTATGAGATAAGCTCTGAAGAAATTCCGAAAACTTTTGAAGTAGCCAGAAAGCTTGCAAGAGAAGAAGGAATCTTAGTTGGAATGAGTTCAGCAGCAATTATGTATATTGCTCTTAAGAAAGCTAGAGAAATAGGAAAGGGAAAGACAATAGTTGCTGTACTTCCGGACGGAGGAGAGAAGTACTTGAGCACCTCACTCTATGAAGACTAGCTGTAAACTCCTTTTCGTTTTGCATAGTTTACCATATGAACAAAGTTTTCTGCATTTGTGTTAACTGAAATGTTTGCTGAAGCAGAAAGTATATAGCCTTCCTTTCCTCCTTCTTTTAAGCACCTATCGACTTCTTTTTCAACTTCTTCCTTTGTTCCAAACTCTATTATCCTTGGGTCTACGTTTCCAACTAAGCAAATCTTACTTCCAAACTCTTCTTTTACTTTTTTTAAGCTCATCCCAGCTATTGCATCTATGCCCTGGTATGCGTTGATTCCAGCATCTACAACGTCCTTAAGTAAAGGCATAATGTAGCCATCAGAATGAAGAACTACAAAGGCTCCCTTCTTCTTAAAAGCATCTGCATGTCTTTCTAATGCAGGCTTTACAAACCTTCTAAACATAGCTGGTGACATCCAAGGTCCATTTTGGTTTCCATAGTCGACGCAAAGCTGAATTGCATCTGCACCTTCGTCGATAGCATACTTTCCGTATTCAATTGCTATGTTAGTATAGTAGTTAATCAAAGCTTCAACAGCATCTGGTCTTCTGTAAACCCAAATTAGTACATGCTTAAGCAAGTTTGGATAAGATACTATTGGCCCCCATGTACCGTCTGCATCAAAAGACAAAAACATTTCCTTCTTAACTTCCTTAACTAATCTTCTAAGAACATCGAAAACTCTTGGATCAACTTCAACCTTAGTATTTTTACAAGCTCTTATTACTTCGTCAGGGTCGTAGGTTTTTGGTTCATCTAAGTCCCACATGCTGTCTCCAGTCCACTTGTAGCGTCGTCCATCTATTTGCCATGTATGCTCTTCAAGTTTTCTTAAATCTCTTGGAATGCTAGTGTAAGCTCCAATTACACGAATCCAGTCTATGCCTAGTTTCTTGTACAAACTTAAAAGTTCATTTGCTACTTGTTCATTTAACTTATCTATGTTAATTTCTTTTTTTGAAATTACTAAGTTGTAGAAAGCTTCAGGATTAAGAAGCATAACTTCGTCAATGCTTTTTCCTAAGACTACAGAAGAAATTTTTGGAGGAATGTGCATTTCATATATTGGAATTCTGTCGGGTACTGAAAGTTGCATAGCCCTGACTACTCTTTCCCAAGAGTTCATAAAAATAAAGAAAAAAGAAAAACATATAAAGGTTTATGAGAGTTTAGTCAACTTCTATTAAGTTATATTTTGTAGTACCAAGTCCAAGTTTTTCAGCTGCTTGCACTTGAATGTACGGATCTTTCCCATGGATTATAAGAAACTTGTTGTCTCCAGCCTTAAGGTTATACTTTTCAGCTGTTGAATAAGGTAGGCCTGGAGCCTTATTTATTAAGTCTAGAGTTGCCTGCTCTAAAGCAACTATGTCTCTGCTAACTGCAATTCCTATGTCTGGAACTATTGGAGTTGGAGACCAGTTTGCGCAATCACAATGCTCAGCAACGTCCATTATGTAGTTTAAGTGTATTGCTTTTTCTTTGAACTTCCTAAGAACTGCTGCAACAACATCAGCCATACCTTCTTGAAACTTCCTTGCTCCATCTTCTTCCCTTTCCATACTATGTAGCTCGTGTCTGTTTTTGGGAGCTGAACAACCTAGGGCAATGTTCTTTATTGCTCCTCCATAACCACTACTTCCATGACCTTTGGCGTGAGCGAAGTTAACTAAGACATCTGCATCATGAACGTTTCCAGCAATTCCAACTTCTTTCAACCTTAAACCATCCTCAAGCTTTACCCACCTTATGTCGTTCTCTCTAATGCCATTTATTGGAATAACTGGAGCACCCATACTTTCGTAAGTTATTCCGTTCTTAACTGCTGCGTCCAAGTGGCTAATGCCCCATGTGTCGACCAGAAAGGGAACTCCTCCAAATTCTTTTATAGCATCTATTAAGTTCCTTATGAACTGGGGCTTTATTGCTCTAAAACCTCCGGTTTGACCAAAGTGTATCTTTACTGCTACTAAGTCGCCCTTCTTTATAACTTCTCCAAGTCCTGCTTTCTTTGCAGCCCTTATGAACTTAAAGACTAGGCTTGCGTCTTGCTCGTATCTTTTTAATTGAGCTGAGGCAAAGTAGACTTCTGACATAGCGACGTTATGCTAAGGAAGCTTTATTTAAACATTACTACTACTAACAAAGGATAAAGTATTTATTCTGAGTTTGCAACAGTGCGTGACTCATGCAAGGAACCAAAGAGAAAGTAGTTTTCATAGTAGATAGAAGCATAAGCATGGAGTACGACAATAAGTTCAACGAAGCCGTTGAGGCTATAATTAACTTAATTAACAAGTTTAACATAGGAAGAGCTGGCATTATAGCTTTTGACCACTTGGTCGATGAGTCTCTTCCTCTAAAAGAAGTTACTAGCGTAGATGAGATAAAAGAAGCATTAAAGAAAATTTTCCCAAGAGGAAACACAAACATTTCTAAGGCCATCAAGTTTGCTAACGAACATTATACTTCTACTAATTTTTTCTTGATCTCTGATGGAAGAGCAAACTTAGCTCTCAACGGAAGTGGATCTGAAGGTGAAGAAGTAATACTTAAAGAACTACTGCATATTTCTGGAGAAGTCGTAGAAAAAGGAAACACATTGTCATGTGTTTCAGTAGGAGAAGATTCATTTTTATCCTTTCTTTCTGATATCTCTGCTGCAACATCTGGAAGCTTCTTTGTTTGCAAGGAAATTTTAAAGTTTGAAGAGTTTAAGGTAAAACAAAAGGTTAAAGTTGTTGCACAGCCAATACCAGAAGAGCTTCCAGCTGGACAACCAACCTGGGCAAAGGAGCTTAATACAGCTCACGTAGCTGTAGCTTCAGGAGAACTTTTTAAGTTATACAAAAATTCCAAGCTAACAATTGTTAGAAACGAGAAAAATGGAAGAAGTATTAGAGTTCCGCTTCTTTCGGTGGAAGAAGAAGTTCTAAAAAGTTTTAGAGAAAGGCTACCAAAAAGAGCTGAGAACATTAGAAGAGGAAAAACTATACTCGTAGATGCTTCTGCAAGGAAAGCCTTGGGAGCTAAGCCTGGTGACGAGCTTGTTCTTGAGTTTCTCGAGCTCTAGCTACTCTTGTTTTCTCAACTAAGAATGGAAGAAGAGATATCACTAAGCCTGCTAAAGACATTACTAAAAACTGAACTAGTAAAGCTTGAGTTTTTGAAGCAAAAAAGTAAGCAATGAATGCACTAGGAGCACCAACTGCAATGTTTAGGGTTCCAACCTTGAAGTTTGGTTTTTCTTCGATGCTTTCTTTTAAGTAAGCGAATCCAACAGCCATTCCAAAGAACGCACCGGTTGTTAAAGCAGCATCCTTTCCACCATAACCTGAGACAAAAGAAATTGCAAAGAAAAGCAAAGGCAGAGACACCCAAACGAAACTAACATAGTTTTTGATCTTCTTAACAACTTCTTTTTCAACAAGAAAGCCTAAAAATAAAACTATTGCACCAAAGAATGCACCGCCCACAACATCAAGCAAACTATGAACTCCTAGCTCAAGCCTTGAGTATGCAACAAGTAGTAATATAAGTACAGCTAGTACGAGGAGCAAGACTGAACTGAAGTACAAAGAAAGGTAACCCCAAAATACTGTAGTACCTTGAGTATGACCACTTGGAAATCCATAGCCTTCGACTTGGTACTTCCAGAGCTCTCTTGGAGGCCTTGGAATCTTAAAAAAATCTTTTAAAAAAGCAGATAGCCAGATGTTTGAAAGTTCTATGGTGGCAAGTTTTTTCCCAAGCTTTCTGTTGAATCCTAGGTAAATTATAGTAAGAGCTGCAACGTAAAAGTAGTCACTTCCTAGTTGCGTTATTAGGTACCATAAGAGATCCCATGCATTCACGACAGTTTGTTGAAGCTTATTATTTTAAACTTTTCTTAATGTTCACTAAGAGCACCCTAAAAATTTCAAATTTTTGAGGATTTCTTAACTTTTTGTATACTTTAAAGAGAAAATTTTAATAATTGACCTTTAGAGAAAGATACCAACAAAGATGGGGAGAAACAACGAGGTGAAAGTGAATGCAACAAGATGATGATTCTAGGCTAATTGCGATCATTGAGGCAATAAAAACAGTAGGACCAAGAAATTGTTCATTAATTTCAAGGATGACCGGAATTCCAGTTGAAACTGTAAGGTATAAAATAACTAAGCAGCTAATTAGGAAAGGCATAGCCTTTAGGCCAATCGTTGACTTTGAGCTTATGGGCCTAAGGAGAGCATTCGTGAGGATGAATTTTAATAAGGAAGTTCAAAATAGAGCAACAGAAATACTTGATAACTTGCATCCTTTTGGTTTAACTTACTACGCAAGAACTCTGCCAAATGGAGCTTATGAAACTATGTTTGCTATGCCTTACTACCAAACTAGGCTTTATGAAGTATTCTTTGAAAGGTTAGTTGAAGAAAAGATTCTAAACTCTTTTGAAATTTCGCCTCTTGACTATGTACAAAGCGTTAGCCTTAGGCCAGAGTACTACGATTTCAAGAAAGGAGAATGGAAGATAGATTGGGATAATCTTGTTCCAATGGGAATAAGGCTAAGCAATGAAGAAGCCTTTGCCCCTAGTAGAGACCTAGTAAAAGTTGACTTTATTGACTTACTTATAGTTCATGAGATGCAGAGAAATGCGTTCTTTAAGATTAGTCAACTGCAGAAGAGTTTGAATATTAATCCTAAAACATTGAGATATCATTTTATATCACACTTGATAAAAAATAGACTGATAGCAGGATATGCTATAGGTTGGAGAGGTTTCAAGCGTGGAAATGATAAAATAACGAGTGTTATTATTAAGATCAAAAATGTTGCATCATATGAAGAAACCAAGCTTCAAGAAATTTCTTTAAAGCTACCGTTTTCTTGGAACTATGCGTACTCTAGTAAAACAAGAACCTTTTACTTGATGTTATTTACTCCTTCAGAATACTACGCGACATTGCTTTCGAAAATAACTGACAGTTTTGTAGAGTTTAACGAAAGAATAGAAAGCATTACAATTGATTACAAAAAAGTAAGAGCATTTACAATCCCAATAGCACTCTATGATAAAGAATTAAATGACTGGATATTCAATGAACCCAAGGCACTTACTGTAGTCCGAACCATTCTAGGAATACAAAAAGTAGAAAACGCTTAAAAAGAAGATCAAACAGACAAAATCAACTTATAGTGGACCTGGCCATTCAATAGGACCAGCAAATATAGCAGGTATAACTCCAAAGTAAGCTAGCACAAATGCACCTACTACAATTGCTGCAAATATTAACCTTATTTTCCACTTTGCGTCCATTTTGTTCACCTGAACTTAGCTTTACTAAAGACCCATATTTTAATTTTTGGTTTTTGCACAACCACTTTCTAAAAAGTTTGTGAAAAAGTAAAAAATTGCTTATAAATTAGATGACTAACTATAATTAGTCAATAAGCTAAAGACAATAGAAAAAAGACATCAAAAATTTTTACTACTTTACTTTAGTTTTTAAAGCTTCAATTAACGCAACTGAAATTGCCCCACCTATTGCTCCTCCAACCATGTGTAGCGCTGTCCAATACAAAGAAAAGCTAAGGTTTCCAGGGTTCATGAATACGTAACCTATTATGAAACCAGCAACTCCCATGGAAGCTGTAGAAATTGTAAGTAAGAGCAATTTGCTTCCAAACACTTTGCTGTAACCAATAAGAAATGACAAAAAGTCAAACACTATGCTTGCAACTAAGAATCCTAAGAAGTAGAAAGCACCCGGCCTTAGCGTAAGAGTTACTATAGTTGCAATTGCTCCAGTTAAGCTTCCCACTCCAAGCTTCTTAGACAACCAAATTGCAACCACCAAAGAAGTAACCCCTAACATGTCGCAAAGGATTGGAAGATGAGTTATATTAAAGAAGATTGGAGAAGCCGTGAAGTTAAGGACACCCCACAAAGAAGCAAGGAGAGCAGCAATTACTATATCTCTAGCTTTAAGTTGAACCAAGTTAGCTCACCTCGAACAGCGAAGAAAATTCAAGCTCTTCAGCTTCTTTTGATCCTTCCTCTAGAGTTGCGCTTACAAACCTTTCAACTATGTTTTCTTTAATTTTAATTCTTAGTTGTTTTTCTTTGCAGTAAAAAACTACCTCAATAGTTTTCGATTCTTTTAGTTCGATGTTCATCTTTCCTAAAGTACAAAACGTGGAAGACTGAATCCCATCAACAAAACAAGTGTAAGGAGTTCTCAAAGGAGTTCGTAGTATACATCTTATTTCTTTGTAGTTACTTGGGTTGAGCTTTTCCATTGCATAACTTCCAGCTCTGTAGCCAAGCACCAAGAAAGGCCCTATGTGGCCATGGAACTTTGATGCCTCTTCTAGAGTTAACATGGTATTACTAAAGTCATAATTAGTAATACTGAGTTTTTAAGCTTTTCTGAAGTCAGTCGTAGCCATTTAAGAAAATCAAAGAGTAAACAAAACTTGAGATTCCTTAAAGTTCTTTAGCATAACTTAAAGATAGCTTGAAATACTTACTTGCAACGTCTTTTACTTTAGTTTTCTCTTCTAAGCTTATGCTTTTGTCGTTTAACATGAAACTTGTAACTTTTCCTCTAACATAAGCTCTGTAGCACTTGTAGAAAGGTAGAAGCTTAAGTAATTCTTCATCCGAGCTATAGTTAACGTAACTTTTAACAAAATGCTGAGAGAGATCCTCTTTTTTATGATAGTCGAGGTCCATACTTAGGAATGCAACTTCTGCTGCAACGTCGCTGTACCTAAACCTTGTATTGAATTCTATACAATCAAATATGTATATCTTATCTGCTATGAATATACTTCCAGAATGAACATCTCCATGGCAATCTCTAATTCTTCCATTTCTTATTCTTCGTTCAAACAGTTCAGCGTTTGAGTTAATGTATGAGTTTACTTTTCTTTTTATCTCATCAAATTCTTCCTTTTCTATTGTTGCTCCTACGAACTCCTTTGTTTGTTCAAAGTTTTCATCCCAGTTGAACTTTATTGTTCTTATGCTACCGCCTTCGTTTACTTCGCCTCCAGTTAAAGCTCTTGAATGAAAATCTGAAAGTATCTTAGCAATCCTTTGAACTTCGCTTCTTGAAACTTTGTTTTCCTTTAGTAAGTTCGACATTAAAGTTTCTGAGGGTAGCTCCTTCATCTTAACAGTATACTCTACGATTTTACCTTCTCCATTTACCTTAAGCTTTCCACCTTTTTCAGTTATTGGCAAAGCTCCAAGGTAAAGCTCCTTTGAAAGTCTACTGTTCAGTACTACTTCTTGTTCGCAGAAATACTTTCTCCTTTCTAAAGTTGAATAGTCTAGGAATCCAAAGTTAACTGGTTTCTTTACTTTATATGCGTGCTTTCCAGTTAAGAAAACCCATGAGATATGAGTTTGAACCACTTTTACATAGCTAACCTGCTCATCGTAAGTTTCTGGCTTAAGCATCTCGTTCAGTATGTCGAGAGACATTGCAGAGCTATTACTAGAACATAAAATATAAAAGTTTTAACAGAGCTGAAAAATCTATGGGATAAAGCTACTACAGTTTCCGTAAATGGTAAATAGCGCTGATCGAATAAAATAGAGCAGTTATTGCTGAATGAACAAAGCTTAGTATCAAAGACAGTTGCATGTTCTTAGCAATGAACCCCAACAAGAAGTATAAGAGGTATACGTTTCTTCTTCCATCAACTACAGCAAAAATTCTGTCTGCTCTACTATAAGTTGTTAGAGGAACACCGGTAGATGCTTTAAACTGCATGTACAAATGCTTAATGAAAGAGTTAAGGATTATTATGAGCAACCCTAGAATAACGTTTGAAAAGTCTCCTGTAACGGAGAATACTGCTAATGAAAAGGAAGCATACCAAACTTCTTCGTAAAGGGTATCAAAGGAATGTTCCAGCTCTCCAACTTTTGAAGAAACTCCTCTAAGCCTAGCGATCTTCCCATCAAGTCCATCTGTTATTGAAACAAGAAAGGCAAGAGCAAGACCAAGCAGAAAGTTGTTTAGCAAGAACAGCGCTGCTACAACGTATGCTAACAAATTTGTAACTATAGTGACAAAGTTTGGAGTTATACAGCTAACTTCTACAAGATAAAAGGACAAGAAGTCTTCAATCCTTTTGTTCACGCGAGAAGTGAAATGGATTCCCTTTTGACCCCTTTCAAGTAATGCTTTTTTGCAACTTTTTAGGTCATTCTTGCCATTAACTTTAAAGACAAATGGAAATAAAGTTCTCTTAAGGTTAACAGAGTAGAAACTGTTCGAAGAAACATCAACAAAACTTATTCCTCTATCTTTAATGGTTGTAAAAAGTTCGTAAAAGCTAACAGAAGACTCTTCATTAAAGAAGCTACGAAGAGGTCCAAGTTGATCAGAAGTAATGTAAACTAGGCCTGAATAGGAGCTATGGCCAGGGGTTTTAGAGAATGAAAGATTAGCTAAGCAAGTAGTTATAGGTGCTTTTACTCCTAAAAGCAAGTCGACGGTGCTTTCATCAAAAATTACTGTATCGCAGAAAAGTACAGATTCTTTTCTTGAAGCATCAACAACTTCCTTAAAAGAACCAGCTACTCTTAAGTTAATTCCCCTTAGGTAGCTTGAAGAAAAAGTTATAACTCTTTCAGCTTTTCCCTTCTCTTTAGTTAGCAGTACTACTTCTCTAACGCTTGCTTTTTTCTTTAAGGTATAACAGTCTCTTACGAAGGCAGTTATTCCACAGAACTTTTCAAAGAAAAAAGATTCAAGTGCATCTTCTGAAGTGTTGTCGACTAAGAATACAGCGATCATTGAATTAAACTTCTCCTATAACTTTAACTAATCTTTTCACATCGTTTGGAGTATCAACATCGACCCAAGTGTAGCCTGTTACGTCTATTGCCTTTAGGTTGTTCCCTTTGCTGATCATCTTCTTTATGCAGTAGCTTAGAGTTACTTCTTCACTTTCTTTTAAGGCCTCCTCAACTGCTTCAAATATCTTTTCATCAAGTACGAAAAGACCAGTATCTACATAATTCCATTTCTCTATCTCCTTTCCTATGTCCAATACGAACATTTTCTCGTCAGCTAAAACCTTTGTTGACTCCTCAACCCAGCTTCCACTCAAGTTACCGTCAACAGCTATGGCTCGAGGTTCCTTGCTTTGGATTAGCATTTCAACGATCTTTGAATTAAAAACATGGTCAGACATCGATAAAACAAAAGAGCCTTGCGGTAAAGCTTCCAAGGCTTTATATAAGGTTGACCCATTTCCCCTATGGTAGTCTTTGTTCTCAACTATTTTTAGGCTTACGTCAAGCTTTAAACTTTCTAAAAATGATTTAACTACGTTACCTTTGTATCCTACAACTACTATGAAATCTTTAATGCCGACGCTTACCATTCTTAAGATAACGTGTTCTATTAACGAGAGGCCTTCAACTCTTAGCAACGGCTTTGGAACTCCCTTCGAATAACTTGCTATTCTTTCTCCTTTTCCACCTGCCAGTATTACTGCAGGTAAGCTCATATATCTCTTTCACCACTTATGAACTTGCTAAACCAGTCAAATGCTACGTCGTCTGAAACGTTTACTGGAGGGTGCTTAAAGGCATAGGCTGAGACGCTTATCAATGGCCCAGAGATGCCTCTATCCAATGCAATTTTTACAGCCCTTATTACATCTATCATTACGCCTGCACTGTTTGGAGAATCCTCAACGCTTAACTTTAGTTCAACAACAACTGGTCTTTCTCCGAAGTTTCTTCCTCTTATGTAGATATAGGCAATTTTAGTGTTTCTAAGGAAGCTTACATAGTCAGAAGGTCCTATTCTTGTTGGAACTTCATAGGGAATTAAACTTGAAACCGCAGTAGTTTTGCTTATTCTTTTTGTTTTTAATCTATCTTCTCTTGTCATGTTTAAAAAGTCTGTATCGCCACCAATGTTAAGTTGATAAGTTTCGTCTATTGCTACACCCCTCTTTACGAACAACTCGACTACTCTTCTGTGGAGTATTGTTGCCCCAAGCTGACTTTTTACGTCGTCTCCAGCTACTGGCAAGTTTGCTTTTTTGAACTTCTCAGCCCAGTCCTTATCTGAAGCTATAAACTCGGGAATTGCGTTTATGAAAGCGCACCCCGCACTTAGTGCTTCATTTGCGTAAAACCTGGTAGCATTTGAGCTTCCTACTGGTAGGTAGTTTATGAGTATGTCGGCATTAGAGAGGTCTAGAACCTTAGAAACATTAACTGGTTTAATTTCTTTTCCATACGGTAAAAATGCTTCTTCTGTATGCTTGTCTACACCATCCAGAATTGGTGCTGGATGGACCTCAACTCCAAGATTCCTCAGGTTTGTAAACTTAGTTACGCAGTTTGGAGGCTCAAATATTGCTTCTGCTAAGTCTTTTCCAATCTTCCTTCTATTTACGTCAAAAGCTGCAACGAACTCTATGTCCTCTAAAGTATAACTTCCAATTGTTGGATGTGCTAACCCAGGAATTATATTCTTTGTTGAATTTTTCTTCATGTAGTTTTTGTAGTATTCTATACCTTGCACTAATGCTGAAGCGCTGTTTCCAACACCGGCAATTGCAACCCTTATCCTACTCTTCATAGCAGGAAGATCGAATTTTAAACTAAATATTGCTTCTTGTTAAGTTGAGTATGTGAACAATACTTTACTACTCGCGAGCGTTAATTTCTTACTTTAAATCAATTTAACGCGCAAAAACCTTTTTAAAGTAAAAAAGAAAGTTAAGCGACAGTACTTCGATGTCTGAAAGTGAAGACACTATCTCAACCTTCTTTATGATATTGTCACATCCTCTAAGAAGGCTAATAATTGAGGCACTGTTCGAGATGAAAGAGGTTACTTTCTCCGAACTACTTAGAATGTTCTTTGTTGACAACAGTACACTTAACTTTCATCTAAAGAAGTTGGATGGATTAATTAAGCAACTGCCAAACAAAAAATATACTTTAACCGAAATGGGTCAAAAGGCTGCAGAGATTCTTCGGGAACTGAAAAGCGCAACTCTTCAAAGCAAAGTTCAAAGCTTTCAAGAAACTGTTGAACTTTTGCTAGCGCCTACGAAAAAAAGAATTCTAGCTGGCCTAATTGACTTTTTGATAGGCTTCGGAGTTTTTGTTTTGCTTCCGCTGATCTTTGCCCCACTAAGGTGGAGTCTTGAATCTTTGGTTTCTTCACCAGAAAGAAATCTTTTATTTCTTGTACTCTTCTGGTTTTACCTCACTTTACTGGAAGGATTTTCTGGACAAAGTTTAGGTAAAGTGTTCATGCAAATAAAAGTAGTTAGGGTAGATGGAAAAAAATTAACGTATGACAGAGTTGCAATAAGGAACTTTGGAAAAGTCTTTCTCCTGCCAGTAGACCTTCTTTTAGCTCATTACTTCCTAAAGGAGAAAATGTACCTAAGATACTTTGATAAGTTCGCAGGCACAACGGTAATAGAAGCAATCCAATAAGTCTTGAAGGTTTGAATATTGACATTCTCCACGACTGAAGTCGGGAGATTCTCCAATCTCTGCTTCTCCGCCACTAAGCCTACAAGACATAGGCGAAGAAGCTTCACTTGGAGTTAAGGGCTTAGTCAACGAAGCCCCGCCTCTAAGCATATAGCTTAGGGCAACTCCATCAGCATCTTTAGATGCTTCATCTCTTATGCTGTTAGTGTTCAACAGCGGATTATAAACTTT
>Ga0080004_1172521_pt1 | contig 47166 bp, 67 predicted proteins | sample WasSprMetagenome_FD_69207 | JGI IMG/M metagenome (GOLD analysis project Ga0080004, IMG submission 69207) | Sulfidic aquatic microbial communities from Washburn Spring, Yellowstone National Park, USA - WS (SPADES assembly) (version 2) | ecosystem: Environmental > Aquatic > Thermal springs > Hot...
CCTATTTAAAATACAAATATGTATTTAAATATACATTTATGCATATAATTATACATATTTGTATATATACAAAATTTGGCGAAAATTTCGCAAAAATTTCGCGAAATTCCCGAAAAATCCGCGAATAAGCGAGCGCTTAAGAAAATGTTTATAAGGCTGTATAAACGGCCTTCAATACGGTGGTTTGAAATGGCGAACGCTATCCCCGTCCGAATCTATAACGCTCCGGGCAAGAAGGAGAGCCTCTACATCTACGTCCCATCGAAGCTCGCGACCGATTCCGCCTTCCCATTCAGGCCCGAGGAGTTCCGGGGGGGGCTGATAATGAGGATAGACGGCGATAGGCTTGTAATTGAGAGGGCCAAGAGGCCCATCGAGAGAGGCAAGAGGGGGAAGGCGCCATGAAGGAGCTCGACGAGGGCTTCGAGGAGCTGATCGAGGAGGCCGAGAGGGCCATCCGGGAGGCCGAGGGGGTCCTGAGGAGGGCCAAGAGGGTTAGGAGCAGGCGGTTCGTCGAGAAGGCCGTCAAGGAGCTGGGCCTGACGCCGGAGGAGGCCGAGGCTTGGTTCGATAACGAGGAGATGGAATGGCAAAGGTTCTGGAAGAAGCGTGGTTTTCAAGTATGCTTATGGCCTAGCTTACAAAAGGGCGCTCGAATTTTTTGGTTGGTGGGAAGCGGCTAAGCCGGTTCAAATTCAGCCAAGAGAGGAGAAAAGATGAGGCCAAGGCGGATCGTCGTCCGGACTGAGGACATCAAGGAGGTGGTCCTGAGGCTGATGGAGGAATACGAGAACGTGAGGATCTCGCTCGCTGGCCATCCGCTCCATCGAAGGCTCGGGCTGGAGAAGGATCAGGCGGTGATCGAGGCTTGGAAGCGCAAATGGGGCGCTCATTGATCCGCTGGAGGGAGGGCCTCCTTTATCGCTTCTAAAGGGACGATGGTGGAGGAATTCGAGGAGTTGCTGATCGAGGGCGGATGGGGGCTGGAGGAAGACGGAGCGTCATAGGGCCTTCCAAAGGAGCCAAGCGTAGGCCAAGCCGATCAATGAGCTAATGAAGATCCCGGCCGGGTTATCGTAGAAGCCCTTTTGATCCGATAGGACCGAGAGGAGGCCGAGGATGGCTATGAGGTAAAAGGCGGTGTTTTTACGCGCCCGCTTATCGGTGAACCATATCCAAGCCGCGAAGATCAGGAAGCCGAGCCCCGCGCCCTCATGCTCCAATGCTATCGGGCCGATCCGGACGGAGCCCAGGTAGATCCCGAAGAACTCCAAGGGGGCCGAGGGCGGGACCCAGAAGAGGAAGAGGACGAGGGATAGGAGGGCCATCCCGGCCCAATATTTCAGCTTCCTTTCGGCCACGATCACCTCACCTGTATCGTCGCCGATCCGGAGGACTTGAACCCGTCCTTGTCCAAGCCTTGGACGTTTATCGTATAGGTCCCGGGGGCCGAGACCGCGAACTCGAATACATAGGACCATCGGGCCCCGACGTCCACGTTCATCCGGGCCGTCTTGACTTGGCGCTCCGGGCCGATCACATGGACGGCTAGGTCTATGTGCTTGGCCATATCGAGCCAAGAGGTCCCATCGTCCACGTAGTCCGGCGGGGTGGAGGAGGCCTTCACCTCATCGATCCTTATCGAGGCATGGCCCCAGTTCACGGGCTGGTTCGGGAGCCCGCCCCAAGGCGTATAATCCCTATGACCCCTTACGATGACGTAGAACTTCTGGCCGGCTTGGACGGCCTCGGGCGGGGATTCCGATACCTGCAGGCCGTTGCGGGCCAGCGGGGTCTTTGGATCGTATAGGGGCTGGCCGTTCCACCAGAGCTTGAAGAAGTATTCCCTGATCTGGCCCCAGTTGGCCGAGGATCCGTATGTTGGGGATGGCGGGGTGAAGACCGTGACCAAGACTTGGGATTGGCCGGGCATGAGGCTGATCGAATGATCCACGCCGGCGATGGTGACATCCGGGTTGATCCAATCCATTATCGAGCCGACCACGTCCTCGCGGATCTCGATTCTGAGGATGCCGATGGATGGGATGCCGCCGGCCGATACGCGTATGCGTAATTCCACTGGCCTCCCGGCAACGGCCGTCTGGACCTGCTGGCCGTCCTGATACCAGCCCTCGAAGGCCCAGTTCGGGGAGCCCAAGGCCGGAAGGGGATGGATGAGGAAATAGGCGATCAGGATTATGACGATCGTCAGGAATAGGACGACCGCGAGCCCGCCGAGTCGCCTAGACCAGACGTCGCCCCCGTTGAGCATTGTATCACCTTCCGAGGAGGGAGTATGCTATCTCCATGTTCTCCGCTATTCTGGTCATTGGATCGGTTTCATCATAAACGAATTCCTCATAAAGCGAGCCGGAGCCGATCCATCCCCTTATGAAATAGCCTCTCAAATTCCAAGGCTTGCTCCCGCTCACTTGGAATTCCAAGGACACATCTACGGTGCCGCCAGAGGGCGGCGTGTTCACTTGAACGGTCTTGGAAGCGATTGTGTCATCATACCAAGCTACAAAGTCGCGCCTGATCTCGAATGTCATTGGACCCGAATAGGCGCCGGAGATGGCCACCTTTATATTAACTTCGACTGGTCCTTCGCTCAATTGATTTGCATTTATAATCGATTTACCACCTTGGCGCCATTCGACCGATATGATCCTGAATTGAGGCTTTAAGGATGGAATCGTCGGAGTCCAGCTCTGCTGAGGAGTCGTTCCCTCGGTCGTCCGCCATGTGAGGGGCGTTGTATAACTAAACGTCGTTGTCCGCGGCGTCCAAGTCGTCGTTTGGAATAGAGGCCCAGTCGGGAATATCGAAGTCGCAATCCTAATGACCGTTTGGGCGTATGGCCCGCCCATTGTGGTCGTCGTCAATGTGGGGACCGAAGGAACCGAGATCTTCGGGCTCCACCCCATCGAGAGCATCATGAAGATGACGGCGACCGCGATGAAGAACAGGAATGCCCAAGGGTCCAATCTCGCCTTCCTCGGCCGGCCCCTACCCCTTTTCCTCAGCATACGGATCCGAGAGAAAAATGCCTATGCGGGCTTGGGCATCGGGATTGAGATGTGTCCGGATAGGAAGAAATAGGCCAGGACGGCCCCAACGGCGAAGACCAACAGGAATCCGAAGATGCTCTTGAACCAATTGAATAGCAGATAAAGGATCATCCAGATGATCAGGAAGCTCAATACGGCGACGGCCATCTCCGGCGGCATCGAGGCGAATATGGGCCCGACTATGGGGATCTTGGCCGTCAGGCCGAGGACGAAGGCCGCGAACTCATTGCTGACTATGTTCACCTGCTTGAGGCCGGAGAGGAATGGGAGGATGTGTGAGATCAAGCTGGCGATGAAGGATACGAGGAGCGTGTTGGGCTTGCCGTTGGACATGGCCGCTAGCGCCTTCTGCGGGACCGGCGAGTCCTCCGGAATCTCCTCCTAGGCTTATATCCCTTCTTATAATGGACGCGGCCGGCTATCGTCCTCCCGCCCCTTGGGCCGGGCTTGGAGACCACGGCCACGTGGATATAGCGGCCCGGCTTGGGGACTATTGTCCTATATCTGAGGACGCGGCCTCGGCCGCGATAGGCGCTTCTCGGCATTGCTCCACCTCCGGCCTGGCCTCGGGCTTGGGCCTCGGTTTCTTGACTTTAGCCCTCGCCCTTGGCTTGGTCCTTCTGATGGATTTGGATTTGCGAGCGCGCTTGCGCCTCGCGCTGGCCCTTTTGGCCATTTACCTTCTCCTCCTGCTCTTCCTGCCCTTCTTCCTCCTGCTCCTCCTCTTCCTCTTCGCCATTTCAACCCCTCCTCCTCTTCCGCCGGGCCCTCCTCTTCAACGGCGCCTCGTAGATGGTCCCATCTTTTCCGACGAAGTAAAGATAGCCCGGCCTTCGGGTTATCTTACCAACTTTCCTCCGAGCCAACTCGGATCAATAGAAAAATGCATTTTTCGATCGGAAGATGATACATTACAAGAGATTGTCCGCGACGTTGCGCGGGTGCAAGCCCGAGGCCTTGTGGGATTTGAAGTTCTTGGAGGAAGCCGTCAGGGAGGCCGCGAGGGCGGCCGGGATGGAGATCGTCCCGATCTTCGGCAATCCGCTTGTTTACAAGGCCGATCCGTCGAACGATCCAATGGGCGGCGGCGTGACGGTCCTCGCCCTGATCACTAGGAGCCATATCGCGATCCATAGTTCCATCGAGGGAGAATGCATCATGTTCAATTGCGAGACATGCGGCGAGGGGACCGATCCCGATGCGGCCCTCAAAGCCTTCGCGGACCTCTGCGGGGCCGATGTCGTGGACATCCATTATACCGATTATGCGGGGATCGATCCATGAAGTTGAAGCTCACGGATCGGGAGATTGGATTGGCGATCGCGATGGCGATCATGGGCTATGCCCTCTCGGCCCGCGAGTGGATCCTTTGGCTCGATAAGCTGAATCCGGGCGAGGGATTGGTAGTCTACTATGCGATCCTTTACGGATGCCTCTATGTTTTGAGCAAGCTCGGCTTAGTGGTCTTCGGATTCAGGATCAAGGACCCGATCCAAACATTTGGGCTTTTGATGGTGACCTTCGCGTTCTTCATAGTCGTGGATTGGGAGAGCCCTTGGGTGGAGGTCGTTACGAGGGGTCATTATGTGGACATAAGCCCCATCCATTATCAAGCGGAGGATGGGGCGACTTGGTGGTTTTGGCAAAAGATGCTCCCAGCGGCCGATCCGGAGACCCTTAGGCTCCTGACGTTCGTGGCGACGCCCTTCATCCTATGTTTGATCGGCGGATTGTTGATAAGCAGGAAGCCCAAGCTATCGGTGTGAGCCTTGCGATGGAGCCGCTACCTATGGGCCCTAGCGCCCTTCTTGGCGATCGCCTCGGCGATCTTCATCGGCGCGATCTGGGCCGGCCACGAGGCCGGGCCGGAACTTTTCCAACTATTGAAGGATTATATAGGCGGCGAGGCCGGAGGGGGGAGGATCGATCCGCTCGAATTGGCCCTCGCGATCTTCTTCAACAACACCTTCAAGGACCTCATGGCGATAGGGCTCGGGCCGATATTGGGGCTTTACCCGCTCCTGTTATTGGCGGCCAACGGGGTCCTTATCGGTTCGGCCTTGAGGGCAATCGATCCTAGGACGGCCTTAGCCCTGATACCCCACGGGATCCTCGAAATCCCGGCCATGCTCATCAGCGCGGCGATCGGGCTGAGCTTGGCCAAGCTGGCGCTGTCCAAGTGGAGGGCCTTGCCGGGCGCCATGGCCGAGGCCCTGAGGTTCTTCGCCCTCAGGATAGTCCCCATGAACCTCGCGGCCGCGTTCCTAGAGGTCTATGCCTCCCCGCTGATGGTGGACCCGCTCGGGGCGGTCGTGGCGCTCTTCATAGCCATCTTGGTCGCGCTGGGCCTGCGCCAGCTTTTCAAGGAGACCGGCTGAGTTAACAACTAGCTGGCTGAGTAAGAACTAGCTTTTACAGTAACCACTAGCTGTTATGCCATGTGCAAAGGAGCATATGAGCAAATTGCGCAAATGTCTCGGATGCTCAAATGTGCAAATGTAACAAATGCGCATTTTGCGCAATTAAGACATGATCATGCGTATGGGTCTAGGATCATATGATAGAAGGATTGGGGACTTTTGCAAAGTCCCCGCGGGGCCGGTCGAAACCGAAAAAGCCGGAAATGGGCGAGCTAGGCCAAAAGGAGCTAGGAATCCAGCTCTCCGGACTTGGGCGCCTTGGCGATTTTGGTCAATTGGCCACTGGCTACCCGACGAAAAAGAGGGGGGATTCGTTCACGCCCTATTAGGGTCTCCGACCGGATCGGCAAGATTCCGGCTTTTTTCGGCCAGAAGAGCCCTGATTTGGCCCTCTTCTTCTGGGGCCGGGAAGCCGACCTTGGTATCCGATAGGACGAATTGGAGCAGGTCGTCTAGGCTATCGAAGATCCGACCGTATCTGGAGGTCTTGGAATCCCGATCTATGCGCATGTAGTTGAGCTTGGCGTGGCGGGACCTGAGGATCAGGAAGCGCCAGCGCTTCCCGAAGTGGCAAACGAGGACGGCGTATCGCTTGCGGTATAGGGCGAGCGTGTTCATCGAGCCGAAGAGCTTGAGGATCTGGTTCGGGCGATCCAGGTAAATCACCGGTCCTTTTGACGATTTGACCTCAAAAGCTATGTATATCCCCGGTTCCCGGTTATAAAAAGCCTCAACGTCCGGAAATACGCTTATTTCACCGGCTTTTGACCCGGCGCCGGAGACAGGGATGTTCCTAGCGGCCCAGCCCTCTCTAGCGGCAATCATCCTCGCCAAGGCCCGCTCCGCATAGCGGCCCCTCCGCTTGGATCGGACTATGCGCTTGCGGAGCAGGTCCTTCGAGGTGAAAAGGGCGCATTTCCCGCCCTCTTGGGGCGGCTTGAGCCCCTTCCGGCAGGAGGGCTCGGGGGATTTGGGGGTCCTGCGCCAGTGTATGCAGTCGCGGCAGATCACCTTCAGGCCTCCTCAGTGGTCGCCTCAGGGGTTTCCTCAGGGGTTGGCTCTGGGGCTGGGGGCCCTTCCGGGACCTCCGCCTCCTCCAATGGGTGCCTCTTGACCCATTCGAGCGGGACCGATGGCGTCCTCCAGCCGAAGATCCGGGCGATCTCGGAGAAGGGGACTTTGTGATCCTTGCCGCAATTCGGGCATAGGACCCCCCTCCGATTGAGGGCGAGGATGGCCTTCGTGATCCTCCTAGCGACCATCCTCTCCCTCTTGCTGGCCGAGGCCTCCTCCTCGATATCGGCCCCGAAGTAGGCCGGGGCCTCTATGCTGGCTTGGATGGAGTTGTTGGTGGGCCAAATGACGGTAACCACGCCTTCCTCCCCATTGGCCCCCGGGATCTTGGCGGCCCTGAACTTCCGGCAGGCGACCGTATTGGGCGTGGCGTTGCGTTGCTCGCCCTTCTTCGGGGATAGGGAGCAGGTCGTCCCCGTCCAAAATTGGCAGTAGCGGCATCTGGCCAGCGGCGGGAGGGCGAACCGGGCATATCTCCTGGGCCTCCCGCCCAAGACAACGACCTCGTCCATCTTGCAGGTCCTGACCAATGGGGACACCATCCTAGCCCAATCCGGGAGATCGGACTCGGCCATCTCCTTGAAGAGGAAATAGGCGAATTGGGACCTCAGGATGTCATCCAGCGCCTTTATGGGATTTGCTATCGCAACTAGCCTAATTCGGTTCTTGCGGAAATAGTTCCTAATCGCCCTCGTCACCAAGTTGCTGGCTACGTCGTGCTCGGCGTAGAGCTTGGCCCCAGCCCTCCGCTGGATCGATATATCCGTGAACTCGTCGAGGAATAGGGCGAATGGGGTCTTCCTGCAACGCCTCTGCTTCCAAGGGGGAAGCTCATATATTATCCGCTTCCAGAACTCTACGACCAAGGCGTCGCTCCTTGAGAATATATCGAATTCGATCAGGTTCACGGCCCTTATGGCTTCATCATCCGCAAACCTCGGGAATAGGGTCCCCTCCAAATCCTTTGGGTCGTATTCCAAGACCTTTATGTAGGAGACGTCCACGGTCCTCGGATCCGGTTTGAAGATGCATCCCTTTGGGACGAAGGCCCTAACCATATAGCCCCTGTTCGCGAAGTCCAAGAACTCCAAGGACCCCGTGTCTCTAGCTATCACCACTTCTTGGCCTAGTAGCATCCTAGCGAGCAAGAGGAGGAGCGAGGTCTTCCCGGAGCCGGTCATGCCGCCGATGCATACGTGCGTGCCCGGGACCTTGAACCAGCTCCAATTGATCGGCTGGATGTCCGCTATCGTCAGCCTAGTCGGGTCGAATAAGCGCAAATAATCGGGATTGTAGTCCAGCGCCATCATTCACCGACCTCCTCTTCCGGCGGCATCTCCGGCCTACCGAAGATCGCCTCCGGCGACAGGAATTGCCTCGGGAGCCAAGTCGTCTTCTCGGCTTGGAACGTCGAGCTCATTATGGCCCTAGCGAGCTGGTATTTGCTCTTGTCCTTCATCTGCTGGAGATATTGGACGGTCGCAGAGACGCCGGCTATTATGAAGTTCCCAACTTTTACCACGGCATTGACCAGATCCAAGTGGTCCTTCTCATACCTCAGCCTCGGGAAGATCATATGCCTCTTGACCGTCTTATCGAACCAATCCAAGATCTTGTTCAGGACCGGGAGGACTTGCTTGAGGTTAGCGGTTATGCTCTCGACTTCGTGCTCGCCCAAGACCCTCGCCGGAGGGGTGGAGGGGCGCTGATACTTGGTTATCAAGCCCCATAGGACGGAGATCTTCTCGGTCCGCTCCTCCTTCTTCTCGGATGCGGCGGCGCGGACCTTCTCCTCAGGGATCGCGACCGGGGCCTCCCTCTGCCTCGCCTCCTCCAGCTGGATTATCAGGTTCTGGATCGCCCCGATCGCATCGGTTATCTCAAGTAACGCCAAGCGGAAGCGATGTTGTGAGAGGGGCGGGACCGGGGGCGCGAAGAACTTCCCGCATTTGCGGCAGAACCATTGGTCCAAGAGCGGGAAATAGTCGGACATGGTTCCGCAGGAATGCGGGATGCTCGGCGTATCCTTCCTGAACTCCGGCGGGATGTCCTCCCAAGGCTCGTTTAGGGCTAGGACTAGCGCCCTGATCTTGATCAGCGTCTTCTCCAAGAACCTCGCTATCTCCCTCTTGTCCTTATCGAGGGTCTGGAGGATCCCCCTGATCTGATCGACGAGGATGGCGCTCGGGGGCGCAGGGAACGGCGGCGGCGCCTGCGCTGGCTTCTCCTCCTCCCTCGGTTCGGCCTTGGCCTTCGGCTTCTCCTCTTCCCTGATCAACAGGGCCAAGGCGGCCTTATGGTTCTCCACAATCGGGGGGGCCTTGGAATCCATTTGCGGTTCCAGCGCTTCGCCCTCCCAAGCTATCCTCAACGGAAGGCCCGGCGGCGAGATTATCCTGACCCCCGGCATGGCCTTGAGCGCCGCTATCAGCTCCCTCCATTTCCAATTGAGGTGGGGCCTATGGTCCTCCCCGACGTCGAGGCCCCTCCCCTTGGCCATGGAATGAAGTTCCCTATAGGTCAGGGGCCGCCCGGCTTCCTTGAGTATCGCTACGAGGGCTTCGGCGCTCATCATCTCCTACCTAAGAGCCTAGTCTTATAAATATGGTAAATCGCGACCCCGAGCATCGCCCCCGCCAACGCTGGCGCGTATGGATGATACCCGGCCAAGCTCGATCTGAAGGCCATGTTCCCAATGAAGCCCATCAATATCGCGGCCAGCGCATATGGGAATAGATCGGTCCTGATCCTGGTGCGAGACCTCGGGACCGGCGCTTCCACGGGTTCGAGCGGTGGCCTCGCGGCGACGTCCATCGCCAATATCTTCTCCTCCTCGACTGCCGCGAGCTTTTCTTGGGCCTCGCGGAGTTCCTCCTCCATGGCCCTGACCCGCTCCTCCGCCTTCACGGTTCTATCCACGTTTAGGGCGGCTGGCCTTATCCGGGCGACCAGCTCACCGGCCTTCTGCAAGGACTCCCAATGCGGTTCCTTGAACTTCCCGGTCCTCAGGTTCAGGGGGAGGATCGCGACCAAGTTCCATTCATCCGTCACGGGGCCGAAGTCTCGGCCTTCGGCGAAGACCCGTATTGCGTTCTTCCAGCCAAATGGGAACTTGAATGTCGCATCGGTTTGATCGCAATACGGCTGGCCCGGCGCGATGTTGGCCGTCGAGAGGATCAGGGTCTTCGTGGCCGTCAGCCGCCTCTCCTCTTCCTTCATCGCATATATATGGAAGTTTGATAATATCTTAACGAGTTCCTCTAGATCGAGATCCAAATGGTTTGCGAGGATCTCCAAAAAATCCCTCTTTATCTCATCATATGCCGTTGTCAGGAGGCCGCATAGTTCTTCCCCCATTCCCAATATATGGATCTCATAGTATCCCAATATGGTTTCCTTTGTGGCCGGCTTGACCCTTGAGTAGATCCAAACGAATATTAGCGCGGCGAAAAAGAGCGCGATTCCATAGACGAAGTGGATCGGTTGGAGCGGCAACATGGATCATCGCCTCGCCGATGAGAGAAGGAAGATCGTGTTCACGAGCGAGACTAGGGTTATCACATATAAAAGGTATTCAAGCGTCGTGGTCTTGGTATTCAAGGTGTTCCAGCGCTCCGCTTCTTGGGCCTCCTTCGCCCTCTGGGCTTCCAACTGCATCTTGTTTTGATATTGCCATATCTCTTCGACTGTCGGATAATGGGGCTCCTTCGAAGTTGAGATCGTTATCGTCAGCCTCACGGTCGGCATGGTTATCGGGATGCTCTTGGATCCCGATGTCGTCCCCCCCGAGAATGGCTCGATGACTATCGGCGCGAAGGGCGGGCTACGGTATGATAGGACGAGCTTTATCGTGAACGTGTCCACTTCTTCGGTTTCGAAGACGACCGATTCAAAGGTTTGGGTCGTCCTCTGCGGGCTCATTCCGACTGCCGAGATCGAGAGATTGATCGGGGCCTCCGGCCTCGGGAACCTGATCACCAACTTGAACGGGAGGTAGGCCGATTTCCCGAAGAGCTTCTCGCTTATCTCCAATTCTTGAGCGTGGGCAGGGGCCGCCAGCCAGAATGGCGGCAACAATAGGAGGAGAAGGAGGAAGGGGAATGGGCGAGGGAAGAAAAGCCTCATTCCTCCTCCTGCCTCCTGAACCTCTCCAGTAGCTCCCTTAAGCTTTCGCCCGGCGACGGCCCCTGCCGCCTCCTCGGCCTTTGCCTCGGCTCCGCTGGCTTCTCCTCTGGCGCGGGCCTCCCCCTCACTAGCGCGAAATACACGGCCCCGGCGCCCCCGATGAGCCCGAGCATGGCATAGGCGTATTCGATCCTGAGCGGCCCTATCCCCGGCGCCTCGATGACTTTGGTCAAAGTGCTGGTGAACGTCTGGAAGGCCCATTGGTATGTGGTCAGGATCGCCGAATGCGTCGATGTGATGGTGGTCCATTCGGTCGCGAAATAGGTCGTGGTTAGGGACGTCGTGGAGAGGGCCGACCAGAGCGTTGTGGTCCAAGTCTCGGTCGCCCAAGAGGTCGATGTCGCCGAATAGATGCCGACCACGTAAGTTGTGGTGGAATAGGCCCATACTATCTGCGTTTGCGTGGTCCCGACCGTGATGGTTGGGGAGAAGCTCGTTGAAGTAATGGTCGTCGGGACTATGCTATAGACCGTGTATGGGCGTGTAACCGTCGTATTGACCGTCGAGATATAGCTAGTCGATGTCCCGAGGACGGTCATCGTCGCGACATAGCTCGTGAGCGTCTTATATTGGATGACAGTCCCATTGGTCGTGAAGAATGACGTAAGCGTCTGCGTAGAGGTCACGGTCGTTGGCTTGGTTGTGGTCGAGGTCAGCGTGACCGTGGCCGGGGCCGGAGCGGAGAAGAGGACCATCGCCCGATTGCATTGGATCCTCGTATCGACCGCCCTGAAGCCGATCCGGCCCGAGGGGAGCGAACCATCCGTGACGTTCAATAGGACAGTTCCGTCCCTCATGGCCATCAAGCGGGTCCCGTTCGCGATGACCGAATACCTATGGTATTCGCCCGGAGTCGGCAAAGGGGACGGCTTGGAGGCCAATAGGGTCCATCCCCCCAATGGCGTCTTCAGCCATAGCTGGGCTTGGTCCCCGTAATGCGGGCGGAACATGTAATATGCCGAGGGGCCCTGATATCTGAAGAGCAGGCCGAAGCCTTGGCCCGAGATCAGCGTGAGATTGGCCTCCAAATAGAAATCCCCGAATTCTTGGTTTGTGACCAAGATCTCCTCATCCATGCCCGCGTTCTTCAAGAAACCCCCTTGCGCCGTCCACGTCCCAGAGACGGTGGACCAGAAGGCCGAGAAGTTGGAAGCGTCGGTGAAGTCGTCGAAGAACATGAATCCCCTTGGCTGGGGCTGGGCGTTGGCCACCGCCAAGAGGAGCACCGTCAGCATCACCGGGGCCAGAAGGTATCTCAATCACCTACCCTCCAATCCCGGCGGGACTTGGAGAACGACTTTAGAGATCGTTCCACCCGGATTCAAATAATACCATACGTTCGGGGATGCCCGGGTCGCCTCAATCTGGGCGATCACCTCCCCAGGGACGCCCCATTTCTCCATGAACCACCTATCGCGCTCCCATCGATAGTCCGCGACGTATTGGCCGAAGAGCTTATACCAAGCGGCCATCGCCCTTGCGAGTTCCGCTTCGTCCTTGAAGAATATCGGGGAGGGGGGCGGGAGGACGTTGCAGACCTCCTTCGGAAGCCAATGGTCCAATGGAGCGAGGACCCAATTCCCGATCGGATATCCCACCTCGGCTTCATGCTTCCTAAGGACCTCTATGGCCCTTTTCGTGAAGGCCCAATATCGCTCCATCTCCTCCTTCGTGGCCACGTTTTCATAACCCACCTGGCGCGCGATCGCCAAATCCTTGTATATGCGCCCATCCTTTTCAAGGAGGCCTTCGGGGATCCCGATCTCGGCTAGATACTTTCTCGGTATGATCAGATAGAAGGTCCTAGAGCCCCTGATCTCGCTCAGGGGAAGGCCCCATTCTTTTAGTTGATCTTTTGGCGGATAGGTCCCGTGTGGTCCGAAGACTATGCGGCCCGACCCCGGTTCAATGGTCCACCCCGGCTCCCTGAGGAGGATTACAATTGGGTTCTTTCCATAGATTGCGGGATCGATTAGGCGGGAGTACGGGTTCTCGTCGGTGATCTCCTCTATCGATTCGACGTTGAGGTGCCATTTGTTGTCCCCATATGCTATTGGGTTCCATTGGGATTGTTCGTAGAAATCCAAACATCCCGATCCTGAAGCTATGTAAATGCCGCGAATCGCCCTCTTCACAAGGTATTCGGGATACATCTCATCGATCAAGGAGTAATACATATCGCTTGGAGCGAGCGCAATCCCGGAACGGACCAAGGCCCCATACGGGGCCGAGATATCATTGAACCCCCCTGATCGAAATTTAGAATTAATCTCCATGAGGAACTGCCAGTCATTTCTTACCCTATCGAAGAACTGGGCCCTGTCCAGCCCATATTCCGAGGCTATGCGATCCCCATAGAGCGCCCAAGCCGTGAGGGCCATCAACAGCGGGGTGTGGCCAATCCAATCGTGCTTGAGATATGTATGGGCGATGTGGCTGGTCGTATAGGTCGTCAATGTAAGCGTCCGCGTCATGGTGGTCGTTATCGGCTTGACGGATGTATAGGTGAGCGTGGTGACTTGGGTTTGGGTCGTCGTCAGGGGAACGGTCATCGTGACCGTGGAAATGGTCACGCCCGCCCCGATCGCGGGCGGCAAGGAGTTCGGGATGGAATTGAGCATTGGGATCATTGAGATTATGGCGACTAGGACTATGGCTAGGACTACCCTATTGTTGAACCGCCTCTGCTCTTCGATCCACCTCCTGAGTTCGGATTCGCTAACCCTCTTCCGCCTGCTGTCCTTCCGCCTTCTCCAAGGCCTTGACCCAACCTTCCATCCATAGGTTAATGACGTTCCGGAACTCCCCATCCTTTGCCAGTTCCTCCATCATGGAGGGGTCCGAGGCCGCTTGAGCCATCAAAATGGCCAAAAGGGCCTTGGGATCGAACTTCTTCATTAGGCCCAAAGTGAGCTTCTGGAGGTAGATATCGGCCTCCTCCCAGCCCTTCCGGACGCTCTCCGGCAACGTGGCCTTAGTCGAGAACCAATGCCTCAGGGTCGATCTGATGGCATAGCCAAGCCGTATGAGGTCGGCCGCCGTGGTTTCCTCCCTTGCATCCGACAGAGTGGCCTCATAAGCCACCTGTGCCTTCACATCAACGGGAAGCCTCCAGCCTACCTTGCGTAAGCTTGGCTCCCCTTCATCCCTCGCCAAGGGACCCCCCTTTTAAAGCGGCTTGCGCATTTGCACAAATGTAATATTTATCTCTTATGCTCCTTTGCGACATATGCTCCTTTGCTCCTTTGCGACATTTGCTCATATGCACAATCCGGCTCCCCGGATTTGTGCATTTGCTCCTTTGCACCTTTGCACAAGTATTGACAAGAATATGTTAATCCTCCTCTTCCAAGGTCTCAAGGGTCCGCCGAAGGGCCGCTTTGAACCTCGATATCGGGGCTAGGAGCATTACTTTCACTTCGGCCTTCTCCGCCGGCAATTCCCTATTGCAACTACTGCATCGCAACGAGGCCTTCGATAGGCAGAATGGGCATTTGACGTCCTTGAGCTGGGCCTCGATCGCCGATCCGATTGGCAGGTTATCCAAGGCGATCAAGCGATCCGGATCCTTCTTGACCTTTTGGGCCTTCCGGATATCCTGCCGTATGGCCCGTATCGCCTCATCCGGCTTGGATTTTATGATCTCCGGCCTGATGGCCTTGGCGGCCCTTATTAGGATGTCCCTAGTCTCCTCGTCCTCCTCCTTTTGCACCTCCGAGAAGACGTGCGATTGGACCTCTTTCGGCAAACCGGCTATCTTGACTAGGAGCGAGGATGGGGCTTCCCCGGAAAGTAGCTTGACCTTGAGATCCGGCGTCAGATCCTCATAGAGCTTGATGCAATCGTAGATCTTGGTCCTGCTGAAGCCCGTCCTCCGTATTATTTCCTTGATCCCCTCCTCCACCTTCTTCCCGGAACTTTTCCAAAGATCCAAGAACTGCCTGAACTTGCGGCCCCATTCCAGATCGGAGAGGTTCTTGCGATAGTTGGCGGTTATGGCCATCAGATGGGCCGTCTCCGGATCCACGTCCAACAGCATCGCCGGTATCTTCTCCCACCCCAACTTCTTGGCGGCCTCTATCCTATGCCAGCCGTCTATCAGCTTCATGTCCGCCTTCCTGACCTTTATCGGCTGTTCCAAGCCATCTCGCTCCATGGAGCCCGCCAGCCATTCCACGTATTCCTCGTCCAAGTTCAGCCTAGCATCGTATGAGTCCTCCAACACTACCTCATTCAGGGCCAATTCAACAATCTGCCTTTCGGCCAAATCCCATCACCTCCCCTTTTTTTCGATCGCGGGAAGGTTATGGACCATTAGGGCCAGATTCACAATCCCAATTATCTGGGACTCGCTTAACCTAGTCGCCTCGAATATCATCCTCCTCACCATCGTCCCGACCGCGGCCCATACCTCGGGGTCCAATCCCAACGCCTCGGAATGGGCCTTGAGGATCTCCAGTGCCCTTTTCATCGATGGGTGCTCCTCTGGGATCTGGAACTTCTTCAGGGTGATGAGATGGGCCTTGAATGTCTCCGGATCGGCGATCTGGACCCGCCATTTGTGATTGCACTTCGGGCAGACCATGAGGGTCGTGAGAACGGAGCGGACGGCCAGAAGGGTCGCCTCATCCCTAGTCCGGCCGAATGAGCCGAGGTTCCTCCCAAACATGGCGTCGTTCATCGGCGCTATCGGCGATGCCTCGGGGACGATGGAGAATGCGTCGTTATCTTCCGCATCATAGACGAGGCCGCATGTATCGCAGACCCATTCCGGCGGGTGCGCGTCATCGCCGGGAACGAAGCGAAGGCTGTTCCCGCACTCGCATACCCGCTTTTCAGCCTGCATCGATTTGTTCATGGCGAATAACCTTTATAAAGGTTAGCTAGCACCTTTGGGCCCAAGGACTTTATGATCGCCTTTGCGAACTGATATTCCAGTAGCGCGGCCAATAGGATCAGAATGGTCCAGCCAACCACATTTTGGGGGATGAGCAATGGCAAATGAAAAATAAATCCCAGAATGGCAATATACGGCAGAACCGTCATGAAATAATATATCGAGATGGATCCGAAAAGGCCGAAGGATGAAAAAGACCTCTTCATGACCACTATCCCGGTCATCTGGAATGGTAGCAAGCATAAATTCACTAAGATGGCCTCGGGGAGGGGCTCGGTTGACGAAACAGAGGACCATAAGTCTGATCAGAATGAGGTGGATCGCGCGTTGGGGTCAGGAGGAGCATCGCCAATGCGAAAGGAATCGGGATGGTGATTAGGCCGAAGACCTCGAACATAAGAGGCAGAAGGAAAAATGAAATTAGAGCGAGATCCCTAAGGCCGCCTTTTTCCATTCTCATTCCTCCAAATATTGCCTCATTCTTCCGATTGAGCCAGCTCGTTCCCCCGATTATCTTTCCAGCTATCCCCATCCTCGCGGCGCGGCTCAATATCCTCTCGCACACCTCCCTCGGCTTTTTGAGATAGTCCACCCCGATGAATGCGATATGGATCAAGGCATCCCTATGCACATCCAGATAGGTGCTATTGCCATTCATTTTAGTTCCCAAAACATGTATCCTCTCCCATCCATCCTTCAATTTGGCTTCGATAACGCCGCCCTTAACTTTGATGCTTTTGAAGCCCGCGGCCTCCAATATCTCGCCGACCTTTTGGATATCGGCCCCAATCTCTAAATCCATCAGAAGATCCGCTCCGCCCTTTCAAATGGCTCCGTAAGGACCTCCTTTATCTTACGCGCGCGCTTCCTGCCGACGTATTCGGCGAATTTCATCTCATCCGCCGTCATGACCGCTTCCGGGGTTTCGAGGTCCTTGAGGAGCTTCAATCCGGTCCTAGCCCCGATTCCGGGTAACGATGCGACGACCCTGAGCTGGGCTTCCGATAGATCCTTCGCCTTATATGCTTCCTTCAGGACCGGCAACGATGCCTTCCGATCCAATTGTTCCCTCTTCGCCAATCTCGAAAGGAGGAGGGCGGTATCCATCGCGTTCTTCGTATGAATGATCCTGATCTCCGCCAATTCCGTCGTCAGATAGGCCAATACGCCGGCCACCGACTCCGGCCTCATCTTCGACTTGGCCTCCAACCCCTCGATGAGGAGGACCGGGATCTGATAATAGGCGGCCAAGTCCGCCATCTCGTCGAAGACCCTCCCATCCGAGATCGAGGCGCATAGATCGTCGAGCGACTTCCTTTGGACCGCGATCCTATGGCTGAGGACGTAATCGGCCCCTTGGCCAGCTAGGCTCTTGATCAAGACCTCGCAACCAAACTCCTTGAGCTGAGCCGTTATTAGGGAGGCCATCGTGGCCTCGTTGGAGTCCACTATCACGGATGGGATCATGGCCATCACGGTTTGGGCGCTGGGCTCCCTCACCCCGACCACATCGGCTAGGAAGAGGTTCCTTTCGATCTGGCGACCGAATGCGATTATCCTCGCCCCCAAGAGGTCCCTTGGGAGGTCGGCCCAATTCTTGGCCCTCACGCCCAAGAGGCCTTGGTCCGTGAGGACCTCCATCACCGGGATCCTCCGGATCTCGTAAATGACCTTCAGGACCTTGCCCTCGATCTGCATTCCGCCGGGACCTCGACGTATCCCTCTATCCAATCGCCCTCTATCGCGAACCTCTTCCCATCGAGCTTCTTGACTAGGCCGAGCTTCTCCATCTCATTGACCCTCCTCCAGATCATGTGGACCGGGCCGGCTATCTCCTTGGGGAGATGCCGATAGAACTCGGTGAGCGCCTCCTTGGTGAAGACCCGCCATTCCTCGCCAGCCTCGCGCCTCATCCTCACCATCAGCCCGAGGACATGCTTGGCGCCCTCCAGCCATTCCTCCCTCCAGACATCCCTGCTTGGGGGCATCTTGGCCTTGGCCATGTTCGCCAGGATCTCCGGATCCAAGCCCCCGAGCCAGTCCCTTATTTTCGATTCGAGCCATTCTTTGACGGTTTCATCGTAGATCGGATCCCGCGGATCGTTTGGGAGTTCGGCGATCTCCCTCAGGGCCTCCAAGATGGCCTTGGCGAACCTTACCTCCCTAGGGCTGGCGCTCATTCCTCGGCCCTCCATATCTCCAAACCGTCGAGAAGATGCGCGAGGCATTGAAGCGCCTGCGTAGCTCATATAGGTCCATCCGCCTCAGCTCATCGATTCCGGCGATTCTCTCCACCGAGAGGCAATCCAAGCATTTGGAATAAGCCCCGTGCGAATTGATGATCAGGGTCATGCGGGCCTCCTTTCTGCCGCAGAATGGGCATGGGGAGATCGTTTCGCCCAGCTTCTTCGCCGGCGGGATCATTCCTCCTCCCCGCAGAACGGGCATACGAAATAGCCACTCCAGCCATGCGAATAATCCAAGAATAGGCGACCAGTTCGGCTACATTTGACCAAGTTGATCGGCAAGTAGTCCGACCAGCTTGGCTTTCGATCCCATCTTAGAAACGCATGGCCGAATGCGGCTATTTGAATACGGATCCAAATGCGCCTCCAAATCGGCACGGAATTCAATACATCCTTCTGGGCCGGAGTTGGATAGCTCAAACCTTCCTTCACCGAGGTGATGCCATCATCGACCGCCATATCTCCGCCCTCCGCTTCCAATTGGTATTCTTCGGGACCACGCGCAATCGTTGGCCGCAGATCGGGCATATCAAAAGCTCCTTCGGCCAAGCCACTTGCACGATGTGCAGAAGTTATTCTTCTCGTAATTCAGCTGGACCAAAGGACATCGCCATCCTCAAGGGCCTGCAGCGGGATTGGAACCCGCAGAGGTAGCACCTCTCCGGGGCCGGCTCCGGAAAGCCCCATTTGCATGAGGCCAGATCCCCCGGCGCCGCGGATGGATCCTCGATCTCCAAGCCATTCGTCATGGGATTGAATGAGACTATCGCGGCCTTCCCGGACCTGCGGCCGTCCGGGGCCCTCGACGGAGACCTGTTCCTCCAAAGCCTCGATTGGGCCAAGGATTGGAAGGAAGGCGGATCCGCGTAAGCGGCCGCGTATTGATCGCAAGCCGGATCGACCGGCCCGACCTTGATCCCCCTCACCTTGCACCAATTCCCCTCGGCCATATAGCTCGCGCAGGTCCCGCAGTTCCCCCTCGCCAAGCGCTTTCACCCCTTCAATCCCTCAACGGCCCTTTGGAAGTCCGCGATGGCCGCCCTCAGCTCCGATACGGCCGCCTCTATGCCCCTCAGGGCCGAGAGGTGCGCCTCTATCTGCTTCGCGAACCCGAGGAGCGCCGCCTCCACCGCGGCCAGCCTCGCCGAGACTTGGGCCCCCAAGGCCTCGATCCTCTCCGATATCTCCGGGTCGTATTCGTATTCCAAGGTCCCCTCCCTCCAAGGCGTCCGATCCGATTTGACGGTCCCGATCCCCCTTATCCTCAAGCGGAAGCCCGTCGGGACCCCGGGCGCTGGGAAGGCCACCTCCTTCTTGATGGCCGGCTCGGATAGGTTCGATAATATGAGGTTCGATGCCTCCACCCCAAGCCAGCCCGAGAGCCAGTCCCCCAAGGCCTCCCTCCAATTCGGCGAATAGGGCCAGACCATGTATTGGCCCGAGGGCCAGATCATGAAGGAGAACTCGGGACAGGAATAGCGCTTCTGGCGGTTCTGGTTCGGGCTCGGCGGGCTCGGGCACCTGGACCACCACTCCGGGGGACCTTGGTCCGCATAGCAAACCCTGTGGATGGCGATTGGGGGCTCCGAAGGCGGGGAGGGTGGGCCAGGCCGATGCCTTCCGGAAAGGTAAGGTCGGCGCGCGGATGGGGGGAGCTTCCCGGCCTTTCGGGCCAAGGAGAGGGTCTTCCATACGAAGCTCTCCGTGGTTTGGAAGTGCTGAGCGATCTCCCTCGCCGAGGCCTCCGGGTGCTCCCGCTTGTAGGCGATGATGCCCTCGGCCTTGGCCCCGCGTTTCAGCAGGCCTTACCTCCACCTTACCTTACCTTTGAGGCCTGTGGTAGGCGGAATAGCGGCAGAGCGGGGAAAGACAGCTCTGGCCGACCGAGCAGGACCAAGCGATCCGCCCATCCTCAGTTATCCGGACCGGCGCTATTATGGCCGATACGGGCGTCGGGGCGTCTTCGGGCTTGGCCCTGAACTCTTGGCATCTGCCGAAGAGGGGCCTGATGGCCAGCTGGGCGCGGTATTCGTTATTCGCCATGGCACTCGGGCCTCAAGATGCAATCCTCGCAATCGGAGTCCGGGAAGAGGCAGAAGCGCCCTCGTATCTTGGGGATCAACTTCGCCAACAGCTCCGGATCCCGCTCGATCCAGAGGAGGATCTGGCCGAGCCTTCGCTCCCTAGCCTTTTCCGGATCCGATGCGCTCAAAGAGCGCCTTGGCCTTTTCATGGAGATCCCGGTTCCCGCCGAGGAAGAGAAACCTGAGCTCCCAAACCATCCCATTGGCGATCGGGACCAGATGGAGGGAGCACCCGAGGCAAGCGAGGGCTTCGATGCCGTGCTTCCTGAGGGCCTCGGCTATCGAGAACGGAAGCCCCTTGGAATCCTCTATCCCATTGAACCTCTCGATCATGGAGAGCGCGAGCGCCTCTGCCTCCTCGATCCCGCGATCGGTCAGCTTGATGCGATCCCCGGGGAGGATCTCGGCCAAGCCCTCGCGGGCCATCTTGGTAATGGAGGCGTCTAGCGAAGGGAAATCCTTAATAAATTCGGTTCCCGAGGACCCCTTGGCGGATCGGCTCGAGCTCGATCGACCTCCACCGTTCTCGGCGCCCTCCGGTCCGCCCGGCGCGCGCGGTCGCGCCGCAAACTTCCGCCTCATTCGACTAGCTCCCAGCCGCTGCCATTCACTGGGCAAAGCGGCATCCGATGATAAAAGAGCCAGAGCCTCGCCAATTTCCTCTCCGCCGGGCTCAATTTCTTGGCGATGACCGGCAAGAAATCGGCCTTGGACCAAGGCCAGCGCCAGCAGTTTCTAGACGTGGTCCCCCCCAAGTCATAGCGCGGGACATAGCGGAACTTCTCAAAGCAATCCCTCTCATCCAGCCTTTTGATGGCGACCTGTATCAAGTCCCCATGTTTGATGGAGAGGGCCCTCGCTATCGCATCCGGGATCCGGACCCAAATGAACCGCCTTTGGAAGACGCGGGCCGGGAAGGTATGGAACTCCTCCGTCCTCGCCAGCTCCAATCCATCCATCTGCCAAGCTAACGGCATCCCAAGGTCAGCCCCACGTATTCGCAATAGCCGGGATCCGCGATCCAAGCCGATAGGGATTCGGCGATCGGGCCCTTGGCCCTCGCGAGCCATCCCCGGATCCTATCCCGCCCGATCTCGACCAAGGTTTCCCTGAAGGAGGAAAGCGCCCGGATGATGGGGATGAGCGCTGCGAGAACCTTGGCGCCCCTCACGATATCGTAGCCGGAGTCCCTCATCACCCGGATGACCAAGGAGAGATAGCGGCGGGAGGCCTCGGGGATGGCCCTCCAAGCCCCGGACCCGAGGGCCTTGGCCCTTATCCGCTCAAGCCGCGCTAGGCTTATCAGCGCCCACCGCCCCCACGCTCAGGGCCCGCTTCTCCAGATCGCTGAGGAGGCCGGCCCTCGCGAGCTCGGCCAGCATAACTTGCCTGACGAAATCGCTTATGTTCTGTTGCCGGGCCCTCGCGGCCCTTTCTATCGCGTTATAAAGGCCCGGCTCAACCCGGAGGAAGATCACGCGCTTCCTGCCCATGTGCTATTCTTGGGATAGCAAATGGTTAATAAAATTTTTGGCTGTGCTCTAATCAAAAAACATGGTTATGGAAGAAGCTTATGCGTAAGGGCGAATCAACGGGCCCTCCGCTTGGGCTTCGCCGAGAGCACCAGCAAAGCGACGAAGCCGCCGAGGGCGGCCAAGAGCATCATCTCCTCGCCGCCGAAGGCCGCTCCGCCGGAGGGCTGGGCCGCGGGGGCGGATGGCTCAACGGAGAACTCCAGCGGGGCCGAGGCCTGCGCCAGCGATCCGGCCGATTCGGCTTTCAATAGGACCGAGACCTTATAGCTGCCGGGCTTGGCGTTCGGCGGCGGGCTTACGCGGACGCGTATCGATCCGCGACCTCCTGAAGCATCCGCTTCCAACCTGAGCGGGAGCTGGCTCACCACCGAGAGCCATTCCGAGCCCGGACCCGAGAAATCCACGGATGTGATGGAGGCCGTCGTGGAGCCGGAGAAGGAGATCGGGATATCGGCCTCCGCCGAGCCGCCCGGCTTGACCGAGAGGGCCTGGACCTTGGATATCATGAGGGATAGCGAGGGGAGCGTCGTCGAGCCGCCGCCACCGCCGCCCGTGCCCACGCTTATGTATATGGGCGCCGAGGCCTCGCCCAAAATCCATTCCGAGCCGAATTGGATTACCTGGGCCTTGAGCGTATAGAACCCCGACGATGGGATGTCGGAGACGAAGATGGAGGCGATGGCCTCCGTCGTCCCAGTTGGAATGTCGAATAGGGTCGAATCGGATTGGCATATGACCGCGCCGGATTGGGATAGGATCTGGACCCTTATGCGGCAGTTCTCGATCTTGAGGGCCGTGTTGTTCAGGTGGGCTTGGTTCACGAAGCTGACCGAGATGGAGCAGCTCTCGCCGGATTTCCAATTGCTCGGGAGGGATGAGAACCGGGGCTGGGAGATGCTGATATTATATGGCAGGAAGACGTCCGAGGCCGTTGGGAGGCCGAAGCCGGTCCCGTTCAGCTTTATGACACCCGAGCCATGCAAGGTGCAGTTGAGCTGGAGGTTCACCAAGCCGTTCGGGCCGGCCATCGCCGTTCCAACGCACCTATTCCCATCCCAAGCGTAGAAGGTGGCCCCGGAGGCCGGATCGTCGTAGGCCAGATATGTGGCGTTGAAGCCGATAAATGGATATTGGGTCCCATATGAGCCATTCACGAATATGGACCCGGGCCTGATCCTCGGGGGATCGTGCAGGACTTGGATCTCCTCATGGATCAGGAGGCCGTAGAGGGTCCGGATGGTCGTCGTTATCAGATCATAGAACTTCTGCCACGGGGTCACCAACACGCCGTAATCGGCGTGGAAGACGGTCGTAACCGCGTTCGTGATCACGACTATGATGGTATCGCCGGCCGTGGTTGTGGCCGTCCCAATCGGGACCGTTGTGGTATGGGTGGTCGTGACCGTGGCGGTCGTGGAAGTGGAGTTGGAAGCGACCGTGTTCCTCGTCGTATTATAGAACGTGAGGAAGCTGGTCGAGGTGGTCTCGGTCGTTCGGGCGATGGCCGTGGCCCTGACCGTGGCCGAATAGGTCCTCGTGGACGTGGTCGTCGCCAAGGCCGAAGTGGTCGTAGTCAGGTTCGTGGTCTGGGCTTGGAGAGTCGTTGTTATCCAACCAACCTCATATCCTTGATATAAACGCAGGACCTCATCCGCGCTCAGGGCTCTATTGTAAATGCGAACTTCATCGATGGTGCCATTCCAATAATTACATGTTAGTGTGGTTTGTTCTCCCGCCCCTATTTGAGCGGTAACTGTTGTGGATGTCAAATTGCCCGCTCTCGCAGAACTCCCTTTGAGTTCGCCATTAACATATATCTTGAGGTAATTCTTATCCCATGTTACAACGATGAAGAACCACGTTCCAGGCGTGGATGCTACGCCGCTATTCGCCCTCGGCTCGACGCTTTCATCCGAGAGCTTGACGAACGCTTCAAATGGTTGATTAGAATCCTCAGAATATGGTTGGATTCTGACAAAAAATTGATTGTTATTGAAGATTTCTTGGTGGGTTGTGCCGCCAGCTCTTTTCACCCAAGCAGCAAAGCTAAATCCGTCAGTTAAGGGAGGCTGGGAAGTAAGTTGCACGCGATCATCAGCTCCATCAAAGCTCAGGGCATTGCCATACCTTCCCGAAACCCAAGTTGGGCCATTTACCAAAGTCCCCGTATTCCCATTGCCACTGCTGTCCGCTGCGGTCGTCCCGGAGCCTTCATCCAGACGCCAATATCCCACCAGACCACCATAAGAGCGGATCCTCGTCGAATAGACCGTTTGGTTCCCATAAACCCATGCGGTCGTGGTCGTCGTGAAGGTTATCGTCGCCTTCTCGAAGACTAGGTCATAGGGCGAGCTGGCCTTCTCGGACCAGAAGAGCATGAGCTGGTTCGTCGCCGCGAACTCGTAGTTGGATTGGATGCCATAGCGGGGGTAGATGCCGTTCGTCCGGCCGGAGACGAGGGTCGTCGGCGATGGATCCCAAGCGCCGGAATTGGAAAGGCGCCTATAGGATATGCTGGTCGGCGGGCTCGCCGAATCGCACCAGAGGGCCACGTATCCCCCGCTGAGCTTGGTTAAAAGCGGGTATTTGCCGGCCGAGGCGATCGCATTCGTCACGGCCCATCCCGACCCGGTCCACTCGGCGTAGTCTATGGTCCCATCGGAATCCTGGAAGAGGACTCGGGCCTTGCCATCGACCGGATCGCCGATGGCCGAGAAGGAGGTATCCATGGAGCCCGAGACCGTTGAATCGATCGTATAGGTCGCCCAATTGTTGGATGAGAGATATGAATAGAGATTTCCATTCCTGTTCACGATCACCATGACTGTGCCGTTGGCCAACGGGACGATCGCGGGGCGGCAGAGATAACTATTATTTGGAGTACCATAATTATATGAACTATATAATACCTCAGCATCGCTCCAAGTAGCACCATCGTCCGCGCTATACTTCACATTGAGCTTGCGATAGTAATAAGTGGCTTCTATGCAGTACTGAACGTAGGCGAGAAAATATGCAACCCACAATTTGCCGTCCGTGGCCTTGCAGATCGATGCGCAGGAATCCTCAAAGACACAATCATCCGATACAGGGATAGAATCGATCCAGACCTCCGATCCCCAAGTTATCGTCGTCCCGGATTTCGTGCCCTTGCGGAAGCGTGGTCCCGAATAATAACCAGAAGGGTCCAGATAGGTATAAACCGCATAGATCGTGGTCCCATCCACCCAGATGGAGACATAACGATTACCAAGAGATTCAGCGGCGGAGGACCACGTCGTGCCATCTGATGAATAATAGTAATAATTATGGAGAAGGACCCAATAATAAGTTCCGTCGAAAAATATCTGTTTTTGGTGATTTCCCGAGATTGCATAGGTAGAAGTAGTAGTTATAATCGTTGGATCTATCCGGACGGTCTGACCCGCGCTCAAGGCCCCTAGGGAGATCTCGAAGAAGAACTTATGGTTCGCCTCGTCATACAAATCGGAAACCTGATATTGGCTCGGGACGTCGTCGTAGGCGAAGGTCAAGTTCTTGGCGAGGCCGAGGTCGATGAAGGTTATGCGCTTCAAGGCATCGGACTTGACTCGTTTGTTGGCCGAAGGGATTCCGTCCAAGCGATAAACGAATTTCCATTGGAGCCCTCGGCCCGAGGTCAGCTCCAGATCCCACTTCAGCCTATCGCCGAGGAGCTTGTAAACGATCTTGGCCGTGGAGCCGGTCGAGGGAAGCGTAAGCACCTGCGTAAGGAATGCGCCTGATGCGTTCTGGACGGCGTTGGAGAAGGAGACGGCGGAGGGCGCATCCTCCATCCATTGGCCGCTCTTGGAGAGGAACTGGAAGCTCCACATCATCCAATAGCTGATCGGATATGCCCTCCAAGGCTCCGGGGCACTGGGGTTCAGGAGCCTGCAATAGGCATAGGTCCCATCCCAGACTACGTTTATGGCCAAGGCCGGGCTATAGAGCGTATAATTGGTTGGGGAATGCTGGATCAGGTTGGATGGGATGGATATGGAGCCGATCACCACAGGGCCCGGGTTGGCCCTCGCCTCCCTAACCAGATCCAAGGCCCAAAGGGCCGATGGGATCAGGAGCAGGGCTATGAGGATCAGGGCCCTAGGCTCCCTTGGGGCCAATCAGCGCCTCCCCCTCTTCGAGGGCCAAGTGAGGACCGTGGCGGCGCCGGATGCGAGGGCGGCCCATAGGAAGTTGCTCCTATCGAAGCCGGATGATGGCTGGGGCGGGCTTTGGAACACGCCCTCTATCACCCGATATTCGCCGGTCGTCGTATACGTCGTCACGATCGGCGTCGTATATGTCTCCGTCCCTAGGACGATCGTGCTGGTCCCGAGGGTCTGGATGATCGTCTGGGTGAGCGTGACCAGCCTAGTGGAGAAGGCTATGGAGGTGGCCGTAGTCGTAGTCGGGGCCACGGTCGTTGTCGTGGTTATGTTCGTGATCGTCGTCATGACCGTTGTCGTCACGGTGGTCGCGGGCGAGAAGGAGAAGGGCGCATAAACTAGGCAATACTTTTGGCCGATCTCCTCGACCCAAGCTAGGTGGATCGTTGAGGCCGTTGGGGAGCCGCGATCGCAGGATAGGAAGGTTATCTTGTTGGCCCGGCCTGTGACGAACGTCGGCCCGCCCCAGTCGGCATCGAAGCTCAGCTGGCCATCATCGGAGAGGGTCCGGCAGAAGATCGCCGATCTCCAAAGGTTCCCGGTTTGATCATTGATCCAGAAGATCGCCCAGCCGCCGCTTATGCGGGCCGCGGCGGCGGTCGGCAGGATTGAAGAGATCCAGTCGATCCCACTTCCCATATATCCCGTGCGCCAAAACACCGATCGCCCCCATAGGGGCCTCTTGCAATAATCCGCTATCTTCATCGGCGGATTGAACGTCCCGGACCAGAGGGCGGCCCAAAGGGGCCCGCCTTGTTCGCTTGAGGCTTCCCAAAGGACCAAAGCCCTCTTCGCGCTTGGATCCGTCGCAAGGGCGAGGACATCAACGGATCCCTCGATTGGCAACGGTTCCCTCTCGACAAGGCCAGTCGTGGGGATTTGATATAAGGCGCCCGTTGTAAGGACCAGCGCCTTCGAGCCATCGACTGGGGCCATCGCGATTATGCGCTCGTTCACGTTTCCGCGCTTGGCCCATGTCTTCCCGCCATCTGAGGAAGAATAGATCGGCTGTGGAGAATTAGGTGGATCCAATGCGAGATAGAGATAATTCCCGGACTTCACGAGCCAATACCTCGTTGTCGCCAAATTCCCGATATTAGTAGTCCGGTTCATGAAGATGAATGGGCCGTCCATCCAGCCCCTCCCGAACCATACATAGCTCCCGTATTTGGCCGGCTCGGAGGTTATCCCATAAGCGCCCGCGTCATCAAGCCAAATGGAGAGGGACCAATCCAGATCGAATGTCTGCGGAGGCGTCCAAGTCGCGCCATCGGCCGAGGATATATAGTTGTTCGGCGGGATCGTTATCCAAATCCGGCCGCCCGCATATTGGGGCCCCCTCACCCTCGTCAATGTGTCCACGTTGCCGCTGAACTCCGCGAGGGCCTTCGGCTGGAGCTGAAGGGGCAGGGCCCAAGGGATGGCATATAGGATTAGGCAGAGCACGGTGGCCGCGAGGAATACATAATGGAGCTTGAACCTGCCTTTGGCCCTCATGCCGATCCATAGGAAAAATGCCTATTTGGGCTTTAAAAGGTAGGCCCCGAGGCCGGAGACCAGGGCTATGAATAGTAGCAGGCTGTCCCGCCATTCATCGCCCGCCGCCTCAATGATCGTGCCGCGGATGGTTTGGGTCACGGCGATCGTGGACCGAGGCTCCATGGCCGTTGTGGTCGACAGGGGATTTCCGGTCAGGAAGAGGGTCGGAGGGCTCCCGGAGGCGGGCCCGTAGATCGGCGTATGGCCCCAAACGGAGGCTTGGCTGGTGGAATAAAGGTGGATTGGGGCATAGGCGATGACGATCCAAGGATGGTCGATAAGCGTCTGCTTATTGATATACTCGACGGCCCTCTGGCCGAGGTCTATTTCCACGGCCTGGCCCTTTTCCAGACCGGAGAGCTTGACATCGGCCAAATGGACCCTTCGATCCCAAACGAGCTGGAAGGTATCGGCGCTGATCACTGGATAGGCCCTTAGGGAGCAATCGACCAGATAGAACCGGCCATGGACATGATCCTGAATTGGGGTTATCCTAAGCTTGGCGGAGGTGGCGTTGATCCTCGGGAGCGGGAACTGGATGAGGAAGATCCTCCATTCGTATGGATCGGACAGGGGATTGAAGGAATTGGGACTTCGAAAATCGATTTTGGTCTCCAAAACCTCCTTATCCGTCCAATCCCTTTCGATATCCCAAATCCCCCTTGGGCTGGTGATGCTGCCGCCGGCCCTTTCCGGAAAGCTGCGGACGATCTCCGGCCTGATGGCCATTGGCTCCCCGGTTAGCTGGAGCGGCTTCGATGCGGATGAGAGGTAAAGCGCGAGTGATATCAAGCAGATCACCAAGAGGACTTGATGGCGCTTCATTGCCATCACCTCAGCCTCTTCCATGCCAAAATCGCCGCGAGGCCGAAGATCACCGCGCCGGCGAGAAAGGCATTTCCATCCAATGTTCGCGGGGCGACCGTGGACGGAGATTTGGATATGACTGCTGTGGTCATAGATGAAGAAGGAATCGAGGCCGCCAAAGGCGGCGATTCGGCGGTGAAAGAAGCGGAGGCCGTAGCTTGGCCGACCTCCCAATGCTTGTATTGTAAGAAGAATCCCATATCCCATACATATTCCAGATATGCGATTCCAATTATGCCGTCATATGGTTCATAATAGGACGATGGATTGCACATCTCCCCCTTCCCAAGCCTATCGGCGGACCTCATAAGATTTCCGGATCCCAGATAATACTTGAAAAGCGCGAGCTCCCCATCGTCCGCCCGATAGAATAGCCAAAGTTCGCCCGGCGGCCCGATGGAGATGGCCATCTCCCCGCGCGATTCGACGGCCTCATAATCCCGACCTATTGGCCTCGGATCCGACCAGCCGGATGGACCCCTCTTCGCATACCAGATCTTGCCGGATTTGGCGTAGATCAGATGGACTTCATCGCCGATCCCAACGGCGCTGAATCGGCCCGTCCCGTGCTCCTTATCCCATACCTTGGTCCAATAATACCATAATTCGGGTGTTTTCCCCCATGTACGTGAAGTGAACTCCGATGGGAAATCCGGCGGGAGTTCGGTTGTCTCGGGCCCGATTAGCTCTGGCCCGGACCAAGCCGATCCATCCCATAAATAACCTTCAATGAAGGTTAGCTTCGCAAAGGAGCGTTGGATGGCATAAAACCAATCCCGCGCGGAGATCAGGAGATATATCTTCCCACTGGTCAATGGGACTAATGCTGTCCGGAATAGGCCGGACGGCCATCCGCCCGATCCAGATTCAGGTTGGAAAAAGATCCCGCTTGACACCCCAGAGGCCCACCAGTTATATGGGAAGCCGGGCGCATTGGTCCATTGACCGTTCTTCAAAATTCCCTTTGAGACGAATGCATGGCCTGCCCAAGGGCCGGAGAAGACACCCCAGCTGATCCAAGGATTGCCATCCGGATCGAGCTTTATATCCGGCGAGCCCCATCCCTGCACATTTGGAAATGCCCTGCCGCCCGTCCAAACCCACTGATCCGACCCCCATTCTATTAGGCCATTTGAGTTCAGGCGACCCAAGCGATAGATGACGCCGTCATTTGTGGCCCTGACGCAATGGACATAAAGGCCGTCCCGGTCGCGGGTCAGGCTGACCGATCCGGGAGGCGCGTTGTTCCATACCAGAACTGGCTCGGACCAATGGATGCCATCCCGGGAGACTTGATAAAGAAATTGGTTTCCGGAGGTGTGGTAGAAAAACCAATGGAGGCCTTGGGCATGGAAGATGAGCCTTTCGTTCCCATGGCCCGTCGATAGCTCGGTGGTCCCATAGCCCGAGACGAGGCTCAGGGCCGGCATCGGGGAGAGCCAGAGCAGGAGGCAGGCTAGGGAGGCCAAGAGGAAGAGCTGATGGGACCCGAGCCTCAGCCTTCGCCTTTTCAACTTCCGAGAGAAAAATGCTATCGCTTCCTGAGGAATAAGGATAGGGCCAAGCATCCAATGGCGGCTACCAAAGGCCAAGATTGCTTTTCCTCATAAGCCACTACTTGACTTGGCGAGATCTCGATTCGGGTTATGTTCTGAACTGGCTGGATCGTCTGGTTGGATTCCGATCCAAAGCCATATTTAACGTAGCGGATCAGGAAATAAAAGTTGGATATGACGAAATTCGTTCTGGCTTCATACATCTCGAGTTCTATATTATGCCAAGTCAATGCTCTGAAAACCAATGCCACATCCAATATTCGACCGACTGAGGTTTGGATTATATCGGTGGAGTCTATCTTGACAAAGCCCTTTTCAGGGGTGAAGTGCTCCACCGCTAGCGGAACCCCAGCCTTCTTAGCGGACCATGCTAAGAGTTCTACGTGCAATCCATTTGGGAAATATGGATTATCATAAAAGAACGTGAAGTCCCTAAGGGGAAGCCGAGCGGGCGAGAGGATGAGGAGGAGTTGGGATGGGTCCGAGAATTCATAGGCCTCGGTCCTGAATCGGAATTCTGCAGAAATAATCCTAGCGTCTCTCGGGATGCCGGTCAAGTCAAGTTGGAAAAGGGCATAATGTTGATCGAGTTTATGCGTTATCATCATAAACCCCCATTCAACGAAATCGTAATGATCTATTTTCAACAAGCTCATGCCCGGCTCCATCCGTTGCGATGTGAAAGTTTTAGAATAAGACCTATCCCCGACGGCATAGCTCTGGTTGTGAGTAAAGAATTCATCCCACCACACCCTATTCCAGAGGAGTTCCCCCATCGGTTGGGGTTCCCCAACCCCTATCAATTCCAAAAGCTGGTGTTTGCGGCCTTTGGTTTTGCCATGGAAGAAATTTTCACGATAATATCCGCTTATATGAAAGATCGTCCCATTCATGAGGCCATTCTCCAACGTGAGCCTCTCCTCGTATATTTTGGCTTCGGATAAAACCTCCAAGGGGGTCAACGGCTGGCAATAATAGACCAATAACAGGCCCAAGGCGAGGAGCGCCAAGGCCATCCTAGGGCCGAGCTTCAACATCATCGCCTCCTCAATAGGATCGAGAGGATCGCGGCCCCTATCCCAATGGCCAACAAGGCCCTTCGCTCTGGGGGGGTCCCGACGACCACCCGATCGATCTGGAGGACTTGGGTCATCAGGACCGATGGCTGGACCTCCGCGGCCGATTCGGGCGGGGGCTCTTGGCCATATAGGACGTATTGGACCCTCAGCTCGATCGAGCTCAAGGATATGGAGAAGTCGGCGGGTATGTTGGTTATCTTCGGGACTATGGCCAGATGGATGGCCTTTGAGGTCATGCGGGCCTTTTCGAGGAGGGCCTTCATCTCGATCCCGAACACCAAGGCCTTGGGCGGATCCACCCTCCAAGCCCTCCCGAGGCGGACGCTCTCGGGGATGGAGAGCTTGGCCGGCTGGATATCGCCCGGCAAGGGGAACTCTTGGAAGCGCTCTTGGGGATTTATGGCCCATGGCGAGGGCGTGGTCGTCGGGAACTTGCCGAGCATCGTGGATGGCTCCCAAGAGGATTTGCCAACGAAACCCGGCTTATCGGAGCAGAAGAACTCCCAGCCATCGGCGGCCACCGTCGACTGCGTCGAGCCATTGTAGATCAGGTAGATCATGAAGATATCGGCATCCTCTGGAATGGCTATCGGCACCTTCAACAGGAGGATCCCCTCATCGAAGGAATAATTGAAGAAATTTGGGAGGCGCTCCATGGAGACCCTTATCCAAACCTTGGACATGTTGGCGATCTCCTCGAACTCCGAGCCCTTCTCGGTCGCGCCGAATTTCCCAACCGAATACCAGTCCCTGAACCTGAGGGCTTTGACCTCCGATGGCCTGAAGCCCTCCTCATAGATCTTGGCTCCCCTCAAGAGGTCCCAAGGGAGGAGGGGCTGAACGGCGTAGAGGATCAGGGCCAAGATTGCGACTATGGCCAAGATATCGCTCAGGAGCCGGCGGCGATCGCGCTTCCTGCGGCGGGTCAAGGCGGATCACGCTAGCGCCAGCGTATTATATATCGCATGGGTCAGGATGGCGGCGAGGATGCACCTCGTCTTGACCGTCAATATGAACAGGATCATGCCGGCCAAGAAGATGGCTGGCAAGAGGCTTGGGTCGAAATAGGCCTTTATGGAATGGAACCAAGCCCAGAAGGCCGAGGGGATGGCGCCGGACATCAGGATGTCGCCGCGGCCGAGATCGAAGCCCCCGATGTCCACCCGGACCTTGGCCAAGCGCGTCCCCTTGAGGATCATGGAGAATATCAGGGCCGGGGCGATGCGCATCACCTCCTCCCCATGGGCCACTATGAAGAACTGTTTGCAGAACTCATCGACGATCCCCCCGAACCAAGGCCCCAGCTGGAGCCTCGGGACGTAGAATAGGGAGGCTGGGACTTGAGCCATCGGGACCGCGAAGAGGGAGATGAGGATGAGGGCGACGAGGGCGGCTATCGAGCCGAATATGGCTTGGGGCGAGAGGTTCTCATCGAAGTCCAGCCCGGAGCCGGGCTTGCCATAGTAAAGCATGTAGCCCAAGAGTATGGTCCAGCCCATCATCAGCTTGTGGTAGAAATCCAATTGGACATAGGCCGAGGGATCACCGACCGTCCTAAGGCCATAAATGGCGAAGACGAGGACTAGGGAAAAGGCGAGGAAGAGCAATAGGTCCCTGCGTCGGCCAGCTGGCAATTTTCCTTCAATGGAAAAATGCGCTTTTCCATTGATTCCGATGAAGAGAGCCGAGAAAAAGTGCCCGGTGGCAGGATCAGGAGCAAGGGCCTTGGGCGCGGATTGGGCAGGGAAGGGGCAAAGGTCCAATCGGCGTCCCGATGGGGAAGAAAAGACGGCGCTAGTTCACCAGACCTCAGCCATCGTCAAGATCTTGAAGGAATAGCAAAGCCTTCCCGGTTCCGTTCGCTTTAAAATATCCTCAATATCGAAGACTATTAGATCCTTGGAGGGCTCTATGTAAACTCGACGGCCGTCGGCCAAGATAGCTCCATTGAAAGCGTGGCCAAAGGTTATTCCCCCATAATACGAATATCCCTTGACGTTTACGACGATGAATGAGATATTATAGCCTTGGAGCCTAGCGGCCTCCTTCAAATCCTTGGCGTAGTTTATGCAAACGTAAGAATCCGGAGAGTAGGAGTTCCAGTTGGTCGCATCGATCCACAGAAACATTTGCAGTTGTTCCAAAGTCGGCCTCGATAGGCGGTATCTACGAACCACGGCCTCCATCTGCCTTTTTTCGTCCAAGAGTGCAGTTAGTGAATTCTCTAATTCGGAAGTTCGCTTGGAAAGGGCGAGGTTCGCGGACTTTAGCTCGCTAACTTGAATGGCGAGTGCCAAGCTAATGATGAAAAGGATGGCCAATCCAATGGAAATAGTGGCTAAAAGGATCTTTTCCTCCCTATTCATCGCTTTCGCCCCCTCTTCCTCTCGGGTAGAATCATTAGGACCAGCCCAATCCCCATCAGCAACAGAAGGGCGTTATCCACGAATAGATCATCTTGGACCTTGAGGAATCCGAAGGGAGATATCGGCTCCATCTCAAGCCTGAATAGCCTCAACTGGGCCCTAGAGAGAGCGGAGGACGATGGGAAGGCATAGCTGGCTCGCAGATATATCTCCTTGGCCATGCTCTCCGATATCTTCGGAAGTGCGGGCTTTATCAACGAGAATGGCTTTGGCCGGCTCATCTTCAAGAGGGTCAATCCGATTCCGGTGTAATAGCCTGTCTCGATCCCACCGCCAGACTCGCGCACTAAGAATGGCTCTGCGGATGCCGCCGAGGATGCCGCCGAGGCCTCTGGGCTTGGGATCGTCGGCGTCCATCCGACCTTGGTTACGGCCGGTTCCCCAAATGGGCCCTTGATTTCGATCCACGTCCCGGTCTCCCCGCCCGGACTTGGTTTGGTGATCGTTATCTGGGCCCAGGCTATTCCGCTATAGCCCAAGTCCGATGGATATGGACCAGAGACCATATCTATGGAACCGGATGTTATTTTGCCCCAATCATATGTCTTCTCAGATTCAACGGTAAATCGCGAAGCCTTTATATCGGGAAGGCCATAGCTTTGCGCCATCTTCGTGGCCTCTTCCCCAGTATAGGTTTTCTTCCCTCCCGTTGGGACCGGCATCCCGGGCCCGGACGGAATCCATCTCCTGAGTTCCTCGAACTTCTCCGGAGGCGTAAAGCCAGGAACTCTCTTCTTGATTTCCACTTTGAATTGTTCCCAAGTTGCGTCATCCATGCACATCGCCGCGATGTCATACCAATGCATTCCGTCTTCGGTATTGGTCCCCACGCCTAGGACCGCTACGCAATAGTCGATGTTAGCTAGCATCGCTTTTCCGAAATCCCTCCTAAAGGCAACTTCATCAATTATATAGGTGTAGAGTTCGATCTCTCCGACTTTTGCTATGTTTATATACTTGAGATATTGACCCGGATGTGGGAATGGAACCCTTTGATTTAAGATCTTGAAATACTCTTGGTCGCTTGTGTGCGGCATCGGGAAATGCCACATGAAATAGAAATATGGGTTATAACCCTTTGACTTAGCATATTTTTGCGCAGCATTCCAGATTGTATTCATTCCATCCGCCATTTTCACAGCAGCCGAATATGGAATTGTGGTCTCTTGCAAACCAGGGTATTTTAACCAACTATCATCACTAACCACCGGAGCTCCAACGCCGACCGCTCCCCACAATTTCAGCCATCCTTCAAAGCTCGCGGTATGGGATAGCCTACCATCTTTGCTGGTTATGGTGATCTTTTGATTGAGGAGCTTCGCCACTTCTGGATCACTTTGCATCTCAGGAGTTATGGCCACCATCCTCGGGCTTCCATCGAAAATCCCTTGTGCCAATGGCGTCTTACAAGTTACACGTATTTCCTTGGCTCTTATGACGTTTCCGTTCTCGTCGATCGGTTTTCCTTCTTTGTTCCTCGGTGCGGTCATTATTTTCTGTTCGGTTGCTGTAACGTCTTCAATCATTTGATCGATGCTACTATAAGATTTCTCAACTGGTTGTCCGGTGTCCACATAGACGACTTCCACGTTTTCTATTTTGTTTGCGGAGGTCGGGGTGAGACCCCAAAAACCACTGCCTATGATTTTCCGGAAGAAATCCTTATTTTGTAAAAGCATCGTCCCGGTTACGGCCACAGCATAAGTGTTCGGGACGGTAAATTGACCGGGAACTCCTTTCACTGGGAGAATTTGGCCCGTGACTTCATCGATTCTATAAGGAACTGTATTGAATCCGAAGAACTTCGTTCCCAGTGGATAAATATTTGGATCTATGTAGCGCTCTTTCCCGGTTTGTAATTTATCGCCGGAGTATGCCCTTATATGTGCGCCGTTTCCAAATGCCGAGCCTTCTTCAGCTGAATAATATACGGCCCATTTTGGATCATCACAAAATCCTATGGTTAAAAGAGCAATTTTCGCCATATTTGGACCCCATTGGCTGACGGCGTCTCGCCACCAATATATGCCAGAATATCCGGGGACCGTGGACGGTTGCTGGAGAGATGATCCATATGGCGGCCAGTAAGCATATACAGGAACGTATTTTTTAGAACCATCCTCCATCGTCACTATTGTTCCGATTACAATGCCATTTTGGAAAGCATGATCGCATATCTCTTCAGCTATCTTTGGATTCTGATCTATCTTCAATTGAAGTTCTTCGGCATTCTTGACGCCATATTTTTGAGAGACCCAAGACCAGAGCTTTGGATCATAAGTCTCACAAAACGTTGCGAATTCTTCCATGGTCATGGATTTGCCGAAGGTGGGCTTGAGCGATATGGAATCCGTCCATTTGTATTCAGTTTCCCACCCAAAAAGTTTGGAAGGATCGTTGATATATGTGGTGATTTGGCTTATTTTGGTTGGATCTATCGATTGTATATTGCCAAGGATCCCTCCCCCTCCACCGCCACCTGGGACTACTTGGAACCACCTGCTGGGGTTCCAAAATTCTATGCTTGTCCCGGACCCGATTTTTTGACCGATTAATTTTATCAAAGAGGATCTGTCATTCGGAGAATAGGTCTCGTTGAAGAACATGCTGAGCCACTTATTGAAGGGCACCTCCGAGCCCCAAGCTATCGTATAGTTCTTGTTCCCAACGTCTATCCAGGGAAACCCGAATTTTAGGATGCCAACTCCGGGGACTGGAATCTCATGATAATAGGCGCCAACTATGCTTATCGCTAATATCGCGATCAAGCCCAAGCCGGCTATCTTCAGCCAGTCCCCTCTCTTCAGCCGCAAGCCCGCTCAAAGGAAAAATGCAAAAAAAGGCGGCGAGCGCGAGGGCGGGCCCGAAGGCCCTTCCCCCGGCCCGCCCAAGGGGAATTCGGGGAAGGGGACCCTTGGCGGATCGCTAGGGCCGGATCGGATGGTCCCCCCTCATTAGGCCACCACTTTCACGTAGAAGTCCACGGCCTTGTCGTATGTGTAGCCGGGCCTCGGGCTCACCGCTGTCGTTGGTCCGGCTCCGGCTAGGGTGTCGGCGAAGACGCTGTTGTCATACCAATGGACGGATATCTTGACGGGCGTGTTGTCGGGCAGGGAGTTCAGGTTGAGCCTAAGGGCTAGGTCGAACGTGGCCGGGTATTCGTTCTGGACCGCGACCCTCGGGACTATCACCGCATACTTGGCCGTGGTCGTGGTCCCGGATACCTTCTGCCAGCTCTGGCCGGAGTAGGCGCTGGGGTCCCATACTATGTCGGTCCTATTGACCTCGACAGTGACTATGGAGTTGATCTCCCTGTCCTTGTAGCCGGTGTTGGTCGGGTATTCCTTGAATGGGCCGCCGAATGCCACCCAAGTCTGGCCGGTCAGGATGAGCTTCAGCGTCCCCCTGAAGTCCGCCTGCCCAGCGGACTTGGATAGGCTGGTTGCGGCCGCGTCGGAGGTCCCGATCGCGTTCGAGGCCGCGTCGAAGAGCTTGATATCCAAGTAGCTGGCCGAGGACGGGGCCACGTAAACGGCTATATTACCGACCGGATGGTAGGTCAGGTCGGCGATCTTGGGCCCTATCGTGACCAAAGCCCAAGTCCCATAGACCTTCTTGCCGTCGATGGTCCCATGGACCACGTGGAGGAGGACCCTCTCACCGGTCGCGAAGACGACGCCCGATCCGGACGAGAATTGGCCCTCGGAGCCGCTCGTCGAGCTGGTTATCATGGAGGTTACCAGATCCCATATCCCGTTCCCGTCCCTGTCCACGTATGCCTCCACGGTCGCGCCCTTGAGGCCCGTGCCGTTCATGCACATTACCTTGCCCTGGATCGGCAGGGATGCTGGGACCCCAGTGGCCGGTGGCGGGGCATAGGTCGTCACCGGGCCGGGTATCGCCGGCTGTTGCGGCGCTCCCTTGCCCCAGTCCCACCAGAACGGCTTGGGGACGTTGTAGCCCGCGCCATAGGCCAAGTGCCAGCCGACGGCCAAGATCAGGATCAGGGCTATCAGCTTCTTCTCTCCTTCTCCCATCAGAACTTCACCGCCTTTATGATGTATTCGGAGACGTAGCTAACGACTATGGCGCTGATGCACCACTTGATCACGCCCCAGAGGTCCGAGAGGCCCCTGAAGTCGAAGCCGAGCCCCATTGCCGCTAGGATGTATAGGGCGATCATTATCAGCGATCCCTCGAAGATCCGCTCGATCCATTTCATGGCACCTGACGCCATTCCCTTTTCCTCTCTCCGGGAGCCCTCTTCGAGGCTCCGATAGAAAAATGGGAGAAGCAGCCGCCCTCATAGGCGCTTGAGGGGCTTTACGAAGTAGGGGGCTAGGTGGGCGAGTATGAGGAGGCCTATCACCAAGTATATGGCCTCGACCGAGCCCCCCACGACTTGACCGGAGGCATCGAACTGGAGTGGGACCAAGCGGTAGCCTATGAGGGGGCCGGGGAAGACCGGGTATATGAAGCGATAGAAGAAGGTGAAGACGAATATGGAAAAGATGCCTATGAAGAAGTTGGAGATGTCGGATAGCTTTATCCCCCCGGCCAAGGTGGCGATCCAGACGATGAATAGGAAGCAGACCGTTGCGATGAAGGATATTGTGTATCTCGTGAGCGCGTTCTCAAAGGCGAGAGCGACGATGGACCCGCCCGCGTAGAGGAGCATGAACCACATAACCCATTTGCCCCTTTTATATGGCCCCCGCTCATAAACGCCCCATAACTTTAAAAGGTTCTTCACATCCGATGACATTTCCCTTCAAGGGAAAAATGGCGGGCCCTCATCCGCCGAGGGCTCGGGCCCGCCCGTGGGCGAAGAGGCCGACGAGGGACCAGAGGGCCCCGATGATCGCCATCCACCAGATCTTCGGGGCGCTTAAGGCCGCGAGGACCGACATGAATCCCCCGAGGTAGCTGGTGACGGCTATGTTCATCCACAACTCGGCCCTCTCCTCGTCGGATAGCCCCTCCCTTTCCCGCTTCTTCCCCAAGGCCATATCACCTCCGCACCCAAAAAAGTTGGAAGCGCGCGCTTCCCTTTTCTGCTCAGCTCAGTTGCTCGATCAGGCTCCTGAGCCTCTCGCTCACTTTGGCCTTGGCGGCGAAGTATTCGGCGGGCCTGTCTATCGCCTTGAAGAGGGGGACTATGCAGGCCTCGCGGATGGCCTCGAGGCCCAACGCTGGGCCAGCTCGTCCAGTTCCCGGATCTTCGCCTTGGCCACCGAGGGATCCTTGAGCTTGGCCTTGGCGATCGCCTCCAGCCGCCTCCGGATTGCCTCCACCGCGGCCCTGACGGCCGCCCTCTCGGCCTCCCTTATGGCCTCGGCGACCTTCGGGCTGGTTTCCGCGAATTTTTCGATGAATTCCGGCGAGATGCTGCCGGCGTGAGCCGGACCGAGACCCTCCCTATCCTGAAGGCCGGCAATTTGACCCTCAGGCCAGCGGATTCCAAGATCCCGATGACCTTTGCGAAGGCCGCGGTCCCGATGAATTGGTCCACCTCGCGCTGGAGTTCCTCCAGCCTCGCGTTGATCGCCTCGATATCCGCCAGAAAGGCCTCGGCGTTGGCCCTAGGGAGCAGGTAAACGGACCTCTCGAATGGATTCGCCGGATCCGAGACCTCTATCCCATAGGCGTTGATCAGCGCATATCTTTGCTTCCTGAGGTTCTTGAGCAGGTTCGAGAACCGAGACGGGAAGGGGCTGAAGCGGATGGTCTTGATCCTCATGTTCGTCGCGATGTTCCTTCCTATGGCCCCCGATGATCTTCCTCCCCCTGATCCGCTCGGATCTCGCCGCGAAATCCCTATCCAAGGCCGTTAGCTCGTCTTGGAGGTCCCTGATCAGCTGTCCGAAGCGATCCCAAGGGAGATCGGTGCAATCGACCGTGATCTTCAGGGCCTCCTCTGTCGGGCTGGATGTGGAGACGAAGAACCCGTCGAGCGAGATCCTGACCTGCTTCCTTTCGATGATTACCTCGGCCATCAGCCTCGGACCTCCGGCGGGAGAAGATCCTCCAGATCGAACCTGATCTTCCTATATTCGGCCTCCGGGAGCTTGTAGAACGGGTTTACGAAGACCGAATAGACCTTCCTGTTCGGCGCATAGACCAAGGCTGGGGCCGTCCTCAGGGCCCTCGGCAACGAGGCGGCTATGTATGACCAAACGGCGGAGACCGAGAACGGGATCACGAAGACCGAATGGCGGTCCTTCGAGACCGCTTCCTCCAAGGCCTTCAGATCCGGGTCGTGGTTTGAGAAGTCATAGACGTATTTTCCGCCTATCTTTATCGGCTTTTTGATCCTATCCCTCACGAATTCCAACAACTCATTCGGAGGGGTATCCTCGCTAACGAACAAGCGGAGCCGCTTGTTCGCGGATTCGGACAACATACGACTTCACCCAAAAAGGGATGTGTGGACCGATCACCAGACCTCCACCATCGTCACGATCCTCAGGCCAAGGCGCCACTCGGGATCCATCGCCCTCAGGATCTCTTCAAGGCTCGACACAATCATGTCCTTGGAGGGCTCTATGTAAACGTGGCTGCCGTCGGCCAAGATGACCCCATTCAGGGCGTGGCCGAAGGATACCGCCCCATGGTATTGGGAATAGCCCTCGACGTTTATTATGACCATCGAGATGTTGTAGCCCCTCAGCCTCGCGGCCTCCCTCAAATCCTTGGCATAGTTTATGCAGACATAGGAGCGGGGATCATATGGGCGCCGGTCGGTTGGGTCCTCGGCTAGGAAGCGCTGGAGTTCCTCCATCGATGGCCTAGATAGGCGATATTTCCGAAGTTCGGACTCCAATTGGGCCTTCTCCTCCGATAGCTTGTTCGTAGCTTGATCGAGGGAAAAGACGCGGAACGCGAGGGCGCGGTTCGAGGCCTCCAACTTTCCGATTTGGATCGCAAGGACCCAGCATAGGCCGGAAAGGGCCATGATGCCGATCAACAAAATGGCGAATGCCGCCTTTTCACCTTCCGACAACATCCACCACCTCCCACCCAAAAAAAGGGCCTATTTATGCCGTCCCATCATCCAAAAAAGAGGGACCTCAAGATCCAAGGCCACTTTGACCCGCCCATCGCCCTCCCCTTCGCGATCCGCAACGATCATAATGTCGAAGGGATAGCAAAAGCAATGGCCTGGCGGACCCTCGCCTCCGTCTCTCCGACTATGCCCCTCAGGAACGTCGATGGATCATCGGGAGGCCGACCTCGGCGGCCATGGCCCTAGCGAACCAACTTCCCGGTCCCCGGAGGCCGAAGAGGATCACGCCCCTCGGGATCGATAGGCCATATCGACTCGCCTCCTCGGGATTTTTGACCAAATCTATGATCCTGCGCTTCACGTAGTCCTTCAAAAGATCGTATCCGCCGACGGTCTCGAAGCCCCTCTTCGGCTCAACGTATTCCAAGCCCCATTTCGAGAGGAGCGATATCTTGAACCTCGTGAAGGGCTCGACCCTTATGGCCCCAAGGGAGGCATACGATTCGAAGGCCACCGTTTCGACCTCGTGCAAATTGAGGCCGGCCGATGCTTGAACCAAGGCGGGCATATCATGCGCGAGTAGCTCCTTCCTCCCCCTCTTCCCCTTGTGCTTTTCAAATGTTTCCCATAGATCATTTGCGACCTCATCGAGGAGGCGGGGAGGTCGGCGAATCCCCCCATCCGGACGATCAAAGAGGCCGGAAGATCAGCAGTCCCATATTGGGTTCCCTCGCCGTAGATCGACCAAACTTCCGCGCTCGAGGTTTCGCCGCTGATCGAGGAGGGGAAGGAGCCGAAGCCCTGGGCCTTGTACCTCTTCCACCTTGCTCATGCCCTTTTCCATCATCCTCATCACCCAAAAAATCGAATTTTTTAAGCAATGCAATCCTCCGGGGCCTTATCGGTCCTGATCCTGATGATCCTCGGGGCCCTGAAGGCCCTTCCATTGAACGCCTCGTATTCGATCTCGAAGACCAAGAATGGCTTGAGGTAAACGAAGTCCGAATCCTCGCCGGCCCTTATGGCCGGGATTATCGCGGCTATCGCCGCGGCCTCCCCTTGGCTCAGCCCGGTCCCGACCTTCCCGCATGGCCGATAGCCATCCCCATCCCTGAGGCCGATCAGGAAGGAATGCGGCAAACCCCCGGCCCTGAAGGCCTCGGTCTTCGCGATGCCCAAGGCCACGACGTCGGCAGTGCGCTTGGCCTTCACCTTCCACCAAGCCCCATCCAGATACTGGGAGGCGAGTGGCTTGACGACGACCCCCTCGTAGCCCTCCCGGACGGCCTCCTCGAACGCCGCCCCAACCTCGGCCTCGGATCGGGCGATGGAGCCCTCGGCCATGCGGAGGTTTTCGCCAAACTTTACGCGCCTGCGTATGATCTCCAGCCTCTCGGCCAATGGGAGGCCCCGCAGGTCCCGCCCGTCCAATTCTAGGATGTCGAAGACATAGAGCCTGAGCCCATCGGCCATCCTCGCGCGGGCCGAGAGGAACTTGTATAGGTCCCCGGCCTTCCCATGGCCGAAGGCGAATTCGCAATCCAAGACCATTGGGCCATCGCAAGCCGCTTCGATCTCCTCGGCCAAGCCCCGCGGGAGCTGGGATCGCTCATAGAGCGAATTGTATCTGTTCGCGATCCTGAAATCTCCATCGGGATCGATTTGGAGGAGGGCCCTCTCGCCATCGTATTTCCTCTCCACCAAATAGGGCGGCCCGCCGGTCGGGCCCTGATCGGCCACCCGGCAGGCGAAGCGCCTAGCCCATCCAGCCCTCAACCTTTCCATAACCCTTCACCTGAGGTGCGAGAGGATCAGGGCGGATACGAGGTAGATGGCTATGGCCAGCCCGACGAAGCCCATGAATTGGGATGGCATGGAGTTGATGTTGCCGGTCCCATAGTATGCGTAGGAATCCCACCCGGCCAAGAAGGCCAGATAGATGGCTATTATGCGCTCTATCCTTATTTTCTCCAGAATCCTTTTCATTTTCCCCACCCAAAAAAAAGAGGGCGGATCAATCCTCGCCCTTGAAGATCGCCAAGGCGATCGCTATCACCATCAGCGATAGGACGGCGATCAAAACCGCGAGGTCCTCGGCCAACGCCATCATGCCCTTGGCGAAGGCCATCGCGATCCTCTTCAACAAAACCCTTCACCCAAAAAATGGGATTGGGATTAGAAGAGCTCCGGGAGCACGCTGACCGGCTTAGCCTTGGGCTTGGACTCAGCCCTCCGTCCGCCGACCGGCATCCAATGCTTGAACTCCTTCCTCATCTTTGCCAAGGCCATGACCATGACGAACTGGCCATCGCGGATTATCGGGTAGAGGATGGCATAGTTTTCGTAGAACGTCCGGCCAAACGTGTGCTTTCCAACGGCCACCCTATCGTTCTTATGGAGCCACTCCGCCAAGGCCCATAGGGCGGCCGGATCCTCGCTCCAGACCTCGTATTCGGATTCGATCAAGAGGTCATCGAGGATTATCGATGGCGGCGTCTTCACGACCTCAAGCTCCGTGGTCCTCTCCAAGGGAGCGACCTCGATCTCGCTCCCATCGTCCAAGATCTGGAAATGATGAACCTGATCATCCGGGTGAACGTTGCCCTGATCATCCACGTAAGCCCAAGCCTCCCCCTGAGCCTTCCCGCAATTCTTGCAGATCTTGCGGGAATGGACCTCGCGGCCATCTGCGGCCCTGTGGACTATCCTGAGCTTCTCCTTGATCACTGTGCTCTCAAGCTTCGCGTATCTTACGGGAATTTTCGCCACGAATCCGTCGGCGTTGATGCTTATGGTCATCTTGAAGCCCGCGAATTGGCGCTTCTTCGCGGGCTCGGATACCTTGGGCCTATCCTCCTCCGGGAGCTTTTGAACTAGCTCCTGAAGGAGCTTCTCATCCATTCAAATCACCCAAAAAGGGGGGAAAAGGCTCACTCGTCGATCCTTGGGGCCAAGTAAAAGACCAAAGAGCCATTCGGGAGGATCGGGAAGGATAGCCTTATCGGATGTCTATTTCCGATGGCGATCTCGACCGTCTTGGAGACCTTGGAGCCGGCGGACACAATCTCAAGCAGATAGTCCAAATGAAATGAGCTCCTCGCCTTTTCTTGGATTTCGGGGGTCCAGAGCGGCTCCAACTTGGCGGTAACCTCGCTGACATCGCACTTTGAAACTAGCCTGAACTCGGCCGGCGGCTCGGCCTCGATCTTGACCGTGTCCCTCCAGCCCGATGCCTCCTTCATGGTCCTCAGGGCTGTCGCGACCGCCTCGGCCGCGAATGTGCCCGAGGCCAAGAAGTCGGGCCGCAGGTTCGGTATCTCGTGGCCCTCGTATGGATCCAAGGCCTTGAGCTTCGCGCTTATGCCGCCTCCGAATTCCAATATGAGCCATTCGCCATCGAACCTCAAGGCCACTTGGCCCTTTTTGGGGAACATTTTGATCAAATCCTTCAAATTGACCCAGACGACCTCCTTGGATGGGACATGGAAGCTCGAAAAGTCCCAATATGGGATATTGAGGTCCACCATGGCCATATTGCCGCCATCCAAGGCTCGGATCCTCAGGCCCTCGGGGCTTATCTCTATCGGCGCTTCATCCACTATCACGTTGGCCGCCGCCAAGGCGGCCCTGAGGGATCTGGCCGCCTCGAAGACAGCCACAAACCTCGTTTGGGAGGTTTGCATGGGCTTTCACCCAAAAAAAGCGATTAGGACATGACCTTCAGCGTCAGGAGGCGGGCCTTCTCCAGCCTCCAAGCCCTGACGTCCGCATCGATCCCGCCGTGATCGCAAAGATCGATCATGCGAATTGGCTCGATAATGGAACCAACCTTGATCTCGGCCAACCTCGGCAGATCGGCCTCGAATTCAGGTCCGGAATGCCAATCGCCAAAGGCCGTTTGGACTCGATAAGCCTCGCGTTGGAAGCACCCGCGTATGAAGTCCCTGAACCCGTGAAAGCAAACGGCCCAGACCCATTGGCCGTGGAACCCGCGCCTCCGATAGAGGCCGCTCCTTGGCCTGAGCTGAAAGCGGAGGGCCCTGCCCTCCCATCTGAGATAATAAAGCTCCAGCTCGGGGCGGGCCGATTTCACATGAATCGGCAATCGGCCATCAGGCTTGGCTCCTTCCCCGCTATCCAATCCAATATTATTTGGCGCTCCATGGGTGGCTTGAGCGCGACGATCTTCCGCGCCAAGCCGAAGATCGAGACCTCGAAGACCGGCGGCGGTATCCCGGCGGCGGCCGCGGCCAACACAATGCGATTGGCGAGCTCCCTAGCCGCCATCGCGATCTGGAGGGCGGGATCCTCCTTCCCGCCCTCCTCATGATTGTGGATTTGTTCCGACATTTTTCACACCCAAAAAAAGAGGGGAGATTAGATTATGCCCAGCTCCTCGGCATATTCGCGGCCAAAGATCTCAATGGCCCGCTCCCGCGGGAAGATCGGCAGATCCCGGGGGCAGGCCTTCCAATCGAGGAGGAGGGCCCCGCTCGGGCCATCCTGCTGGAATAGCAGGATCAGGGTCATGTCCTCCGCGTCCTCCGGATATTGTTCCTCAATTAAGCCCTCCCAGGCCCTGGGAGGGAGCCATTCCTCCCATGGCTGCAGCTCGCGGACCTTTGGAAGGGCCCACAATGGGCTGGAGTTGGTGTCATAAAATTCGACTACCCTCATAAAATCTCACCCAAAAAAGAAAAGAGGTTAATGGCGGCGGAGCGCGCGGAGGCGCTCCGCCAACCTAACCTGCTCCTCCACCCACTCGGGGGGCAGATCCCCCCGGGAGAGGAAGTACTTCAGATCCAAATTTTTCACCCATTTTCTCAGCCCCCGGGGCTAATGGGGCTACCCCAGCCGAGGCCGACCAAGGCTTGGCCGGCCCGCCCCGCGCTGGGAGCGAGTCGCGGGTCATCGGGGGCTGGGTTGGCCGCTGAGGCCCCTCCGATCCCCTTCGCCCCCTTCGCCGAAACCCCGGGGCAGGCCCACCCTAGCCAGGCTAGGGATGGATTACTGGGTGCTTCTCCCCCCTCGTTGCCAAGGGGGGGCCGCGCCCGGGATTCCCCAATTCCCGGGGAATCCGCTCGCCCCGGGGACCGCCCGGGAGGGCAGGGACGGCTCGCTGACCTGGGCCGGGTTCCCTTTTTATTGCGCAAACCCATCCGGACCGGCCCAGAGTCGGCCCTAGGAAAGGGAAATTTGGCGGAAAAGGGCCGAAGCTCTGGGCTCAGCCCGGCGGGGAAAGGGGATCGCCGCCCACGCCCCCCGGGTTGGGCCCCCCGCTTATGCTCCGGGCTTCGGATTTTTCACCCGAAAGGGCCCGGAAAGCGGGGCTCGCTGAGCTCAGGGCCATAAAACCGCCCGGACTCAGCCCGATGAGCTCCGCTAAGGGCCGGCGGGGAATATCCGGGGGCCGGGGGCCGGGGCTTCGCGCCCCCTTTACCCCTCGGAGCCCCTCTCGGTTCCCCTCGGCCCGCCGCGGGGCTCTCGGGCCCCGGTCCGCGCGCGGACTTTTTCCTGCGGCGCGGCGCGCGCCGAGCCCCCAAGCCCAAGGGCTTACGTTGATCACAGCCCAGCCCTCAAGCCCTCCTTGGCCGGGTCCGGTCCCGGCGTGGGATCGGCCCGGGCCTTGGGGAGGGCCGGAGCCGGCTCCCTTTCAGCCCCTCACCCAGGGGCCCCCGGCCCTCAAGGGGCCGGTTCGGCTTTTCAACGCGAAGACGGGGCGGCCCCGGTCGGGGCGCGTTTCCCCCCGGCGCTTCGCATCTCATTCTCGTTTATACGGGGGTATAAGCAAGTATATAAGCCTTATGGTATATGCGCATATCAATAACCGGCCCCCCATAACCCCGTTATTGATATGGCCGCCATAGGCATTAAGGGTTTAAAGCCCCTCCGGCCCGCTTTATAAGTCATTAACGCGGCCGCGTCGATGGCCGCTTTTACATAAGCGTATCAATGCATTTATAAATCAATGAGCACATTTTATGCGCCTATTTAAAATACAAATATGTATTTAAATATACATTTATGCATATAATTATACATATTTTAGCTTCTTTTCCCCCACCATCACCACCTCGCCTCCCTTCTCTTCCAGGCCCGGACGAGGGCCTCGTTCGGCCCCAGCCCGGCCTTCCGGTGCCTGTCCGAGCCCGGCAAATAGACGGCTATGTTATGCCATTCGTTGGCCAGGCTCATGACCACCTGGCTGACCATGTTCAATGGAACGACTACGCGCTTCGACTTGACCGTCCCTTTTCACCTTCCTCTTCCGGGACCAGCCACAAAATCCGGCCCTGGACCAGGGCGTGCATCCGGCCCTTCTCATCCGCCCGGAAGATCACGCCCCCCGCCTCCTGGAGGTCTTTCTTTAGCCTCTCGATCTCCTTGGGTTTATATAGTATAACAGTCGGGGCCTCGGTGGCGGGTATGATGATCCTCATCGCACTCACACCTTCGCCGGTTTTAGTATGAACTTGTACGGGCGCCCGTGGTCATCCCGCCCATACACAACCACTTTTTCAATCTCGTCCTCCAGGCCCATCCTCGCTTGTACGGCCTCGAGAAATTCGGCATCGAGCTCTCCCGCCGCCGCCCTCTCGATCACGCGCCTCCTCATCCCTTAACACCTCCGGCGCCGCCGGTCTCCGCCGGCCGGCCGCCACCCCTACCATCGTAATAGGGCCTAATAAACTTTATTGAGGCCCATTAGTGAAGAAAGCCTTTTATTACGGGCCGGATTAACAAGTTCGGCGAAATGCCATGTCCGCCCGAGCCTCTGGACCTCATCCGGCCGGTATAAAACCACAATCGGGGCCTCGGTGGCGTCCTAGCCCTAAACGAGCCTTGGGAGGACATCCCGCATTCCTGCGGAACCCTATTTAAAATACAAATATGTATTTAAATATACATTTATGCATATAATTATACATATTTGTATATATACAAAATTTGGCGAAAATTTCGCAAAAATTTCGCGAAATTCCCGAAAAATCCG